>FSXQ01003131.1_pt1 | contig 18550 bp, 16 predicted proteins | sample 1638011 | NCBI WGS metagenome assembly FSXQ01 (sample SAMEA3914789, study PRJEB12502) | metagenome | biome: forest; material: soil | place: Canada | collected 2011-07-03 | depth 0.3 m | reverse complement strand
GGGGCCTAGGAGGCATCCTGCCATGATCGAAGTGTATTCGTGGGCCACGCCGAACGGCCACAAGGTTCACATCATGCTTGAAGAATGTGGCCTGCCCTATCGCGTGATACCGGTGGACATCGGTGCGGGAGACCAGTTCAAGCCGGCCTTCCTCGCGATCAGCCCGAACAACAAGATCCCCGCGATCGTCGACTCCGACGGCCCCGACGGCAAGCCGATCAGCCTGTTCGAATCGGGCGCGATCCTGCTGTACCTGGCGGGCAAGACCGGCCGCTTCCTGCCCGAGTCGGTGGCCGCGCGCTACGAGATGCTGCAGTGGCTGATGTTCCAGATGGGCGGCGTCGGCCCGATGCTGGGCCAGGCGCATCACTTCCGCGTCTATGCGCCCGAGAAGATCGCCTACGCCGTCGACCGCTACACCAACGAGGCCCACCGACTGTACGGCGTGATGGACAAGCGCCTTGCCAAGTCGCGCTACATCGGCGGCAAGGACTACGGCATCGCCGACATGGCCGTCTTCCCATGGCTGCGCTCGTGGAAGAACCAGGGAATCTCGTGGGCCGAGTTCCCGCACCTGAAAGGCTGGTTCGACGAGATCGCCGCCCGCCCCGCCGTGATCCGCGGCGTGGACGTGCTCACCGGCCAGCGCAGGCCGCTCGACGACGATCCGAAGGCGCGCGAAATCCTGTTCGGGCAGACGCAATACGCCCGCCGCTGAATCGGCCCGATAGAATCGCGGGCTGCACAGACTGCCCGTAGCTCAACTGGATAGAGCACCAGCCTTCTAAGCTGGGGGTCGGGGGTTCGAGTCCCTCCGGGCAGGCCATTTTGACGTTTCGGGACATCCCGTGAAATCCCGGATCGTCCATTTCTCATAGGTGGCGTGCCGTTTTTTTGTGCAAGGACGTTCCAATCGATTCCAGCTCAAAAGGGATGCGGCCAAGCGTCGAAGTGGGCTCCGAGGGGCAGTTACGTTCGTCGCACCGGGTTTCCCCCGCATACGACCCATTCGCCAAGGTCATACTCGCAAACAGCCCATCCACATCATCGAGGAAGGTCCGCCATGAACAAGTACTTGCTGCTCGTCGTTGTGTCCGTGTTCTGCGTCGGCGCTCAGGCTGAGACAGTTGAATTTCTCAATCCCCCTGGATTGATGGCGAAGGGACTGCCGTTTTCGCCCGCCGTGAGAGTCGGCGGGCAAGTCTATGTCACCGGTCAAATTGGCACCACTCCCGGCACGACAACGTTGGTCAGTGGCGGAATGGCTGCAGAAGCCAAGCAAAGCATCCAAAATATCAAAAGCATCCTGGAGGCAAACGGCTACTCGCTTCGCGACGTGGTCAAGTGCACGGTGATGCTGGCCGACATGAGTGAGTGGGCGGCGTTCAACGACGTCTATAAGTCCACGTTCGCACCACCATATCCGGCTCGAAGTGCCTTCGGAGCAAACGGCTTGGCATTCGGTGCGAAAGTTGAATTGGACTGCATCGCAGCTCGGTAGTCAAAGCACGCGACGCGCATTCGCTGCAGCCCAGTGGGTGGCTCGAAAGCCGACCTCGACGGAGGACCGCGTTTGGCCGGTACTGCACCGATTGCTGCGTTCTCCTTCATCGTGCCGGACCAACCGGGACAGCTAGGCCACAGCGATCACGCCACCCGCTCTTCCACGCGCCAGCAATCGCATGCCATGTCGGACGCTGGCCGTGGCGATGGTCCGCTGAATGAGGGCGTCGTCGAGCCCCGCGAGCGCAGAGAACATGGCAATGCTTGCAGGATCCGTCCCCATGGTATTCGCCAGCCCGATGGACGCGACGCCGCGAACCAGGTCAGCGTCGTCGTCGAGCAGCGCAAACAGGCCACCGCGGCGCAACCGTTCCAAGGCGCCCGTCACGGCCTCATCCTCGGCATGGAGCGTCGCCAGCGTGCCGTAAAGCTCTTCTGCGACCTGCAGCACATGGCGTCGGCACTGCGCAACGCCCATGCTCAAGCGCGGATGCGCGAGCGCCGCCGCCAATGCAGCCTCGAGTTGATCGTGTACGGCAGTGTTCGATTGGCGATTGACCACATGACGCGTCAACTCCTCCTGGTCGATATCGTCCAACGACCCGAGTGAATGAATGAGACGGGCCTGCTTGTCCGCCACGAAATAGACCAGAACGCAGGGCCGGCGCGACGGCGTGACGGCGACCAGTTCGCCACTCAGAGGCGAGCCCAGCGCGAAAGGCCAGCGATCCTGGTCAACCCGGAATCCGGCCTGGCCGTCCGGGCTCGCTCCCACAGCCTCGATTCTGGTGCGGCCGTCCTGCGTCGCCGCGACGGCCGGAATCGCACCCAAGGTCAGGTAGCGACGCTCCTGCAGCGTCATCAGCGCGTGGGCGGCAAAGTCACTGATCGGGCCTTCATGCTGCACGTCATCCATCAGAAGCATCAGTTCAACGTTGGCGCGCTCTCGCTCTGCCAGAGTGACACCAATGGCCTCGATCACCGGTAGCTCCTGCTCACAGGCGGATTCCCATGCCGCCACGCGCTCGACAAGATCGTCCGATTCGACGAGGGCTCCGAGTCGCTGGTAGATGTGGTTGGCAATCGCCTCGGTGGCCTGGAAGTCAGTCAGCTCGCGGTCGAGCATCAGCAGTACGAGCCGCGCGTCGTCGTAGACGTAGCTACGCAGGAAAGCCAGGTACAGGTCTCTGTCGTGCAGCGTCGGCGCCTTGCTGGCGAGTTGCGCCCACATGGCCTTGACCGACAGGTAACCGGCCAGGTAACCCGCTTCGCACTCGAAGCTCTGCGCATAGATGCCCGCCTTGCGTTCGAGAATCGCCGGCTGGCGGCGCGTCGTCTGCAGCAGCGCGCGCAGTACCATCGTCGCGTCTCTGACCGGCTCCCCATCGCTCTTGATCGGGAAGCCGAAGCAGATCAGGCAGGCCGTGGTCGTCCTGGATTCGACACGGCTATCACCGGGCGTGATGTCGAACTCCGCGAACAGCGCCAAGCCCTCGGCCAGCGGCTGCAGCATCAGCTCCGTGGCTTCAGCTCGCAAGACGTCGCTCTCGATCTCGTCGAATCGCTCGTCCACACCGAAGACAAGGGCGTTGCGTCGTGCGCGCAGGACCAACTGCGCCATGGCGTTGCCGACGATCGAGTCGAAGCACCAGTGGTGTGTGAACTCGTGGAGGAATTGCGGCAGCGCTGCCTCGATGCGAGTGGTGCGCCCAGCCAGCCACGCCAGATATTCGACCGCATCGAACCCGCCCAACAAAGCGGTGTTGGTGATGGCATCCGTCCAGCTTCTTTCGATCGCAGCCATGAATTCACGAGGAGCCGGTCCCCGCGTCGGGCATCGGAATCTTCAGCTTTGCAATCTTCTCCATCACTTCGGCTCGGATCGCATCCTCCTGATGGGCTTCGATCTCGAGTTCGAAAGTCAGAAGTTCGCCGCTCGGCGAGGAATAGCTCAACTTCATCTTTCGGCGCGAACCGCTGCGCGATTTCGCCAGATAGATGGCCAGACCGCTCAGCGCCACTTGGCTGATCGCGACGATGGCCAGGATCGTGAAGGGCTCGCCCTTTTTCGCACCACCCACCGCCCCTTGCTCCTGGGTGACCTCAAGCCCCGAATCCGGGTCGCAGCCGGCCTTGGCGAGCGCGCTTCTCAATTCGGCGGCCTCCAACGGCGTGAGGCCTGACAGCGCTACGGTCAACGGAGCCTTGGACATGAGCATCCTCCATCGGGGGGCGCAAGACCGACACGGCATAACACTGCCCCGGTCGCACGCAATGCAAACTTTAGCAGCGGTGACGGCATTTGGCATCCCCACAATGTCGGCCGCGATCCACTGTCGTGGGCACCCCGATAGCCAGCGTGGCGCTGTTTCACCTGTGGTTGCGAAACGGCTCGTAGGGAATGCTTGAGCGTCTGCTTCGAGGCGGCGCATCAACCTACGGAAAATTGACGATCTCCACCCAATTGGCGTCTTGCCCCACCGGGTAGCGGCCGAGCAGCGCCAGCGTTCCATCGCTCTGGTTGATCCGATACACCGAAATGCGGTCGGACTTCTCTCCGGAGGCGACGAGAAACTTCCCGGTCGGATCAATGCGAATGCCTCGCGGCTGCGTCTCGGTCGAATAGCCCGTCACATAGCTCAGGCGCCCTGAGTCCGCAGCGACATGCAACAGGGCGATCTTGCTTCCGGTGCGCTCCGTTGCATAGAGAAACTTCCCGTTGGGCGTGATTTGCAGGTCCGCGGCCCAGATCCGCGGCTTGTCGTCGTCGACGACCTTGGTGTTGGCACCGGAGGTCGCGTTGCCGGCCATCGCCTCGCGCGCCAGGCCAGGCTGAAGCCCCGAATCGGCGGGAACACTGCCTGTATAGGCGAGTTCGCTCAGCGTGCCGCGTACCGGGTCGATCGCAAACTGGGCCACGTTGCCGGACAACTCGTTCACAACGTAGAGGTACTTCTTGTCCGGCGAGAAAGCCATGTGACGCGGACCATTGCCCGCAGGCGTCTTGACCAGGCTCGGGGCGTTCTCCGTCAGCTTCCCGGTCGCAGCGTCGAACTTGAATTGCAGGATCTGGCTGCTTCCCAGGTTGGTCGCGTAGACGAACCTGTTGCTGAGGTCGGCGCGGATCGAATGGGCGTTTTCGCCTGTCGCAATCACCTGGATGGCATCCTTCTCGACGCGTCCATTCGGCTCGATCGGGCTGACGGCAATCTTGTTGCCTCCATACGAAGCCGTGAACAGGAAGTGTCCGGTGGCGTCCGTCGACACGTAAGCCATGCTGTCGGGGAGCGGCGCACTGGCCTGCTGATCGAGCTTTCCGCTCGCCGGATCGATCCCGTAGGTCAAGACTGCCGTGGGCTTCGAGCGGACGACGGCATAGAGATGCCGCTTGTCAGGGCTCAGCGTCATGGGCATGACCAGTTTGCCGGCCTTGGTCTTGCCCAATGGGGTCAGCAAGCCCGACTCGCCATCCATCGCGTAGCCATCGATATCGCCGTCCTCTGCGTTGGAGATGTAGACGAATGTCTTGGCGAGCGCGGGCACCGCGGCGGTCAACAGGCCCATGGTCGCCCCGATCACGAAGATCGTCCTTCTGAAAGTTTTCATTGCGTTTGCTCCTGGTCACGCCTCGTCGATGACGATGGCTCTGAAATCGTTGACGTTGGTGAGGGTGGGCCCGGTCACCACCGAATCGCCGAGCGCCATGAAGAATCCGTGGCCGTCGTTGTCGTCCAGGCTCGCGCGCGGATTGATGCCGAGCGCCCAGGCGTGAGACATCGACTCGGGACGCAGCACGGCGCCCGCGATGTCCTCCGCGCCATCGACGCCATCTGTGTCCCCGGCCAGCGCGTGGACGCCGGCAAGCCCGTCCAGGGCAACCCCGAGTGACAGCAGGAATTCGACGTTCCGGCCACCACGGCCCTGCCCCCTGACCGTGACGGTCGTCTCGCCGCCCGAGAGGATCACGCAAGGCGGCGCGAACGGTTGGCCGCGCGTGCGCACCTGGCGGGCAATGCCCGCCATGGCTTTGCCCAGGTCACGGGCCTCTCCTTCGAGGCTGTCGCCCAGGATGTATGCCGGCACGCCAGCGTCCCTCGCCACGCCCGCCGCAGCCTCCAGCGCGATCTGGGGGGTGGTGATCATCCGAACCTCCGACCCGACGAGCCGTGGGTCGCCCGGCTTGACGGATTCGAGAGCGCCGCTTTCGAGCGACTCGCGCACTCCCCACGGCACGTCGATGCCGTAGCGATCGATGATCGCCAGCGCATCGCCGCAAGTCGTCGGGTCGCCGACGGTGGGGCCGGACGCGATGTCGATCGGGTTGTCACCCGGGACGTCCGAGATCAGGAGCGTCACGACCTTGGCGGGATGGCACAGCGCGCCCAGGCGGCCGCCCTTGAGCGACGACAGGTGCCTGCGCACGCAGTTCATCTCGGAGATCGTGGCGCCGCTGCGAAGGAGCGATGCATTCACGTCCTGCTTGTCCTGCAACGTGAGTCCCTCTCCGGGCGCCACCAGCAGCGCGGAGCCGCCGCCCGAAATCAACGCGATCACGAGGTCGTCGCTGGTGAGTCCCGACACGGCGGCGCGGATTCGTCCGGAGGCGCGCAGCCCGGCCGAGTCTGGCACCGGATGGGCCGCTTCGACGATCTCGATCCGGTCGCAAGGCATCGCATAGCCGTAGCGTGTCACGACGATGCCCTCGAGCGGACCCGGCCAGTGCGCCTCGAGCGCCGCCGCCATCGCTGCCGAGGCCTTGCCGGCGCCGATGACGATCGTCCGGCCTTTCGGCGGATCCGGAAGATGCCGCGCCAGGCAGCGCGCCGGCTGCGCCGAGTCGATCGCGGCGTCGAACATGCGGCGCAGCAGCGCGACACGGTCGACGTTCATCGTTGCAGGCATGCCAATCCCTTCTGGAACGCGAAATGAAAGCCGCGTCACCGCTTCAGGCCTTGGCGACCTCGTGGTCGGCCATCAGCTCGAATGCTCGCACGAGCGCGGAGTGGTCGAGGTCCGCCATGCCGTTGGCGGCGCAGATCTGCATCAGCTGCGCGGCATTGGCTGTCTGCGGCAGGGAGACCCCGAGGTCGCGCGCGCCCTGGAGCGCGAGGCCCAGATCCTTCTGATGCAGCTTGATGCGGAAGCCCGGCTCGAAGGTCCGCTTGATCATGCGCTCCCCATGGACCTCGAGGATGCGACTGGACGCGAAGCCGCCCATGAGGGCCTGGCGCACGCGCGCCGGGTCGGCGCCCGCCTTGGAAGCGAACAGCAGCGCCTCGCTCACTGCGGCGATGTTGAGCGCGACGATGATCTGGTTGGCCACCTTGGTGGTCTGGCCGTCGCCATTGCCGCCGACGAGCGCGATGTTCTTGCCCATCTTCTCGAACAGCGGGCGCACGCGCTCGAAGACGGCTTCGTCGCCACCGCACATGATCGTCAACGAAGCGGCCTTGGCACCGACCTCGCCGCCGGAAACCGGCGCATCGATATAGTCGGCGCCGAATTCGTTGATCTTGCGGGCAAACGTCTTCGTCGCCATCGGCGAGATCGAACTCATGTCGACGATGATCTTGCGAACGTCGGCGCCCGCGAGGCCGGCGGCGACACCCTGGTCACCGAACAGGACGTTCTCGACATCGGGCGTGTCCGGCACCATCAGGAAGACGATGTCCGCGTGCTGCGTGACATGCTGCGCGGTGTCGACCACCGTGGCCGCGGAGGCGGTGATCGCCTCGGGAACCTTGCCCCGCGTGCAGGCGAAGAGCTGGTGTCCGGCGTTGAGCAGATTGAGCGCCATCGGTGCGCCCATGATTCCGAGACCGATGAATCCGATTTTCATGGGAGTGTCCTTTCGAGTGGGCAAGTTCAGTAAGCGCCGGCGGCCGGTGGGGCCGACGTGGCGCGCATGCGGGCGACGGTCTGCTGGGCTCCGGCCGCCATCAGGCGGGCATCGGAGCCGACCGTGACGAACTGGAATCCCTTGGCGATGCGTTGGAGCGCGCCGTCGGTCGTCCCGTTGTGGATCCCGGCGACGAGGCCATGCGCCTTGGCGCGCGCCAGGATGTGGTCGATGGCTTCGGCAGCCTTCGGGTCGACATCGTCGAAGACCGGCCGGCATCCCAAGGCCAGCGAGAGATCGGACGGCCCGATGTAGATCGCGTCCAGGCCGTCGACGGACATGATCTCGTCGAGGTTGTCCAGCGCCTGCGCGGTCTCGATCATCGCGAAGGTGACGATCGTGTCGTTGGCGTGCTGCGGATAGTCCGCGCCGCCATAGAGCAACGCCCGCACGGGGCCGAAGCTGCGGGTGCCGCGCGGCGCGTAGTGCGTCCACGCCACCAGCTTCTGGGCGTCCTCGCGCGTGTTGACCATCGGGCAGATGACGCCATAGGCGCCCGCATCGAGCGTCTTCATGAGGATGCCGGGATCGAGCCAGGGCACGCGAACGACGGGCACGGTGTCCGTCGTCGAGATCGCCTGCAGCATTGGGATCATCGCCTGGTAGTCGACCATGCCGTGCTGGAGATCGATCGTCAGGCTGTCCCAGCCCTGGTGGGCCATGGTCTCGGCCGAGAAGCCGCTGGGGATGGCCAGCCAGCCATTCACGGCGGCGCCGCCGGACTTCCAGATCGAACGCAGACGGTTTTCTCTCATGATGGACTCCGGAGTGGACAGGATGGAACGTTCAGCGGGGCGCGTTCTCGAGCACGACGCGCTGGATGTCGCCGACGACGAACAGGTAGGTCGCGATCGCGACGATGGCGTTGGCCGAAACGAAGACCAACGCCCAGGCGAACGATCCGGTGCCGCCGACGATGTAGCCGATCACGATCGGCGTCGTGATGCCCGCGATGTTGCCGAACGTGTTGAAAAGCGCGCCGCTCAACCCGGCGATCTGCTTCGGCGACGTGTCGGAGACCACCGCCCATCCGAGCGCGCCCAGGCCCTTGCCGAAGAACGCGAGCGCCATGATCGCGACCACCGCGAACGACGAAGTCACGTAGTTGCACGCGATCATGCTGGTGGACAACAGCATGCCCAGCACGATGGGCGTCTTCCGGGCGAACGTGAGCGTACGACCCGAGCGAAGCAGGAAGTCGGAAAAGATCCCGCCGAGGACGCCGCCGCCGAAGCCGCAGATGGCCGGGACCGCGGCCACGAAGCCGGCGGTCAGGATCGACATCCCGCGCTCCTTGACGAGGTAAACAGGGAACCAGGTCAGGAAGAAATACGTGAGCGTCGTGATGCAGTATTGGGCGATGTAGATGCCCAGCAGCATGCGGTTGGCCAGCAGTTCCTTGATGTACGACCACTTCGGCGCCTGGTCGACGAACGTGCCCGACAGCGTGTAGTCTTCCTGATCCATGCGAACGAGGCCGCCGCCCTGCTCGATGTAGTCCACCTCCGCCTTGTTCGCCTTCGGGTGCGTGATCGGGTTGTCGATGACCTTCATCCAGATCACGCCGACCACGACGCCGATCGCGCCCATGACGTAGAACACGTACGGCCAGCCGTAGGTGTGCGTGATCCAGCCCATCAAGGGGGCGAAAAGCACGGTGGCGAAATACTGTGCCGAGTTGAAGATCGCCGAGGCCGTGCCGCGCTCGTTCGTTGGGAACCACGCTGCGACGATCCGCCCGTTGGCGGGAAACGCCGGCGCCTCGCTGAAGCCGACCAGCACGCGCAGCGCGAACAAGACCACGACCGCCGTGGTCGCGGTGGTCATCAGGAAGCTCACGCCGCCCTGCATCATCGTGAACAGCGACCAGATGAAGATGCTGGCTGCATAGACGATCTTCGAACCGTAGCGATCGAGAAGCCAGCCGCCCGGCAATTGGGCGATGACGTAGGACCAGCCGAACGCGGAGAAGATGTAGCCCATCGTCACGGCGCTGATGCCCAGGTCCTTGGACAGTGCCGTCCCTGCAATCGACAACGTCGCACGATCCGCGTAGTTCACGGCCGTCACGAGGAAGAGCATGGCCACGATGACGTAGCGCATGTGTGTTCGTTTCGCCGTCAGCGCTACCGCGCCCGAAGAAAAAGTGGTGCTCATGCCTGTCTCCATATGTTCTGTTTGGCGAGCGTCAACGCCCGGTGGATCTGATCGCAGCCGGGGCGGCAGCTAGCTGAAGGAAGAACCGAACCCGCGTTCTCCTGGTCGGCTGGCTGGAGCCAGGGAGGGTGGACTTCGGTTGCATGCGTGATCTCCAGGACATTGGGACGAGCAGAGACACGCGCAAGCGGTCAAAGCCCGTGCGATCGGTGCGAAGGATGGAGCGAGTACGGACCGTTCAGTCCGACGTCGGCCTCGGGCCGGCCCGCGACGTCAGCGGTCGAGTGCCGGTCGCTTGGGATCGAAAGTCCACCCCGGGATGAGGTACTGCATTGCCGCGGCGTCGTTGCGCGATCCGAGTCCATGCTGCTGGTAGAGGCGATTCGCTTTCTCGACCTCGCCCATGTCGAGTTCGATGCCGAGTCCGGGTTTCTCCGGCACCTGCACCATGCCGCCGACGATCTGGAGCGGCTCCTTCGTCAGGCGCTGTCCGTCCTGCCATATCCAGTGCGTGTCGATCGCCGTGACTCGGCCTGGAGCGGCAGCCCCGACATGCGTGAACATCGCCAGCGATACGTCGAAGTGATTGTTCGAATGCGAACCCCAGGTGAGTCCCCAGTCGCGGCAGGTCTGCGCCACGCGGACGGAACCCGCCATCGTCCAGAAGTGCGGGTCGGCCAACGGAATATCGACCGATTGCAGCGCCAGCGCGTGGCTCATCTGACGCCAGTCGGTAGCGATCATGTTCGTGGCGGTCGGCAGGCCGGTGGCGCGGCGGAACTCGGCCATCACCTCGCGCCCGGAGAAGCCATCCTCGGCGCCGCACGGGTCTTCTGCATAGGCGACCACGCCGCGCATGTCCTTCATCAGCCGGATCGCGTCCTTCAGCAGCCAGCCTCCGTTCGGGTCGAGCGTGACGCGCGCCTGCGGGAAGCGCTCGTGCAATGCCGTGATCGCCTCGATCTCTTCTTCCGCGCGCAGCGCGCCGCCCTTCAATTTGAAGTCGTTGAAGCCGTAGCGCTCGTGCGCCGCCTCGGCGAGACGCACGATGGACTCCGGCGTCATCGCCTTCTCGTGGCGAAGGCGGAACCAGTCGTGGTCCGCGTCCGGATCGCGAGCGTACGCAAGATCGGTCTTGTCTCGGTCGCCGACGTAGAAGAGGTAGCCGAGCATCTCGACGGCGTCGCGCTGCTGGCCTTCGCCGAGCAAGGCCGCCACCGGTACGTCGAGGTGTTGCCCCAGCAGATCGAGCAGTGCCGATTCGATCGCCGTGATCGCGTGGATCGTCGTGCGCAGGTCGAACGTCTGAAGCCCACGGCCGCCGGTATCCCGGTCCGCGAACTCCTGCTGGATGCGGGCGAGCAGGCCTTGATGGGCGCCGATGGCTTGTCCGACGACGAGCGGACGCGCGTCCTCCAGGGTCTGGCGGATCTTCTCGCCGCCAGGAACCTCACCGACGCCGGTGCGCCCCGCCGAATCGCTCAGGAGCAGGAGGTTTCGCGTGAAGAACGGTCCATGCGCGCCACTCAGGTTCAACAGCATGCTGTCCCGGCCGGCGACCGGAATGACGGTCAGCGAGGTGACAACGGGGGTGGACGTTGGCGACAAGGGAGATGCAGGCGATGACGGCATGTTGATCAATGTGAGTCCAAGACCGCTTGCGTCGCTGCCTTGATGGAAGGGCGGCGGCCGATCGAGGCAGTGCAGGACACCGGTTGCGCTTCGGGACAACGGCATGCCCATCGGCAACGGGCTTCGGTAAGCGCCACGTTGTACGTTGTACGATGACTTGTGCGGACTATCCGCTTTCAGGTGCCGCTTTCAACTAGGTGTTTACGCTTAGTCTGCTGCTGTAGCATCGCTCTGGTGTTCGCTATCGACGCCCCTTTGACACCATGGCGTACGAGGAGAAAGGCAGTTTTGGTGGCGCTCGGTGCTGATATCCGCGCATCGCCAACGGGCTGCCATTTGGCGATCGAAAATAGTTATACGATGTCGTACAACATATGGCGGATCGCTTCGATCGCGGCCAGCGCTCGCCGTCCATGCCGCATGCGAGGCCGCGCACCACGTCGCTGTACAGATCGATGAGCGGGGTCGGCATGGAATCTTCTTGGTGAAACGCGTCCGGCGACGCCATCACCTCGCCTGGATGCGCCACCGAATCAGGTGCCGTGGTGCGCAATCGGAGCCAGCGCGCCGGCGCGCATCAAATCCAGCACCGCATCGCTCTTGTTGCGGATGTGGCGCACGAGGATCGTGCGCATCGCATCGGCATCGCGGGCCGACATCGCCTCGACCATGTCCTCGTGATCCTTGATCGCGCGCTTCCACTTGGACTCGTTCTGGTTGGTGCGAAAGCGCAGCGACTGCACGCGGGCGTTGATCGATCGATAGGTACCGGACAGCACCGGATTGCCGGCCGCCTCGTTGATCAGGGAATGGATGGTCGCGTTCAGGCGGTAGTAGCCCGACAGGTCGCGCCGCGTGAAGCAGGCCATCATCTCGTATTGCAGCGCGCGCATCTCTTCGAGCTGCTGCTCGGTGATGCGCACCGCTGCCAGCGCGCCCGACAGCCCTTCGAGCTCGGCGAGCACCTCGAACGTGTCGAGCACGTCGCGCTCGGTCAGACGCACCGCGACGGCACCGCGGTTGGGCAACAGATCAACGAGGCCTTCTGCCGCCAGCAGCTTGATGGCTTCGCGCAGCGGCGTGCGCGACACGCGCAACTGCTCGGAGAGCTCACGCTCGTTGAGCTTCGCCCCGGGGGGGATTCGGCCCTCGACGAGCATCGTGCGCAGGCGCGCCACGACCTGGTCGTGCAGGGCGATGCGCGAAATCTCGATCACTTCGGCCATCAGGACAGCTCCCCATTTGAATGCAATTCTTGACAGTGTAGTTTAGAGAACCACCGGGTTAACCAGGGTGCCTATTTGCATTTTGCATGCAAAACTTAATTCAAAGGAGCCTCTCATGCTGACACTCGACTTCCACCCGACCGGCCGACACTTCCTGCAGATCCCGGGCCCCAGCCCCGTGCCCGATCGCATCCTGCGGGCGATGAGCCTGCCAACGATCGACCACCGCGGCCCGGAGTTCGGCGCGCTCGGCCTCAAGGTGCTGTCCGGCATCAAGGACATCTTCAAGACGAAGCATCCGGTGATCATCTATCCGGCCTCCGGCACCGGCGCCTGGGAAGCGGCGCTGTGCAACACGCTGAGCCCCGGCGACCAGGTGCTCATGTTCGAGACGGGCCACTTCGCCTCGCTGTGGAAGAAGATGGCCGATCGGCTCGGACTCGCGACGGAAGTCCTGAGCTTCGCGGGCACCGACGAGTACCTGCCGGCCGCGCCCGGCTGGCGCCACGGCGTGCAAGCCGACATGATCGAGGCGCGCCTGCGCAAGGACGTCGATCGCCAAATCAAGGCGGTGTGCGTCGTGCACAACGAGACGTCCACCGGCGTCACGTCGAATATCGCGGCGGTGCGCAAGGCCATCGACGCCGCGGGCCATCCCGCGCTGCTGCTCGTGGACACGATCTCCGGCCTCGCCAGTGCCGACTACCAGCATGACGCCTGGGGTGTCGACGTCACCGTCAGCGGCTCGCAAAAGGGACTCATGCTGCCGCCGGGCATCAGCTTCAACGCCGTGTCTGCGCGCGCGATCGAGGCCATGAAGACAGCAAAGCTGCCGCGCGCGTTCTGGGCCTGGGACGAGATCATCGAGATGAACAAGGACGGCTACTGGCCGTACACGCCCAACACCAACCTCCTTTACGGCCTGAACGAGTCGCTCGAGATGATCCTGGGCGAAGGGCTGGACAACGTCTTCGCTCGCCACCAGCGCTGGGCGGCGGGCGTGCGCGCCGCCGTCAACGCCTGGGGCCTGCCGATCCAGTGCGCGGACCCGGAGGTCTACTCGCCGATCCTGACCGGCGTGATCATGCCCGCTGGCATCGACGCCGACGCCGTGCGGCGTCTGATCCACCAGCGCTTCGACATGTCGCTGGGCACCGGACTGGGCAAGCTCAAGGGCCGCATGTTCCGTATCGGGCATCTGGGCGACAGCAACGACCTGACGCTGCTCGCGACGCTGGCCGGCTGCGAGATGGGGCTCAAGCTCTCCGGTGTCTCGCTGGCCGACAGCGGCGTACAGACCGCCATGGACTACTTCGCCTCGCACAACGCCCCGGACGCGATGAAGAAGGCCGCCTGACCCCACGAAGCTGCTCGCCCGCCGCCACCCAGGCGGTTTGCGCGCAGGCAACTCGCGCACGGTCGTCCATTTGAAGCCGCCGGCCGCAGAGCCGGGAAACGATCCGTCCGCACGTCGACGCCAGCGTCATGCGTCGACACAAGGAGACAACGCAGTGAAGAGATTCTTTCGAGCAAGCAACGTCGTCCTGTTGCTCCTGTGCGCGATGTACTTCATCACGTACCTCGACCGCGTCAACGTGAGCACGGCGGCGGATGGATTCGGCAAGGAGTTCGGACTGTCGAAGACGCAGATCGGCCTCGTGTTCTCCGCGTTCGCCTATCCGTACCTCGTCTTCCAGATCGTCGGCGGCTGGATCAGCGACCGCTTCGGCGCGCGCCGCACGCTCATCGCCTGCGGACTGGTGTGGGGCGCGGCCACGGCCTTGACCGGTCTGTCGGGCGGCCTGCTGTCGATGCTGGTCGCGCGCGTGCTGCTGGGACTGGGCGAAGGCGCCACGTTCCCCGCATCGACGACGGCGATGTCGCGCTGGATCCCGCGCGACAGGCGCGGCTTCGCGCAGGGCATCACGCACGCGGCCTCGCGCATCGGCAATGCCGTGGCGCCCGCCGCCGTCGTCGCGATCATGGCCGTCTACGGGTGGCGCGCGTCGTTCTTCGTCTGCGGCGCGATCAGCCTCGCATGGGTCGGCCTGTGGTCGCTCACGTTCACCGAGCATCCGTTGGATCATCCGCGCATCACGCCCGACGAGATCACCCTGCTGCCCCAGCCGAAGCCCAAGCCGACGTCCATCCCCTGGAAGCAGCTCGCCAAGCGGATGGCGCCGGTCATGATCGTGTACTTCTGCTATGGCTGGACGCTGTGGCTGTTCCTCAGCTGGGTGCCGCAGTACTTCCTGCACAGCTACAACCTGGATCTGAAGAAGTCGGCGCTGTTCGCGTCCAGCGTCTTCTTCGCCGGCGTCCTCGGGGACACGCTGGGGGGCGTGGTCACCGACCGCATCCTCACACGCACCGGCAGCCTGCACAAGGCACGCAGCGTGATGGTGGCGACCTGCATGATGTTGTCGCTGCTGTCGCTGATCCCGCTGATCTGGATGCACGATCTCTATGTGTCGCTGACCTGCCTGTCCGCCGGCTTCTTCTTCGCCGAGATGACGATCGGGCCGATGTGGGCGATCCCGATGGACGTCGCCCCGGAGTTCTGCGGCGTCGCCAGCGGGATGATGAACACCGGCTCGGCCCTCGCCGCCATCCTCAGTCCTGTCCTTTCCGGGCTGTTGATCGATCGCTTCGGAAGCTGGGAGCTGCCCTTCATCGGCAGCATGCTGTTGATGGCGGCCGGAGTCGTCCTCGCGTTTCGCATGCATCCGGAACGCAGATTCGTCGCCGAGCCATCGACGCCCGTGGTGGCCTCGGGTCGCCCGTTGACGCAATGAAGCCGGGAAAGCCGCGTCCGCCCATGATGCCCATCGACAAGTTCCTCCCCCTCGCAGAAGAAGACACCGCATGAAAACGAAACCCTGTCTCACCCTGGAAGACGCACGACTCGCGCTCGCCGCCAGCTACGCCGAGGCCAGCGCCAACGGCTGGGCCGTCACGATCGCGGTCGTCGACGACGCGGGACTCACGCTCGCGCTCGAACGAATGGATGGCTGCGCACCGATCAGCTCGCTGATCGCCGTGGACAAGGCGCGCACCGCGGCGCTCGGACGCCGGGAGTCCAAGGTCTACGAAGACATGATCAACGCCGGCCGCACCGCCTTCCTGTCCGCGCCCGGCCTCAGCGGCCTGCTCGAGGGCGGCATTCCGATCATCGTGGAGGGCCACGTGATCGGTGCCGTCGGCGTCTCCGGTGTGAAGCCCGATCAGGACTCGAAGGTGGCGCGTGCCGGCGCTAACGTGCCGCTCAAACCGGACTGAGTCCAACGGCGCCCGCGCCGGTGCGGCACCATCATCGTCGCGGGCGGCCACCACGGGATGATGACGCCGGAGGGCGACGACGTGATCGCGTACGCACTGCCGGAACGCACGAAATAGAAGCCCGCACTCCGGACCGGAGAAATAATCGGCCCATGGCCCATCGATATCCCGCCAACTCCCCGCACTGCGCCATCAGCTGGAGCGCCGGCAAGGACTCCTGGCTCGCGCTGACGCGCGCCCGCGAGCAGGGGCTCGCCGTGACGACCTTCGTCACGATGTGCGACGAGGACGGCACGAGCAAGTCGCATGCACTGCCGCCCGAGCTCGTCGACGCGCAGGTGCGCGCGCTCGGCGGCACACCCCTGAGCGTTCGTGTGCCGCAAGGCGAATATGCAGCGCGCTTCGACGCCTGCCTGCACGAGCTCCGCGCCAGCGGCCACACGCACATGATCTTCGGCGACATCGATCTGCAGGCGCATCGCGACTGGCTCGTGCCCGCCTGCGAACGCGCCGGCCTCGTGCCGCTGTTTCCGCTGTGGGGCGAGTCGCGCGCCGTGCTCGCGCGCGAGCTCGTCACACGCGGCGTGCAGGCGCGCGTCGTGTGCGTGGACACGCGCTGGCTCGACGCGTCGTTCTGCGGTGCGGCCTACGACGACCACTTCCTCGCCCGCCTGCCCGCCGGCGTCTGCCCCTGCGGCGAGGACGGCGAATTCCACACTTTCGTCACTGGCGGCGCGGGCTTCGACGCGCCCATGACCATCGTCGACGGCCCGCAACGGCGCGTCGCTTCGCAGCCACCGTTCACGCCCACCGAACTCGTGTTCCAGGCGTTGATACCCGTCCCCGAAACACCCCGCGCGCGCTGACCCCTGCGAGCATGCGGCACACTGGCGTCGCGGCGCTTCGGCGAACGCTCGCGATGCTGCAACAAGTCCTTTCAGTCCGTTTTCTGGTGAACCATGCCCATCAACACCCCACTCCCGCCGACCTCGACCGATTCGCCAGCGTCCGACCTGAGCACCTACACCACCACCGAATACGCGATCGACCTGCCGGCGAGCTGGAAACAGATCCCTTCGCCTGAATCCAGGGCCGTGACCTTTCAGACGGACGACGGGCGCGCGGGCCTCTTCATCAGTGTCGATTTCTACGTGATTCCGCCGGACAAGGCGCAGGCGACGGCGGAACGCCTCGTCAACAGCCGTCTGGCCGACCACGAGAAGCAGGCGCCCGGCAAGGTCGAGGTGTTCCATCGGGGCAGCCAGCGCCATTCGCAAGGCCAGGGGCTCGAGATGTACTACGCGGCGCACATCGCCAACGAGGACGTGGTGATGTACCTCGTCTACGTCATGCCGCGCCGGGTGCTGAACCTGACGCTGGTATGCAAATCGGATCGCGCGGAGGCAGTGGCGTTGTTCAAGGCCATCCACGCCCATTTCAGGCCCAGGCTTTCCTGATGTCGCTCGCGGCAGGGTTCCGGTCGTGAGCACGCCGTCTGTCTCGCGCGCATCGCGAGCGCGCCGATGACGCGTTTCGTGATGGTCTGGGGCACCTCCAGCGGTGCCGGCAAGAGCTGGCTCGCGACGGCGCTGTGCCGCTCGGCAGCGCGCCGCGGCACCGTGGTCAAGCCGTTCAAGGCGCAGAACATGAGCAACAACGCGCGCGTTGTTGCCGGCCTCGACGGCCTTGGTGCGGAGATTGGCGCGGCCCAGTATTTCCAGGCGCTGGCCGCCGGCGTCGAGCCCGGCGTCGACATGAACCCGGTGCTGCTCAAGCCCGAGCGCGACACCGCGAGCCAGGTGGTGGTGCACGGGCGCGTCGATCCTGCGCTCGGCAGGCAAGGCTGGCGCGAGCGCAGCGCCACGCTGGCCGTGGCCGCACGCGAGAGCCTGCAGCGACTGGCCGGCACCTGTGACCTGGTCGTCGTCGAGGGCGCCGGTTCGCCCGCCGAGATCAATCTCGCGCCGCAGGACTTCGTCAACCTCGGTACCGCGCGCCAGGCACGCGAGCTCGGAACGCTCGCCAGCCTGCTCGTCACCGACATCGACCGCGGCGGCGCGTTCGCGCATCTGTTGGGCACCTGGGCGCTGCTGCCAGACGACCTGCGCGGCTCGCTGAACGGCTTCGTGCTGAACCGCTTCCGCGGCGATGCCGGCCTGCTGGAGCCCGGCCCGAGCGACCTGCAGCGCATGACGGGCGTGCCGCTCGCGGGCGTCATCCCGATGGTGCGCGACCACGGCCTGCCGGACGAGGACGGCCTGTTCGACGCCGGCAACCCCGGCGCCGCGAAGGCGGGCCGGCTGCGCATCGCCGTGCTGTGCCCGCCGCACATCAGCAACCTCGACGAGTTCGAGCCCTTGCGCCGCATGCCCGGCGTGCAGCTCGCGTGGGTGCGTTCCGAGGCCGAGCTGCACGGCGCCGACTGGATCGTGCTGCCCGGTTCCAAGCAGGTCAGCGGCGACCTCGCGTGGCTGCGCCACCAGGGCCTGGACGGCGCCATCGCCCGCCACGCCGCCGCCGGCCGGCCGGTGCTGGGCATCTGCGGCGGACTGCAGATCCTTGGCGAGGCGCTGGTCGACCCCGAGGGCCACGACGGCAAGGCCGGCTTCAACGGCCCCGGGCTCGGCCTGCTGCCGCTGGTCACGCGCTACGAACGCGACAAGTGCGTGCGCCGCACCACGCTGCGCTTCGCGCAGACCGACGCTGCCTGGGCGCCGTGGGCCGGCGTTCAAGCCACCGGCTACGAAATCCACTGCGGCGTCACCGTGCCCCACCCCGACCTGCCGGCCGCGCAGGTGGCACTGCGCGACGTGCACGGCGAGACCATCGGCTGGCAGCATGGCAACGTGCTGGG
>FSXQ01001548.1_pt1 | contig 18556 bp, 10 predicted proteins | sample 1638011 | NCBI WGS metagenome assembly FSXQ01 (sample SAMEA3914789, study PRJEB12502) | metagenome | biome: forest; material: soil | place: Canada | collected 2011-07-03 | depth 0.3 m | reverse complement strand
GCGGGCCCGTTCCAGAGCAGTGCGGCCTTTTCCACGGTGCTGCAGTACGTGGGCAAGCGCCAGGCGCAGATCGACGCCGCCCTGGTGCTGCCGGCCTACACCACCGCCGACCTGCGTCTCGCGTTGGGCTGGTCCAACTGGGAGTTGACCGGCTTCGTGCAGAACGTGGCGGATCGGCGCGGGCAGTCGTCCGCGCAGGTGAACTACTCGACGTACCAGAATCCCGGTGCGATCAACTACACCGAGTGGTATCCGATCAAGCCGCGCACGATCGGTGTCAGCCTGCGCTATGACTACTAGCCCGAACGAACTGGTAACGCCCCTGTCCATGCCTCCTGCCCCGATCGCACGACGCCGCGCCCCGCATCCGTGGACGGTGCTGGCGGTGCTCACGCTGGTCAACGCGATGGCGCAGTCGGGCGGCACGGTCCTGGCGGCGGTGCTGCCGCTGGTCAAGAGCGAGTTCGGGTTCTCGGACAGCCAGCTGGGCCTGCTCACCGGCTACGGCTCGGCCGTCTCGTTCGCGCTGCTCGCGCTGCCGATCTCGCACTGGGCTACGCGCCATGGCAGCTCGCTGGTGCTGAGCCTGAGCATGCTGGTCTGTGGCGTGGCGAACCTGTTCACCGCCGGCTGCTCGGCGTTCTGGCAGTTGGTCTCCGCGCGCCTGCTGGCAGGTGTCGGCCCGTCCGCGGCGTGGCCGCTGGGGCAGGCGCTGGTGAGCGATTTCTTTGCGCCGCAACGGCGCGCCGGCGCGCTGTCGGTGTACACCGCCGGCGATTTCCTCGGCAGCACCGTGCCGCTGGTGGTGGGCGGCTGGATCGGCGTCCACCACGGCTGGCGCGCCGCGTTCGCCGCATTCGGCGTCGGCGTGATCGTCGCCGCGCTGCTGCAGCGCTGGCTGGTGCCCGATCGCACGTCGGCGGAAGCCGACGCCGACGGTGACCTCCCGGACGCGCCCAACCTGCACTGGGCCGACGGCCTGCGCGCGCTGTGGAAGCGCCGTGCCTTCGTCCACATCATGCTGGGCTTCAGCTGGGCTTCGTTCGCGGTCTCGGGCCTGTCGAAGTGGATGCCCAGCTTCTACAACCGCCAGTTCGGCCTGTCGCCCGACGCAGCCGCAGCGTTCTTCGGCGGCGCCTACGCCGGCGGCGCCTTGCTGGGCCTGCTGCTGGGTGGCTTGCTGGGCAACTGGATCGGTTCCGGCAAGCAGGAACGCCTGCTGCCGTTCTGCATGCTGACGTACCTGTTCACGTTCCCGTGCATCCTGGGCGTGCTGTTCGCGCCCAACCTGAAGTTCGCCTTCGTGGCCCATGTGGCCGCGACGATGTTCGGCGCGATGCCCAACGGGCCCGTCATGTCGATGATCCACGGCGCGGTGCCGCGGTCGATGCGCGTGCTCGCGGCGTCGGTGTTCCTGCTGGCGCTGACGCTGCTCGGCGACGGCGGCGGCCCGTTGCTGATCGGCGTGTTCAGCGACGCGCTCGAGCCGCGCTTCGGCCACGAGTCGCTGAAGTACGCGATGTTGATCGTCAAGCTGCTGGGCCTGCTGTTGTTCGTACACCTGTCGCTGGCCTGGCGCGACGCGCGCCGCGAGGCGGCGCGCCCTGGTTCCCCCGACCCGATTGCCGGAGACGCTCGATGAGCGACGACATCCTCACCGCCATCCAGGCGGAAGACCACTTCCAGCTGCGCTTGCCGGCCGATCCGCAGATCGCGCCGGACGGACGCCACGTGGCGTTCGTCCGCATGCGCGCCGACGTCGAGGCCGACGGCTGGGTCAGCGAGGTCTGCGTGGTCGATACCGCGTCAGGTATCCACGTCGAGCTCGGTCGCGGCAGCCAGCCGCGCTGGGCGCCCGACAGCATGAGCGTGGCTTTCGTCGCCCCGGCGCAAGGCCGGTTCGCGATCGAGCGCTGGTTCCCCGGCAGTGGCAAGGCGCCAACGCTCGTGCGGCTGGACGAGGCGCCCAGCGCCCTCGCGTGGTCGCCCGATGGCAGCCGTCTCGCGTTCGTCAAGCGGGTGCCGGCCACGGCCGCCGCGGATCCCGCCCCGGCCTGGGAGAAGCTGCGCACGCCACAGTGGAGCGCCCCCGGCATCTACAGCGAGAAGCTGATCCGGCGCGTCGAAGGCTGCGACGGCGACCAGCCGGACGGGTATCACCACATCTTCCTGCTCGCGCTTGCCACCGGCGAACTCCGGCAATTGACCGACGGCCCGCACGAGCATGGCGGCCCGCTGGTCGACGTCACCAAGCTCGGACTCGCCGGCCGCATCTCGTGGACCCCGGACGGCCGCCACATCGTGATGTCGATGCAGCGCCAGCCCGCACAGGCCGGCGCGCTGGACCCGCGCACGGTCGTCGATGCCGACGTCCACGAGTTCGACGTGGCGGATGGCTCGGTGCGCCGCCTGACCGAATTCGGCGGCCCGGTCTGCCGCGCCACCGTCTCGCCCGACGGCCGCTGGATCGCGTTCGTCGGCTATCGCAACCGGCGCGAATCCTTCCAGACGAGCCTCGTGCACGTGATGCCGCGGCATGGCGGCGAGATCGTCGCGCTGCCGCACCCCGATAGTCTGGACGTCGACCAGGGCCTGCAGTGGCTGCCGGACAGCTCCGGCCTGCTCACGCTGTTGCCGCACGAGGGCGCCGGTTGTCTCGCGCGCGTGAGCCTGGACGGGCAGTGGAAGACGCTCAACCGCGACATCGGCGGCGGCGCCGGCTCGGGCTATGCGCTCTACATCAAGGGCCTGTCGGTGGCACGCGACGGCCGCATCGCGTGCTTGCGGGGCAGTCGCTCGCGCACCGACGAAGTGGCACTGCTGTGCGCGGACGGCCGGCTCGACTCGGTGCTGACGAACGAATCGGCGTGGCTGGACCAGCGCACGATCGCTCCGATCGAGGAGCTCTGGCTCCCCACGACGCGGGCCGGACAGGGCTGGCAGGCCTGGCTGGTGCGTCCGGCCGGCGTGCCTGCCGAGGCAGAGTTGCCATTGATCCTGTGGCTGCACGGCGGCCCGTACCTGGCGTGGGGCCCCGACTTCGCCATCGTGCCCCAGGTCTGGGCCGCGCGCGGCTATGCCGTGCTGATGATCAATCCGCGCGGTTCGCTGGGTTACGGCGAGGCGTTCACCGACGCGCTCGAGCGCGACTTCCCGGGGCAGGACGACCTGCAACTGCTCGCCTGCGTCGACGCCGTCGTCCGGCGTGGCGGCATCGCCGCGGAGCGCGTGCACGTGGCCGGCGAATCGGCCGGAGGCGTCCTGGCCAGTTGGCTGATCGGGCACAGCCGCCGCTTCGCGTCCGCCGCGGTCATCTACGGCGTGATGGACTGGACCAGCCAGACCCTCACGGTCGACCGGCCCGACTATTTCGGCTACTACCGCTCGCCCGAGCCGCCCTGGGCCGCGGGCATGCACGAGCACTACTGGCGGCGTTCGCCGCTGTCGCGGGTGGCCGAGGTCCGCACGCCGACGATCGTGTTGTGCGGCGAGAAGGACTCGCGCACGCCGATCGGGCAATCGGAGATGTACTACACGGCGCTCAAGCTGTGCGGCGTCGACGCGGCCCTGGTGCGCTATCCGGACGACAACCACAGCCTCGAGTGGCACCCCAGCCACTGGCTCGACCTGATCGAGCAGGTCGACCGCTGGTTCCGGCGCCACGATCCGACGCCGACCTGATTTCCGCGCGTCGGCAGGGCCTGGTCCTGCGATGCCCGATCCGGGCGCCGCAGGCATGGCCACGCGCCGACGCGGCCCCCTGATTCAACAGATGGAGCGCCCATGTCCCCCAACGATTTCAATTTCGGCGAGCTCGAACAATGGCTCGACCTTCATCGCGTGACCGAGGTCGAATGCCTCGTGCCCGACCTCACCGGCGTGGCGCGCGGCAAGATCCTGCCGCGCTCGAAGTTCACGGAGGATCGCGGCATGCGCCTGCCGGAGGCCGTGGTCGCGATGGGCGTGACGGGCGAGGTGCCCAGCGAGGGCCCCTACTACGACGTGATCAGCCCGAACGACGTCGACATGCACCTGCAGGCCGACCCGGCCACCGTGCGCATCGTGCCGTGGGCCATCGACCCGACGGCCCAGGTGATCCACGATTGCTATGACCGTCACGGCGAACTTGTGCCGTTCGCGCCGCGCTCGGTCCTGCGGCGCGTCTGCAGCCTGTTCGCGGCCGAAGGCTGGGCCCCCGTGGTGGCCCCCGAGCTCGAGTTCTACCTCGTCGCGCGCAACACCGATCCCGACATGCCGCTGCAGCCGCCCGTCGGCCGCAGCGGCCGCGCGGAGACGACGCGCCAGGCCTATTCGATCGACGCCGTCAACGAGTTCGACCCGCTGTTCGAGGACATCTACGCCTACTGCGAAAAGATGAAGCTGAACGTCGACACGCTGATCCACGAAGTGGGTGCGGGCCAGATGGAGATCAACTTCTTCCACGCGTCACCGCTGGGCCTGGCCGACGAGGTGTTCTTCTTCAAGCGCACCGTACGCGAGGCGGCCCTGCGCCACGGCATGTACGCCACGTTCATGGCCAAGCCGATCGCCGGTGAGCCGGGCAGCGCGATGCATATCCACCAGAGCATCGTCAGCGCGGCGACCGGCAAGAACATCTTCAGCAACGAGGACGGTTCGGCGTCGCAGGAGTTCTACTGGTACATCGGCGGACTGCAGAAATACATTCCGTCCGCGATGGCGTTGTTCGCACCGTACGTCAACAGCTATCGACGGCTCTCGCGCTTCACCGCCGCGCCTATCAACATCGAATGGGGCAGCGACAACCGCACCGTCGGCATCCGCTCGCCGGTGGCGACGGCGCAGGCGCGCCGGGTCGAGAACCGCGTCATCGGCGCAGACGCCAACCCGTACGCGGCGTTGGCCGCGACATTGGCGTGCGGCTATCTCGGTATGAAGAACCGCATCGAGCCCGGCCCCGAGTGCCTGGGCGACGCCTATCTGGGCAAGCACCAGCTGCCGCGCAGCCTGGGCGAGGCCGTGGAACTCCTGCGCAACGACCGCGAGCTCGCCGCCGTGCTCGGCGAGTCCTTCGTGACGGTCTACACCGAGATCAAGGAACTGGAGCAGGCCGAGTTCATGAAGGTGATCTCGCCGTGGGAACGCGAGCACCTGTTGCTCCACGTGTGACCTTTCCGGGTTGGAGGAGCGACCTGCCGTGCCGGGCACATGCCCTGTTCGGCGTTCGCCCGGAAACCTCGCTCAAGCGCGCAGCAGCTCCGCTCCGAACTCGCGAAACTCCTGCGGCGCCACGCCGTAGCTGCGCCGGAACGCGCGCGTGAAATCGGGCGCGCTGAAGGCCAGGCTCTCGGCGATCTCGCCGACAGGTCGCCCGGGCGACATGGCCAGCTCGTCGGCCGCTTCGCGCAGGCGGCAGTTGCGGATGCAGGCGCCCAAGCGTGACGTTTTCCTCGCTTGGCGGTCCGCTCGCACGCCACTTTTCCGGAAAGTGAGACGCCCGGGTAAGGCGTGCGATTTTTCTGAAGAGAATCGCGCCTCGCACGCCTGCCGCCCGCTCCGCTCCGCCCCTCACGCGAGGCTTGGCGGCCCGGCAACGCCACCTCGCCAGTCAGGTCCGGAACACTAGCTGAACTACGTGAACACCCCACGCCATGACTCGCACCCCTACCCCCCTCTTGCCATGACCAAGACCCTTAGCCTGATGGCCACGGCAACCGCGCTGGCCGCCCTGCTGGGTCTCGCGCCAGGCGCTGCGGCCGCTACCCCCGAGACCTCCGCGCCCGCCGCGGTGGCGCCCGCGCCGCACCTGATCAAGGGCTTCCGCTCGGCCGCCTTCGGCATGACCGAAGCCGAGGTGAAGGCTACGATCGCGCGCGATTTCAAGCCCGCCGCCGGCGCGCTCACCGCGTCCGACAATCCGGTCGAGAAGACCCACGCGATCGCGCTGCACCTGGCCGCGCTGGAGCCCGCGCCAGGCGCGGTCAACATCAGCTACATCTTCGGCACGACGACGCACCGCCTCATCCACGTCGACGTGGTCTGGTCGTCGGGCCCGACGCCCACCGACACCGAGCGCCTGCAGATGGCCGCCGCCAGCACCCGGCTGGCCGCCTACTTCCACGGCCTGGCGTGGCAACGCGGCGCGACGACGTCCAGCGTCGCACCCGATGGCGCCTACGCGATCGTGTTCGCCGGCGTCGATCCGAAGGATGCGGCGGTGGAAGTGCGCGTGTCGGGCGTGGAGATCCGGCGCACGAACAGGGCGCCGACCGTCCCCGCCGGCCCGGCCGTGCTGCGCGTGGCCTACTACGCCACCACCGGCAAGCCGGACACGGCGAGCGCGGTCAGGACCGGGAACTTCTGAGCGCCACGGCCGTCGACCGGCACCGCGCCTAGCTGGAGGACGACGCCTCGGCGTCGTCCTCCAGAAGCAGTGTATTGAGCAGGTTCAACTCATTCGACGCCATGAAATATCGGTCGTCGAACACGGTGTCGAGCTTCAACGGGTTGGCGTTTCCCACCGACGCTGCCCATGGAAACTCCGCGTATCGAGGAATGGGCGGCATCACCGCACTGGTTGCCGCCAGTCCCTGCGCCAGGCCTTCGCGCCACAGGTCGGAGTCAACGACCTCGAACGGCCGGCCCTCGAGTTGACGCTCGACAGCCATGAACTGGACGTAGCCCGAGGGCACCGATATCCAGGTGTTCGGCGACTTCAGGCTCTTGAGCGTGTTGAACTCGTTGGCGGCATCCTTCTTCTCTCGCTGAAGCAATCGCAGCAGGTTCGCAGCAGGCTGGCGCAGGCTCGCTGGGAAGGCGCGGTCTTCGTCGATGGACAATAGCTGGGCGATGACTCGGCGCGCAACCTGGCTCACCTCCGTTGTATGCCCCTCGAAGCTGAAGACCTCGAGCTTGTCGAAGTCTCCCCAGTTCTCGAGGAAGGCCGGGCCGGACACGTACAGGTGGTCCGGCACCGACGTTCCCTCCTGGGCGTGGACAAGCAGCGGCTTCAACGCGCCAGCAGCGAGCTCGCACAGCTCCTTGGCATCTCGGTACCGCACCATCGTTCGGCGGTCGTTCCCCTTGCGCATCGCTGCTTGGAGCTTGGCGTGAGAAAAGAGCTCGGTCACGTTGCCCTGGGCGTGTCTGACCAGCTTCACTTTCTCCTCATCCTTGAGACGGCGCCAGATGACATCGGCCTCCTTGATGAACTGGGTGACGTTCTGCGACATCAGGCTGACCAGTTCTTCCAGGCCGACAGCGCCGACGGGAACGAGCGCGAGTGACTGCCGCAGGCCGGCGTCGCCTGTGATGCGCGTGAGCAGGGTGGCTCGCAACATCACCAGCAGCGTCATCAAGTCGATGGATTGGCGCAACCACTGGCGCGGGTCCATTTCCTCGTATGACATGAGATAGTCGTCAACGAGCATGACGAGGCGCCGCGGTACCTTGTCTCCCGAGACCATGTCACCATCGCCATTGCGGTAGTACCCGCGGCCACGGTAGATGAGCTGTGCGATTTCCATCAAAGCCGCTTCGATATTGAAGCGGGGGACGGCCGCAATGATCCAGTCGGTCCTGGGAAAGGAAACGCCTCGCGCGCCCGACGATGTCATCAGGAAAACCTTGACCGAGTCGCGGGTTGCCGGCTCGACGAGCTTCTTGCGCTTGTAGCCCGGAACCGATGAGTCGAGGATTTGGACCATCTCGTCGTGAAGTCCTGGTTCCGCCGCAAGCGTCTTGCGCAGGTCACCAAGGAAGTTCTTGTCCTGGGCGAAGTAGATGACCTGCTGGGCGCCCTTTGCCAACGCCGTGAGGATTTCGCCCTTGGCGCTGGCCATCACGGCGTCCGCAGCGACTCGACGAACGGCCTGTCGCGCGGTTTCGAGTTCACCGGTCGGCTTTTGCTCCGGCCGAATCTGGGTGAGATTGACCTTGTACTCGACCGTCAGCTCGCTCGCAGGGAAGCTGTTTGTCATGACATGGAGGGTTCGCTTGTGCCGCCCATCGCCGATGCGCACGTCCGACACCGCGAGGGCGAACGCGCGCTTGCCAGCGGACTTGGAAACCAGCACCTTGTCCGGAGCGCGCGGCCCGGCATTCAAGTAGCGAGTCAGCACAATGTCGTTTCCGAGCGATGCGTCGGAGACGACCAGCGTGACCGTGAACGGGCTCGGTTCGTCCTCGAAGCATTCGATGAACTCGCTGTTCAACCAGCTCGCCACCGCATGCACGAACGGTGCGCCGGCGCCGTCGCCGGCCAGTTCGTCGACCATCACGACGATGTTGGGCATTCGACCGGCAAAGGCCTTGCGCTCCCGAATGCCGGCGGGGTCGGCGGCCTTGCTCTTGAACAGCTTCGAGAGAGCATCCATGGTGGTCTTGCCGCCACCCTTGTCGCGGAACCCCTGCAGGGCGGCAGTCAGCACGACGCGGTTCACGTCCGGGTTCAGCACCATCAGCTCCCGGGTCGTTTCGGACATGCCAGAGAGGACGCCAACCAGAGAACGCTCTTCGACGATGTCCTCATTCTCCGAGATGGTCGTCTTGGCGATGCGCGAGCCAGCGTGCGCGGCCTCGATTTCCTGCTCCTGTTGCGGACTGATGACGAGCACCGAGCCGTCGGGCTTGTTCAGATGCTCCACGCCATCGACGACGACCGCGCCGTCGACATGCTTTGGCTTCGCGCGACCGGCCTTGACCTCGCTGAGGTGCCAACGCGGCGCCGACGCGATGAGTGCGGCATTCGTGGTGACCGTCAGGATGCCACTGGGCTTGCCGTCCTTGCGCGCCAGGCTCTCGGTGACGTCACGGTTGATGACAACGCGCGGGCTGACGTACACGAAGAGGTAGCCTTCTGGCTTCTTCTCAAGGTACTGGCAGACCGCCGTGGTCTTGCCGATGCCAGGGTTGCCCTCCAGGGCTATCACGTTCACCTGGCCCTTCGCCGAGCACTGCATGCCTGCGACGATGGCCGAAGCATGGATATCGCGGAGACTGACGCGGCCGTGCTTCGCCCGCTCGGCCATCAGTGGGGCAAGCGCATCGGGCGCCGGCATCCCGAAGAAGGCCGCCAACGGTTGCGTGTCGTCCACCATCGAACGCGCGACGTCCAGGTCATACTCATCGGCCGGGTTGGCGAACTTGGGTACCTTCTCCTCGAAGGTGAAGGTGTAGTCCTCCCCCGGCGCGGGCATCGCACGAAGGTCCTTCATGCCCTTTTTGAGCTCTGACGGCAGCCGGCGAAGCACATTGGTGAAGACGCTCTCGACCTGTGCGGCCAAGCCCTCGTCATCCCCATCGAGCAGCTTGCGGGTTTCGCGATAGGCCCTCCCCATCTGCGACATGAGTTGCCGACGTGGGTCCGAGCCTTCTTCGGCAAGGAAGCGCGCGGCAAGACTCTCCAGCCCGTTGGGCGTCAGCGCCAGAGCACGGACGTTACAAGGCTTGCTCAGCACGCCATCGCGCCGCAGCCACATAGCCGTTCTGTCGGCATAGGAGCAGGCCTGGCAGAGCTTGTAGAAGGGCTTGTTGCCGCTGGTCAACGCCCCCAAGTGGTGGCGGATATCCTCCGACAGCTCAAACGACTCGCCGTCGACCTCCGCCGTCACGCGCGCGAACACGCTGCGGTTGTCGATGAGTCGGCGGTGACGCATCAGTTCGTCAAGGTGAGCTTCTTGGTCCTTGAAGTCAGGAACGTCCCGCGGCATGTCAAACGAGTACTCCTGAACAAGCAGGTAGTCTTCGCGGCAGTCGCCGGATAGCCACAAGGCAAAGTCTGCGTTCGCAGGCTGCCCCTTGCCCGAGAGCTGTTCGTCGAGGATTCCTTGCATTGCGAACTCGGCGTGGAAAGCTGCGCGGTCGCGCTGCATTCGCGAGCCTGGCTCCTCGGAGTCGCCCGGGAGCGTCAGCGGACACCACAGGGCACGCAGCTCCAGCTTGCCCGTATGCAGCGGCTTGCCAATCGAGCGCAGGTATTCACGGGTCGAGGTGTAGCCCACGCCGTAAGCGGTCAACGCCATGTGCTCGATGGCAGCCTTGACTTGGTCCCGGACGGTCTCGTCCAGGATTTCGAGCCGCTGGTTCAAGGCCTTTGAAACATCGAGCAGTCGATGCTCACGCCAGGGTTGTAGCAGTGGGCGTTTCGGGTCAAGCAGTTTCCACTCGACGAGGCATGCGAGGACGCCACGCTTGACCAGGATTTCGTAGGCTTGGCCCCACAGCTCGGCCCGCTTCTGGAATGGGAGTTCACTCATTCTCGAGTGCCTCCTTGTGCAGGACCTTGGTGACGTGGGCCAGCACCGCCGGCATCGACAGCAGGATGCTCCGGCCGCCGCGCCGCGACATCACCCCGACCTCCCCTGCAGCCGCCGTGCTCGTCGGCGTCGCCCAGTCGAACGGGTCAAGCACCGGTAGCAAGCGGTTCTTGTCGGACGGCTTCTCGCTCTCCATGAAGTGGATGCCCCGCAGCACGCTGATCAGCGATTCGCGCACGGCCTCAGCCTCGCCTGTCCCGAGGATGTTGGCGCGGGTCGCCTCCTTGAGGTTGAAATTGCTCAGCCGATGTTCGGCATCAAAGAAGTACGTACAGAACCCGGACTGCGGACGCCCCTCGTCACCGACGACATGCAGTGTGGCGAACGTGTAGACGGGCAGCAAGCTGCGCAGCACGTCCACGGCGTCATCCATGTACATCTTTTGGTGCGCGTCATAGCGCACCACCTCGAAGCCGCTCTCCAGCGACTGGCGCTTGCGCAGCCGCGTAGCCGGGAACACATCGCGACGTAGCGGGTACAGGTGCACATCCGGGAAACGTGCCGCGGCTTCATCCAGGAACTCGAGCGTGCCGTGCGGCGCGTGGCGCTCGGCCGCGCGGCCGATATGCCGGTTGCCGAAGTGATGCGACAGCATCAGGATGTGCTGGTATCCAGCCTTTCGCAGGCGCGCGATTTCCTCGAGGATGAGATGCGGCGTCCGAAAATCCTTTCGGTTCTCCACCAGACGGGAGAACATCTGGTCGACACGCAGTTCGGTCTCGTCGCCCATGCTGTCAGCGACGTACGTGCGGCTGACGAAAAGGTAGCCATCGGCTTCGGGAAATGCCGGATGAACATCACAAGGGCGAGTCACATAGGTAACGACCGCGACTTTGTCAAGGCGACCTTGCTGGAGGAAGCGAACCGGTTGGCCACCCAGGAGCGCAGCGAGAGCGCCACGGTTCTTCCATCGGAGGGTATCGCTGGCGTCGTTTTCGGTCGTCAGGCCCTGAAGCTTCACCGGCAGCTCGCGCGTCAGCGCCTTCTCGATGGCCTGGCTGATGGCGTAGATGGCGGTGTTGCCGTCGTGCGCGTCTGCCTCACGGTTTGCACCCTTGCCGGTCTGTTGCAGCCGGACCAGGGTCATCGTCAGGTTCGGGGCATGTGCCTTGACGCGTTGAACCAGTTCCCAAAGCGCCATGTAGACCAAGAGGCCGACACTGGCAATCATGGCCGTCCGGTACTGCTCCGAGCGAGCCTTTTCGTCGTCCTTGGTCTTCTTCAGCGTCAACAGGCGAAGGTCGTACTCAACGTCAATGCCGCGGCCCGCGTCGAGAACCTTGAGCACCGGCACCGCCGGCGTCCACGCGGACTCGGAGTTGGACCAGGCGTACGGCACAAGGCGAACCGGCAGTACGGGTGCGGTCAGGCTCTTGCCCATGCGCAGTTCCTGCGGCTCGCCGGCCAGCGCCAACGAGCGCTCCTGCAATTGCGTCTCGACCGAAATGGACGCAATGCTGCCTGGCCATGACTTCTCGCTGACACGGATATGGTTGAACCATGCGATGGTGTCCGGTCCGGCGTCCGGCTTGATGAGCACGTCTTCGTTCGGCGAACTCATGCCCTTGACCACCGGCCAGTCGACCACGTCCCTGTGCACGGAGACCATCAACTTGTCCGCGACGCGATTGGCCGCCGTGACAAGAGAAGTGGATTTGGACCTGAGCACGCGGATGAGTTCGTCGGCCAGCTCGTCCATGACACGGCCGCGCTTGCGCAACGTGGCGTGCAGGCGCGTGAGCGTATCGACGGGGTCAGCCTTCAGGTCAGCTGCAATGACTGCCGCCTCGGCAGACACACTGTCGGGGTTGTCGTCATCGATGCTCGCAGGGACCACCAAGGACAAGAAGACCAGTTCCGCGAGAGAACGCTTGATGTTGTCGGTCGCACCGGGTGCCTCGAGCAAGCCGCTGTACAGGCGGTCGAGTCGAGAATCGAACGCCGGCTTGCCGGTGCCAGGGTTGTTGCCGTTCACGCGAAAGCGGTATGAGACTTCGCGCAATGTCGGTTGGTTCTGCGCCGGGTCGATACGGCGCTCGAACAGTTGCACGGAGCCTTCGGCCCACACCGGCAGGCAGTTGTAGAACATCGCCTTGCGCAGTTGCTCCGCCAGCTCAATGTTGTTGGCTACACCGTAGGCCGCGCCAACGTCCAGAGTCAGAGACTCACCCTCGGCACCGGCGAAGGCATCGAAACATTCGCAAACGCGACGGACGTAACTCTTGAGCCCGTTCTTGTTGCTCTGCGCAGCGACCGCACTCATGAGGCGCATACAGACCTGCAGGCGCACGCGTGACATGGCCTCGTCTTCAAGGAAGTCGAGGAAGCAGCGGATTTGCGAGCCCGGCCGGGTGCCCTGGTTGCGGATGGCAGTGACGATTTCGTCGATGTCGTCCTGGTCCTCACTATCGCTCTGCAGCTTGCGCTCGACCCCGCAGAGGATGAGCTGAAGCCAGTCGCGGCCGTCGACAGTTTCAATGCCGGAAAGCACTCGGCCAATGTCACGCTCGCGCTCGACGGTCGGGCGTCCGGCATCGGCGAACTGCACCGGAACCATCGTGGTCAACTGCGGCAGCTCGGGTGGATTGGCGCCGATGGTTGCTGCCATCGCCTTCAGCGCAACTCCGAGTTCGTCGCTGCCGAGGCTGGCGACATCGAAGCCTTCCAGAGCTCGGTCAATTTCCTTGGCGATGGCGTCGTGCAAAGCGTTGATGCCCTTGGCCGTCGCTGCTTGCGAGCCTTGGACGAGACGACCGCCCATCTTGGCTGTCATGCCGAACGGCGGGAGTTCGGCATCGCGAAGGAAACCAGTTTCCTCGCCAGGTGCGAATGCGGTTGCGAAGTCGACGTGCTTCAGGAGCCGGCCAAGGACACCGCGAATGTTGAGCCGCACTTTGCCGTCAGCGGCAGACGCGAGCGGCAGCCCATCGACACCCGGAGCGCCACTGGCTGCTATGGATTTGGAAAGGAGTTCCGTCAACTTCGAGAGGTTGACGGACGGGGCGCGGTCGCGCGCAGAAATGCGTGAACCACCCCGAAGGCGGGATGACGTCATGGGTCTCTCCTTTCAATGGCAGGGAAAGCCACTTCACCCGGCAGATCGACCAAGTCCGAGGGGTGGTTTAAACGTTAGGTAACTCAGTGTAGGGATGGTTTTTGCATCCCGCAACCGGTTACCCCGGTGCCAGCAACGCTCAAGGAACGGCTACGCGCGGCGAACGTGATCAATTTGGCGACGAGGCTTGCCGGTCAACCGCAGCAATGTGGGGTCTCAAGCCGCCGCCGGATGTTCCGACACTGCCTGGAGCGTCATTCGGTTCTGGCTGCATGCGCGTCGGAACTCGGTGCTGATGCGCTCATCGTCAGCGGCCATCTGCCAAAACATCAGAGCGGCGCGCGCGGCGATGCGCCAAGCTTGGCGCTCACCAGGCAGCGGGAGCTGCGGCGCATAGTTGCGCGCGACAACTTCGACGCCACGTTGAGGGGCATACAGCATAGGCACCATGTCGTACGCTGGAGCCACGCGCAGGCCTGCGACATCGTGCGCAGATGGCATAAAGGACAGGTTGCCCTCGTGCATATCCGTGTTGGCGATGAGCCGGCCGAAGTGCCACATCAGTGAGACCGTTTCGAGCGCCGTGGGGGCGAGCAGTTCGAGAGCATCGAGCTTGGCGACCGTGACCGGCCAGTCCGCGGCATTCGCACCCAGCAGCGCCCCGTTGACTGCGTCCAGAGAGAGCAGTCCCGACCGCCCGTGACGACCATGACGGTCGAAGCGGACGACTTCCAGGAAGGTTCGACCGAACGCTTGGTGGACGGTCGTCTCCGCGGCGTTGACGCCGAGCTCGTCCCGCATGACGCGAGTGGCCAGGTGTTCGCATACCAGGAGGTCGGACCAGCGCTGGACACCTTCCGATCTGTCGTTGCCGGAAAACTTGACGATGACGTGCGATACCTCGCCACCGAGCTGACCCGCGGCGTCGTGACGCTGGCGCACCGCCGTGAATTTTGGGAATTCGCCACCGGCCGATGAGCCGTCGACTCCGTGCTGGAGCGACGTCTCCGCCAACTCGGCGTAGCGCTGCCCGACTTCGTCATCTCGAACGACAGGCGTCGGCGCCTGGACGGATTCGAGCCACAGCCGGTAGGCAGCCGCGCCGAGAATGAAGTTGCCAGGCACGTCCGAGCCCAGTAGCGAAAGCGCATGGACAGCGTCGTCGTCCGACCACTTCCGAGGGTCTTCGTTGACCTGCAAGATGGCGGCGTTCTCGCGCGCGAAGTGGCGCCCAAGGAATCCTTGCGGACGCATGTCCAGAAGCTGATATGGCAAACCGTCGTACCAGCCGTCGACCATCTCGGCGCCAACGAGCGGCCACTCGATGTATTCCTGTAGCTTCAGCGCGCTGCCATCCGGACAAGTCAGGTTCACGAGGCCCTGTTCGTGCGCCGTACCGTTCTCGTCGATCCGGTAGAGGGGAATCGGCGCCATGCTCCCTCGCAATGCACGCCGCGCGGCGTACGCGGTCCGCCGTGCACTGCCGCGTACGATGATTTCGTCGCCGGCTGAGCGAACCGCGCGCACCAGGCAGAACATGCGGTTGGCGAACTGCGCATGCGTGGTCCAGATCTTGGTGCCGCTGATGACGTATTCGTCGCCGTCGCGCACCACCTTGCATTGCAGCGACGCGAGGTCGGATCCCGACTGCGGTTCCGAGTAGCCCTGCGCCCAGTAGTCCGCGCCCGAACGGATGCCGGGCAGCCAGCGGCGCTGCTGCTCGGGCGTGCCGAAGGCGATGATGACCGGCCCCACCATGTGGGTGCCCATGGGGGCGAGCGGCGGCGCATCCGCCGCGGCGAGCTCGCTCGCGAACAGGTAGTGCTGCATCGGCCGCCAGCCGGTGCCGCCATGCGCCACGGGCCATTGCGGAACGCTCCAGCCGCGCTGCGCAAGGATGCGGTGCCAGCGGATCGCCTCGGGATAGTCGGTGAAGATGCCGGAGCAGCGCCGGCCGGCCGCACGCAGCCCGTCGGTCAGCGCTCCCGCCAGGATACTACGCACTTCATCGCGGAAAGCCGCGTCCGTTTCGTTCAACACCATGCAGGTCACCTCGTGCGGATGGCCCAGTGTTGCCGAACGAGGCACCCGCCTGAATCGTCAGAAACGACGATCCTCCCCTGAGAGCCTGAGTACGGTCGGACGGAAGGCCCGGTCGCGGCGCGGCGCCGCTGGAGAAAAAAGACCGACGCCGATGGCGTATTCCACGCCTCAGGGTCCTGAATGGGCACAACAGGCGGGGAGTCTGCAGCCGGTTTGAACTGTTGCTCAGTCAACCCCCCGCCGCGCCGTGGAGCGGCGAGCACCCAACATGTTCCGTACCAGGGCATTGATCGGGCGACGTGACGGCGCATCCAGTTGAAATCCGCCATAGCGCGGCGCTTTGCAATCTGACCCCGCCGAAATATCTTGCCGGCGCAAGGATTTCGCTGCCCCCGATCGAAGGCAGCGAAGCCGGAAGCCAACGCCGGACCTGGACCACCAAACCCAAGCGCTTCACTGAAACGAGACGGACCTGACGGGACAGTGATCTGGACGCCGGGCAATATTTTCAAGAGCGACGATAGGCATTCCCCGACCTAACCGCTGGTGTGATCCGCCCCACCTACCTCCTTGATGAAGGCGAGCAGGAGGGTGCTGAGCCGACCCGGCTGCTCCTGTTGGATCCAGTGACCGGCGTCGTCGATCAGCTCGATGCCACCCATCCTCGTCGTCGCCTTCGTCCTCATAAGATCGAGCGCGCCCGGCGCCGAATAGGTGCCCCAATCGCTCTTCCCGCCGATGAAGAGCGACGGGACATCGATCGTCCTGCCGGAAAACAGGCGCAACTCAGCGTTGAGGTCAGGATCGGAATAGACGCGATAAGCCTGCAGGGCCCCTTGAAACCCAGTGCGGCCATACTCCTCCGTGTATACGCCAAGTTCCGACTCGGTGAGCCATTTGCAGGCCAGTACCTCGGCGGCGGAAGGTTGGAATGGAGCGACGGTCTGGGGCATCGTCTTGCCGAGATCCATCACGTAATAGGTGGGCATTTGTGCAAGTTCCATGGCGGTTCGCGCCTTCAACGGATGCGGCTTATTTCCCGGCCAGTCAGCGCTTTTGACGTAGAAGAATGCACGAAGAAACGCGTGCAAACCTTGAGTGGGCTGCCACATGTCATAGTTTGCCTCCCGTGTGCTCAAGTATTGTTGGTAATACTCTCTCGGCGGATCGAGCGCCGCCAGCGCGGTCGCTAATTTTTTATTTTCGGTGTTCGGTTGAACCGACGATGCCTCGCTTTCCGCAGTATTGAACGGAAACGCCGGTGTACCGGGGAATGGTGCGCTCATCAGCACTACCGAGGGAAAAACGTCAGGCCGGGCTAGCGCACAATAGGACGCCACGGGCGAGCCGAGGTCGTGTCCGACAAGCATTGCCGTACGCCGATACCCCAACGCCGAAACCAATCCGAGGGCGTCACGCGCCATATTCAAGAGGCTGAAGGGCTCTAGCGAGGTGTCATAGCCGTTCACCCAACCGGTGGTGCGGCCAAAACCCCGCTGGTCGGGCGCCACGACATGGTAGCCGGCGTCAGCCAGAATTGGGATCAGGTGTCGCCAGCCGTAAGCCAAATCCGGAAAGCCGTGCAAAAGCAGCGCGAGCGGCCGGCCGGGGCTTTCGTAGCCGCCCTCGAGAATATGGACATCGAGGCCGTTGACCCCATGGATCACGCGCGAGCGGACCCCCTTGGGGAGCGTTCCCTCGACATATGCTGATGTAGTCAATTCAGTTTCTCCTATAGGGTTTGCGCGGGCTGGTCGAAGTGAAGACGCGAACAGACTGGCCGCGCCGATCGCCAAGACGGCTCGTCGGGACGCCGATGACTTGAAATCAAGGGGATGACTCATAACGGACCTCTTCGCTTGGGACTCGGTAAAGGGGCGTTGCCGAACTTTTTCTATGGCGATCACCATCGTATGGCGATCGCCATAGACGTGTCAAGCGAAACCTGTTATGTTCACGGCATGCCACGTAAGACTGACGCCCGCGCTCGCGCGATTGCCACGGCCGAGCGACTTTTTCGCATCCAAGGCTACACAGCGACCGGATTGACCCAGATCCTTGAAGAAAGCGGTGCGCCCAAAGGATCGTTCTACTTTCACTTTCCACGCGGGAAGGCACAGCTCGCCGAAGAAGCAATCGATCAATACGTTGCGAGTCGAATTGCTGTATTGCGGAATATCTCGGCGAATACGACTGGCGATGCTCTGAATTTTGTCCATCAGATTTTCGGCACATTCGCGGCCGAAATGGTCGCCTCTGATTTCCAGTATGGATGTCTAATGCAGAATCTGGCGAATGAGCTGCCCGCGCTCGACGCTGAGCTGACCAAACGGGTAGCGCGCGGATTTGTTGATTCGACCGAGATTGTTGCGGGGCATTTCAGGGGGTGCGGTTTCGCTCCCGCGCGCGCATCCTCTACCGCAGCCGCATTGGTAGCCGCCCTCGAAGGCGCGCGAACGATCGCCCGCCTGGAACGCACGCCGGCTATATTCGAGGCACTGGCGGATGTCAGTGTCCAGGGGTGGGCTGCCCCCGAGGGGTGATCCGGGTCCAATGTTCTCGCTCGGGCGTGTCTCATATCCAGCCAGGAGGAGCCATTCGTGCGTGACAGTCTGCTCCCGGGCAGCAGAATCGCGCAAGGAACCGTCTGTGCAAGCTAGACGTTTGACGATGGATGAGAAAAAGTATGCTTTATGAACTTGTGACACTGTCCAGTCCACCGCTCGCGCAAGACGCCGCATCGAAGGCCGCGCACGATTGGGTCCTGAAAGGCGAAGGCGAGTTCCTCGGCGCCTGGCGGACGGAAATCGGCGAGTTGTTCCAGATCAAGCTGCTGCGTCGCTACGACAGCATCGCGGCCCTGGATGAAGAACGCATGCGTACGTTGTCCAGTGCGAAGCCGTTCGGCATCGACGACCCCTCGGTGCGACTGCAACTGGAGCGCTACGAGCGCTTTCCGTTCCTGCCCGAAGTCGCACCCAAGGAATTCGGACGGTTCTACGAATTCAGGACTTACTTCCTGAAGCCTGGTGGTCTGCCGCCGACACTGGCTGGATGGAAGGCAGCGATTGCGCCCGCGCATGAGTACACGGACCACCTCGTGGTCAACCTGTACGCCCTCGACGGACTGCCCCGCATCACCCATATCTGGGGGTTTTCCAGT
>FSXQ01000656.1_pt1 | contig 18955 bp, 15 predicted proteins | sample 1638011 | NCBI WGS metagenome assembly FSXQ01 (sample SAMEA3914789, study PRJEB12502) | metagenome | biome: forest; material: soil | place: Canada | collected 2011-07-03 | depth 0.3 m | reverse complement strand
TGTCGGGGAGGTGGCCATGTCCGTTCTCCTTGAGGTAGCGAGTTTTGGAAACCTCGTTCTACGCCGACGAGGTCGCTAGGGCAGTCCCACATAGCATCTTGTGGCCGGCAAGCCCGACGCCGGCCGAACAAGAAGGCCCGCTGCGATCGACGAGACCGGGCAACAGTTTCACTTTCAGCCGTCCGTTCCGATAACAGTTGTAGGCCGATCCAAGCCTTGCAAACCGGACGTCACCACGTGGACACCTCAATTTCCAGTACGCCCCCATCCACCGTACCGGCCCCGGCCGCCTCGGTCATTGATGGAGCCTCGAAGCCTGAGAAGCCCGATAGCGAAGTGGCCACGCCAGCAACGCCGCCGTCTTCAACGACAGTGACTTTGAGTCCCGCTGCGCGGGCTGCTCAGGAAGCGTCCGAGACACCCGACCAGACAGCCCGCGAGGCCCGCGGCAATGACCGCCAAGCACAACAGTTGGTCGCGAAGCAGGCTGCGGTAGCAAGGATGTACGCCGGTAGCTAGACAGCGCCATGAAAGCCGGACCGCCGCTGGCCCTGCTGGCGACGCCGACTTTTTGCATGCAGATGCAGCGGGACTCGGGCTTGCTGCAGTTCCGGCCATGACGCTCGGCAGTTTCAGTTGGTTGACGGACGAGAAGGCCTTGATGGCCCTGCTCGTGGCGCACGAGGTGCAGGGCCTGCTACTGGTGGCGGCCGTCATCTTCTGCGAGACCGGCTTGGTGCTGCTGCCTTTCCTGCCCGGCGACTCGATCCTGTTCGCGCTCGGCGCATTCGCCGCGCTCAATGGGCGCTCGCCGCTGGCCCCGCTGGCGGCGATCGTCGTGGCTGCGATCGCGGGCGATACCGTCAACTTCCTCGTCGGACGTTCGCGCGTCGGCCGTTGGATCGTGAACAAGGGCTGGATCAGCGAAGCCCACATGAAGCGCACGAAGGACTACTTTGACCGCTTCGGCGCCTCCACGATCACCATCGGCCGCTTCGTGCCCATCGTGCGGACGATCGCACCCTTTGTGGCCGGGCTCACGGGCATGGAGCTGCGCCGGTTCATCCTCTTCAACGTCGCGGGCGGCGTCGCCTGGACGACGCTGATGATTCTCGGCGGCTTCTGGCTGGGGCGCGTCGCGTGGATACGCGACCACCTGTCGCTGCTGTCACTGGCGATCGTCGTGGTGTCGATGATCCCGGTGGGCGTGCAGTGGCTGCGCGTCGGTGGCACGCCGCGCTAGCCGACTCGCGAGCGGACGTCCGCGAGTGACCGTTCCTGGCCGAGCCTGTGTGAAAACCCCGGTCCGTGAATGAGTCTGGCCGCGTAGAGTTCCGAAGCATATCGAGAAGGAGTCGGTATGCCCAGGTTCATCGAAGGACAGGATCGGCATCAGGTCACGCTGTTGCCGGAGGCGCTGGACGATTTCATCGCCGAGGACAACGCGGTGCGGATCGTCGATGCATTCGTCAACGAGCTCGATCTGGCGGAGCTCGGCTTCGGGGGCGTCCAGGCCGCGGAGACGGGCCGGCCGTCGTACCACCCGACGGTACTGCTCAAGATCTATATCTACGGCTACCTCAACCGCGTCCAGTCGAGCCGACGACTCGAGCGCGAATGTCAGCGCAATCTGGAGGTGATGTGGCTGACGGGCCGCCTGGCGCCGGACTTCAAGACCATCGCCGACTTCCGCCGCGACAACGGCAAAGGCATCCGCGGCGCGTGCCGCCGATTCGTCGAGCTGTGCCGGGACTTGAAGCTGTTCTCGCAAGCGGCGGTGGCCATCGACGGCAGCAAGTTCAAGGCGGTCAACAGCCGGGACCGCAACTTCACGCCAGCCAAGATCGCCGCGCGCAAAAAGCAGATCGACGAGAGCATCGAACGCTACATGAGCGATCTCGAAGCCGCCGATCGCAACCACCCGGGCGAGTTCGTTGCCAAGATCACGCGGCTGACCGACAAGATCCAGACGCTGCGGGAACAGATGAGCCGAATGGAAGGGTTGCAGAAGCAATTGGACAAGCAGCAGGAGGCGCAGATCTCGCTGACCGATCCGGACTCCCGTTCGATGATGTCCCAGGCCAAGGGCACCGGCGTCGTGGGCTACAACGTGCAGGTCGCCGTCGATACGAAGCATCACCTGATCGTTGCGCACGAGGTCACCAACGCCACCAGCGATCGGCAGCAATTGACGAAGATGGCGCAAGCAGCCCGGGAGGCGATGTCCAAGCCGCGGTTGCGAGCCTATGCCGATCGAGGCTACTTCAATGCGCCGCAGATCAAGGGCTGCGCCGATGTCGGCATCGTGCCCTTCGTGCCGAAGCCGATGACCTCGAACGCGAAGGCCGCCGGCCGCTTCGACAAGCGCGACTTCATCTACATCGCCAAGGACGACGAGTACCGATGTCCAGCCGGGCAGCGAGCAATCTTCCGCTACGAGACAGAAGAGAAAGGGCTGCAGATCAGGCGCTACTGGAGCAGCGAGTGTCCGCGGTGCCCGATCAAGGACCAGTGCACGCCGAGTGCCAACCGAAAGATTACGCGCTGGGAACACGAGGCCGTGCTCGAGGCGATGCAGCGTCGCTTGAACCTACAGCCCGAGGCGATGACATTGCGCCGATGCACGGTCGAACACGTCTTCGGAACACTGAAGCACTGGATGGGTTCGACGCACTTCCTGACGCGCCGGCTGGTCAACGTGGGCACCGAGATGAGCCTGCACGTGCTCGCATATAACCTGAAGCGCGTGATCAACATCCTGGGTATTGCCAGAACGCTGAAGGCGGTCAGTTCGATGGGGGCGTAGGCCTCTTTTTGTCGCCAAAATAGCGACTTTGCATCGCCGCGAGCCTCCCGAAAACGCCGCCCACCGACATCGGACCACTGTGGCTCGAAATTCGGTCGGAGATTGGCCTGAGCACTGCCCGATCGGTGTTGAACGAGACGTTTCCACACGGTCTCGGCCGGCTGCCGACGCTCGAGGCAGATGCGTGTCCAGGCATCGTCTGCAACAGTGCCTGCGATCCGCCTCATTCGGGCATCGTCCGCGGACAGCCGCGTTTCCTGTCAGGGAGGCGCCGTACGTTTCGGCTCCCAGAGCTCGATCTTGTTGCCTTCCGGATCCAGAATCCACGCGAAGCGGCCGTTCGAGTCGTCGTCGACGCGTTTCAGGATGTCGACACCTTTCGCGCGCACTCGCGCCAGAAGCGCGTCCATGTCGTCGACCGAATAGTTGATCATGAACGTACTGCTCGACGGCGCGAAGTAGGCCGTCGAGGCAGGAAAGGCACTCCAGGCTGCCGCTGGAGGATGATTTGATGCGTCGTAGTGCAGCACCGCCCCGCCCCAGGCTTGCACCGGCAGGCCCAACACGTCGCGATACCACGCCGCGAGCGCCTTCGGATCCTTTGCCTTGAAGAACACGCCGCCAACGCCGGTGACGTGTCCGGCGGGTTCGGCAGTCGCAGATCCGCACGGACCGGCCGTCATGAGGATGCCCAGGCACAGCATCACGATCATTCGCACTGTCATTCGGATCGGGAACATGCGAAATCCTTTCGGGTGAAGTTCGGCCGCATTGTGTGCCGACTCGCGCCCGCGCGCTCGCGTGCGGGACGCGAGGTGGCGCGCGCGAATTGCCTTGCCCGTTGAACCGCGGGGCCTTGGACGGGTATGTCAGGGCGCCACCAGGCAACCCTGTCGAGAAGGCCGGCTGCAGGCGGCCTTCTCAAGCTTTCGCCATCCTGACGTTGGGCAACACTCGGAGGTTGAACTCTTCAAGGAAATGCCATGTTCCTCAGCAATACGTCCATCGCACGGCGCCTCACCATCGTCCTCGGACTGATCCTGCTGTTGTCGCTGGCGAGCAGCCTGTTCGCCATCGCCAAATTGCGCGAATTGAGCGCCGACGTGACCACGATGGTGGGCGTCAACGTGAAGGTGGAACAGGCCGCCAACGACTGGCTGCGCCTCACCACGGCGGGCGTGCAGCGCGCGTCCGCGATCGCCAAGAGCAGCGATCCGAGCCTGGCGCAATACTTCGCCGCCGCCAGCGCGCAATCGATCAAGCAGACCAACGAGCTGCAGAAATTCATCGAGAGCAAGATGGTCACCGCCGAGGAGCATGCGCTGCTCGAAAGAGTGGGCGCGCTGCGCAAGAGCTACCTCGCGGCGCGCGACGACGTGAGCCGGCTCAAGATGGCGGGTGACTCCGACGGCGCGGAAAAGGCCTTCACGGAGCACTTCGAGCCCGTGTCCAAAGAGTACGTGGCCGCCGTGCAGTCGATGACCGACAACGAGCGTGCCAAGGTCGATGCGATGACGCGCGAAACCTCCGCGCGTCGCGACCAGACGACCACGATGCTGATCGCCTCGGCCTGCGTCTCCATCGGTCTCGGCGCGCTGCTGGCCTGGTGGCTCGCCCGCAGCATCACCGTGCCGCTCAAGCGGGCCCAGGCCATGGCGCAGACGATCTCGCGCATGGATCTCACCAGCAGCCCGCCTGCCGACTATGCGGGCGACGAGACGGGCCAGCTGCTGCGCGCCATCGAGACCATGCGCTCGGCGCTCGCCAGTTCGCTGCACCAGATCCGCGGCGTCGCGGAAAGCATTTCCACCGCCAGCACGCAGATCGCCATCGGCAACCAGGACCTGAGCGCCCGCACGGAGCAGACCGCGAGCAGCCTGCAGCAGACCGCGAGCTCGATGGAGGAGCTCACCGAAACGGTGCGCCAGAGCGCGGACTCGGCGGCCCAGGCCAACCAGATGGCGTCGTCCGCGGCGGAAGTGGCGCGTCGTGGCGGCACGGCGGTCTCGCAGGTCACCGTCACGATGGAAGACATCAACGGCAGCTCGCGCCGCATCGCCGACATCATCGGCGTGATCGACGGCATTGCGTTCCAGACCAACATCCTGGCGTTGAACGCGGCCGTCGAGGCGGCCCGCGCCGGCGAGCAGGGCCGCGGCTTCGCCGTGGTGGCCGCCGAGGTGCGCAGCCTGGCGCAGCGCAGCGCCGAGGCCGCCAAGGAGATCAAGGGCCTGATCGGCCAAAGCGTCGACAAGGTCGAGCTCGGTTCGAAGCTGGTCGGCGACGCCGCGGGCACGATGAACGAGATCGTGGCCAGCGTGCAGCGCGTGACGGACATCATCGGCGAGATCTCGGCGGCCGCATCCGAGCAGAGCAGCGGCATCGGCCAGATCGGCACCGCGGTCAACCAGCTCGACCAGATGACCCAGCAGAACGCCGCGCTGGTGGAGGAATCGGCGGCGGCGGAGAGCCTGAAGGAACAGGCCGCCACGCTCGGCAAGGTGATCGCGACGTTCCGCCTGGACGACGCCCGAGCCTGACCCGACTGGAATCGCGCCCGGGTGTCAGGACATCCAGTGGGAACTCGGGTCAGGCGATGGCGGCGTAGCTGCCGGTGCCATCCGGCCACGGCGTCAACACCTCGAATCCGTCCTGCGTGACCGCCACCATGTGCTCCCATTGCGCCGACAGCGAATGGTCGCGCGTGACCACCGTCCAGCCGTCGGGCATCTCGCGCGTGCCCGGCTTGCCGGCGTTGACCATGGGCTCGATGGTGAACACCATGCCCTCCTGCAGACGCAGGCCTTCGCCGCGCTTGCCGTAGTGGCACACCTGCGGGTCGTCGTGGTAGATCTGGCCGATGCCGTGGCCGCAGTAATCGCGCACGATGCTGAAGCCTTCCTTCTCGGCCACCTTCTGGATGGCGGCGCCGACGTCGCCCAGCGTGGCGCCGGGGCGCACCTGCCGGATGCCGGCGCGCATCGCCTCGTAGGTGGTGTCGACCAGGCGCTTGGCGAGCACGCTGGGCGCGCCGACGTAGTACATGCGGCTGGTGTCGCCGTGCCAGCCGTCCTTGATGATGGCCACGTCGATGTTGACGATGTCGCCGTCCTTCAACTTCTTGTCGCCGGGGATGCCGTGGCACACGACATGGTTCACCGAGGCGCATACGGTCTTCGGGTAGCCGTGATAGCCGATGTTGGCGGGAATCGCCTGCTGCACGTCGATGATGTGGTCGTGGCACAGCTTGTCGAGCTCGTCGGTCGTGACGCCGGCCTTCACGTGCGGCGCGATCATGCGCAGCACGTCGGCGGCGAGCGCGCCCGCGGCGCGCGCCATGGCGATCTCGGCAGGCGTCTTGATCAGGTTGCTGCCCTTCTTCATCGAGCCGCCTTGCGAATCGCCTTGCCAGCCGTGACCGACGCCGCCACGGCCACCTCGGGCCGCACGAACGACAGCTCGCCGGCGCCGGTGCGCGCGCTGCGCAACATCAGCTGGCAGATGTCGCCATAGCTCAGCTCGGGGTGCAGCTCGCACAGCATGCCCACGCGCAGCCAGTGCTCGGCCTGCGCGTTGATCGAACGGCTCAGCGCATCGCTGGCGTCGCGCAGGTTGTCGTGCATCAGGTCGGAAATCTTGACGATGCCCATGGCAGCGTTCATTATACGGTTTATATACAGACCGTATATTACATCAGGAACGCAGCAGCACCTCCGCCGGCCGAACCGTCAGGTACAGCGGCACCGGCGAGCGCACGCCGCGGATCACCTTGAGCACGCAGTCGCGGTTCACGCGGCTGGCGTCCAGCGTCTGGTGCAGCGCATCGACGCTGGCGATGGCCACGCCGTCCAGGCCGACGATGATGTCGCCCTCCTTCACGCCGACGCGCGCCGCCGGGCTGTCGGGCTCGACGCTCATCACACGTACGCCGCTGGCGTTCGGCAACTCGTACGCGAGCACGACGCGCCGATGCAGTTCCTGCGTCTGGCCCGCCACGCCCAGGTAGCCGCGGCGCACGCGCCCGTGTTGCAGCAGCTGCGGGATCACCCAGCCGGCGATGTCCACCGCGACGGCGAAGCAGATCGCCTGGGCGCCGCGGATGATGGCCGTGTTGATGCCGATCACCTCGCCCTGCGAATCGAGCAGCGGGCCGCCCGAGTTGCCGGGGTTCAGCGCGGCGTCGGTCTGGATCACGTCGGGGATCAGCCGGCCGGTGCTGGTGCGCATGCTGCGCCCGAGCGCGCTGACGATGCCCGCCGTGACCGTGTGCTCGAAGCCCAGCGGGTTGCCGATCGCGATGGCGATCTGGCCGCGCTTCAGGCCGGCCGAACGCCCCAGCGATGCGTGCGCCAGCGAGCCCTTGGACAACCCGTCGATGCTCAGCACGGCCAGGTCGGTGTCCGGGTCGTCGCCGACCCAGCGCGCATCGAACTCGCGTCCGTCGGCCAGAGAAACCTGGTGGCGCACCTCCGGCCGCGCCGTCGTCGCCGGCTTGCCGGCACGCACCACGTGCGAATTCGTCAGCACGTAGCCGTCGGGCGTGAACAGGAAGCCCGAGCCGCCGCCCAGCGAATCGCCGGAACCGCTCCCGCCGCGCAGGCGCACGGCGGCCACGCTCGGCCCCACGCGCTCCACCACGTCGCTCACCGTGCGCGAGTAGGCATCCTGCAGGAAGGCATCGTTGGCACCCATGTCGTTCTCCATCGAGACCGCAGGTGCGTGCCTTCTCGCTCGATTTCAAGAGCGATCGGGGAACTCACGAATATCGCTTCTCCAGCGCGTCCCACTCCGCCTTGCCGACCAGCCGCTGGCGCTCGGCGAACGACACGACCAGCGCCGGATCCTCGTCCACCCGCCGCGTTTCCTTCAAGACGCCCAGCACCTTCTGCATGCCAGCCACGGCTCCTTGCAAAGCCGCGTTGGCGTACAGCACGAGGCCGTAGCCCAGCGTGCCGAGCTCGTCGGCGCCGAAGATCGGGGTCTTGCCGCCGATCACCATGTTCATCAGCTGCGGTCGCGACAGGCGCCGCGGCAGCGCGCGGATCTCGTCGGCCGTCGTCACGGCCTCGACGAAGAGGATGTCGGCACCGGCCTCGGCGAAGCGATGCGCGCGTTCGACGGCCGCTTCGAAGCCGCGGGTGGCCGCTGCATCGGTGCGCGCCATGATCAGGAAGTCGGGATCGTGGCGCGCGTCGACCGCGGCCTTGATCTTGCTGACGGCCTCTTCGGTGGAGATCACCTCCTTGCCGGAGAAGTGGCCGCAGCGCTTGGGTGCGACCTGGTCTTCGAGCTGGATGCAATCGGCGCCGGCGCGCTCGAGCACGCGTACGGTGTGGCGCACGTTGAGTGCATTGCCGAAGCCGGTGTCGGCATCGACGATCAGCGGCAGGTCGACCGCGTCGCGGATGCGGGCGGTGTGGTCGGCGATGTCCGACAGGCCCATGAAGCCCTGGTCGGGCATGCCGAACCCCATGTTGGTGACGCCGGCGCCGGTGACGTAGATCGCCTCGAAGCCGAGGTCGGCGATCACGCGCGCCGACAGCGCGTTGAAGGCGCCCGGCACGAGCACGCCGCGGCGGGCCTCGGCCAGCGAGCGAAGGGTCTTGCGAGTGGACATGGAGAAATCCTGTTCTTCAGAAACTGTCGCCAGGCACGCGGACCCAGCCTTCCATCAGCACGCGGGCGCTGCGGCTCATGAGCGCCTTGGTGACGGTCCAACGGCCGTTCACCAGAGTGGCCTCGGCGCCGACGCGCAGCGTGCCCGAGGGGTGGCCGAAGCGGACGGCGCTGCGCGCACCGCCGCCTGCGGCGAGGTTGACCAGCGTGCCGGGGATCGCCGCGGCAGTGCCGATGGCCACCGCCGCCGTGCCCATCATCGCGTGGTGCAGCTTGCCCATCGACATCGCGCGCACGAGCAGATCGACGTCGCCGGCCTTCACGTGCTTGCCGCTGGACGCGACGTAGTCGGCCGGCGGTGCCACGAAGGCGACCTTGGGCGTGTGCTGGCGGCCGGCGGCCTCGTCGACATGGCGGATCAGGCCCATGCGCAGCGCGCCATGGGCGCGGATCGTCTCGAACATCGCGAGCGCCTTCGCGTCGCCGTTGATCGCGTCCTGCAGTTCGGTGCCGGTGTAGCCGATGGCCTCGGCATCGAGGAAGATCGTGGGGATGCCGGCGTCGATCAGCGTGGCCTCGAAGGTGCCGACGCCGGGCACGTCCAGGCGATCGACGACGTGGCCGGTCGGAAACATCGCGCCGGCGCCCTCCCCGTCGCCTTCGTCGGCCGGGTCCATGAATTCGAGCCGCACCTCGGCAGCCGGGAAGGTCACGCCGTCGAGCTCGAACTCGCCGGTCTCCTGCACGACGCCGCCGGTCATCGGCACCTGCGCGACGATGGTCTTGCCGATGTTGGCCTGCCAGATGCGCACGGTGGCGAGGCCATCGCGCGGAATGCGATCGGCGTCGACCAGCCCGTTGGCAATTGCGAACGGGCCGACAGCAGCCGACAGGTTGCCGCAGTTGCCGCTCCAGTCCACGAAGCGCTGGGCTATGGCGACCTGGCCGAACAGGTAGTCGACGTCGTGGCCGGGCCGCACGCTCCTGGCCACGATGACCGTCTTGCTGGTGCTCGACGTGGCGCCGCCCATGCCGTCGATCTGCTTGCCGTACGGGTCGGGGCTGCCGATCACGCGCATCAGCAACGCGTCACGCGCGGGTCCGGGCACGCGCGCGGACTCCGGCAGGTCGTCCAGGCGGAAGAACACGCCCTTGCTGGTGCCGCCGCGCAGGTAGGTGGCGGCAATCCTGATTTGCGGAACTGAAGACATGAGGGGCTCGCGTGGGTTCAGGCGCTTGCGCGGGTCGCCGCCAGGAAGTCCTGCGCGAACCGTTGCAGCACGCCCCCTGCATCGTAGATCGAGACTTCCTCGGCCGTGTCGAGACGGCACGTGACGGGCACGTCCACACGCTCGCCATCGCGGCGATGGACGACCAGCGTCAGCGTCGCGCCCGGCCGACGTTCGCCGATCACGTCATAGGTCTCGGTGCCGTCGAGTGCCAGCGTCTTGCGATCGACGCCGGGCTTGAACTCCAGCGGCAACACGCCCATGCCGACCAGGTTGGTGCGATGGATGCGCTCGAAGCCCTCCGCGGCGATCGCCTCGACGCCGGCCAGCCGAACGCCCTTGGCCGCCCAGTCGCGCGACGAGCCCTGGCCGTAGTCGGCGCCCGCGACGATGATCAGCGGCTGCTTGCGCTGCATGTAGGTCTCGATCGCCTCCCACATGCGCATCACCCGGCCTTCCGGCTCCACGCGCGCGAGCGATCCGGCCTTCACGCTGCCGTCGGCGTTGCGCACCATCTCGTTGTTCAACATCGGGTTGGCGAACGTCGCGCGTTGCGCCGTCAGGTGGTCGCCGCGATGCGTGGCGTAGGAGTTGAAGTCCTCTTCCGGCACGCCCATGTGGTGCAGGTACTCGCCGGCGGCGCTGTCGCGCAGGATCGCGTTGGACGGCGACAGGTGGTCGGTGGTGATGTTGTCGGGCAACACGGCGAGCGGGCGCATGCCGCGCAGCGAGCGCTCGCCGGCCAGTGCGCCTTCCCAGTACGGCGGGCGCCGGATGTAGGTGCTTTGCGGGCGCCAGTCGTACAGCGGCGCGACGGCGGCGCCGGTGTCGGGCTTGATGGCGAACATCGGGTCGTAGACCTGGCGGAAGTGCTCGGGCTTGACGCTCTTGGCAACGATGGCATCGATCTCGGCGTCGGTGGGCCACAGGTCGGCGAGACGGATCTCGCGGCCGTCGACCACCGTCAGCACATCCTTCTCGATGTCGAAGCGCACCGTGCCGGCGATCGCATAGGCCACGACCAACGGGGGCGAGGCCAGGAACGCCTGCTTCGCGTACGGGTGGATGCGGCCGTCGAAGTTGCGGTTGCCGGAAAGCACGGCAGTCGCGTAGAGGTCGCGCTCGATGATCTCCTGCTGGATGGCCGGATCGAGCGCGCCCGACATGCCGTTGCACGACGTGCACGCATAGGCCACCACGCCGAAGCCCAGCTTCTCGAGCTCGGCCATCAGGCCGGCGTCCTCGAGGTACAGCGTCACCGCCTTCGAGCCCGGCGCCAGCGATGTCTTCACCCACGGCTTGCGCGTCAGGCCGAACTGGTTCGCATTGCGTGCGAGCAGGCCCGCGGCGATCACGTTGCGGGGATTGCTGGTGTTGGTGCAGCTGGTGATGGCGGCGATGATCACCGCGCCGTCGGGCATGCGGCCAGGGGTATCGTCCCACGCGCCCGCGATGCCCTTGGCCGCCAGCTCGCTCGTGGCGACGCGCGCATGCGGGTTGGACGGGCCGGCCATGTTGCGGACGACCGTGGACAGGTCGAACGCCAGCGTGCGTTCGTAGACGACGTCGTGCAGGCTGTCCGACCACAGGCCGGCCTGCTTCGCATACGTCTCCACCAGCGCGACCTGCGCGTCCGCGCGGCCGGTCAGGCGCAGGTAGGCGATCGTCTGCGCGTCGATGGCGAACATCGCCGCGGTAGCGCCGTACTCGGGCGCCATGTTGGAGATGGTGGCGCGGTCGCCCAGCGTCAGCGCCGCGGCGCCTGCGCCGTGGAACTCGAGGTAGGCGCCGACCACCTTGGACTTGCGCAGGAACTCCGTCAGCGCGAGCACGAGGTCGGTGGCCGTGATGCCCGGCTGCGGCTTGCCGGCCAGCTCGACGCCGACGATCTCGGGCAGCCGCATCCACGACGCGCGGCCGAGCATCACGTTCTCGGCTTCCAGGCCGCCGACGCCCACCGCCACCACGCCCAGCGCATCGACGTGCGGCGTGTGGCTGTCGGTGCCCACCAGCGTGTCGGGGAAGGCCACGCCGTCCTTCGCATGGACCACCGGCGACATCCGTTCCAGGTTGATCTGGTGCATGATCCCGTTGCCCGGCGGGATCACCTCCATGTTCTTGAACGCGCGCTTGGTCCACTCGATGAAGTGGAAGCGGTCCTCGTTGCGCCTGTCCTCGATCGCGCGGTTCTTCGCGAAGGCATCGGGATCGAAGCCGCCGCACTCCACCGACAGCGAATGGTCGACGATGAGTTGCACCGGCACGACCGGGTTGACCTGGGCCGGATCGCCGCCCTGCTCGGCGATCGCGTCGCGCAGGCCGGCCAGGTCCACCAGCGCGGTCTGGCCGAGGATGTCGTGGCAGACCACGCGTGCGGGGAACCACGGGAAATCGCGGTCGCGGCGGCGCTCGACGAGTTGCGTCAGGCACTCGACCAGGATCGCGGGATCGCAGCGGCGCACCAGGTTCTCGGCGTGCACGCGCGACGTGTAGGGCAGCGTGTCCCACGCACCGGCACGGATGGCTTCGACGGCTTCGCGCGCATCGAAGTAGTCGAGTGCCGTGCCGGGCAGGTTCTTGCGATATTGGAGATTCATGGCGTCGTGACGAAAGGGGGCGGAGGCTCGCGCAGCTTAGCGGCGATCGGCGATCGGGAGGAATTGCAGGTCTTCCGGTCCGGTGTAGTTCGCGCTCGGGCGGATGATCTTGTTGTCGATGCGCTGCTCGATCACGTGTGCGGCCCAGCCCGACGTGCGAGAGACGGCGAACAACGGCGTGAACATCGCGGTGGGCACCCCCATCACGTGGTAGCTGACGGCGCTGAACCAGTCGAGGTTGGGGAACATCTTCTTGACGTCCCACATCACGCTCTCGAGCCGTTCCGCGATGTCGAACATCTTCGTGGACCCCGCCTCCTTGGACAGGCGTCGCGCCACGCCCTTGATGACGACGTTGCGCGGATCGCTGACGGTGTAGACCGGGTGGCCGAAGCCGATCACGACTTCCCTGGCCTCGACGCGGCGGCGGATGTCGGCCTCGGCATCGTCGGGATGGTCGTAGCGCTTCTGGATCTCGAAGGCGACCTCGTTGGCGCCGCCGTGCTTGGGCCCGCGCAGCGCGCCGATGCCGCCCGCGATCGCCGAGTACATGTCGCTGCCGGTGCCGGCGATCACGCGCGCAGCGAAGGTGGACGCGTTGAACTCGTGCTCGGCGTAGAGGTTCAGCGACGTGTGCATCGCGCGCACCCAGCTGTCGGAGGGCTTCCTGCCGTGCAGCAGATGCAGGAAGTGGCCGCCGATCGAATCGTCGTCGGTCTCGACGTCGATGCGCTTGCCGTTGGCCGACCAGTGGTACCAGTACAGCAGCATCGAACCCAGCGAGGCCATCAGGCGGTCGGCGATGTCGCGGGCGCCCGGCACGTTGTGGTCGTCCTTCTCGGGCAGCACGCAGCCCAGCGCCGAGACCCCGGTGCGCATCACATCCATCGGATGCGCCGCCGCCGGCAGTTGCTCCAGCGCATTCTTCACGCTGGAAGGCAGGCCGCGCATCGCCTTCAGCCTGGCCTTGTAGGCGAGCAGCTCGGCCGACGTGGGCAGCTTGCCGTGCACCAGCAGGTGGGCGATCTCCTCGAACTCGCACACCTCGGCGATGTCGAGGATGTCGTAGCCGCGGTAGTGCAGGTCGTTGCCGGTGCGGCCCACGCTGCACAACGCGGTGTTGCCGGCAGTCACGCCGGACAGCGCGACGGACTTCTTGGGTTTGAAGGGGGAGGTGACGATCTCGGACATGGGTTGTTCCATCGCTGGAATGGCCAGCAAGTTCGCAAAGTTTGCATTCACGGTATGCTTTGCACAACGACTGAAATAGCGAACATTTGCGAAGCCAGCAAGGCCGTTTGCAATGTTTGCGAAGAACACACGATGCGCAAGACCTTCCTCGGCGTGAAGCTCAAGACGCTGCGCGAACAGCGTGGCCTGACCCAGGCCGCGCTCGCGCAGCTGCTCGATCTCTCGCCCAGCTACCTGAACCAGCTGGAGAACAACCAGCGCCCGTTGAGCGTGCCGGTGCTGCTGCGCCTGCAGTCGTCGCTCGGGCTGGACTTGCAGCTGTTCTCGGAAGACGACGAGGCCCGGCTGACGTCGCACCTGCAGGACGTGATCGCCGACACCGGCGGCGCGGGCACGGTGCCGCAGGCCGAGCTGCGCGCGATGGCGCAACAGATGCCGGCGCTCGCGCAGGTGCTGATCCGCCTGCATCGGCGCAGCAAGGACGCCGAGGATCGCCTGACCGCGCTGGCCGCCAACCTCGGCGATCGAGCGGCCGAGCTCGTCAACGCATCGACGCAGCCGCACGAGGAGGTGCGCAACTTCTTCTACGAGCGCCACAACCACATTGCCGTGCTGGACGAACGCGCCGAGGCGCTGGACGCCACGCTCGGCAGCGACGGCGAGGCCTCCCCGCGCACGCAGGAGCGGGACGCGCGCGATCTCGCGTCACGCCTCGAGGCGTACCTCCTGCGCGTGCATGGCGTGACGACGCAATCGCTGCGCGAGTCCGACATGCGGGCCGACGGCGGCACGTTGCGCCGCTTCGATGCGCACACCCGCGTGCTGCAGGTGGCCAGCGCCGCCGAACCCGGCCAGCGCGCGTTCCAGCTCGCGACGCAACTGGCCTATCTCGAGTGCGGCCCGACGATCGCGGCGCTCGCCGACGCGGGCAACTTCAGCGGGCCCGAGCCGCGTTCGCTGGCCCGCATCGGCCTGGCCAGCTACTTTGCCGGCGCACTCGTGCTGCCGTACGGCCGCTTTCTTGCGGCGGCCGAAAGCCTGCACTACGACATCGACCTGCTGGCGCAGCGCTTCGGCGTCAGCTTCGAGACGGTGTGCCACCGCCTGTCCACGCTGCAGCGCCCCGATGCGCGCGGCGTGCCGTTCTTCTTCGTGCGCGTCGACCGCGCCGGCAACTTCTCGAAGCGGCAGTCGGCCACCGATTTCCACTTCTCGCACTCCGGCGGCACCTGCCCGCTGTGGAACGTCTACGAGGCCTTCGCGCAGCCGCACAAGGTGCTGACGCAACTGGCGCGCATGCCCGATGGCCGCACCTACCTGTGGATCGCGCGCTGCGTCACGCGCACGACCGGCGGCTACGGCTCGGCCGAACGCACGTTCGCCATCGGCCTGGGCTGCGACGTGCGCCATGCGTCGCGGCTGGTCTATGCGAAGGGATTGGCGCTCGCCGACGTGGAAGCCGCCACGCCGATCGGTGCCGGCTGCAAGGTGTGCGACCGCCAGGGCTGCTCGCAACGCGCCTTCCCGGCGCTCGGCAAGCGGCTGCGCATCGACGAGAACGAACGGCCGCGCGAGCCGTACGCGAGCAACTAGCCCAGCACGCTGACGCAGCAACGCCTGGGATGGCATCCGACGCAACAGCCCGGGCTCATCGACGATCTCGACCATGCCAACGCGTTCGTGGCCTGAGCGGGCTCACGGCACAAGCGATGATTTCGGGCCTGGCGGCAGCTCAGTCCCGGTGGCGTTCGAAATGCAGCCGATCGAACCACTGCCCGTGCAGTTCGAAGCTGCGGCGCGAATGCCCGAACTGCTGGAAGCCGTTGCGCTCCAGCACGCGCACCGAGCCCCGGTTCTCGGGCCGCGCCACGGCCTCCACGCGCCACAAGCCGTGCGTGCCGAAGGCCTCGGCCAAGCACAGCGCCACGGCCTGCGAGGCCACGCCGCGCCCACCGTCGTGCTCGCCGACGCGGTAGCCCAGATCCGCGCAATTGAAATGCGTCCGCTTGACGGCGGTGAGGTTGACGCGTCCGACGATGCGTTCGTCGTCGAGGATCAGGTACTGGAACGCCTGGTCGTTCGCCCACGCGATATCGGCCGCGCCGATCGCGGTGCGCACGCCCTGCGCGCTGTAGAACCTGGGGTCGCGGGCGTTGACCCAGCGATCGAAATACGCGCGGTGCTCAAGCTCGAAGCGCAACAACGCGGCGGCGTCGCTCTCCGCCACGCGTCGCAGTTGCAACGTCCTCAAGCCGCCGGGCCGAATTGACCGGCCTTGGCCTGCTCGACGAGTTGATCCAGCGCCTTGCCCCAGCCGGCGTGAAAACCCATCTGCTCGTGCGCCTGGCGTGCCGGTACGTCGCCGTGGCGCACCAGCGCGGTGTACTTGGTCCCTCTCTCGGTGTCTTCCAGCGCGATGATGGCGGTCATCAGGAACGGATGGGCCGCCGCCGCGTCCTTGGCGAGCGGGCGGAAGCCCGGGCCCAGCGCGCCCGTCCAGACCAGCAGCTCGTTGTCGATGACCTGCAGGAAGCAGCCGGTGTTCGTGAAGCCCGGGCCTTCGGGGCCCTGCATCGTCGTCTGGAAGACGCCGCCGGGTTGCAGGTCGATCTTGCAGGCGGTGGTCTTCCACGGCGCCGGCGTGAACCACTTCATCAGGTGCTGCGGCTGCGTCCAAGCGGCCCAGACCAGGTGCCGCGGCACGTCGACGACACGTTCGAGCAAGAGATCGAGTTCGAGGTCGGCGTTGAGTAGGGAACGTGGCATCGTCGGCTCCAGGGCATGCGGGTTTCGGCAAGGCAACCAGTCTACCGGCTTCGCCTCGCACCGAGCCCTTACAGCAGCGTCACGCCCGGCAAGGTCGCCAACGACATCTCCCGCATCAGGCGCACGAACTCCGCCACGTACGGACGTTCACGCAAAGGCTCGGGCACGGCTGCATAGAGCCGGCCGGTGAGGCCGTGGGCGCCGATGCGCTGGCTCGCGACGTAGCCGCGATCCAGGTAGCTCTTGACTGCCCACAGCGGCAGCGCCGCCAGGCCGCGCCCGCTGGCCACCAGCTGCAGCATCGCCACCGTCAGCTCGGTGGTGCGGCGCGCGGGCGTCACGCCCGCGGGCACGAGCACGCGTCGCACCAGGTCCAGCATCTCGTCGGGCACCGGGTAGGTGATCAGCGTCTGGTTGGCGAAGTGCCTGGCCGTCAGGTGCGAGCGCGCGAGCAGTGCGTGGTCGTTGGGCAGGATCGCGACGATCTCGAAGCTGAACAGCGGCAGGAACGCGACGTTGGCCTCCTCGGTTTCGGCCGACTCCGAGACGATGGCCACCTCGGCCTTGCCCTGGTGCAGCAGGCCCACCGGGTCGGCATGGAAGCCCGAGACGATGTCCAGGTCCACCTCGGGCCAGCGCGTGCGGAACGCGTCCATCGCCGGCATCAGCCAGTCGAAGCAGGTATGGCACTCGACGGCGATGCGCAGCGTGCCGGTGGCACCTGCTATCAGGCGGGCGACGTCGCGCTCGCCGTCGTCCACCTGCTGCACGACGACGTCGGCCAGGCGCAGCAGGCGCTGGCCCGCAGCGGTGAACTGCACGGGATTCGACTTGCGCTCGAACAGCTCGGCGCCGTAGTGCGACTCCAGCCCCTTCAGTTGATGCGACAGCGCGGATTGGGTGACGTTGAGCATCTGCGCGGCGCGCGACAGGTTGCCGGTCTCGCGCAAGGCGCGCAGCGTCTTCAGGTGGCGGAGTTCAAGAGGCGATTGGGGCATGCGTGAGCCAGATTCATGATGAACCCGAAAAGTTTTCGTTTGAATCATAGATGGCTTTTGCAGATCATTGCAACAGACTCATTCAGAAGACTGTTCATCATGATCCGCACTCATACCCTCGGCTTCCCGCGCATGGGCGCCCAACGCGAATTGAAGTTCGCCCTCGAGCGCCATTGGCGCGGCGAGATCGACGCCGTCGCCCTGGAGGCCGTAGGTGCGCAACTGCGCGAACGCCACTGGGCGCTGCAGCGCGATGCCGGCCTCGACGTCGTCACCGTGGGCGACTTCGCGTTCTACGACCAGGTGGCCAACCACATCCAGCTGTTCGGCTGCGAGCCGGCCCGCTTCGGCTTCACCGGCACCGAGACCGATCTCGCGCGCTACTTCACGCTGGCGCGCGGCGTCGCCGACGAGCATGTGCACGGCGAAGGCTGCGCTTGCGGCCAAGGCGACGGCGGGGGTACCGCCGCGCTCGAGATGACCAAGTGGTTCGACACCAACTACCACTACCTGGTGCCGGAGTTCGACGCGAGCACCACGTTCAAGCTGTCCGCCACGCGCCTGCTTGCCGAGGTCGCGCAGGCGCGATCGCTGGGCCACGTGTCCAAGGTCGCCCTCGTCGGCCCCCTCACCTTCCTGTGGCTGGGCAAGGCGAAGCAGGACGGCTTCGACCGCCTCGACCTGCTCGAGACGCTGCTGCCGGCCTACGTCTCGCTGCTGGGCCAGTTGCGCGCCGCCGGCGTGGAGTGGGTGCAGCTCGACGAACCGATCCTGGGCCTGGACCTGCCCGGCGCCTGGTCGCTCGCCTTCGACCGCGCGTACCACGCGCTCAACACGGCGCAGGTCAAGCTGATGGTGGCCACCTATTTCTCGCCGCTCGAGGACCACCTGAGCCTGGCCGCGAAGCTGCCGGTGGCCGCGCTGCACGTGGACGCCGTGCGCGCCGGCCACGAGTTGCAGGCGGTGCTGGACTGGCTGCCGGCGCATCGCGAGCTGTCGATCGGCATCGTCGACGGCCGCAACATCTGGCGCACCGACCTCGACAAGGCCCTCGCGCAGCTGCGCCAGATCGCCGACAAGCGCAGCGGCCCGTTGTGGATCGCGCCGTCGTGCTCGCTGCTGCACGTGCCGATGACGCTGGCCGAGGACGCGTCGCTGGACGCCGAGCTGCGCAGCTGGCTGGCCGGCGCGCAGGAGAAGCTGACCGAGCTGAAGACGCTCAAGCGCGCGTTGACCGAGGGCGAGCAGGCCGTGCGCGGCGAGCTGTTCGCGGCCCGCGCCGCGGTGGCCGCACGGGCCGACAGCCCGCGCGTGAAGAACCCGCTGGTGGCCGCGCGCCTGGCCGCGCTGCCCGAAGACGCCGATCGCCGCACCTCCGCGTTTCCGGCGCGCCAGGCCTTGCAACGCGAGCGCTTCAAGTTGCCCGCGTTCCCCACCACCACGATCGGTTCGTTCCCGCAGACACCCGAGATCCGCGCCGCGCGCGCCGCGTTCAAGCGCGGCGACCTCTCCGCGCCGAACTATCGCGAAGCGATGCAGCGCGAGATCGCGCTGGCCGTCATGAAGCAGGAGGCACTGGACATCGACGTGCTGGTGCACGGCGAAGCCGAGCGCAACGACATGGTGGAGTACTTCGGCGAGCAGTTGGCCGGATTCGCGTTCACCGCCAACGGCTGGGTGCAGTCCTACGGCTCGCGCTGCGTGAAGCCGCCGGTGCTGTTCGGCGACGTGGCGCGCCGCAACGCGATGACG
>FSXQ01000971.1_pt1 | contig 19039 bp, 19 predicted proteins | sample 1638011 | NCBI WGS metagenome assembly FSXQ01 (sample SAMEA3914789, study PRJEB12502) | metagenome | biome: forest; material: soil | place: Canada | collected 2011-07-03 | depth 0.3 m | reverse complement strand
CTCGAACGCGAGGAGACCTTCGAGCTGCCGTCGGCCGCCCGCGACCGCTTCATGTTCGAGCTGCGCATGGTGGCGCCCACCGACGCCGCGTCCCGCGAGGCCCTGGTCTTCGACCCCGGATTCCACGATGCCGACGCGCTGCTCGAACGCGTCGAGCGCGGCGTGGTGCCCTGGCGCGAGCTCGAGGAGGCCGGCGCGACGATACAGCGCCACGTCCAGGCGAGCGATGCGCTGCGCCGCTACGTGGCGGACCTGTGGGCGGCGACGCAGGCGCCGGGCGGGTTCGGCGTGCGCATCGAGGGCGTGGACATGGATCGCCTGATGGCGGCCGGCGCCAGCCCGCGCGGCATGATGACCCTGATGCGGGCAGCCCGCGTGGTGGCCTGGCTGGACGGCCGTTCGCACGTGGTGCCCGACGACATCGCGCGCGTGTTCCCGGCGACGATGGGCCATCGCCTGTTCTTCTCGCCGCTCTACGAGACGCGGCGCGCGCAGATCGCCGACGCGCTGGTGGCGCAGATCCTGCAGCGCGTGCCGACGCCGCGTTGAGCGCCCGCCACGCCACCGGCCATGGACGACTCCGACGAGATCCGCTACCACCTGCCGCGGCGTGCCGGCGGCCAGCGGATGGGCGCCCACCGCGGCACGGCAGCCGGCGCGGGGATGGAATTCCTCACCCACCTGAACCTGTTCGACCACCCCGACCCGCGGCGGCTCGACCTGCGTGCCAGCCTCGCCGACCTGCGCGGCGACTGGCTCGTGCGTGTCAACCGCCGTCGCGCGGCCGTCACGCTGCTCGTGCTCGTGGACGTGTCCGCCTCGATGCGCTTCGGCGAGCCGGCGAAGCTGGACGTGGCGGCGGACTTCGTCGCCGCGCTCGGACGCAGTGCGTTTCGCATCGGCGACGCCGTCGGCATGCTGGGCTTCGACGCCGCGGTGCGCGACGACCTCCAGGTCGCGCCACGGCATGGCCGCGGCGCCGGCGAGACGATGGCCGCGCTGCTGCGCGCCTGCGCCAGCGGGCCCGGCGGCATCGCCGGACTGCGCGACGCGGCGATGCGGGCCGGCCCGCGCCCGGCGCTCGTCTTCGTGGTCTCCGATTTCCTGTGGCCGCTGGCCGGCCTGGGCGACGTCCTCGACCTGCTGGCGCGAGCGCACGTCGTCCCGCTGGTCGTCGTGGATCCGGCGGAGGGCGAGGCGCCGGCACGCGGCGGCCTCGCGCTGCTGTGCGACGCGGAGAGCTCGCGCCGGCGCACGCTGTGGGTGCGTCCCGCGCTGCGCGCGCGCTGGCGCGAGGCGGCGCTCGCGCGCCGGGCGCAGCTCGCCGCGATCTTCGCGGATCGCGGCTTGCGGCCGTTCACGCTGCAGGGCGCATTCGACGCGCAGGCGCTGTCCAGCCACCTGCTCGAGGACCTGGCATGACGCGGCCACACGCGTGCCGGTGGCGCCGCGCCCTGCTGCTGGCCGCTGCGTTCGTACCGCCGTCCGGCGTCGGCGCCGAGGCCGCCTCGGCGCCGGTCGCGGCGGTGGTCGAGCAGCCGCGCCCCTTCGGCCATGTCGTCGGCGATGTCCTCACGCAGCGCGTGCTGCTCCCCGCGGATCGGCCGCCGCCGCCCGAGAGCCTGCCCGGTCCGCAGCGGCTGAGCACGTGGATCGAACGCCGCCCGGCCCGGGTGGAGCGCGCGGCGGACGGCCGGCGCTGGCTCGCCGTCGACTACCAGGTGGTCAACGCGCCGCAGTCGCCGGCCACCGTGCGGATCCCGGCGTGGCGCCTGGCAGGCGGCGCCGCGCAGCCCGCGCTGCTCGTGCCGGCGTGGCCCGTCGGCGTCTCGCCGATCACCGCGCGCGCCGCGCCGGGCACCAGCGCCTGGCAGCTGCGTCCCGACAGGCCGGCGCCCGCGATCGCCACGGCCCCGCTGCGCCTGCGCCTGCTGCTGGCCGCGGCCGCCCTCGCCGCCTGGCTGGCCGCCTGGGCCGGCTGGCTGGCCTGGCGCCGCTGGCGCGACGCCATGACGCAGCCGTTCGCCGCGGCGTTGCGCGCGCTCGGCCGCGTGGACGACCGCCACCCGGCGGCCTGGCGCGCGCTGCACGCGGCGTTCGACCGCACCGCCGGCGAGGTGCTGCGGGTGTCGACGCTGCCGCGCCTGTTCGAACGCGCGCCGCAATTCGAACCCATGCGGGACCGGATCGAGGGCTTCTATGCCCAGTCGGCGGCGCGCTTCTTCGGCGCCGGGGGCGCCGCGGGCGCGGCGGCGCCACGGGCGCTGTGCCGCGACCTGCGCCGGATCGAGCGCCGGAGCGGACGATGAGCCGCCGCGCCGGGACATGCCGATGCCGGGCGGCCTGATGGATTTCGCGCATCCCTGGGCCTTGCTGCTGCTGCCGCTCGCGCTGCTGCCGCTGGTGCCGACGCGGCGCGACACGCTGGTGTTCTCGCATCTCGACAGCCTGCCGCGGGACGGCGTCGGCGACCTGCTCGGCGCGGCCTGGCGCGCGCTCGGCGTGCTCGGCCTGCTGGCGGTCGTGATCGGGCTCGGCGGCCCGGGACGGCCCGAGACGCAGGTGCAGCGCACCGGGCACGGCGCCGAGATCGTCGTGCTGATGGATCGCAGCCGCAGCATGGACGAACGGATGCTGCCCGCCGACTGGCGCACGATCGATCCGTTGAACCTGCGCTACCAGGCGCAGTCGCGCGGCGAACCCAAGGGTCGGATGGCGCGCGAGCTGCTCTCGAAGTTCGTCGCCAGCCGGCCCGACGACCGCTTCGCCCTGATGTTCTTCAGCACGAATCCGATCGACGTGGTGTCCTTCACGCAGCACGACGAGGTCGTGCAGGCCGCCATCGCCGCCGGCAACGTCGGCCGCGGCCTGGCCGACACCGACGTGGCCCGCGCGCTGGCCGCGGCGATCGGCGAGTTCGACCGGCGCGCGTACACCGGCAGCCGCATCGTGATGCTGGTCTCCGACGGCGGCGCGCGCCTCGACGAGCAGGCGAAGCGCCAACTCGCCGCGGCCGTGCGGCGCAACCGGGTGTCGCTGACCTGGATCTACCTGCGATCCGTCAACAGCCCGCGCCTCGATACGCCGGGAGAAGCGGACGCCTCCGTGCCCGAGATCGCCCTGCACCGGTTCTTCCAGACGCTGCCCGGCGGCTACCGGGCCTACGAGGCCGAGGACCCGGAGGAATTGGCGCGCGCGGTGGCCGACGTCGGCCGCCAGCAGAACTTCCCCCTCGACTACCTGGAGGAGGTGCCGCGGCGCGACTTCGGCCGCCCGGCCCTGGCCCTCGGCGCGGCCTGCTGCGCGCTGATGGTCGCGTTGCGTGCCCGCATGATCGGCGCCTGGCGATGAGGCGGCGCCACGTCCACGCGATCTTCGGCACCGGCGGCGCGTTGCTGGCGGCGCTCGTGGCGGCCTTCGGCATGCGGCTCACGCAGGCCGAGCGTGTCGACCGGGCGATCGCTCGCGCCACGGCGCCCGCCGCCGCCGACCGCGACGTTCCCGAAGCGCGCTTCGCGCGGGCCCTCGCGCTGGGCGCCGCCGGGCACTACGAGCCCGCGCTGCGCGCGCACAAGGCGCTGGTGCAGGACGAGCACGGGCCGCTGCGGGAGGCGGCGCTCTACAACCTCGGCAACCTGCACCTGCGCGAGGCCTTGAGGACCGGGGCGGTGACCCCGGACGTCGCGGCGCCCCTGGTGGAGCTCGCCAAGCAGAGCTATCGCGACGCGCTGCGCGCCGATCCGGCCGACTGGGACGCCCGCTACAACCTCGAGCGCGCGCTGCAGCTGGCCCCGGAGGTCGACGAGGACGCGGCGGCGGACGACGGCGCGCCCGAGCCGGACAAGGAGCTCACCATCACCACCGCTCCGGCCGGCCGGAGCGACCTGCCATGAACCGGCCGGTGCTGCCGTCGCCGGCACGGCTTCGGGCCTGGACGCCCGGCGTCGCCAGCGCGCTCCTGCTGCTGGCCTGCGCGATGCCCGCGATCGATCTTCCGCGCGACACGGTCGATGTCGTGGTGGTCTTCGACATCACGCAAAGCATGGATGTCCAGGATGTCGAGCTCGATGGCGCCCGCACCAGCCGCCAGGCCTATGCCCGCGAATCGGCGCGCCGCGCGCTGCGCACGCTGCCGTGCGGGTCGCGCGTCGGCTGGGGCGCGTTCACCGAATACCGCACGCTGCTGCTGCTCGCCCCGATCGAGGTCTGCGGCAACTACGGCGACCTGCTGGCCACGCTGGCCCACATCGACGGGCGCATCCGCTGGGGCAACGCGAGCGAGATTTCCAAGGGCGTGTTCTGGGCGATGCGCGCGGCCAAGGAGCTGCCCGCGAAGCCCGCGCTGGTCTTCGTCACCGACGGCCAGGAGTCGCCGCCGCTCGGCGAGTCGGGCGCGCCGATGTTCGACGACCTGGCCCCCGGCCAGATCCACGGCTGGCTGGCGGGCGTCGGCGGCCCGGTGCCGATGCCGATCCCGCGCTCCGACGCCGCAGGGCGCCCCTTCGGCACCTGGCGCGCGCAGGACGTCGTCCAGCGTCCCGCGGCTGCCGGCCGGCAGCCGTCGCACGAGCACCTGTCGGAACTGCACGACGGCCACCTGCGCGCGTTGGCGGCGCAGGTCGGCTTCGACTACGCGACGCTGGACGATGCGTCCACGCTCGCGCGGTTGATGCACGATCCGCGGCTCGCGCGCCGCGCCGCCGTCCCGACGGACGTCTCCTGGGTGCCCGCCGCCGCCGCGCTGATCCTGCTCGCCTGGCACTTCCGGCCGGAAGCCCGGCCGCGCGTTCACAGGTTCTTCAGTCGTATTTCAGGTACTTGAACCGCGGATCGTCGGGAGTGCCTTCGAGCACGGCGCCGGGCTCGGTTGCCGGCCGCCACATCAGCACCTCCTCGATCTTGGCGGCCAGCGCGAAGTCCTTGTCGGTGATGCCCTTGGCCGAATGGTTCATCAGCTTGACCGTGACGAAGGCGTAGGACACGGTCAGGTCCGGGTGGTGCCACGCCGCCTCGGCCAGGTGGCCGATCGTGTTGACGGCCATCAGCGTCGACTTCCATCCGCTGGTCTTGTACTTGCGCCGGATCCAGCCGTCCTCCAGGTACCACGCCGGCAGTTCGGCCTTCAGCCGCGCCTCGACCTCCGCCGCGGGATAGACCGCGTCGGCCGACTGCTTGCGCCACTGCGTCATGCTGTTCTCCTCTCGAGAGGCCTCGCCGTCCGCCACGGCCAGATGCGGCGGAACATCCCGTCGCGGGCTATCCACGCATGCTGCAGCGCCGCGAGGACGTGCCCGGCGACCAGCGCCGCGAACACCCAGGCCGTGACCACGTGCACGCCGTTCAGCGCGTCGTACACGCCCGGCAGGTCGGGGCCCCAGGGCGCGACCGGCCGGCCGAAGAACCTCACGCCGTGCTTGCTGGAATTCGACGCGACATGGCCCGACGCGGGCAGCGCGGGCATGCAGGCGTACAGCGCGCCGTGCCCGACGCGGGCGGCCCGCCGTCGGCAGCCGGGCATCGCGGACGGCCAAGGCGGCGGCCGGTGCGCCAGACGCCAGGCCAGCCGCAGCACGATCGCCAGACCCAGCACGATGCCGAACGACTTGTGCAGGTTGATCACGGCCGCGCGGGACGGCGTGCCCCGCGGCGCGATCTCGTCCAGCAGGAAGCCGAACGCGATCTGCCCGAGCAGCGCCGCCCCGATGAGCCAATGCAGCGCGGCGGCGACCCGGTCGTAGCGGTCGCCGTCGGCATCGTCGTGGCGCGGCGTCGGCATGCCTGCCGGGCATGCAACGACCATGCCAGGCCGCAACGGGCGGCGCACGGGTCAGGCGAACTGCGACACGGCCTCCATCCGCTCGTACCAGGCCTCGATGTCGTCCAGCCCGACGCGCAGCGGCGCCTGCACATAGACCTCGGGGTCGGGCTTCTTGAGCCGCACGTCCTCGCCGCAGACGATCGCGGAGAACAGGTCCTGCCACGCCGCGCCCAGGTGGTGGCGCAGCAAGGCGTCGACGTTGGCCCGGCTCGTCGTCGAGGCGATGCCCATGCGCACGCCGCGTTCCAGGCACTCCTGCATCAGCTCGAGGACCCCGTCGCGCAGGGCGATGGCCCCGGTGCCCGTCCGCTGCGCGTAGAACGCGTTCTTGCTCGCGTGCAAGGCGCGCGCGAGCGTCTCGCGCTCGTGCGCGAGCGAGGGCGCATCGGCGCGCGTGGCCATGTCGGCCAGCAGGCGCTCGCGGCCGCCGCTGACGCGCAGCAGCTCGCCGTAGCGCGCGTCGTCCCAACGCCACGGCAGGCCGCAGGCCTCGAACGCCAGGTTGAAGGCCACGCGATGGCCGTCGCGCTCGGTCTCGTCACGGATCGTGAATCCAGGGAGTGTCGCCATCCCGGCCAAATCCATGCGCCGAGGCCGGACGGCTTGGGCCGGTCAGCCTCCTACCTGCCCAGGCTTTCCTGCAACTCGCGCATCGGCGTCAGATCGACCTGAATCACGCCTCGCCGCGGGCGGTCGAGGTCGATGATCGTGAAGATCACCATGCTCACCAGCACGCTGAACGCGAGCGTGGCCAGCATGTTGCGATGTCGCGTGGCACCGAAGGCGAAACCGCCGAGTGCACCGGACAAGATGGCCACCGAGAACAGCAGCCACAGCACCGCGTCGGGCACGCGGTTGTCGCGCGCCGCCTTGTGCTCGCTGCTGACATCGATCACGTCGTTGAGCGACGACGTCAGCAGAGACAGACCAACGGCCTTGGGTTCGCGATAGGCCTCTCCCGAGGCAGCCAGCATCCACAGCTGTTGCTGAAGCGCGGCGATCCGCGCCTGGGATGGTCGCTCCGTCTGGTCGTCGGGACGCGCGGCGTAGTCGGCCATCCTCGCATCGACGTACTGGTGCATCAGAGCCTTCATGCGGGGTTCGGTCGACGCATCGAGGAAGCTCGCGCGCAGGTACGCCGTGCCGATCGCATTGGCCTCCTTGAGCACCACGGCCTTGCGCGCGCCGTAGCGCGCGTCGGCCATGCCGAAAGAGAACGCGAGGAGCAACCCGAGCAGGCCCAGGACCGCCCCCGCCATGGTCGTGTAGGCGCCGCTCGATTTCTCCCATGCGCGCTCGTCGACGCGGCGTCCGAGCGCGTGCCCGAGTTCCACCGCCATCAGCAAGAGGGCCAGGAAGGCGCCGGCGATCAGCTGGGCAGGGATGTCATACAGGTTGTTCATCTTGTTTTCGCCCGGAGCACTTCACCGCGCGGTGCGCGCGACCGCACGACCTCTCGTGCGCCCCGCCGCGATCAGGACGGCCGCAACCACGATGAAGCCGACCAGCATCCCGATGCCGGTCACCAGGACTCGCCCGTATCCGGACTCGCCGACGTCGAGGAACGGGTACGGATACCGACCCAGCAGGACGCCGGCCGCCATCGAATAGGCAAAGTAGCCCGTGGGATACGCCAGCCAAAGCGGGATGTCCGCCCAGCGCACCAGGGGCGTCGGCACGGCGCACCACCAGTACGCGAGGAACAGCACGGGCATCAAGTCGTGCAGCACGACATCGACGATCCACTGAAGGCCCTGGGGCGCCCAGATGTGGCGTAGAAGGAGCGAATAGGTGAGCCCCACCACCGCGATGTACGCGGCGATCGCCGTGTTGACGCCAGGACGCGTGAAGAAGACGGCAATGCGGGTGGACGCGCTCGCACTGGACGTGATCGCGGCAGCCGTCAAGGCACTCGCGACGAGGGCATTTGTCAGGATCGTGAAGTAGCCGATGTAGATGACGAGGCTGCGTGCAACGCCGATGCCGTTCGCGAGCCCCATGCGCAGCGACAAGTACAGCTGCGCGGCCAGGGCGCTCCAGCCGATGAGCGCCGCGGCGGCCGCGAATGGGCGAACCAATGATCGAGGGGGCATCTTCATTCCCTGTGAACCGGGATCGGCGACCCGACGGGCATTCGGCTCGCTTCGACCGAGTTCCCGGGGCGCCTGACACGGATTGCTTCGCAGTCTACGACGAGCTCGTCGTGCGGCCTCGGCGGGTCGCCCCGCTCGAGAGTTATCGGCGCATACCCAGCGCCGTATTCTGTCATCTCGCGTAAACGACGGAAACAGACGTAGCCGCCTGGAAGCGCGCCGCTGAACCCCCTTTCTTGCAACTCCGTATCGGCCGGGGCCGCCTTTCTGGTTGGAACCGTTTCCGTTTCATCCTTCGCGCTCACGAGGCAAACCGGACAGATTCCAGCAATGCGCGCGACGCGAATTTGACAGTTTCATGACCGCCAACGCGCGTCTTCGATACGCGGCTCCAACGACCCGGCAGATGCAACCGCCCTGACGCTGCTTACAGTCGCACGCCCCATCAGCGGCACCATCCGAAGAGTTTCACCATCTCCGAAAGACCGCTGATGACCCCCTCCCTGCACCACGTATCGCGCCTCTTCGCCCTGACCAGTGCGGCCCTGCTGGTCGGCTGCGGCGGCGGAAACAACGGCGATGCGACGACCGCCAGCGACGCCGCGGCCCGGGCGCATGTCCTGGCCGCCTCCGATGCCGGCATCGCGCTGACCCCCGTGGTCGCCACGGCCAGCGCCTCCGAGCGCGGCGACCTGGGCGCCGCGGCGGCCATCGACCACGACGAGAACACGCGCTGGAGCAGCGGGTTCTCGGACGACCAGTATCTGGTGCTGGACTTCGGCCAGTCGGTGGCCATCGGCCGGGTGCGCATCGACTGGGAGCGCGCCCATGCGACCCGATACCTGCTCCAGGTATCCAGCGACGGCTCGAACTGGACGACCATCAAGACGGTCGACAACAGCCAGGGCGGCGTCGAGGACTGGACCGGCCTGAGCGGCCAGGGCCGCTACCTGCGGATGCAAGGGGTCAAGCGCTCGTCGGACTACGGCTATTCGATCTTCGAGATCCAGGCCTTCTCCGGCACGAGCGCGCCTGCGCCGGCCCCCTCGCCCACGCCTTCTCCGGCGCCTTCGCCTTCGCCCACCCCGGCGCCGAGCCCCGCGCCCGTGGATACGAGCAAGCCCGGCGTCGCGATCAAGCCGGTCACCGCCACCTCGTCGGCCCTCGAGAACGGCGGCATGCCGGCCACGCTGGCCATCGACGGCAACGTGGCCACGCGCTGGTCCAGCAAGCCCGAAGACGGCGCATGGATCCAGTTCGACTTCGGCGTGAAGACGCAGGTCGGGGCCATGACGCTGCAGTGGGAGAACGCCTACGGCAAGGAATACGCGCTGCAGACCTCCGACGACGGACAAGCCTGGTCACAACTGCGCTACGTGACCAACGGCAAGGGCGGAGTCGAGTCGTTCATCAACCTCGGCGCGAACTCGCGCTACATCCGCCTGCAGGGCGTCGCCCGGGGTACCCAGTACGGGTACTCGCTGCTGGAGGTTTCCTTCAAGACGCCGGGCAGCGACAACACGCTGCCGGTGCTGGCGACGTCGCCAATCAAGTCACCGGCCGGCGGCAACGGCCTGGTGCCCTTGCCCACCCCCTCCGAGCCGCTGGAGACGCTGCAGTTCACCCTGGCCGACGGCACGCTCGTGACCCGCTTCGGCGCGCGCGGGCTCGCGCGTCACGGGCGCGAACGCGGCGAGGACTGGAACGAGATCGGCTACGGCCCCAACGACACGGTGGATCCGGCCACCGGCAAGCCCGTCGACAAGGGACCGGGCAACTTCCTCACCTTCGTGCCCAACTACTTCAAGAACCGCACGTGGGGCTTCGAGATCGTGGACAACAGCCGCGTCCCGGGCGTGACGAAGCCGACCCTCAAGGTCAACGAATACTTCCAGGAGGATCAGCTGCCCGGCGGCGTGGCCTGGTTCCGCGCCTTCGACCGGCCGGGCGTCACCGGCTACGGCTGGATGAACCCGGGCGAACTGCAGGACCACGGCATCGGCCTCTGCCCGCCGGTGCCCTACCCGCCCAACGGCCGCCTGGCGAACGCCAACGTCTACAACAACGGCTGCAGCCTGACGGTGGACGGCTACCCGGGCCACGCCGACCTCGGCGCCGACGGCTTCCCCAACGGCAGGAGCGTGCCGGGCCGGGCGCTGGTGGCGGGCGACGTCATCGAAGTCTCGCCCTCGTTCTTCTCCACGCCGGCGGGCATGGCGGCCAAGGGCGACAGCGGCGGCTTGCGCTACTACGCGGGCGAGTGGACCTACGTCGTGGGCACCGGCCTGCGACCCTGGTACGGCGTGCAGCCGCGCCTGATGAACGCCCCGCTCCCGCCCGAGACCTGGCAAGGCGGCACGGGTTCGCTGTCCTACGACTACGCCGACAACGGCACGTTCATCTTCCAGCAGCCGCACATCAACGTGGGCATGCAGGACATGCAGCGCTTCGTGGAGGGCCGGCGCCTGATCCACACCAACTTCTTCACCGGCGACCACAACGAGCCGGGCAACGACCGCTACCTGCCCGGCGTCGCCCTGCAGGGCCCGCGCTTCAACCAGGCGTCGTGCTTCGCCTGCCACGTCAACAACGGTCGCAGTCCGGCGCCGGCGGCGCCCAACCAGCGCCTGGACACCATGTCCGTGCGCACCGCCGTGGCGGACGCGAGCGGCCAGCAGCGCCCCGATCCGCGCTACGGCGTCGCGGTGCAGATGAACGGCCGCTCGGCCAGCGGCGACCCGCAGGATTGGGGCAACAGCGTGCGAGTGGCCGGCTTCGACACGCAGACGGTGAAGCTGTCCGACGGCACCGCCGTGGAACTGCGCAAGCCCCGGCTCGCCTTCGACGGCCCCGTGCCACAGCTGTACTCGCTGCGCGCGGCCCAGCCGCTGCTCGGCGCCGGCCTGCTGGAGGCCGTGACGGAGTCCGACATCCTCTCGCGCGTGCGCAGCGCGCCCGACGAGGACGGCGTCAAGGGCCAGGCCAACTACGTGTTCGACCCGGAGACCGGCAGCGTCCGGCTGGGCCGCTTCGGCTGGAAGGCGGCGAAGTTCAGCCTGCGCCACCAGGCCGCCTCGGCCTTGCTGCAGGACATGTCGGTCACCACGCCGTTCTACCCGACGCGTGACTGCCTCGCCGGCCCGGCCGGATGCACGTCCGCCAAGGCGGAGAAGGGCCTGTCCGAGGCCGACCTGCAGTCGATCTCGCGCTACCTCGAACTGCTGGCCGTGCCGGCCCAGCGCAGCCTGGCCAGCGGCTTCCCGAAGGGGGTGGCGCCGCTCGCCGACCTCGATGTCGACCCGGCCAAGGTGGCCGCCGGCGCCAAGGTCTTCCAGGGCATGCGCTGCGCCAGTTGCCATGCGACCGACATGAAGACCGGCCCGAGCCACCCGCTGGCCGAACTGCGCAGCCAGTCCATCAAGCCCTACACCGACCTGCTGCTGCACGACATGGGCCCCGGCCTCGCCGACAACTACACCGAAGGCCTGGCCGCCGGCAACCTGTGGCGCACGTCGCCGCTGTGGGGCATCGGCTACACCGACCGGGTGATGGGCACGGCGGGCAAGGTCGGCTACCTGCACGACGGCCGGGCCCGCACGCTGACGGAGGCCGTGCTGTGGCACGGCGGCGAGGCGGACAAGGCACGCCTGCGCTTCGTGGCGTTGTCGCCTGCCGACCGGGCGGCGCTGCTGGCCTTCCTGGGTTCGTTGTAAGCCGGGCCGCGGTGCGCCGGCGCGCCGCAGCCCGACGCCACGGGTCAATCGCGCCTGAGCGTTCGGTCTTCCCGGCTCGAACCTCCGCGGGACCGCTCGAAGTCCTCGGGTTCGCTGGTGCTCATGCCAATCGGCGGATCGCCTCGGACGGCACCTTGGCCAGCAGCGCGGTTCCGGCCCCTGGCGCCGCCCTCACCTCGAACGAGCCGCCGATCGATGCCAGCCGCTCGCGCATGTTGCGCAGCCCGATTCCTCGCCGCGGATCCAGCTGGACCCGGTCGACCTCGAAGCCGCGTCCGTCGTCGGCGATCCTCAGCACGATTCCATTCGAAGCGAACGCCAGTTCGAGCTCGACACGTTGCGCATGCGCATGCTTGCCCACGTTGGCGAGCGCCTCCTGGGTGACCCGGAAGAGAGCCGTCTTGACCTCCTCCGGCAAGGCGCACTCGTCACCCAGGATCTGCACCTCCACGCGGGTGTTGCCCGCATCGTTCGTCTCGCGCGCCAGGAGTTCCAGCGCGGCGGGAAGTCCCAGCTCGTCCAGCATGGCCGGGCGCAGCCGATGCGAGATGCGCCGCACCTCGTTGAGCGATTCCGTCAAGCCCGTCAACGCCCTCTCGAGCGACCGCGGCGCCGTGCGATTCTCGCGCTCGAGCTGATCGACGGCCGCCTCCACGAGCAGCTTGGCCGAGACCATGGTCTGCGTCGCGCCGTCGTGCAGCTCGCGCGCCAGGTGGGCCCGCTCGTCCTCCTGGAAGCGGACGACCTGGCGGGCGAGGAGTTGCAGCTTCGCATCCGCCACGCGGTGCTCGCTCAGGTTGAGCCAGACCCCGCTGAGGCTGATGAGGGCGACTCCGCCGCAAGCGATCGCGGCGATCCACAGCAGCGTCTCGCCGATATTCGACGTGGCCTGCGCGTCGAGCTGCGCGGTCGCGGCGTCGATGTCGTCGCGATACAGGCCGGTGCCCACCATCCAGCCCCAGCGCGGGATCTCGACGACGTAGCCCAGCTTGGGCGCGACCTGGCCGGTGGACGGCCGCCGCCACATGTAGTCGACGTAGCCCCCGCCGGCCCGGGCGCGTGACAGGAGCGCCTGGATCGTGGCGTTGCCTCGAGCGTCGCGCAGGTCCGACAGGTCCTTGCCCACCAGCTCGCGCTGGCGCGGATGCATCAGCACGGTGCCGTGCATGTCGTAGACGAAGAAATAGCCGTCGTTGCCGTAGTCGAGCGATTGCAGCAGGCGCATGGCCTGGGCCTGGGCCGCCGGCTCGTCGCCGCCGGCGTCCACCAAGGGCTTGATCATGCTCATGGCGAGCTGCACGTAGTTCTGCAACTCCGCGCGTCGTGCGTTCACGTAGCCGCCCTCGACCAGCGAGTGCTCGCGCCCGGCCAGCTCGCGCTGCTGCAGCAGGACCGCCGCCGCGATCAACGCCAGCGACAGCAGGAGCGGGATCGCGGCGACGACGAGCAGCTTGGCTTTGAGGCGCATGGTCCCGCATTGTGCCGAGGTCGCGCGCACGTCGGCGACGCGCGCGCGACCGCACGTCACGCCTTGCCGGGCACGGGTGCGGGCGTCGGCGTGCGCAGCAGCGCCTGCACGACGATCGCGACCCCGAAGTTCAGCGCCAGTGCCAGCAGGCCGGTGTAGACGGTGAACTTGTCGCCTCCCAGCATCAACGAGTGCACGGGCTTGATGCCGTCCGCGAACGCCGTCCAGGTGCCGAACACGATGCCCGCGAGCCAGCCGGCCAGCAGGGCCGGAGCCCGAAGGCGCCGCGAGAACAGGCCGAACACGAGCGCCGGGAAGGTCTGCAGGATCCAGACGCCGCCGAGCAGTTGCAGGTCGAGCGCGAACTTCGTCGGCATCAGCAGGATGCACAGGAGCGCACCGATCTTGACCGCCAGCGAGGCCAGCTTGGCGACCTTCTCTTCCTGCGCCGGCGTGACCTTGGCGTTCACGTACGGCTTCCAGAAATTGCGCGTGAACAGGTTGGCCGCGCCGATGGACATCACGGCCGCCGGAACCAGGGCGCCGATGGCGACCGCGGAGAACGCGAAGCCCGCGAACCAGGAAGGAAACAGGGCGTTGAACAGCGCGGGCACGACGTCGTTGTTGCTCTTGACCGCGAGCCTGGCGGCGTAGGCCATGTAGCCCAGCAGCGCGATCAGCCCCAGCAGGACCGTGTAGGCCGGCAGGAAGATCGCGTTCTTGCGGATCGTGCCGGCGTCCTTGGCCGCGAAGATGCCGGTCAGCGTATGCGGATACATGAAGGCGGCCATCGCCGAGCCGAGCGCCAGGGTCGCGAACGGCAGGAGCTGGCCGGGATGAAGCGTCAGCCCCGTGGCGCCCCCCTTCAGCGCGAAGGCATCGCGCGCCGACGCGAACACGCTTGCATAGCCCCCGACCTTCATCGGCACGACGACCACCGCGACGATCACGACGATGTAGATCATCAGGTCCTTGACGAACGCGATCAGCGCGGGCGCACGCAGGCCGGCCGTGTAGGTGTAGAGCGCCAGGATGACGAACGCCGCCGCCAGCGGCAGTTCACCGGTCAGGCCCAGGGCCTTGATCACCACTTCCATGCCCACCAGCTGCAGCGCGATGTAGGGCATCGTCGCGACGATGCCGGTGAGCGCGATCGCGGTCTCCAGCGGGCGCGAACCGTAGCGGCCGTAGACGACGTCGGCCGCGGTCACGTGGCCATGGCGCTTCGCCTCCTTCCAGAGCCTGGGCATGACCGTGAACACGATCGGATAGACCAGGATCGTGTACGGGAGAGCGAAGAAGCCATAGGCGCCCACGGCGTAGACCAGGGCCGGCACGGCGATCACCGTGTACGCGGTGTAGAAATCGCCACCGACGAGGAACCACGTGATCCAGGTGCCGAAATTGCGGCCGCCCAGGCCCCACTCGTCCAGGTGGGCGCCCTTGTGGGCGCCGCCGCGCTGCCAGCGCGAGGCCAGGAAGCCGATCACGGTGACCAGCGCGAAGAAGAAGACGAAGACCGACAGCGCGGTCCAATTGATGCTGCTGGCCATGGCTCAGTCCTCCGAGCGTTCGTTGCGGTTCACGAACCAGATCAGGAGCGACGTGAGCGGCACCCACGCGAACATGTACCAGTAGAAGAGGGGGAAACCGGCGATCGCCGGGGTTTCGCTGTTGAACAGCGGCACGATCAACAGGCCGACGAACGGCAGCAGCAAGAGAAGTCGCATGTCTTGTCTCCGGGTTCGGCGGGGGCACGGCCCGCTCTTTCCCCAGTGTCGGAGGACCGCCGATGCGGGGCATCCGTCAAGCCGCGTGCCGATGATCGCGGCAACACGTACTGGATAACCCCAGCCGATGCCTCTGCGAGCGACGGCGCCTGCACGGGGCGGACCGGGCGCGTGCGGTCGCGCCCCGCGCCCTCGCCGGCCTGCAGGGACGCAGTCCTCAGTCTCGCGTGCCGGCGTGTTCGACGGCGTACTTGATCAGCTCCGCCTGGCCTGCGAGCGACAGCTTGCGCTTGATGCTCTGGCGATGCGCCTCGACGGTGCGCACGCTGACGTCCATTTCGCGTGCGATCAGCTTGCTCGAAAGCCCGCGCGCGAGCGCCGACAGGATCTCGCTCTCGCGCGACGACAGGATCGGGCGCGGCGCCTGGTTGCGGAAGAGCCGCCTGGACACCGCGGGGCTCAGGAACGTCCCGCCACCCGCGACCGCTTCGATCGCCGCGATGATCTCGCTGGCGGGGGCGTCCTTGAGCACGTAGCCGCGCGCTCCGGCCTGCATCGCCCGTTGGACGTACTCCGGGTTGTCGTACATGCTCAGCATCAGGACCAGCAATGTCGGCTCGAGCTCCAGGAGCGCGGACGTGAGATCGATGCCATTGACGCCCTTCATGCCCACGTCCATGAGGACGAGCGACGGACGCAGCGCAGCGAGTCGCGCATGGGCTTCGTCCGCATTGCCGGCCTCGCCCACCACCTGGAAGCCGGGGACGACCTCGAGCCTGGCGCGCAAGCCGTCGCGCACGAGCGGGTGGTCGTCGACGAGGAGGAGGCGGATGGGTGTCAAGTGCGTTTCACGGGTCATGGCCGGAGCGGCCCGTCCGCATTAGACCGCGCCGCGCCGGACGCGGGTAGTGCCGCCGGGGATCTCCAAAGGCGATCAGGATCGCCATGGCGCCGCACAACGAGTTCGGCGTGCTGGACCACGACGTGACCATGCCGGACGGCGTGACCACGCGCAACGCGCTGCGGGTGACGCCGGTCGGCGGCGGCAGCTTGCTGGCCTTCGTGGTGTTGCGGCCACCCGGCGCGACCGACGCCGCGTTCGAAGGCGACTGCGCGCTCGTGGCCGAGGATCTCAAGACCCTGGGAGCGCTCGTGGAAAGAAAGTCGCGCGGCTGAAGGCCGGATAGAGTGGCGCCAGACCGCGACCCACCCACGGAGGCAAAGACCGATGAACTCGCCGAATCCCGATGTCGATCCCTGGTTCGCCAAGGCCAGGGCCTGGCAGGCAGAAGCCGCGAAGCTGCGCACCATCCTGCTGCAATGCGACCTGGCGGAACACCTGAAGTGGGGCAAGCCGACCTATACCAGCGACGCCGGTGCGAACGTCGTGCTGATCATGCCGTTGAAGGAAACCTGCGCTCTGCTGTTCACCAAGGGCGCCCTGTTGAAGGATCCCGAGGGGCTGCTGATCCGGCCGGGCGAGAACTCGCAGTCGGCGCGGCAGATGCGGTTCACGTCCGTCGCCGGGATCACCAAGCTCGAGAAGACGCTCAAGAGCTATGTCAAGCAGGCGCTCGAGGTCGAGGCTGCCGGGTTGAAGGCGGCATTCAGGAAGAGCACGGATCTGGTCTATCCGAGGGAATTCCAGGACAAGCTCGACCGGAACACGGCGTTGCGCGAGGCCTTCAACCAACTGACGCCGGGTCGCCAGCGTCAATATCACATCCATTTCACCGGCGCCAAGCAGGCCGCGACGCGGGAGTCCCGGGTCGAGAAGGCCATCCCCCTGATCCTCGACGGAATGGGGTTGAACGATCGGTGAATCGCGGCGGAACGGACGCGCCGGGCGCAGGCTCACGCCATGAGCCTGCCGGGGCCGACACTCCGTTCCAGATCGCGATTTCTGATCAAGTTGCCGATCACGACCCCTCGTTGATTTCAAGCCGACTATTCACCGAGGTCTCCAGGCCTGGCCATCGTGCCAGGTCTTTTTTTTGACTTCAGTGACCGAGCGCCCCGCCCTGTCCGATCTGGTCCAGTTCGGCGACGACCTCGGGCGACAGCGCCAGGTCGACCGATGCGAGGTTCTCCCGCAGGTGGGCCACCGAGGATGTCCCGGGAATCAGCAACAGGTTGGGCGAGCGTTGCAGCAGCCACGCCAGCGCGACCTGCATCGGCGTCGCGCCCAGGCGGCGAGCGACGTCGGACAGCGTCGTCGACTGCAGCGGCGTGAAGCCGCCCAGCGGGAAGAACGGCACGTAGGCCGTGCCGTCCTTCGCCAACTCGGCGACCAGCGCCTCGTCGGCGCGGTGCGCGAGGTTGTACATGTTCTGCACGCAGACGATGGGGCAGATCCTGCGGCCGTCCGCGACCTGCCGGCGCGTGACGTTGCTGAGCCCGACGTGGCGCACCAGGCCTTGCTGCTGCAGCTCGGCGAGTACCGTCAGCGGCTCCTCGAGCGAGCCTTCCGCCGGGCCGTGGACGTCCAGCATGCTGCGCAGGTTGACCACCTCGAGCACGTCCAGGCCCAGGTTGCGCAGGTTGTCGTGCACGGCCTGGGTCAGCTCCGCGGGCGACATCGCCGGGATCCAGCCGCCCTTCGCGTCGCGCCGGGCGCTGACCTTGGTGACGATGACCAGGTCGTCGCGGTACGGGTGCAACGCCTCGCGGATGATCTGGTTGGTGACGTGCGGGCCGTAGAAGTCGCTGGTGTCGATGTGGTCGACGCCCTGCTCCACCGCCTCGCGCAGCACCGCGAGCGCGCCGGCGCGATCCTTCGGGGGTCCGAAGACGCCCGGGCCGGCGAGCTGCATGGCGCCGTAGCCGATGCGCCTGACCGTGCGGTCGCCGAGGGTGAACGTGCCGGCCTTGTCGGGATGGATGTGGGTCATGGGGTTTCCTTTCGTCCGGTGGCCAATGTACCGAGCGAATCCCTGCGCGATAAGATGGCGCAATCGGCACGGGTTGTACGGAAAGACGAACAATGGCGGCGGACCTCGGGGATCTCCATGCGCTGCTCGCCGTCGTGCGGGCCGGCGGCTTTCGCGAGGCGGCGCGCGCCACCGACAGCAGCGCCTCCACCCTCAGCGAGGCGGTGCGGCGCCTCGAGGCCCGGCTCGGCGTGCGGCTGCTCAACCGCACGACGCGCAGCGTCATGCCCACCGAGGCCGGCACCCGGCTGCTGGAGCGGCTCGGGCCGGCGCTCGACGAGGTGGAGGCCGCGCTGGACGTCGTCAACGGCTTTCGCGATCGCCCCGCCGGCACGCTGCGCCTGAACGTCCCGGTCAGCGCCGCGCGCCTGGTGCTGCCGGCGATCGTTCCGCCCTTTCTCGCCGCCTATCCGGACATCCGCCTCGACGTCATCGCCGAGGAGAGCTTCGTCGACATGCTCGCCGCGGGCTGCGACGCCGGCATCCGCTACGAGGAGCGTCTCGAGCAGGACATGATCGCCGTTCCCATCGGCCCGCGCGTGCAGCGCGCGGCGACGGCGGCGTCGCCCGCCTACCTGGCGCGCCACGGCCGTCCGGAGCATCCGCGCGACCTGTTGCGCCACGCCTGCATGTGCGGCCGCTTCGCGAGCGGCTCGTCGCCGCCGTGGGAGTTCGAGCGCGACGGCGAGGTGGTCAAGGTCGACGTCACCGGCCCGCTGACCGTGCGGCTGGGCGGCGCCACCGACCTGGCCGTCGACGCGGCGCTGGCCGGCAGCGGCGTCGTGCACCTCTTCGAGCAATGGATACGGCCGCACCTGGACAGCGGCGCGCTCGAGCCCGTCCTGCAGGACTGGTGGCGCCCGTTCAGCGGCCCGTTCCTGTACTACCCGAGCCGGCGCTACATGCCGGCGCCGCTGCGCGCGTTCGTTCAGTTCGTGCATGCCTCTTCGCAAGACCTCTTCGCCGCGACCATCCCGGTGAAAAGCGCTCGAACTCGCCGCGGCGTGCGAACAGGTTTCATGCGGTAGGCCGCGGGCAGTCCACAATCGCGTTTCCCGGCCGCCAGCTTGATCCTTCGTGCGGCATACCCCGTGGAGGTGTCAGATGGATTTGCCTGGCTTTACCGATCAATGGCAACTGCAGCGACAGCAACTCTTCAAGTCCGTCCCCCCCGAGGGGCGGAAAGTCCGATATATGGACAAGGAGTTTCTGGTCTACCCCAACACCTTCTGGCCGTTCGCCGACAGCCTGCCGCTGGTCAAGCAT
>FSXQ01001653.1_pt1 | contig 19358 bp, 13 predicted proteins | sample 1638011 | NCBI WGS metagenome assembly FSXQ01 (sample SAMEA3914789, study PRJEB12502) | metagenome | biome: forest; material: soil | place: Canada | collected 2011-07-03 | depth 0.3 m | reverse complement strand
TTGTGCACGTAGATCAGCACGCGCCCCTCGACGGCGCGCCACAGCCCCGAGCGCTGGATCTTGCGCGGCTGGAACACGACGTCGCCGTCGGACAGGATCACCGCCGGCCCGATCTTGTTCATGCGCGCGAGCGCGTCGAGCGCGCCCGGGTACACGCGATCCTGGAACGGGTAGTCGACGAGGAAGCTGGAGATCTGCAGCAGCGCCTGCGCCTGCGCGCCCTTGCCCTCCACGTCCTTGCGATAGAGCTGCAGCGCGCCCAGGTAGTCGGCGTAGCCCAGCTCGTCGCGCAGGCGCTCGAACAGCGTCCAGTAGCGGCCGGAGCAGGCGACGCCGAACTCCTGGATCATGTGGTCGCGCAGGTCGGCAATGATGCGGTCGTTGTCGAGCAAGGTGTTGTCGACGTCGACGAGAAAGACCACGTCGTGGAGGATGGCGGCCATCGGATGAACAAACCTCGCGAATGAATTGCGGCGAAATGAACGGAACATGAACGTCGGCTTGCGCGGGCAAGCGATTTGCCGATGCAGCCTCTCGTTCGCCACTGGCTGAGCAAGGGTCATACCTGCTTTTGCCATAGTGCTCTCCTTCATCGTTCGCCGAAAGCCTTCCATGCCCGATTCGCTCGACCAGCAATGCATCGACACGCTGCGCTTCCTTTCCGTCGACATGGTCCAGCATGCCGACAGCGGCCACCCCGGCCTGCCCCTCGACGCGGCGCCGATGGCCTACGTGCTGTGGACGCGCTTCCTCAAGCACCACCCCGCCAATCCGCAGTGGGCCGACCGTGACCGCTTCGTGCTGTCCGCGGGCCACGGCTCGGCGCTGCTGTACAGCCTGCTGAACGTCACGGGGTATGGGCTCACGATCGACGACCTGAAGCAGTTCCGCCAATGGGGCAGCAAGACGCCGGGGCATCCCGAGCGCGGCCACACGGCCGGCGTGGAGGTCACCACCGGCCCGCTGGGCCAGGGCCTGGCCAACGCGGTGGGCATGGCCATCGCCGAGGCGCAGCTGGCCGGCACGTACAACCGCGACGGCCACGCGATCGTCGACCACCGCACCTGGGTCATCGCCAGCGACGGCGACCTGATGGAAGGCGTCGCGTCGGAAGCCGCCTCGCTGGCCGGCCACCTGAAGCTCGGCAAGCTCGTCGTTCTCTACGATGACAACAACGTCACGCTGTCCGCCGGCGGCGACATCACGTTCACCGAAGACAAGGCCAAGCGCTTCGAGGCCTACGGCTGGCAGGCGATCCACGTGGAGGACGGCAACGACGTCGACGCCATCGACGCCGCGTTGAAGCAGGCGGTGGCCGACACCACGCGCCCCACCTTGATCCTCGTGCGCACCCACCTGGGCTTCGGCTCCCCCAAACAGGACAGCTTCAAGGCGCACGGCTCGCCGCTGGGCGACAAGGACGTCAAGGCCACCAAGGACAAGCTCGGCTGGCCCGAGGCGCCCGATTTCTACGTGCCCGACGAGGCCGCGGCCAAGTTCGGCGAGGCGAACACGACTGGCCAGAAGGCCGAGTCCGACTGGAACACCCGCCTGACGGCCTACGCCCAGGCCTTCCCGAATGAATACGCGGAGCTCACCGCGCGCCTGCGCGGCGAGCTGCCGGCCGATTGGGAGTCCGGCATGCCTGCGTTCCCCGCCGACGCCAAGGGCCTGTCGACGCGCGTCGCCGGCAAGCAGATCCTCGCGGCCATCGGCAAGAAGATCCCGTCGCTGATGGGCGGCTCGGCCGACCTCGACCCGTCCACGTTCACCAACCTCGTGGGCCTGGGCGACTTCGGCCCCGTGCCCGCGGCCGACGCCAAGAAGATCGAAGGCGCCGACGAAGGCGGCATCAGCTTCGCGGGCCGCAACCTGCACTTCGGCGTGCGCGAACACGCGATGGGCTCGATCGTCAACGGCATGGCCGCGCACGGCGGCTTCATCCCGTACGGCTCGACGTTCCTGATCTTCTCCGACTACATGCGCCCCGCGATTCGCCTGGCCGCGCTGCAGAAGCTGCACGCGCTGCACATCTTCACGCACGACTCCATCGCGCTCGGCGAGGATGGCCCCACCCACCAGCCGATCGAGCAGCTCGCAAGCCTGCGCGCGATCCCCGGCCTCACGGTGATCCGCCCCGCCGACGCCAACGAGACCACCGCCGCGTGGAAGGTCGCGCTCACCACGAAGGAGCGGCCGGTGCTGCTCGTGCTGACGCGCCAGGACGTGCCCACGCTCGATCGCGACCGCCACCCCGCCGCCAACGGCCTGGCCAACGGCGCGTACGTGATCGGCGGCGCCGAGTACGACAAGCCCGACCTGATCCTCATCGCCAGCGGCTCGGAGGTGAGCCTCATCGTGGCCGCGGCCGAGACGCTGGGGCAGGACGGCATCAAGGTGCGATGCGTGTCGATGCCCAGCTGGGATCTGTTCGAGGCGCAGCCGCCGGCGTATCGCGAGACCGTGCTGCCGCCGTCGGTGACGAAGCGCCTGGCCGTCGAAGCCGGCTCGACGATGGGCTGGGATCGCTACGTCGGCCAGGGCGGCGACGTCGTCGGCATCGACCACTTCGGCGCCTCGGCGCCCGCCAAGACGCTGCTGAAGGAGTTCGGCTTCAGCGCCGAGAACGTCGTCGCGCGAGCACGCAAGCTGCTCGGCCGGTAGATGGCCGACGCCCCGTCCGACGGCAGCGGCGCGGGCTCGCGCACCGCGGTCTGGGCCGCGCTCGCCGGCAACATCCTGGTCGCCGTGACGAAGGCCGGGGCGGCCGCGTTCACGGGCAGCTCCGCGATGCTCAGCGAAGCGGTGCACTCGTTCGTCGACACCGGCAACGAGGTGCTGCTGCTGTACGGCATGCGCGTGGCCAAGAAGCGCGCCGACCGCGACCACCCCGCGGGGTATGGCCGCGAGCTGTACTTCTGGAGCTTCATCGTGGCGCTGCTCGTGTTCGCGCTCGGCGCGGGCGTGTCCATCGTGCAGGGCGTGCAGCGGCTGCGCCATCCGCAGCCCATCGAGAACGCGATCGTCAGCGAGGTCGTGCTGGCCGCGTCGTTCGTGTTCGAGGGCTGGTCGTGGCTCGTGTCGGTGCGCCAGTTCCGCAAGGTCAAGGGCGACCTCGGCTGGTACCAGGCCTTCGTCAAGAGCAAGGACCCGCCGCTGTTCATGGTGGTGTTCGAGGACAGCGCGGCGCTGATCGGCATCGTCATCGCCGCCATCGGCACCGTGCTGGCCGCGCACTTCGACGTCGAGTGGGCGGACGGCGTGTCGTCGATCCTCATCGGCGTGGTGCTGGTGTGCACGTCGACACTGCTGGCGCGCGAGAGCAAGAGCCTGCTGATCGGCGAGAAGGCCGACAGCGCGCTGATCAAGTCGATGCTGGAGATCGCCAACGGCGCCTGCGGCCGCTCGCGCGCGAACGGCGTGCTCACCATCCAGATGGCCCCCGACCAGATCATGGCCGCGATGAGCTTCGAGTTCGACGACGCGCTCACCGCACCGCAGATCGAAGAGATGGTGGCCGACATCGAGCGCCGCATCCAGGCCGCGCACCCCGAAGTGGTGTCGCTGTTCGTGAAGCCGCAGAACCCCCAGCAGTATTCGGAGACGGTGCGCGAGAGGTTCGGCGAGAACGTGGAAGACGCGACGCGGTCACCGCAGACGCCGGTCGGTCCAGCGAAGGGTACGTCGTAGACTTCGGCGCATGCACCCCGCGAAATGCGATCGCGGACCAGTTGTCTTGGACCGGCCGCGGTTCGATGTCCCGCCCGACAAGCCGGTCTTCACGACGATGGTGCTGGGGCCTGCGCAAGACGTCGAGCCGGTGCTGGCGGCGCTGCGGAATCTGCACTGGCGCTGAGTAGCCTTGACGTGCCGGAGGGGTCTGGCCCCTCCACACGCCGCGCGGTCACGCTGATCGCAGCGACGAGGTCCCGGCGCGGCGTGGGGCAAGGGCCTGACCCCGATCGTGTGCCGGGGCAGCGGCTTGGCTTGCGATCGGGGTCAGGCCTTCGCCTCGGGATCGCGATCAACGAAACGGCTTGCGGCAATGCTTCGGCGCGATCCCGAGGAGAGTCCTGACCCCTCCGACGGCGGCTCGTCGGAGGAAATTCTCACGGACGCGAGCCGCGCCGGCACGGGAGCCGCCAGTAGACTGCGCCCCATGCCCGACGCGTCGCCCCCCACCCTGCCCTCGTGGACGGTGCCGACGCGCCTCGGCGCCGCGTGGTTCCGGTTCCGCGCGTTCGCGCACGTGCTGCGCCGCGCGGTCGCCGATCGCGTCACGTCGCCGGTGACGCGGCACCGCACCGCGAGCGCGCTGCAATCGATGTCGGTCATCGCCGAACACCGGTCGCCGTTGTGGGCCGACGGCCGCGCCGAGGAGTTCGCGCTCGTCGCCGGCAAGGTGGAGAACCTGCGCGTCGCGCGCCGCGCGTTCGACGGTATCGAGGTCGACGCCAACGCCGTCTTCAGCTTCTGGAAGCAACTGGGCCGCCCGACGCGAGGACGCGGCTTCGTCGCGGGCCGCGAGATCCGCGCCGGCTGCGTCGTGCCCGTGGTCGCGGGCGGGCTGTGCCAGCTGTCGAACGCGATCGTGCGCTGCGCCGTCGACGCCGGCATGACGCTGGTCGAGCGACACGGCCACAGCGCGCGCGTCGAACAGTCGCACGACGGCGCGCAGATCGACGCCACCGTGTTCTGGAACTACGTCGACCTGCGCCTCGCCGCGCCGTTCGACTGGCGGCTCGAAGTGACGCTCACCGCCGACGAACTCGTCGTGCGCGTGCGCGCCGCGCGCGAGCCCGCGCAAGCGTCACGCACGATCGCGATCGCCGGCGCGCGCACGCCGCTGCCCGCCGCGCGCGGCTGCCTCACCTGCGACGAGACGCGCTGCTTCCGCCACCCCGGCCTCGCGCACGCACCCGCGGCGGGCGCGACGGCGGTGCTGGTCGACGCGTGGACGCCCGAGTTCGCGCGCCATCTCGCCACGCACGTATCGCAGGCCGACTGGTTCCTGCCGTGGGTCCGTGCCGCACGCCGCATCGACGGCGCGTGGACGCCACCGCCAGGCGGCACGCACACGATCGCCCACCGCGCGTCCTGGCGACGCACCTGGTGGCTGCGCCGCGCCGCGGGCGAAGGCGGCGGACGCCAGGCCGCGGTGATGCGCGGCCAGCAGGCCCTCGCGCAGTCCTTCGCAAGAAGGCTGGCGCCGCACCACACGCACCTCGTCGTCGACCAGGGCCTGCTGCTGCCGCTCGCCCGCCTCGGCGCGCTGCAAGGCCGAACGGTCGACGTGCTGATGCCCGCGCTGCCCATCGCCGAACTGCAGCGCCGGCTCGACGACGCCGCGTCGCGCACGCCCGCCGCCGAGTCGCTGCGCGACTTCCGCGCGCCGTCGACCGACGCCGACATCGAGGCCGCCGCGCTGCGCGCCGCCACCGGCTTCGCCACGCCGCATCGCGCCGTCGCCGAACACCTGCGCGCGCACTTCCCCGGCCGCGTCGACGAGTTGCCCTGGACGCCAGCGCCCGCCACCGCGGCCAGGCCGACGGAGCGCGCGCGCCAGGAAACGCCGCTGGTCGCCTTCCCCGCCAGCGCGCTCGCGCGCAAGGGCGCGCCCGAGCTCGCGGCCGCGTTGCGCCACCTGGGCTGGCGCGTGCTCGTGCTCGGCGCGCCGTCGGACGACGCCGCGTTGTGGCACGGCATCGACGTCGAACACGCGCGCCTTCGCGACGACGAGTGGCTGCAGCGCGCCGACGTCGTGGCCCTGCCCGCGTGGATCGAGCACGCACCGCGCGCGCTGCTGCGGGCGCTCGCGCACGGCCTGCCGGTCGTCGCCTCGCGCGCCTGCGGGCTGCCGTCGGCGCAGCACCTGCACGAGATCGACGCCGGCGACGTCGTCGCCCTCGTCCACGCCCTGAGGCGCGCCATGCGCACGGAAGAAACTCTCACGCCCGCGTGAGCGAAGCCGCCCCTCGCGGCGTCGGCGCGACGGCTATCGTTTCTCGACACGACGGCCCGGACGTTCCCGGCCGCCGCCAACGAGGGACGACACTTGCAATCCAATCAACTCGCGGCCGACCACCAGACCGCCGCCATCACCGTGGGCCTGTTCTTCGGCGGCCGCTCCGCCGAACACGAGGTCTCGCTCCGTTCGGCCGCCACGCTGCACGCCGCGCTGCTCGACGCCGGCTTCTGGGTCGTGCCCATCGGCATCGCGCGCGACGGCAGCTGGCGCTACATGCCCGCCACGAGCGGCGCCTTCCCGTTCGCCGTCGACACGCAGGCCTGCGCCGTGACGCTCGCCCCCGGCGGCGCCGGCCAGCTCATCGCCTGCAGCGCGTGCGACTTCGATCTTCCGCTGCCGCGCATCGACGTCGCGTTCCCCGCGCTGCACGGCCCGTTCGGCGAGGACGGCACGCTGCAAGGAATGTTCGAGATCTGCGGCGTGCCCTACGTCGGCGCGGGCGTGCTGGCCGGCGCCGCCACGATGGACAAGGAGCTCGCCAAGCGCGTGCTGCTGCAGGCCGGCCTGCCCGTCGTGCCGTACCGCGTGCACCGCCGCGGCGCGCCCGCGCCGAGCTACGCGTACCTCAGCGAGCGGCTCGGCCCCAGCCTGTTCGTGAAGCCATCGTCGCTCGGCTCGTCGATCGGCGTCGCGCCGGCCGACGACGAGGCCTCGCTGGCCAACGCCCTGGCCGGCGCGCTGGAACACGGCGACACGGTGCTCGTCGAGCGCCGCGTGCGCGGGCGCGAGCTCGAATGCGGCGTGATCGACACCGAGGACGGCCCGGTGTCGTCGGTGGTCGGCGAGATCGTCGCCGGCGCCGCGCACGCGTTCTACGACTACGACGCCAAGTACCTGGCCGCCGACGGCGCGCGCCTGGACGTGCCCGCGCGCCTCGACGCGGCCACGAGCGCGCGCATCCGCGAGATGGCCGTGCAGGCGTTCCGGGTGTTCGGCTGCCGCGGCCTCGCGCGCGTGGACTTCTTCCTCGACGAGCGCGGCGAGCCCTTCGTCAACGAGCTCAACACGCTGCCCGGCTTCACGTCGATCAGCCTGTTCCCGCGCCTGTTCGAGGCCACCGGCATCCCGATCGAACACCAGGTGCGCCGGCTGGTGGACCAGGCGCTCGCCAAACGTTGACGCCACGGCACATCGCGGGTTCTCGACGCTAGCCGCGCGCACGCCCGGCTCCTAGAATCGGGCCATGCAGTTGTTCGCGTCGGAAGACGAAGTTTCCGCGCTCGAAGCCTCGCTCACGGAGATGCGGGGCGACGCGCGCACCGAGGCCACGGTCGCCCTCGCCTGGCACCTGCGCCAGCGTGACAGCACGCGCGCGCTGCGCCTGGTCAACGGCCTGCTGCCGTCGCTGGGCGGCGCGGAAGCGCCCCAGGGCATCGCGGTGCCGCACCGCGCGCGCGCCGCGCTGGCCGCGTGCGAGGCGCAGTCGCTGATGTGCAAGTTCGACGCCGCCGAGCGCTGGCTGGCCGAGGCGCGCGCGCATCTGCACCCCGATTCCGACGCGCAGGTCGAGGGCGACGCCTTTCTCGTCGAGAGCCTGCTCGCCAAGTCGCGCGGCCAGCGCGAGCGCGAACTGCAGGCCTTCGAGCACGCCATCGCGTTCTACGCCGCGAGCGGCGCGCCCGAGCGCCTGTCGGTCGCGCGCATGTGGGCCAGCTACGAGCGCTCGTTCACGCAGCCCGAGCTCGAGTCCACGCTGGGCCTCGAACCGCCCGGCAAGGCGTGGCCGCAGGCCAGCATCGCGTGGGACGCGTTGTGGAGCGCGGCGCGCGCGCTGGGGCTGTCGTTCCGCAACCCGGCCACGTCCGCCGCGGTGTTCAAGCACGCCGCCGACCAGGCACGCAGCGTCGGCATGGTGCGGCTCGAGGTCGTGGCGATGATCAACGCCGGCGCCGCGCGCCAGGGCACCGGCGACCTCGACATGGCCAGCGACTGGTTCGACCTCGCCGCCACGCGCGCCCGCGCCACCGGCTGGCCGCTGCTGATCGGCGCGGCCGACACGCGTGTCGGCGAGCTGCTGCAGACGCTCGGCGCGCTCGACGAAAGCCGCGCATTGCTCAGCGAGGCCATCCTGCAGTTGTCGGTGGTGCCGCGCAACCCGCACCTGGCTATCGCGTGCGCGGCGCTCGCGCAGACGCTACTCGCGATGGACCGCCCCGTCGAGGCGCTCGAGCCCATGGGCGAAGCCATCGCCATGTACCGCGAGGCCGGCTTCAGCCACAACCTCGCGCTCAACCTGATCTTCCAGGCCCGCATGCTCGACGCCGCGGGCCGCGCCGACGAGGCCCTCGCCGTGCTGGACGAGGCGCAGTCGCTGGCCGACCGCTTCGAGCTGCCGTCGCTGCGCGTGGGCATCGCCGACGTGCTGTCGTCGCTGCATCACCGCTTCGATCTCGCGCCGCCCGCCGGCATGACGCTGCCCAGCGGCGCACTGCACTTCGCCGAGCTCACGCTCGCCGGCGGCCTCGCCATCGAAGGCTGGAAGGCGCCGGCGCGGCTGTACTCGTTCCTGGCCGAGCGCTGGGCCGAGGCAGGCGACCATGCACGCGCCTACGAGCACGCCCGCGAGGCCCTGCAGGCCAAGGAGCAGGAATCCAACCAGAAGATGAACTACCCGCTGGCCCTCGCGCGCCTGCGCCGGCGCGCCACGCGCGAGAGCGACGCCGCGGAGCCGTCGGCCACGGCGGCCGCGCGCCAGGACCGCCAGCGCGGGCAAGGCAGCCAGTCGCTGACGCCCAAGGAGCGCAGCATCCTGCTGCTGCTCGCGCGCAACTACTCCAACAAGGAGATCGCCAAGGCCATCGCGATGAGCGACGAGACGGTCAAGTGGCATCTCAAGAACCTCTTCAACAAGCTGGGTGCGGGCTCGCGCAAGCATGCGGTCACGCGGGCGCGCACGCTGGGGTTCATCAGCTTCAGTTCCTGAGGCCGCCGGCAGGAGCCGGTTCTTGGGTGCATCGGCGTTCACGATCACTGGCCGGGCTGACGACTGCTTCAGGCAAGATAGCCAACTTCGGAGGACGCATGTCCGATGGCTGCGTTCGGCCAACACCGGCCGGTCACGACGGTCGGCTTTCGGGTAGGCTGCTTCCATGAACAAGTCTGCTGCGACCGGCATCAGGAACGAGGCCTTGAAGGCGATCGAGGCGCTATCGTCGGCGCTCGATCAAGCGCAGAGCGGCGACGATGAAGCCGAGCGTGATCGGTTTCATAAACAGGTCGTTCTGATCATCGGCCAAATTCAGATGGGCATCCTTGAGCCAATCGTGGCCGAACATCCCGATCTGGACGATCTTCGATAGGGCGGCAGCCGACCAGAAGCAGCCGGTCGCGACAGTCTGCTCCTGGGTAGTTCAGTCGAGCAATATGCTCCAGTTCATGATCGAAAAAAATGCTGGCGCCGAAGTTGGAGTTCGGCGCGTCTACATCAGGCTCATCCGCGTACGCGGGGAACTGCGTAGCCCTGACGCCGAGGCTGCAGAGCTTCGTGCGCTCCTGGATTCAGCGCCCGGTGTCGAACAGGTGGAATCGCTGGAACATCATCCCAAGGGCGGTTGCCGCGTAACGCTGGGACTGGCGTGGGCGTCGCTGGATGCCTTCATCGCATACCTGGACGGCCACGACTGGCGGTATGCGTTGTAATGCCTCGTCGACGGCCTGCAGTCGGCCAGCAACTGACACTCACTGATGGCTGCTTTCAGGCTGCGGCGACGCTTGAAGCTTGCGAGACACGATGAAGCCTGAACTCAACAACCGCATCCTCGATACCGTTCGAAGCACAAAGGGGCCGCGCGGCCTCCCCGCTACTTACGATGCTTTGCGAGCGTTCGAGCCCTCAGAACTGTTTGAAACGCTGTTTGCAGTGAGCGTTTTCGCTCAAGGCGGCGCCTATCCAGTAGCTTTCGCAGGTTGCGCTCTCTTCGCGCTCAATCCGCCTTGCAGCCTGACGGTCAATGAAGCAGTTGGGCGCTTGATGTCCGAATGGGACATCAGCCTCGAAGAAGTAGTGTTCTACCTGGCGAAGCAGTTTGGCGCTGCGGCGGTCACAAAGGCGGCGGAGCGGCTTCAATCGTCGTTACCGGCGCACGAAGCAGCCGTGCGGCTCCGCACCGTCAGGTATTGGACCGGCGTCTATCAATCGAAGGCTTCGATCGCCTGAGTCGATGCGTTCGGGGATGTGGCTGGGCGACCGCTTTCGGGCGCCGAATTCCGAGCGCTGAAGGACTGCAACGGGTCTTTCCCGGTCTCTCGGTCGCCCCCGATGCACGACCGCAACGAGCCACCAAGCAGTCGTTGACCCGGCACGCGCAGCGCGCAACCGACTTCTCCGAACGCCAGCTCAGACGCCGCCAAACGCATTGACGAAGGCCTCCCGGATCGCCGTCACGTCCATGCTGTCGACGAACCCGTCCTGCACCATGCTGTGGCTCGCCTGCACCCAGCCGTCCAGGCCCCACGACAGCGCGACCGCGCCCAGGTCGATCGCGTCGAACTCGGTGTCGCCGTCGGCGTCGCCGTCGATCACCCACGCGCAGCCTTCGGCGTACTGCAGCGGGTCGGCGTTGCTCACCACCGTCATCGCGTGGAAGCCCCAGCTGGTGTCGGGCGTCCAGTCGCCGTCGTCGGTGACGGTGCCGCCGGCGTTGCGGAAGCCCGGGTTGTCGTAGGCCGAGGCGCTGCCGCCGGTGCGCCAGGTGACGCTCGTGTCGCTGGCGTTGTGCACCTCGGCGGCCAGGTGCACCGTGGTGCCCATGGACACGATGGGCATGCGCGTGAACACGCTGTTGCCGTAGGTGTTCAACGCGCCGCCGCCCTTGTGCACGACGGGGAACTCGATGACCACGCGCGGGGTGTCGTCGGCGCTGCCCACGTTGATGGCGGCGAAGGCTCTGCGCACGGCGTCGACCTCGGGCGTGCCCGGGCCGTAGTCCTCGGTGGCCGCGTTGATGGCCGCGTTGCGCGCGTCGGCGTACTTGGCCAGCGGCGTGAGCCACTCGGTCATCGCCGTGTACCAGATGTGCGCGGCGTGGTCGTTGCCGATGCCCTTCATGCCGCCGGGCAGGTACGGGCTGTACGAGTCGGAGGCCGGGTCGGACGAGGCGCCCTGCGACAGGAAATAGAAGAAGCGGTTCAGCGGGCCGCTGCTGTAGTGCACGTCGAGGTACTGGATGCCCGCGTACCAGTGGTCGGCGCTCGCGCCGTCGATGCTCGGGTGGATCATCGAGCGCAGCGGTGCGTCGCCGATCTGCGCGCCCATCAGCCAGTCGGTGCCGGTGGCGGGGATCACGCTGTCGTTGCCGGGCTGCCGCGTGGCGTAGGCCTCGACCATCGAGCCCATGAAGTCGGACGTCGCCTCGTTCATGCCACCGGATTCGCCGTCGTACTCGAGCGCGTCGGAGTTCGCGGTGACGCCGTGGGTCATCTCGTGGCCGATGATGTCGATGGCGGTCAGCGAGTTCACGCCGCCCGATTGCGCCGGCGTCGGCAGGCCGGTGTTCGGGTCGACGCCCGGGTTCTTCGTGCCGTCCGAGTACGACATGCCGAACAGGTTGTCGCTCCAGTACGCGTTGTCGTAGTAGTAGCCGTCGCTGTCGACGATGTGGACGAGCGACAGCGGCGACGTGCCCTGGTTGTCGATGCCGTCGCGGCCGAACACGTTGCGGTAGAAGTCCCAGGTCATCGCCATGCCGTACTGGGCGTCCACGGCGGCGGTCTGGCCGTTGGCCGTCGTCTCGCCGCCGTACGGGTACATCACGAACTGGCGGCCGTCGCCCCACGTGTTGACGGGGTTGCCGTCGTACCACCAGTTGTCGGCCACCCAGGCGTCGCCGAAGCCTTCGTGTGTCTCGGTGATCGACTGCAGGCCGACGACGGAGATCGGGTTGCCGTCCGGCGCGAGCACCTGCGTGCCGTCGTCGTTGTAGAAGCTGTCGTGCAGGAACGGGTTCCAGCGCGAGCCGCGGGTACGGTCGATCATCGCGTAGGTGCCGTCGGCGTGCATCGTGGTGTCGATGTTCACGACGCCGCTGTACTGCGAGTAGCCGGTGCCCACCGCGGCGGTGTCGGTGTCGAGCTGCACGGGCGGGTTCATCGGCGCGAGGCTCTGGCGGCCGTCGTGCACGTGCAGGATCGCGCCGGTGCGCGCGTCGACCACGTAGGCCATGTCGCGCGTGCCGTCGATGCGGTTGTGCGCGAACAACTTCACTTCATACGCCCAGACGTAGGCGTCGGTGGGCGCCGTCGTCATCACGCTGCGCGCGCGGTCGAAGCCGTAGCGGTGCGTGGCCTCGTTCCAGGCCAGGCGGATGTCGCCGGTGTAGCGGGTGGGAAACACGATCAGCTCGGTGCGCGGCGGCACGGCAGCGCCCTTGACGTTGAACGCCTTGCGCGCGATGGCGACCGCCTGGTCCTGCGTGAGGCGCGGCGTGCCCGCGGGCGTGACGCTTTCCGACAGGCTGGCGGCCGCGGTCTTGGTACGGCCAGAGGTATCCGCGCGCACCACGGCCTCGGAGCCCCACACGCGATGGCCCTGCCACATCTGGCTCGCGTGCACGACGGTCTGGCCGAACTGGTTGACGACGGCGTTGCGCGCCTTCAGCTCGACGCCCGTGCTGTCGCGGCCGGCGCTCACGGCGAGCGCGATGCGCCTGGCGTCGGGCGCGCGCGGCTTGATGGACGCGTCGGCGCCCAGCGCCAGCATCGCGAGTCCCACGCCGACGGCGAGCGGACGCAGGGAATGGGGGCAGCGCGGCAGTTTTGCGAAGGCGAGGTTCATGGCTCGTGCTCTCGTTGGAGGTCAGGGATGTCCGGCGATCGGGCCGGGCAACGCGTCGGCGAGGTCGTGCAGGTCGTGGGAAGGATCGGGGCCGGCGCGCACCTCGGCATGGCGGCGCACGCGCAGCAGCGCGAGCGGATAGCCCATCTGCTGGTGCGTCTCGCGCTCCTTGGCGGCCAGCGCGCGGCGTGCGTAGCTGTAGGCGCGCTCGTGATCGCCGGCGGCGGCCCAGCGTTCGGCGAGGAAGTCGAGCGATGCGACGTGCGGGCTCCAGCCGACCAGGCGCTGCCCTTCGGCGAGCGCGGCCTCGGCGAAATGCAGCGCGGGGGTCGGCAGCGTCATGTCGGGCGGCGCGGGCAACGTGAAGCGCTGGTGCAGCTCGGCGTGCGCCTGGAACAGCGCGGCGCGCATCGCGGTCAGGCCCTGCTCCTCGACCAGCGCGCGCGCCTCGGCGAGCACGTCGACGGCGCGGCCGGGCTGCGCCGCGGCGGCCAGCACGCGGGCCTGCAGGATCAGGTTGGCGGCGAGGTCGCGCACGCCGTCGGCGGCGCGCAGCAACGCCATCGCGGCGTCCATCTGCGCGAGCGCCTCGGCCGTGCGGCGCGTGGCCAGCAGCGTGCGCGCGAGCGCCGCGTGGGCCTGCGCCAGCAGCGTGCCGCGCGGGCTGGACGCCAGGAACTCGATGGCCGTCGACAGGGTGCGCTGGCTCTCGTCGAACGCGCCGAGGTCGCACAGCAGCGCGCCGATGCGCGTGTCGCAGGTGGCCACGAGCGCGGGCCAGCCGGTCGCTCGCGCACGCGACGCGGCGACGTCGAAGCAGCGCGCGGCGCGGTCGTAGTCGCCCAGTTCGTGGATGGCCGCGCCGGCCTCCAGCGTGCACGCCACTTCGAGCAGCACGAGGCCGCGGCCGTGCGCGATGTCGACGGCGCGCGTGAAGGCGCGCGCGGCGGCGGCCGGGTTGCGACTCGAGAGCGCGAACGCCCGCGCGGCCGCGACGATGGCGTCGCGCGCGTTGCCCGCGCCGCCGGGATCGGCGGCCTGCGCCGCGGCGTCGGCATCGGGTCCGCCGCCGGCGATGGACTGCTCGACGGCCATCCACGCGCGCGCCACGTCCAGCCGTTCGGCGTCGGCCAGCTTCGCGAAGCAGCGGCTCGCCTGGCGCAACGCGAGGCGCGCGCGTTCCGCCTGCCCGCGCACGCGCGCGACGACTGCCTCCACCAGCCAAGCGTCGCCCTCGGCCTGCGGATCCCATGCGGCGTCGAGATGCGCGCGCGCGTCGGTGAGGCAGCGCTCGGCCTCCGCGGCCTCGCCGAACAGCGCCGACGCCTCCGCGGCCGCGAGCGCCGCGCGCGCGTGGCAGCTGGCCGCCACGTCGCCCGGCGCGCCCGCGCGCGACGTGCGCACCACGGGCATCACGTCCTGCACCAACGTCAGCGTGCGCGCGCTGTCGCGCTGGCGCAGGTGCCACGCGAGCGCCACCTTCGTCGCGACGACGCCTTCGCCCGGCGCCGCGCGACGCAACACGCTTTCCAGCGCGTCGATCTCGGCCTGGGACGCATGGAGGTTCATGTCGGCCGGGCGCTCAGGGCGTGGCGGTGATGACACCGACGTCGACCGCGACGTCGATCATCTTCGCCTTCTTGATGACGTCGGTGGTCAGCACGAAGTTCATGCCGCCGATGTCGGCCGGCACGATGCGCGCCTTGACCACGTGCAGGCCGTACGGGTCGGTGGACGCGTTGACCGTGTCAACCGTCACCTTCGCGAAGTCGGCCAGCGTGACGGCCACCTGCACCAGCGGCGCGGCCGAGTCCTTCGGCGAGTTGGTGCGGTCCTTCTGGAAGATGCCGGTGGACAGCACGTCGCCCGACTTCAGCGGCGCCGACGCGAACAGCACCGGGTCGGCGTCGGTTCCCGCGTAGGCCTCGAAGTTGGTGTTCGTGCCCTTCAACTGGAACACGCCGGTGTCGAGCGCGTAGCCGCCGTTCGGGAAGGTGGTGAACGCGAGGCCCATGCCGCGCTTCAGGTTGAAGCCGACGCCGCGCGTCTGCGTGCCCGCGGGGCCGACGAGGTCCAGCACCAGGCGCGTGGGCGTCGACGATGCGTCCTTGACGAGGCGCCAGCCCGAGCTGGTCGGGTCGGCGTAGCTCAGCGTGGTGGGCTTGACGATCGGCGGCGGCGGCGCGGGCGGCGCGGCAGGCGCGTTCGTCGGCGTGGAGTCGCCGCCGCCGCAACCGGCCAGCAGCGTGGCGACGAAGAGCGAGGTGAGGAGCTTGGTGTTCATGGTGCGGGTTCCGTGTCAGATGCCGCCGTAGGCGTTCTTGAAGGCTTGGGAGATGGCGGCCACGTCGAAGCTGTCGACCCAGCCGTCCTGGACGATCGCGTGGCTCTGGTTGACGAACTGGTCGAGGCCCCACGACAGCGCGACGGCGCCGAGGTCGATGGCGTCGAACTCGTTGTCCGCGTCGGCGTCGGCGTTGACCACCCAGATCACGCCCTCGGCGAACTCCAGCGGGTCGGCGTTGCTCACCACCGTCATCGAATGGAAGCCCGCGAGGTTGTCGGGCGTCCACGCGCCCTCCGAGCCGACGGCGCCGCCGACCACGCGGAAGCCGGGGCTGTTCAGGTCGCCCGGCATGCCGCCGTTCTTCCAGGTGACGCTCGTGTCGTCGGCGTTGGTGACGTCCGCGCTCAGGTGCACCGTGGTGCCCATCGCGACGATGGGCACGCGCGCCAGCGTGCCGTCGGTGCCCGAATTGAACAGCGAGCCGTCGGGCTGCACGACCGCGAAGCGGATGCCCACGCGCGGCGCGTCGCCCGCGCCGCCCACGTTGATGGCCGCGAACGCGTTCTTCACGGCCTGCACTTCGGCGGAGCCGTCGCCGTACAGCTCGATGGCGGCGTTGATGCCGGCCTCGCGCGCGTCGGCGTACTTGGCCACCGGCGTGAGCCACTCGGTCATCGCCGTGTACCAGATGCGCGCGGCCTTGTCGTTGCCGATGCCGCTCATGCCGCCGGGCAGGTACGTGGAGTACGCCGGCGAGCCCGCGTCCGACGGCGCGCCCTGCGACAGGAAATAGAAGAAGCGGTTCAGCGGGCCGCTGCTGTAGTGGACGTCGAGGTACTCGATGCCCGAGTACCACCAGTTGGGGCTCATGCCGTCGACGCTCGGATTGATCATCGAGCGCAGCGGCTTGTCGGAGATCTTCGCGCCCATCAGCCAGTCGGTGCCGGTCTCGGGCACGGTGGAATCGGCGCCGGCGGGCCGCGTCGAGTAGGCCTCGACCATGGAGCCCATGAAGTCGGACGTCGACTCGTTGATGGCGCCCGCTTCGCCGTCGTAGACCAGGCCCGAGCTGAACGCGGTCACGCCGTGGGTCATCTCGTGGCCGATGATGTCGATGGCGGTCAGCGAGTTCGAGCCGCTCGGGTCGGGCGTCGTCGGGCCGCCGGTGTTCGGGTCGACGCCGACGTTGCGCGTGCCGTCCGAATAGAACATGCCCATCGTGTAGGTGTTCCAGAAGGCGTTGTCGTAGTAGGCGCCGAACGGGCCCACGACGTGCACCTCGGAGACCAGCGACGTGCCCAGGTCGTCGACGCCGTTGCGGCCGAACACGTTGCGGTAGAAGTCCCACGTGACGGCCATGCCCCAGTGGGCGTCGACCGCGGCGGTCTGGCCGTTGGCACTGGTCTCGCCGCCGTACGGGTACATCGCGAACTGCGCGCCGTCGCCCCAGACGTTCGTGGGGTTCTGGTCGTACCAGTGGTAGTTGGCCGCCCACGTGAAGTCGTTCATGTCGCCTTCGTGGGTCTCCGTCATCGTCTGCAGGCCGATCACCGAGATCGGGTTGCCGTCGGGGCCGTAGATCGGGTTGCCGTCAGCGTCCCAGAAGAAGTCGTGCAGCCACGGGTTCCAGGCGCTGCCGCGTGTCTGGTCGACCAGCATGAACGTGCCGTCGGCTCGCTGCGTGGTGGACAGCGGCACCGTGCCGCTGTACTGGCTGTTGCCCGAGCCGAGCACGGGCACGTCGCTCGCATCGAGCAGCGGCGGGTTGGCGGGGGCGAGCGTCTGCAGGCAGGTGTCGACGCGCAGGATGGCGCCGGTGCGGGCGTCGACCACGTACTTCATGTCGCGCACGCCGTCGACGTTGTTGTGCGCGAAGAGTTCGACCTCCCACGCCCACACGTTGGCGTCGGTCGGCGCCGCGCCGATGACGCTGTTGGCGCGGTCGAGGCGGTACTGGCCGGCCTGCGCGTTCCACGCGAACTTGATGTCGCCGCGGTACTTCGTGGGGAACACGACCAGCTCGGTCTTCGGCGGGAACGCGCGGCCCTGCAGGCCCAGCGCCTTGCGCGCGATCGCCACGGCCTGGTCCTGCGTGAGCGTGGCCGACTTCGCGGGCTGCGCGGCATTGCCGATGCTGCTCGACGCGATGCGCGTGCGACCGTTGGCTTGCGCGTGCACGACCGCTTCGGAGCCCCACACGCGGTGGCCCTGCACGGTCTGCATCGCGTGGACGACGGTGGTGTTGCGCTTGTTGACGAGCGCGGTGCGCGCCACCAGCTCGGTGCCGACCGCGGCGCGCGCGCTGGCGACCGCCTGCGCGATGCGGCGGGCGTCCGGCGCGTGCAGCGCCGCCTTCGCGGACGCGCCGTCGGCGAGCAGCGACAGCACCACGGCGAACGCGACGGGCCGCAGCGTGCCGGGACAACGGGAGGGGAGATGCGCGGTGGGTTTCATGGATCCTGGCTCTGGGTTGGCGAGCGGGCTCGGGGCGTGCGCTCTCCCTGCCGCGCTGCCGGGGGCATCGCAGGCATGAAGGGCTGTCCTTGTGCTGATGCCTGCAACGTTAAGGGGGCTCGTGCGATCGACGTCCCCCCCGCGCCGGGGGGGAATTCGACGGCGTCGGATCGGAGAAACCCGGAGCCCGCGACCACTCGTCTAGACAACCATCGAACCTGCGTGAAAACCGGAAGTGCCGTAACGGTGCAACGCTGCTAGCCTGCACGCGATGCACGCACCAAACCCCGTCATTCCGCTCCCCGCCGGTGCGCCGCAACTCGCGCGCGAGGTGCCCACGCTCGGCACGAACCTGTGGGTGAGCGACGCGGCGCTGGCCGACCCGCACGCGGTGCGCGAACGCCTGCTCGCGCATCGCCGGTGGAACCTCGGCCACCCGCATCGGCCGGAGTCGTGGCCCGGCATGCGCTTTCCCGACGCCCTCGCGCCGGACGAGCTCGCACGCGTGGAGGCGTGGGGGCGCGAGGCCACCGGCAGCACGCGCCTGTGGACGGCCACGGCACCGGGCGGCGCGCGCATGGACTGCAACGTCGCGCAACTGGTGGGCGCCGACGAGAGCGGCCCGCGTCCCCACACCGACCGCCGCGACCTGTGCCGCTACGCCGCGGTCCTCTACCTGCACCCGCGGCCCGCGCCCGGCTCGGGCACCAGCTTCCATCGCCTGCGCTACGCCAACGGCGCGCTGGGCGGCAACGCCTGCCCGCCGCCGCACGACAACCTCGTGCAGGCGCTGCGCGTGCGCAGCCTGCCGCCGTCGGCCTGGGTCGAGGAGGCGCGCGTGGACAACGTGTTCAACCGCATCGTGCTGTACAAGGCCGCGCTGGTGCACAGCGCCACCGGCTACTTCGGACAGGCGATGGCGGACAAGCGGTTGACGGTGGCGTTCTTCTGGATGGCGGAGTGACGCGGCGCCCGCTCAGGCCGCGTCCAGCAACGCCGGCGCCGCCGCGGCCAATCCGCGCGCGATCTCGCCCACGCGCATCAGCGCATGCCGCTGCCCGTCGTCCCAGCGCCCGCCCACGCCCAGCCGGATGCAGTGCCGGTAGCGATCGCTGGCGCTGAACAACGTGCCCGGCGCGATGGCGATGCGTTCGGCGAGGCAGGCCGTGAACAGCGCCTGCGAGTCGACGGCGCGCGGCATCTCCACCCACAGGATGTAGCCGCCGGCCGGGTCGGTCACGCGCGTGCCCTTGGGGAAGCTGCCGGCGATGAGGCGGCGCGCCTCGTCCACGCGCACGGCGATCGTGTGGCGCATCTGGCGGAAGCCGGCCTCGTTGCCGGTGTGGTTCAGCAGCTCGGCCATCGCGAGCTCGACGAACGTGGTCTGCGAGCCGCTCGTGGCCATCTTCATGCGGCGCACGTGCTCGGTCCAACGTCCGGCCTCGACCCAGCCGACGCGCAGTCCCGGCGCCACCGTCTTCGAGAACGAGCCGCACAGCATCACGTGCCCGGTCGGGTCGAACGAGCGCACGGCGCGGCGCTTGTCCTCCTGCTCGGCGAGGTCGTTGTGCAGCACGTCCTCGATCATCGCGATGCCGCGCGAGCTCACCAGGCGCGCGAGGCGCTTGCGCTCGGCGATCGGCAGGCTGCCGCCCATCGGGTTGGACAGCGTGGGCGACATCATCAGCGCCTTCACGGGCTGCGTGTCGAGCGCGAGCTCCAGCGCGTCCAGCGACAGGCCGTCGCGCGGATGCGTGGGGATCTCGAGCGCGCGCAGGTGCAGGCTCTGCAGGATCTCGAGGAAGCCGAAATACGTG
>FSXQ01004570.1_pt1 | contig 19475 bp, 19 predicted proteins | sample 1638011 | NCBI WGS metagenome assembly FSXQ01 (sample SAMEA3914789, study PRJEB12502) | metagenome | biome: forest; material: soil | place: Canada | collected 2011-07-03 | depth 0.3 m | reverse complement strand
TCAAGGAAGGCCTGGAGATGGTCGAGGAGAAGGCGCGCTCCGAGCTGGGCATGACCAAGCCGGACGAGCTGCTGGTCGTGCTCACGCCCGGCAAGTGACATCCGCTCGTGGATGTCATCCTGCGCTTGAAGAGCAGGACCCACGCCCGCCAAGGTCTGGCGCCTGACGACATCTTCCTGCGCTGACGTCGCAGGCCCCCACATGCTCCAGTCGCTGCTCGCCCTCGTCCACCCGCTGCTCGCCCCCGCCTTCACGGCCTGGGCGGTGCCGGTCACGTGGATCGAGATCGTCGCCTTCGTCGTCTCGCTGTGGATGGTCGGCTGCGAGATGCGCGTGCACGCGCTCGCGTGGCCGCTCGCGATCCTGTCGTCGCTGATGTACGCGCTGCTGTTCGCCGACAGCAAGCTGTACGGCGAGGCCTCGCTGCAGCTGTTCTTCGTGGCGATGTCGCTGTGGGGCTGGTGGCAGTGGCTGCGCGGCCGCGGCGCCGACGGCGGCGTGCTGGTCGTGCATCGCGCCACGCCGCGCACCGCATGGACGGCGCTGGCCCTCACCGTCGCCGCGTGGCCGCTCGCCGCCTGGCTGCTGCACCGCTACACCGACTCCGACGTGCCCTGGCTCGACGCGTTGCCCACCGTCGGCAGCGTGCTGGGCACGTGGCTGCTGGGGCGCAAGTTCATCGAGAACTGGGGGGTCTGGATCGCCGTCAACGCGTTCAGCGTGGCGCTGTTCGCCTACAAGGGCCTGTGGCTCACGGTGATCCTCTACGCGCTGTTCACCGTGCTGTCGGCGGCCGGCCTGAGGTCGTGGCGCCGCCTGCAAGGCCATGTCGACGCCGCGCACTGACGCCCTCCCCGCGCCGCTGGCCGTGGCCATCGTCGGCGCCGAGAGCACCGGCAAGAGCCGGCTCGCGCACGCGTTGGCGGACGCGCTCGCGCGCGAGTTCGACCTGCGCGTGGCCGTCGTCGACGAGTACCTGCGCGAGTGGTGCCACGAACACGGCCGCACGCCGCGCGCCGACGAACAGAGGGGCCTCGCGCGCGAACACGCGGCACGCATCGAAGCGGCGTGCGCGAAGCAGGACGTGGACGTCGTGCTGTGCGACACGACGCCGCTGATGGTGTCGGTCTACAGCGACCTGCTGTTCGACGACCGCACCCTCGACCCCGTGGCGCGCGAGTGCCAGTCGCGCCTGGACCTGACGCTGCTCACCTCGCTGGACCTGCCCTGGCAGGCCGACGGCATCATGCGCGACGGCCCGCACGTGCGCGCGCCCGTGGACGCGCGCGTGCGGGCGCGCCTGGTCGCGTGGGGCGTGCCCTGGTCGCTGGTCAGCGGCATCGGGCCCGACCGCGTGGCCAGCGCCCTCGACGCGCTGCGGCCGCTGCTGCGCGAGCGCGCGCGCCGCAATCGCGGCACGGGCCTGTTCACGCGACTGACCGACAGCCAGTCGGGGCCGCCGGGGCCCGCGTGGGTCTGCGAGCGCTGCGACGATCCGGCCTGCGAGCACCTGTCCGCCCGCCGTTGACGCTGCAAAGGAAAACGGCCCGATGCCGGAGGCAGCGGGCCGCGAGGCGTGGAAGCGCCGTCGGCGTCACCAGCAATCGGCGGCGGCGCTCGTGGCGTTGCTGACCGTCTGGCGGCCGAAGTTGTCCAGCGACAGGTCGCCGCACTGGGTGTCGGTGGTCTGGCTGCCCTGGCGCGTGGCGGTCGCCGTGAACGCGGGCGCCGACGTGGACGATGCACCGGTGAACGTGACCGACATCTTGTAGAACGACGTCGAGCCGCTCATCACGCTCATCGGTGCCGAGGCGGTGACCGTGCCGCTCGAGTAGCCCAGCAACGGCGCGGAGTCGGTGTAGTTGTTGGCCGTGGCCAGGTAGCGCTCCTCGCGCTGGGCCAGGTCCGTCAGCGCCGTCTTGGCGTCGGAGCGGCGCGACTTCTTCACCGCGTTGAAGTACGCCGGGTACGCGATGCGCATCAGGATGCCGATGATCGCGATGGCGATCATCAGCTCGATCAGCGTGAAGCCGCGCTGGCGACGGAGGGCAAGGTTGGGATGCATCATGGGGTGGTGTCCTTTGCGCTCAGCGTACCTTGGTCCAGGTGACCTTGGTGACCTTGCCGCCACGGCGATTGAACTGCGGGCCCTTCCAGTTCGCATCGGTCGTCTCGAAGCCCAGGTGGGTCGTGGCGTTCGCGCCGGTGCCGGTGGTGAACTCGGTGGGAGTGCCGGAGCCGTTGGCGGCGATGCCGGAGTAGCTGTTGTAGGTGGTGGACGTGGTCGCCTTGGCGGTGTCGCTGAACGGCGCATTGTCGCCGCCGCCGTTGAACATGTCGGGCGCCATCGTGAAGCCGGACGGCGGCGTCGAGGTGCAGTTCAGGATGCCGGTCACCGTCGGGATGGTGGTGTTGACGACGAACGAGTCTTCGATCTGGACCGGGTTGTAGATCACCTGCTCGCCCGTGCCGGGCAGGTCGATCTTCCAGCCGTACTGCGCCGCCGTCGACGTGCAGCCGGTGGTGCCGCTCCAGCACACGGTGTTGGTGCTGATCGTGCGATAGACGGTGCCGTCGACGCCCGTCACGTTGGTCACCGTCTGCGCCACCAGCCCGCTGGGGCTCAACGGTTGGCCGGTGGTGGTCAGCGTGTCGTACTTGGTGTCGGTGGTGGTGGTGTTCCAGGCCGACATGTTGGCGTCCCACACGCCGTAGAGCGACTGCGTGCCGCTCGCGTAGGTCTCGGCGCTGGTGGACGTGACCGGCAGCTTCTGGCCCGTGCCGAAGGACACCAGCACCTTCGCGTAGCCCGTGGCGTTGGCCACCGGCAGCTGCGTGACCAGCGGCGCCGTCGTGATCGGCTGGCCCGTGCTGGTGGTGAACACCCTGGTGACGTTGCTGCTCCAGCTGGCGGGCGCGGTCGACTTCGTGTCGGTCAGGTCGAAGCGCCACAGGTTGCCCTTGACGTCGCCGGCGTACACGAAGTCGGTGATGTGGTCGCCGTCCAGGTCGGCGGCTGTCACCTGCACGATGCCGTTGCCCGGGCCCGCGGTGGCGTCGATGTACTGCAGCGTCTGGCCACCGCTCGAATCGATGTGCATGATGAAGATGCCGGCGCGGCCCAGACTGCTGTTGAGGCCGTTGCCCCAGATGACGCCCCAGCTGCCGTCGTGCAGCCGTCGGATCAGCGGGGTGCCGGTGACCTGGCCGAGCGCCGTGCCGCAGGTGGCATTGAAGCTCCCGCTGTTCGTGCACGTGACCGTCGACGAGTTCCATTCGCCGATGACCATGGTCTTGGCGTTGGCGCTCGTCTCGGCGCTAGTGAAGATCGAGGGGTTGGTGATGTCGAGCGCGAACAGCGCGCCGACCGGGTCGGGGATGAGCTGGTTGCCGCTGCTGTCGACGCCGTTGCTGTTGACCGGACCGGCCGGATGGCCGCCGACGCCCAGGCCGGTGACCAGCCACGTGTGCCAGTTGCCGCTGTAGTACAGGTCGCCCATGCCGGGCGTGCCGTCCACCTGGAAGTTGTGCTGGTACAGGACGTTGGAGTAGTCGTAGCCCGCCGCGCTCGGGCGGATGGCCATGATGACCTGGCTGGGGATGTAGGCGAACAGCTCGTAGCCGTCGTTGCTCGTCAGCGTCTTGCCGTCGGCCGCCAGGGTGCCCGCCCGGAAGGCGTGCAGCAGGCCGTCGTTGGAGCCTGCGTAGATCATGTTCATGCGGCCCGCATTCGTCGTCTGGAAAGACGCATAGCTGGTGCCTTCGACCAGCGTCTTGCTTGTGGCAAGCTTGTCGACGAACTTGTTGGCGTAGTTGGACGTCGGGGCGCCGACGAATACCGGGCTGGAATCGACGATGTCGCCCAGCACGCTGGTGCGGTTGCGCATCGTGCCGACGGTGCCGGTGGAGTTGGTCTGCTCGTTGTCGCGCGTGCCGCGCAGGTAGGCGATCTCGAGGGCCTGGTTGGCGGCCGCCGTCAAGGGGGGGGTGGTGGTGGCGCTGCCCAGCGCGGCCTTCTGGGTGTTGGACAGCGAGCCGATCGCGAACGGCACCCCGGTCGAGTTGTAGGTGATGATCTGGCGCGCCTGCGTCTGCAGCGTGACCGTCACCGGCGCGGTGGGGTCGCTGGACATCGTGCTGCACTTGCCGCCGGTGATGTTGCAGCCACCGTCCCAGGTGGCCAGCGTGCTGGCCGTCAGGGTGTCGGTGGCGGCCACGTAGTTCAGCGCATTGGCCGTCAGCGAGCCCCACCAGTTGACCGGGTGGTAGAACGCGAGGAACACCTGCGACAGGCCCTGCACGACCTGGCCCTGCTGCACGTTGGCGCTGGCCGACGTGCTGGCGACGTCGGCCGGTTCGGCCTTGAAGCAGGTGATCTCGTGGACGTTGGAGCCGCCGCCGGTACCGGCCGAGAAGCCGAAGCGGAAGCTGGACGGCAGCGGGCCGTTGTTGTCGGTGATCTTCACCCCGGCCGCGACCGTCTGCGTCGCGCCGCCGTTGGCGCTGTACGAGAAGTCGAGCAGGCCGTCGGAGGTGATCTTCAGAGAGAAGACGATGGGGATCGCGTTGGCGCGGAGCGCCGGGTCGGTGGCCTGCTGGTTGGCCAGCGCGATGCCCGCGGGCACGTTCACCGACTTCAGCAGCGGATAGTTGTAGGTGATCTTGTCGCCGGTCTCCGAGCCGTTCGAGATGCTCGTGTTGGTGGAGTCCGTGAGGTTGCCGCCGCTGTAGTTCCAGTAGTAGCCGGTGCGGCAGGTGTTGTGGATGGCGTCGCCGTGGTTGCCGGACTTGTAGTACTTGCCGTAGGTGGGATCGGCCGCCAGCGCGGCCCAGGCCGTGGAGCCGGCGCCGCGCACGCTGATGCGGCCCGCGTGGGCGCCCACGCCGGTGTCGGTGTTGTCGCCCTGGTTGCTGAAGTTGCCGAACTCGTCGATGCCGATGCCGATGTAGCCGCCGACGACGCCGTCGTAGGTGCCGTTGACGTTGGAGCAGCTGTAGCCCAGGCTGCCGCCCAGCGCGCCGACGGTGGGCGACTGCGCGCCGTCGCTCAGGAAGAAGCTGAGGCCGTCAGCGCCGGTGCCGTTGTAGTTGTTGCCGCCGTAGGAAACGCTGGTCCAGGTGACCTGGATGCCGTCCTTCGTGCCGAACGTGAAGTTGGAAACGACGGCGCCGGTCTGGTTGGTGCCGCCGCTGCCGGAGTCGACCGCGCCGTTGGTCAACCGCAGCGCGCCGCTGCCGGCCAGGTCGGGCAGCCGGCCGGTGGTGCCGCCCACCAGCGTGGCGCTGCCGTAGTACGGCAGGCCCACGCACGCGGGAATCGCGCCCTTGCCGTTGCCGGCCGTGAGGCAGGCGCCGTTCAGCGAGACCCAGTCGTAGATGGACTGCGCGTCGGTGAGGGTGTCCTTGATGACGGGCTGCACCGCGTTGGCGGCCCCGTGCAGGCCGAGCGCCGCGGCGGCGATCAGCGAGAGGCGGAAATTGGCATGCATGGTCATCATGTTCCCGTCAGAGGATTGCTGGAGGCGGTCTGCTTGAAGGTGCCGCGAACCACGGAAACCGTGTTGGCATCGCCCGCAAACCCGTAGCTGGTGATCTGGTAGAAGGTGCTCTTGCCGTCGGTCGACAGGCCGAGCTTCTCGATGTACAGGCCGGGGTAGCCCTGGTAATTGATGTCCGTCGTGCTAGCCATGCCGCCGCCGGCGGCGACCGTCATGCCGGGCGTCTTGTAGACGTAGGCCTGCTGGTACCAGGTCGTGTAGTCCTGCAGCGTGCTGAGCGAGGCGGGCAGCGCCTCGCTGCACACGTGCAGGGTGGACGAGTCGGGCATGCTGTTGGTGGCGCACGTGGTGCCGTTGCCGCCGCCGGACGACTGGCTCAGCCACCACGAACCGTACTCGAGGGCGGTCTGCGCGGCCTCGAACGAACGCTGCTTGTCGCGCGTGTTGGCCGTGATGCGATCCATGAGGCCGGTGCTGCGGAACAGCGCCAGGCCCAGCAGCGTCATGACGACCAGGAACAGCAGGCCGGTGACCAGGATGAAGCCGCGCTGGCGGCGCGCGCGCGGCGCGAATCGGCGGGAACGAAGGGCGTTCATGTCAGTTCATCACGTTGATGGTGTGGGTGCGCGTGATCGGGTTCGAGCCGTCGAACGGGTTCACGAACACGAGCGAGATGCGCACCGCCTTGACGTTGATCCAGTCGGTGCTGGCCATGCTGCCAGGCGACACGTACTTGACGACCTGCGAGTCGCCGGCCACGCCGAGGCCGTACTTCACCGCCATGCTCTTGACGCCGCTGACCAGCACGGCCGCGGTGCCGCTGTTGGCGGCGGTGTCGGAAGTGAGGCCGTTGACGTACACCTTGCACATCAGCGAGTTGGTGGCCGGGTCGACGTAGAACACGTTGCGCACCGTCGCCACGCTGGCGCCGGCGTAGCTGGTGCCGATGCAGCTGATGAGGCCGTCGCCGCTGATGGACGCGTAGGCGGTCTGCAGCGACTCGGTGTTGGTGGCCGCGCCGCCGTCCGCCGTGCCGAACATGCCGGCCGGCGTGGGCATGCTGCCCGTCCAGTTGCCAGTGGGGTTGGAGCCGACGATGGTCGAGCCGGCTTGCGGGTTCGGGTAGTAGCCGGCCTCGTTCACCGCCGTGGTGAGGAAGGTCAGCGCGAGGCGCTCGTTGTCCTGCAGCTGGCCGAGGCTGTCCTGCGTCTTGAAGGTGTTCTTCAGGTTGACGAACGTGGCGGTCATGCCGAACAGCACGACGAGGCCGATGGTGGCGGCCACCATCATCTCGACCAGCGTGAAGCCGGCCTGGCGCGCGCGCGACGGGGGGGTGGGCATCTTGTTCATGGCTGGACGTGCATCACCATGGAGACCGGGGTCCCCGCGGTGTTGGTCGTGTTGTTGTTGACCGCCACCAGTTTCTGGGTCCAGGTGAGCGTGATGTCGTAGCCGTTCGGCGTGGCCGGGTTGGCCGCGCAGGCGCCGCCCGAGGACGACACGCAGGTGATGGTGGCCGACGCGCGCTGGAAGGCCGAGGCCGTCGTGCCGTCGTTGAAGGCCTTGGCCCAGTTGTACATGTCGTCCCAGGCCAGGTTGGGCGCCGAGCACGGGGGCGTGGCCATGTCGAGGCACGATCCCGTCGTGCCGTTCTTGACCATCAGCCCGGTGTCCGAAGCCACGCCCGCCGAGGTGACCGTGAAGCCGGGCCACGTCGTCAGCGACCCGGTGGTGACCCAGAAGCCCTTGTTCGCGCGGATCATGCCCGCCAGCGATTCGGCCTGGTAGGTCATCAGCGCGCGGGTGCGCGACAACGACGTGTTGGCCACCGCCGTGGCCTGCAGCTTCGCGAGGCCGAGGACGCCGATGGTCACGATGAGGATCGTCACCAGCAGCTCGACCAGCGTGAAGCCGCCCTCGCGGCGACGCGGAAGACGCGTGTTCAGGAACATGTCGATCCCTTGCTGACCGTGGACAGGCTGCCGCCGAAGTTGACCAGCACGCAACGCGTCGAGCCGGCGAAGTTGTCGGAGGTGTGGAACTGGAACGCCACCTGGGACGTGCCCATGTTGGTGGTGAAGCCTTCGCGGTTGAAGATCACCGCCTTGACCGTGGACACCGACGCCGCGATCGTGTTGCTGCCCTTCAGCGCCGGCCGCACCTTCAGGAGCTGGTCGACGCTGGCGTCGAACACGCCGTTGCCGGCCTTGTCGTAGAACACGATCCAGCCGGTCTGCCAGGTGTTGGCGCCCGAGCAGGTGGCCTGGTCGGCGCTGGCGCAGACGCTCACCCAGATGCCGCGCTTGACGGCCTCGGTGCGCGCGAACATCAGGTCGCCCTGCAGCGCGCTGGCCGAGGTCTGGATGCGGTTCGCGTTGATCATGCGGCTGAACGACGGCGCGGCCAGCCCGGCCATGATGCCGGCGATCGCGATGGTGACCAGCAGCTCGACCAGCGAGAACCCGCGCTGGGCCCGGGCGGGGCGTGCAGCGGGCCTGCGGAACGGTTGGAACGGACGGTTCATGGGCTTGGCGCGTGGGTGGGCTACGGGCAGGCGGATCAAGGCAGGTTGCCTCGATTGCATTGGAGCCCATCCCGCGCGGCGCGGGCGACCGGCCTGGGACAAACGGCTGGCGGCACTGGACGAACGGCGGATTCCGTGACGGGCGTCACGGCGCGTTCGACGCCGCCGCCACGGTCGCGTGGCAGCGGTCGCCGGTCGTCAGCCCGTCAGTGCACGCTGCCAGCGGCGCCCGGCTGGTCGGTCGGCGCCGCGAACAGCGCGCCCACGTCCACCGCGTCGAAGCGGTACTGGGTGCCGCAGAAGTCGCAGGCGATCTCGATGTCCTCGCGCTCGGCCAGGATGGATTCGGCCTCGTCGCGACCCAGGTTGCGCAGCATCGCGCGCACGCGGTCGGCCGAGCAGCTGCAGGCGAAGCTGGGCGTCTGCGGCTCGAACACGCGCAGCGGCTCTTCCCAGAACAGGCGGTGCAGGATGGTGGCGGCGTCCAGCGTGAGCAGTTCGTCCGACGTGAGCGTGGAGGCGAAATGCGCGATGCGCGTGTACGCCTCCTGGTCGATCTCCGCCTGGGCGGCGCCCGCCAGGTTGCCGGCGCCCTCGATGGGCAGGCGCTGGATCAGCAGCCCCGCGGCGACGTCGCCGTTGGCGGCCAGCACGATGCGGGTCTCGAGCTGCTCGGACTGCCGCATGTAGTGCTCCAGCATGGTCGCCACGTCGCCCACCGGGCCGCCTTCCGGCGCCTCCAGCGGCACCACGCCCTGGTAGGGCTGCTGGCCGGGCTGGCGGTCCTGCGGGTCGAGCGTGATCGCGCAGCGACCCTCGCCGTGCTTGTTGACCAGGTCGATGAAGCGGGCGTCGACCGGCACGTCGCCCTGCACCTTCGCGGTGACGCGGAAGCGCAGGTCGGACAGCGACTCGGCCACCGCCAGCTTGACCGGCCCGTCGCCGTGCACCTGCAGCACGAGCGCGCCGTTGAACTTGAGGTTGGCCTGCATCAGCGTGGCGGCCGCGGCCATCTGGCCCAGCGTGTCGCGCACGGCGGGCGCCCATTCGCCGCTGGCGGCGCGGCGCTTGAGCACCTCCTGCCAGCCGTCGGTGAGGCGGACGATCATGCCGCGCACCGGCAGGCCGTCGAAGATGAATTTCTGGAGTTCGCTCATGGTTCAGGCGCCCTTTCCGGCGCGGCCGGCCTGTTCGCCGGCGGGGGTGTCGATGCGGACGACGGTGTCGCGGTGGCGGGCGGCGTTGGCCACGTAGTGCAGCGCGCTCAGGCGCAGCGTCGCGGCCTGCTCGTCGGTGAGCGTCTTCACGGCCTTGGCCGGGCTGCCCACGATGAGGGAGTTGTCCGGGAACTCCTTGCCCTCGGTCACCAGCGAGCCGGCGCCCACGATGCAGTTGCGGCCGATCCTCGCGCCGTTCATCACGATGGACTGGATGCCGATCAGCGAGTTGTCGCCCACCGTGCAGCCGTGCAGCATCACCTGGTGGCCCACGGTGACGTCGGCGCCCAGCGTGAGCGGCGAGCCCATGTCGGTATGCAGCACGCTGCCGTCCTGGACGTTGGTGCGCTCGCCGATGGTGATCCACTCGTTGTCGCCGCGCAGCACCGCGCCGTACCAGACGTTGGCGCCCGCCGCGAGGTCGACGCGGCCGACCACGGTGGCCGATTCGGCCACCCAGGCATCCGCCGCCACGCGAGGGGCGTCGTCGCCGATTCGATACAGGGCCATGGAGTTCTCCGGTGGGGGCGCGGGTGCAAGCGCGTGATTTTACGGACGCGGGCGGCCGCCGGGGGCCGCACGGTCATTCGCCGTCGAGGGCGAAGCAGCCCACATGGGGACGAATGGCGCAGCGTCAAGCCAGCCGGGCCAGCTCTTCCTCGCTGAACCCGGCCGCCCGCCGCGCCTCCAGGTTGAACGGTCCGCGCAGCCGCGGCGCGCCGTGCTGCGCGGCCAACGTGGCGTAGGTTTCGACCGTGTCGAGCCCGCGCTCGGCGCACAGCACGCCGTACCAGTGGTTGCCGATGGCCACGTGGCCGATCTCGTCGCGCAGGATGATGTCCAGGATCTCCGCGCCGCGCCGGTCGCCGATGCTCACCAGCTTGTTGCGGATCGGCGGCGACGCGTCCAGCCCGCGCGCTTCGAGCGTGCGCGGCACCAGCGCGATGCGCGCGAGGATGTCGTGCTTCGTCTTCTCGGCCATGTCCCACAGCGCGTTGTGCGCCGGGAAGTCGCCGTATGCGTGGCCCAGCTCGGCGAGGCGGTCGCTCAGCAGGCCGAAGTGATAGGCCTCCTCGCGCGCCACCTTCATCCAGTCGAGGTAGAACGCGTCGGGCATGCCGGGGAAGCGCCACGTGAGGTCGGCGGCCAGGTTGATCGCGTTGAACTCGATGTGGGCCAGCGCGTGCATCAGCGACGCGAGGCCGTCGGGCGACTTGATGGAGCGCTGCTTGATCTCGGTGTGCGGCACGAGCGCCGGCGCGGGCGGACGGCCGGGGATGCCGGCGGGCTCGGCGATGGCGTCGGCGGCGCCGATGGCGTCGAAGGTGTCCAGCGCGCGTGCCAGCGCGGCCTTGCGTGCGGGGTCGGCCTCCAGCAGGACGGCCAGCGAAAGTTGTCGAAGCGTGCTCACGCCGCCATGGTACGCGGACGCGTCCGCGCCACGGCGGTGCGGCCACGCACCACGCGCGGGCGTGCCCATGGAAAAAGGCGCGCCGGCATCGCTGCCGTCGCGCCTTTCGCGATCGTGAACCGACAGGTCAGAACTCGTAGTTCGCGGTCACGCCGATCGTGCGAGGACGCAGGTAGTAGACCTCGGAGACGTCCTGCACGCTCGGATGCTGGATGGCCACGTGGGTGTTGTTCAGGTTCTTGATGAACGCCGTCACTTCCCACTTGTCCCAGTTCACGCCAGCGCTCGCGTCGGCGGTGAAATAGGCCGCGCGCTGGAAGTCGTCGTCGTCGCGCAGGAAGGTGCCGTGGCTCTTGCCCGTCCACTGGCCATTGCCGCGCACGAACGCGTTCACGGTGTCGTTGACGGCCCAGTGGTAGTCGGCGCCAAGGCTCGCGCTGGCGCGCGGCACGCCCTCGACCCAGTCGCCCTTGCGCACGTTCAGGCCGCCCGCGTCCGCCGAGCCGAAGGCCGCGTAGTCGCTGTCGAACGTCGCGTGCGTCATGCCGATCGCCGTGGACATGGTCAGCGATTGCGAGACGCGGGCCTTCAGCTCCATCTCGAGGCCGTAGCTCGTCGCGTTGCCGACGTTGGTCTCGTAGTCGAACCCGGCATCGCTCAGGTTGATGTCCTGCTGGATGTTCTTCCACTTCAGCAGGAAGGCCGCGACGTTCAGTGTCATGCGGTGGTCCGCCAGGTCCATCTTGCTGCCCAGTTCGTAGCTCCAGAGGCTGTCGGGCTGGAACGCGGTCGGCACCGGGCTGGGCAGGCCGAGCTTGTTCAGGTTGTCCCGGACGATGGGGGTGTCGGGCACCGGGCGGTTGGCGCCGCCCAGGCGGAAGCCCTTGGACGCGTTCGCGTACAGCGACACGTCCGGTGCGACCTCCCAGTTCAGCTTGAGGCTGGGCGTCGTCGCGTTCCAGCTGGCGTTGACCGGCGGCAGGCCGCCATAGCCCGGCGTCACCGGATCGGTGCCGTCGTAGAACAGCGGCAGCGCCTCGCGGGTGAACTTCTGCGACGCGTGCAGCTGGCGCAGGCCGCCGGTCAGCGCGATCTTCGGCGAGAAGTGGAACGTCAGCTCGCCGAACACCGACTGCTGCTTGTCCTTGTAGTGGCGCGCGCTGTAGTACGAGTCGTCGTTGGCGAACGCGCCGGCGAAGCCGCCGAAGGAATTCTGGTCGGCCGGGTCCACGCCGGCCGCCGCGAACGCGGCCTGCACGCCGGGGATCGGCTCGTTGTCATAGACGGCGGTGCTCGCATCCTGGAGGTAGACGCCGCCGATCCAGGTCAGCATGCTGCCGCCCTTGGGATCGTAGTCCTTGGACGTCAGGCGCAGCTCGAGCGACGTCTGGTCGATCTTGTTGTTCAACTGCACCTGCGACGACAGCGCGTTGAGCGCGTTGTACAGCTTGAACAGGTTCGCGGGCAGCGTCTCCGGCGTGTCCGATCCCACGATGGCGTAGCTCGGATCGTTGATGGTCGTGCCGTCCTGGACGCGGTTGAAGCGCCGTTTGTAGCCGCTCAGCACGCCGGTGAACGAGCCGAAGCCCACGTCGCCGTCGACGGTGATGCTGGGCACGCTGAGCAGGTCGTGGCCGGGCTCGCGCACGGTCTTGCTGGTCTGGAAGCGCGGCAGCGATGCGTAGGTCGCGTCGATGTCGCCGCTGTTGGTCTGCTGCTGGAAGAGCGCCGGGGTGACGCTCCAGCCCGCGCCGAGGTTGGCCTTGGCCGCCAGCTTGATGACGGTGTAGTCCTCGTGGTTGATGCCCTTGGCGATCCGCTGGCCCGTGGCGTCGACCTGGTCGACGTAGCCGCTGTCGTGGCCGTGCTCGACGCCCACGCGCACCGCGAGCCGGTTGTCGACGATCGGCACGTTGAGGACGCCCTGGGCCTCCCAGTTGACGCCGCCCTTCTGCGTGAACGAGACCGTCTCCTGCGTCGTGCCGGAGAAATACTTCATGTCGGGCTGCTTGCTGATGAACTTGATCGTGCCGCCCAGCGAGCTGGCGCCGTACAGCGTGCCTTGCGGCCCGCGCAGCACTTCGGCGTCCTGCAGGTCGAAGAAACGCGGCTCGGCGGTGCCCTGGCTGTACAGGTTGCGCGTGGTGAGCGACACGTCGTCGAGGTAGACGCTGACCGTGGCCGCGCCCGCCTGCGAGCTGACGCCGCGGATCTCCACCGTGCCGAGTCCGGCGCCGCCCTGGGTCGAGAACGAGACGTTGGGGATGTTGCGCGTCAGGTCCTCGACGGTCGTGATCTGCGCCGCCTGCAACTGCTCGCCCGACATCGCCGACACGCTCATCGGCACGTCGCGGATGTCTTCCTTGCGCTTCTGGGCGGTGATGACCACGTGCGTGATCTCGGGCACAGAGGCCGCGGGGCTCGCCGCGGCGGCGGCGGCCTGCGCCATCGCGGTCAGCGGCATCAGGCAGGCAAGGCCTGACGCGACGCCCGCTGCAAAAACGATCTTCTTGGACATCTCGGTCTCTCCTGGGGGTGTGGTGATGGTGTGTTGACGTCTGCGCAGGATCGTGTCCCACGCATGGAGTGGATCGTTCGGCCGCGCGCCCCGGGACATGTGTCGACAGACCCCGTGGACGCGGCGCGAACGATGCTACTGCGACTTTCGCGGCCTCGATTCGAAGCGTTGCGTGCGAGGAACGCCCCAGGGCGACTCCTCTTGTCGAGAGCGCCAACGCAGGCGCAAGAACCATTCCAGCCCGGGCCGGGCCGCGCGCTCCGGGTCGTCACCGGGTGACGCGCGCATGGTTGTTGCTACCATCCCCTGCTTCGGAAAGCGGCGACGTCATTGGCGACGTCCGCCCCCATCCCCTGCACGTCGCGCGCCCAAAAGGAGTGCGGCATCGATCGCACCCACCATGACCCCTGCCCTGTTTCCGGCCGACGCCGTCGCCGCCCTTCCGATGCATCGTCGCCACGGGGAGCCGGCATGAAACAGACGCTGGGACAGAAGCTGTGCCGCACCAAGCGCGTCGACGAGGCCCCCGCGCACGCGGAAGGCGGCCAGTCGCTGGAGCGCTCGCTGGGCGTGTTCTCGCTGGCGATGATCGGCGTCGGCGCGACCATCGGCACGGGCATCTTCTTCACGATGGCCGAGGCGGTGCCCAAGGCGGGCCCGTCGGTCATCCTGGCCTTCCTGATCGCCGCGGTGACGGCCGGCCTGACCGCGCTGTGCTACGCCGAACTGTCGTTCCGCATCCCGGCGTCCGGCTCGTCCTACTCGTTCGCCTACGCGTCGCTCGGCGAACTCGCGGCCTTCGTCATGGCGGCCTGCCTGCTGCTCGAATACGGGCTCGCGGCCAGCGCCACGGCCATCGGCTGGTCGGACTACCTGAACAACTTCCTCCACAACGCCATCGGCTGGCAGGTGCCCGCGGCGCTGCACTCGCCGATGCTCGTGGCGGGCGCGAACGGCGCGCCGGAGTACCACGCGGGGCAGTTCAACCTGCCGCCGGTGATCCTGGTGGTGCTGTGCGTGCTGCTGCTGATCAAGGGCACCACCGAGTCGGCGGCGGTCAACACCACCATGGTGCTGATCAAGCTCGCCATCCTGCTGTTCTTCGCGGCGGTCGCATTCTCCGGCTTCGACATCAAGAACTTCCACCCGTTCTTCAACCCCGACAACACGAAGGGCCTGGGCGGCATGGCGGGCGTCACCGCGGCGGCCGGCACGGTGTTCTTCTCGTTCATCGGGCTCGACACCGTGGCCACCGCCGGCGCCGAAGTGCGCAACCCGCGGCGCAGCGTGCCGATCGCGATCCTGTCGGCGCTGGGCGTCGTGACGGTGTTCTACCTGCTGGTCGCCATCGCGGCCATGGGCGCGCAGCCGGCCGCCAAGTTCCAGGGCCAGGAGGCCGGGCTGGCCGTCATCCTGCAGAACGTCACGGGCCGGACCTGGCCGGCGCTGGTGCTGTCGGCAGGCGCGGTCATCTCGGTCTTCAGCGTCACGCTGGTGACGATCTACGGCCAGACGCGCATCCTGTACACGATCAGCCGCGACGGCCTCATCCCGGCGGTGTTCCACCGCGTCAGCCCCCGCACGCGCACGCCGATCGCCAACACGCTGATCGTGGGCACCGGCGTCGCGCTGGTGGCAGGACTGGTCGACTCCACGTTCCTGTGGGACATGGTCAGCCTGGGCACCCTGACGGCGTTCATCGCGGTCTCGATCGCCGTGCCGGTGATGCGCCGCAACGACAGCCGCAAGCCGGTGCCGGGCGCGTTCCGGGTGCCGTTCGGGCCCTATGTGGTGCCGGCGCTGAGCATCGCGTCGTGCCTGTTCATCATGAAGGACCTGTCACCGCTGACCTTCAAGGCGTTCTCCGTGTGGATGGCCGCGGCGCTGCTCGTCTACTTCGTGCACGGCCTGCGCCACTCCACGCTGAACACGAAGGCCTGATCAGAGGCCCAGGAAGTAGCGCTTGAGGCCGGCCAGGATCATCTCCACGGCGACGGCGGTCAGCACCAGGCCCATCAGCTTCTCGATGGCCGACACCATCTGCGTGCCGATGATGCGGCGGATGTGGTTGGCGGCCAGCAGCACCACGCCGCTGACGGCCAGCGCCGCGGTGAGCGCGCCGATCCACGTGAGCAGGTGTTCGGGCTGGCGCGACGCCAGCAGCAGCACGGTGGCCATGGCCGACGGGCCGGCCAGCAGCGGCACGGCCAGCGGGAAGATGAACGGCTCGCGCTGACCGACGTCCGCACCGTACGCGCCTTCGCCGCCGAAGATCATGCGGATGGCGATGATGATGAGGATCACGCCGCCGGCGACCTCCAGCGAGCGCTCCGACAGCCGCATCAGGTTCAGGAAGCCCTGGCCCGACACCATGAACAGCACCAGCACGCCGAAGGCGATCAGCACCTCGCGCACGGCCACGAACGTGCGCCGCTCGGGCTTCACCGCGCCGAGGATGGAGATGAAGATGGGCAGGCTGCCGAACGGGTCCAGCACCAGCAGCAGCAGGATGAACGCGGAGAGGAAGGTGTGATCCATGGGAGCGCGATTGTCCGGCATCGCGAGGGCGACGGCTGGACGCGATGGGGAAACGGCCGACTGTAGCCACGCGGGCGGCGGATGATCGTCCGAATACCGGCGTGGCAAGCCGCGAAATGCGGCGCGACGCCCGGCCGCGCGGGCATTGAGCCGGAATAAGGACGAATGTATTATTCGGCCATGCCCAAGCCGTCCCACCGCGAGAAACTGCTCAACGTCGGCATGCAGGTCGTGCACGAGCGCGGCTTCGCGGGCGCCAGCGTGCGCGACATCGTGCAGGCCGCGGGCGTGCCGCAGGGCTCGTTCACCAACCACTTCGCGTCGAAGGAGGCGTTCGGCCTCGAGGTGATCGCGCTGTACCTCGCGCAGGAGGGCGCGCGCATGCACGCGACGCTGGGCGACGCGTCGCTCGCCCCGCTGGCGCGGCTGCACGCCTACATCGCCGCCGCGGGCAGCACGCGCGGCGACGACATGCGCAACGGCTGCCTGCTCGGCAACTTCACCGCGGAAGCCAACGAGTGCGGCGAGGCCATCCGCGCGCGCCTCGTCGACGCCTTCGAGACGGTGCGCGGCGCCCTCGCCCGCTGCCTGCGCGACGCCGTCGCGGCCGGCGAGTTGCCGCGTGACGCCGATTGCGACGACCTCGCCGCGTTCACGCTCGCGTCGCTGCAGGGCGCGCTGCTGCTGGCCAAGGCGGAGCGTTCCGCGGCGCCGGTCGAACGCTTCGAGAAGGTGTTGTTCGACCGCGTACTTCTCGCTCAAGCATCGTCCTGACGCGCCGATGGGCGGCCGGCGAACGCGCCGGTTGAGCGAGTGGACGGGGGGCGCGGGCGCCCTCATCCGCCCTTCGAAAATGGGGCCGCTCGGCACATTGGAACTTCCACGAAAGGAAGTGTCCGATGCCCTGCCGATCCACTCTTTCCAGGCCCGTCCGAGGCGCGTTCGCGCTGCTCGCCGCCGGCCTGTTCTGCGCGTTCGCGAACGCCACGCCGCGCCCCCTCGCCGACGACGAGATGAGCGACGTCCGCGGCGCCGACGGATCGATCCTCGCGGGCCTGTCGGGCTCGCCGCAGAGCTCGCCGAACAACAACAGCTTCGCGAACGGCCTGGCCGCCGCGTTCTCCAGCAGCACGGGCGCGACGCTGCTCACGCCCGAGCAGTTCTCGGCGTCGCTGGCCAGCCTGGGCCTGTCGCTGACCGCGATGCCCGACTACCACGGCGAGCCGGTGCTGCAGACGGTCGTCGACGCCAAGCCCGTCACGTTCACGTTCACGCTGTCGGACGTGCTGGGCGCCACCACGGGCCTGCAATACAACAGCGGAGGCGCGTCGTTCGGCACGTTCACGATGAACAACTTCGATGCGCGCGGGACGACGATCTGGGTGTGGCAGCACCATTGAGGTCCAGGTAACGACGCGGCCAGACCCCTCTGGCGTCAGCGCGCCGCCCTACCCCCGCGGATGATGCTTCGCATGCAACTGCCGCAGCCGCTCGCGCGCCACGTGCGTGTAGATCGTCGTGGTGGAGATGTCCGCGTGCCCCAAAAGCAATTGCACTGCGCGCAGGTCGGCGCCGTGGTTCAACAGGTGCGTGGCGAACGCGTGGCGCAGCGTGTGCGGCGAGATCGGGCTGCGGATGCCCGCGGCCAGCGCGTACTTCTTGACCAGGTTCCAGAACATCTGCCGCGACATCGACGCGGCCTCGCGCTGCGTGACGAACAGCGCGTCGCTGCGCCGCCCTTCCAGCAGCTCGGGCCGCGACTCGCGCAGCCACGATTCGAGCCAGCGCCGCGCCTCGTCGCCGAACGGCACCAGCCGCTCCTTCGAGCCCTTGCCCATCACGCGCACGACGCCGTCGGGCAGGCTCAGGTTCACCAGCTTCAGCTCGACGAGTTCGCTCACGCGCAGCCCGCTCGCGTACATCAGCTCCAGCATCGCGCGGTCGCGCGCGCCCAGCGGCGCCTCGACCTGCGGCGCGGCCAGCAGCGCGTCGACCTGCGCCTCGCTGAGCGTCTTGGGCACGCGCAACGCCTGGCGCGCGGGACGCAGCCGCAGCGTCGGATCCTCGGTCACCAGGCGCTCGCGCAGCCCCCAGCGGAAGAAGCGGCGGAACACGGCGAGCCGCCGGTTCGCGCTCGTCGCCTTGCTCGCCGCGTGGCGCGCGAGCATGTAGCCCTGCACGTCGATCGCGCGCGACTGCGAGAGGTCGCGCGCCTCGGTGTCGGCGAGCCAGGTGGCGAACAGCGTGAGGTCGCGCCGGTAGGCCGCCAGCGAGTTCTTGGCGAGGCCGTCCTCCAGCCACAGGCCGTCGAGGAAACGGTCGATGACCTCGTGGCTGCGCAGCAGCGCCGCCGAAGGCGGCGCGGCGTCTGTCGCGGGCTTGCGTGCGATCGCCAAATCAGCGCACTTTCACGACATCGGTCCGCGGCGCCGCATGCGCGCTCGGCAGGAACACGAGCGCGGCCAGCGCGATGAGCGCGACGCCCAGCACGCCCTGGCCGAGGGCTCGGGCGCCGGCCAGCAGGCGGCGGGTGGAGTGATGGAACATCGTGTGTCCTTGTCGGGCGTCGGGAGCACGCCTCACTCGTTCAACGCGCCAGCGCCCGCGGCGGACGACAACGCCCAGGCGATGTGCTCGGCCAGCAGCGGGCTCGCGTCGGGCAGACGCGCGCGCAGGGCGGCCTCGATGGGCGCGCGCGGCTCGCCCGCGTGCAGCGCGTTGCCCATCGCCACCGCGAGGTTGCGCTGCCAGCGCCCATGGCCGATGCGGCGGATCGGCGAGCCCTCGGTGCGGCGCAGGAACTCGTCCTCCGTCCACGCCCACAACGCCAGCAACGGCGGCGAACCGGCAAATTCTTCCCGCTCTGCAAAGTCCGGCAAAGGACTGCGGCGCGCGAACTTGTTCCACGGACACGCCACCTGGCAGTCGTCGCAACCATAGATTCGGTTGCCGATCGCGCGGCGGAATTCGAGCGGGATCGGGTCGTCGCTCTCGATGGTCAGGTACGAGATGCAGCGCCGCGCGTCGAGGCGTTCGGGCGCGACGATCGCCTGCGTCGGACACACGTCCATGCACGCGGTGCAGCGGCCGCAATGAGGCTCCGCGGCGGCCGTCAGCGGCAGCGCGATGTCGACGAAGATCTCGCCGAGGAAGAACATCGAGCCGGCGTCGCGTGACAGCGTCAGCGTGTGCTTGCCGCGCCAGCCCAGGCCCGAGCGCGTGGCGAGTTCCACCTCCAGCACCGGCGCCGAGTCGGTGAAGCAGCGGTGGCCCAGCGGGCCGATGTCCTCGGCGAGGCGGTCGGCGAGCTTCTGCAGTCGGTTGCGCAGCACCTTGTGATAGTCGCGGCCGCGGGCATACATCGACACCACCGCCTCGCCGGGCCGCGTGAGGCGCGCCTCCTCGGCGGCCTGCCAGTCGGCGCCGCGCGACTCGGGCAGGTAGTCCATGCGCGCGGTGATGATGCGCAGCGCGCCGGGATGCAGCTCGGCGGGCCGGGCGCGCTTCATGCCATGGGCGGCCATGTAGCCCATGCTGCCGTGGAAGCCCGCCTCGAGCCACGCGCGCAGGCCGTCCTCGGCGTCGTCGCCGAGATCGACCTCGGCCACGCCGATCTGTGAGAATCCGAGCTCGCGCGCCCATCCCTCCAGGCGCTGCAAGAGCGCAAGCCCCTGGGGGTCGTCCCCGACGTCATGACGCAGCTGCAACATCCGCCGATTCTAGGAACATCGCAGGCCACCTGGGCCGACGAGCCAGCGTGCGCCTCTTC
>FSXQ01000543.1_pt1 | contig 19523 bp, 14 predicted proteins | sample 1638011 | NCBI WGS metagenome assembly FSXQ01 (sample SAMEA3914789, study PRJEB12502) | metagenome | biome: forest; material: soil | place: Canada | collected 2011-07-03 | depth 0.3 m | reverse complement strand
GAGGAGCGCATCCACCAGTTCGCGCAGGGCGAGCGCGGCAGCCTGCGCATCGGCATGGAGTGCCACCCGTGCTACCAGTGGCTGCTGAAGGTGGTGTCGCCGTACCTGGCGCGCTGGCCCGACGTGGACGTCGACGTGAAGCAGAAGTTCCAGTTCGGCGGCATCGGCGCGCTGTTCGGCTACGAGATCGACCTGCTCGTGACGCCCGATCCGCTCTACAAGCCCGGCCTGCGCTTCGAGCCCGTGTTCGACTACGAACAGGTGCTGGTGGTCGCGCGCGGCCATCCGCTCGCGGACGTCGCGTACGCCAAGCCGAAGCAGCTGACGGACGAGGTGCTGATCACCTACCCGGTCGACATCGAGCGGCTCGACATCTACAACCAGTTCCTGATGCCCGCGGGCATCACGCCCAGGCGGCACAAGGCGATCGAGACGACCGACATCATGCTGCAGATGGTCGCGAGCGGACGCGGCGTCGCGGCGCTGCCGCGCTGGCTCGTCGACGAATACGCCGGGAAGATGAACGTCGTGCCGGTGCGCCTGGGCCGCCACGGCATCGCCAAGCAGATCTTTCTCGGCGCGCGCGAGGCCGACTTCGGCATCGACTACCTGAAGGCCTTCGTCGAACTGGCCGCTCAGGCGTAGCGCTTCTCCAGCGCGTCCCATTCGGGCTTGCCGACCAGGCGCTGGCGTTCGGCGAACGGCACGACCAGCGACGGATCCTCGTCGATGCGCCTCGTCTCCTTCAGGACGCCCAGCGCCTTCTGCATGCCCGCGACAGCGCCCTGCAGCGCGGCGTTGGCGTACAGCACCAGGCCGTAGCCCAGCGTTGCGAGTTCCGCGGCGCCGACGATCGGCGTCCTGCCGCCGATGACCATGTTCATCAGCTGCGGCGGGCCGAGACGCCTGGGCAGCGCGCGGATCTCCTCGGCGGTGGTCACGGCCTCGACGAACAGGATGTCGGCGCCGGCCTCGGCGAAGCGGTGCGCGCGTTCGACGGCGGCCTCGAAGCCGTGCGTGGCCGCGGCGTCGGTGCGGGCCATGACCAGGAAGTCCGGATCGCGGCGTGCGTCGACCGCGGCCTTGATCTTGGCGACGGCCTCGTCGGTGGAGATGACGTCCTTGCCCGAGAAGTGGCCGCAGCGTTTCGGCGCGACCTGGTCTTCGAGCTGGATGCAATCGGCGCCGGCGCGCTCCAGCACGCGCACGGTGTGGCGCACGTTGAGCGCGTTGCCGAAGCCGGTGTCGGCGTCGACGATCAGCGGCAGGTCGACCGCGTCGCGGATGCGCGCCGTGTGGTCGGCGATCTCGTGCAGGCCCATGAAGCCTTGGTCCGGCATGCCGAACCACATGTTGGTGACGCCGGCGCCGGTGACGTAGATCGCCTCGAAGCCGAGGTCGGCGACGACGCGCGCCGACAGCGCGTTGAACGCGCCGGGCACGAGCACGCCACGACGGGCCTCGACCAGCGAGCGGAGGGTCTTGCGAGTGGACATGTCGGAAATCCTGTTCTTCAGAAGCTGTCTTCGGGGATACGGATCCAGCCTTCCATCAGCACGCGCGCGCTGCGACTCATGACGGCCTTCGTGACCGTCCAGGCGCCGTCGACCTGCATGGCCTCGGCGCCGACGCGCAAGGTGCCGGACGGGTGGCCGAATCGAACGGCGCCGCGTGCGCCGCCGCCCGCGGCGAGGTTGACCAGGGTGCCGGGAATCGCCGCGGCCACGCCGATCGCCACCGCCGCCGTCCCCATCATCGCGTGGTGCAGCTTGCCCATCGACATCGCGCGCACCAGCAGGTCGATGTCGGCCGCCTTCACGGGTTTGCCGCTGGAGGCGACGTAGTCGGCCGGTGGGGCGACGAACGCCACCTTGGGCGTGTGCTGGCGGCCCGCGGCCTCGTCGAGGTGCTTGATCAGCCCCATGCGAACGGCGCCGTGCGCGCGGATCGCCTCGAACATCGCGAGCGCCTTCGCGTCGCCGTTGATCGCGTCCTGCAGCTCGGTGCCGGCGTAGCCGATCGCGTCGGCGTTCAGGAAGATCGTCGGGATGCCGGCGTCGATCAGCGTGGCGGCGAGCGTCCCGATGCCCGGCACCTCGAGGCGATCGACGAGGTTGCCGGTAGGAAACATCGCGCCGCCGCCATCGCCGTCGCCCTCGTCGGCCGGGTCGAGGAACTCGAGACTGACCTCGGCGGCGGGAAACGTGACGCCGTCCAGCTCGAAGTCGCCCGTCTCCTGGACCGCGCCGGCCGTCATCGGCACGTGCGCGACGATGGTCTTGCCGATGTTGGCCTGCCAGATGCGCACGGTGGCGAGGCCGTCGCGCGGAACGCGATCCGCATCGACCAGGCCGTTGGCGATCGCGAACGGGCCGACCGCGGCGGACAGGTTGCCGCAGTTGCCGCTCCAGTCGACGAAGCGGCCGTCGATCGAGACCTGGCCGAACAGGTAGTCGACGTCGTGGCCGGGACGCATGCTCGTCGACAGGATCACCGCCTTGCTGGTGCTGGACGTCGCGCCGCCCATGCCGTCGATCTGCTTGCCGTAGGGATCGGGACTGCCGATCACGCGCAGGAGCAGCGCGTCACGCGCGGGCCCGGGCACCCGCGCGCGCACGGGCAGGTCGTCCAGGCGGAAGAACACGCCCTTGCTGGTGCCGCCGCGCATGTAGGCGGCGGGGATCCTGATTTGCGGGAGAGGGGTCATGCCGGGGGCTCAGGCGACGGCCTTGGCGGAGGCCAGGAAATCCTGCGCGAACCGCTGCAGCACGCCACCCGCATCGTAGATCGAGACCTCTTCCGCGGTGTCGAGGCGGCAGGTCACCGGCACGTCGAGCCGCTCGCCGTCGCGCCGATGCACGACCAGCGTGAGCGTCGTGCGCGGCGTGCGCGCGCCGACGACCTCGTAGGTCTCGGTGCCGTCGAGCCCCAGCGTCTTGCGGTCGGTGCCCGGCTTGAACTCCAGCGGCAGCACGCCCATGCCGATCAGGTTGGTGCGGTGGATGCGCTCGAAGCCCTCGGCGGCGATGGCCTCGACGCCGGCGAGCCGCACGCCCTTGGCCGCCCAATCGCGCGACGAACCCTGGCCGTAGTCGGCGCCCGCGATGATGATCAGCGGCTGCTTGCGATCCATGTAGGTCTCGATCGCCTCCCACATGCGCATCACCCGGCCTTCGGGCTCGACGCGCGCGAGCGAGCCCGCCTTCACGCTGCCATCGGCGTTGCGCACCATTTCGTTCATCAGCGTCGGATTCGCGAACGTCGCGCGCTGCGCCGTCAGGTGGTCGCCGCGGTGCGTGGCGTAGGAGTTGAAGTCCTCCTCGGGCACGCCCATGCGGTGCAGGTATTCGCCGGCCGCGCTGTTCATCAGAATCGCGTTCGACGGCGACAGGTGGTCGGTGGTGATGTTGTCCGGCAGCACGGCCAGCGCCCGCAGGCCGCGCAGCGTGCGCTCGCCGGCCAGTGCGCCTTCCCAGTACGGCGGGCGGCGGATGTAGGTGCTCGCCGCGCGCCAGTCGTACAGCGGCGCCACGCTCGCGCCGGAGTCGGCCGTGATCGCGAACATCGGCTCGTAGACCTGGCGGAAGTGCTCTGGCCTGACGCTCCTGGCGACGATGGCGTCGATCTCCGCGTCGCCGGGCCACAGGTCGGCCAGCCGGATCTCGCGGCCTTCGAAGACCGTCAGCACGTCCTTCTCGATGTCGAAGCGGATGGTGCCGGCGATGGCGTACGCGACCACCAGCGGCGGCGAAGCCAGGAACGCCTGCCTCGCGTACGGGTGGATGCGTCCGTCGAAGTTGCGGTTGCCCGAGAGCACGGCGGTCGCGTAGAGATCGCGCTCGACGATCTCCTGCTGGACGGCAGGATCGAGGGCACCCGACATGCCGTTGCACGACGTGCACGCATAGGCCACGACGCCGAAGCCCAGTTGCTCGAGCTCGGTCATCAGGCCGGCGTCCTCGAGGTAGAGCGTCACCGCCTTCGAGCCGGGCGCCAGCGAACTCTTGACCCACGGCTTGCGCGCGAGGCCGACGCGGTTGGCGTTGCGCGCCAGCAGGCCCGCGGCGATCACGTTGCGCGGGTTGCTGGTGTTGGTGCAGCTGGTGATGGCGGCGATGATCACCGCGCCGTCGGGCATCCGTCCCGGCGTGTCTTCCCATGCGCCCGCGATGCCCTTCGCCGCCAGGTCGCTCGTGGCGACCCGCGCATGCGGATTGGACGGGCCGGCCATGTTGCGAACGACGGTCGACAGGTCGAACGACAGGCTGCGCTCGTACACCGCCTCCTTCAGGCTGTCCGACCAGAGGCCGGCCTGCTTCGCATAGGTCTCGACCAGCGCGACCTGCTCGTCGGCGCGGCCGGTCAGGCGCAGGTAGGCGAGGGTCTGCGGGTCGATGCTGAACATCGCCGCGGTGGCGCCGTACTCGGGCGCCATGTTGGAGATGGTGGCGCGGTCGCCGAGGGTCAGCGCGGAGGCCCCCTCGCCGTGGAACTCGAGGTAGGCGCCGACCACCTTGGACCTGCGCAGGAACTCGGTCAGCGCGAGCACGAGATCGGTCGCGGTGATGCCGGGCCGCGGCTTGCCCGTCAGGTCGACCCCGACGATCTCCGGCAGGCGCATCCACGAGGCGCGCCCGAGCATCACGTTCTCGGCTTCGAGTCCGCCGACGCCCACCGCCACGACACCCAGCGCGTCGACGTGCGGCGTATGGCTGTCGGTACCGACCAGGGTATCGGGAAACGCTACGCCGTCCTTGGCCTGGATCACCGGCGACATCCGCTCCAGGTTGATCTGGTGCATGATCCCGTTGCCCGGCGGAATCACCTGCATGTTCTTGAAGGCGCGCTTCGTCCACTCGATGAAGTGGAAGCGGTCTTCGTTGCGCCGGTCCTCGATCGCGCGGTTCTTCGCGAACGCGTCCGGATCGTCGCCCCCGCACTCCACCGCGAGCGAGTGGTCGACGATCAGTTGAACCGGCACGACCGGATTGACCTGCGCCGGATCGCCGCCCTGCTCCGCGATGGCGTCGCGCAGGCCGGCCAGGTCGACCAGCGCCGTCTGTCCCAGGATGTCGTGGCAGACCACGCGCGCCGGAAACCACGGGAAGTCGTGGTCGCGCCGGCGCTCGATGAGCTGCGTGAGGCTCTGTTCCAGGATCGCGGCGTCGCAGCGGCGCACCAGGTTCTCGGCGTGCACGCGCGAGGTGTAGGGCAGCGTCGCCCACGCGCCGGGGCGAATCGCCTCGACGGCCTCGCGGGCATCGTAGTAGTCGAGCGCGGTCCCGGGCAGGTTCTTGCGGTATCGGACGTTCATGGAGTCGGGGCGGGGAACTGGAAGGACGGACGAAATTCAGCGGCGGTCGGCGATCGCCGGGAACTGCAGATCCTCGGGGCCCGTGTAGTTTGCGCTCGGCCGGATGATCTTGTTGTCGATGCGCTGCTCGATCACGTGCGCGGCCCAGCCCGAGGTGCGCGAGACGGCGAACAGCGGGGTGAACATCGCGGTGGGCACGCCCATCACGTGGTAGCTGACGGCGCTGAACCAGTCGAGGTTGGGGAACATCTTCTTGACCTCCCACATCACGCTCTCGAGCCGCTCGGCGATGTCGAACATCTTCGTGGAGCCGGCCTCCTTGGCCAGGCGCTGCGCGACACCCTTGATGACGACGTTGCGCGGATCGCTGACGGTGTAGACCGGATGGCCGAAGCCGATCACGACCTCCCTGGCCGCGACGCGGCGGCGGATGTCGGCCTCGGCATCGTCCGGGCTGTCGTAGCGCTTCTGGATCTCGAACGCGACTTCGTTCGCGCCGCCGTGCTTCGGTCCGCGCAGCGCGCCGATGGCGCCGCCGATCGCCGAGTACATGTCGCTGCCCGTGCCGGCGATCACGCGGGCCGTGAAGGTCGACGCGTTGAACTCGTGTTCGGCGTAGAGGTTCAGCGACGTGTGCATCGCGCGCACCCAGCTGTCGGAGGGCTTCTCGCCGTGCAGGAGGTGCAGGAAGTGACCGCCGATGGAGTCGTCGTCCGTCTCGACCTCGATGCGCTTGCCGTTGGTCGACCAGTGGTACCAGTACAGCAGCATCGAGCCGAGCGAGGCCATGAGGCGGTCGGCGAGGTCGCGCGCGCCGGGCAGGTTGTGATCCTCCTTCTCCGGCAGCATGCAACCCAGCGCGGACACGCCCGTGCGCATCACGTCCATCGGATGCGCCGCGGCAGGCAGTTGCTCGAGCGCGTTGCGGACGCTGGCGGGCAGGCCGCGCATCGACTTCAGCCTGGCCTTGTAGGCCCCGAGCTCGGCCGACGTGGGCAGCTTGCCGTGGACGAGCAGGTGCGCGATCTCCTCGAACTCGCAGACCTCGGCGATGTCGAGGATGTCGTAGCCCCGGTAGTGCAGGTCGTTGCCGGTGCGGCCGACACTGCACAGCGCGGTGTTGCCGGCCGTCACGCCGGACAGCGCGACGGACTTCTTCGGCTTGAAACCGGTCGCGGAAACGTGGGCGGGTGCATCGATCATGGGTTTCTTGTTCCAGGGTTCAGCGTGAAGGATCACGTTGCAATGTTTGCATTCCGGTATGCTTTGCACAACGACTGAAGTTGCGAAGATTTGCGAACTCAAATCCTCAATTAGCAATGTTTGCGAAGTTCTGGAGGACGCCGCCATGCGCAAGACTTTCCTGGGCGTGAAGCTCAAGACGCTGCGGGAACAACGCGGCCTGACGCAGGCCGCGCTGGCCCAGCTGCTCGACTTGTCCCCCAGCTATCTCAACCAGCTGGAGAACAACCAGCGGCCCCTGAGCGTGCCGGTGCTGCTGCGGCTGCAGTCGTCGCTGGGCGTCGACCTGCAGGTCTTCTCCGACGACGACGAGGCCCGCCTGACGGCCCAGCTCCAGGCGGTGATGGCCGAGGCCGCGGGAGACACCGTCGTCGCCCAGGCGGAGCTGCGCTCGCTCGCGCAACAGATGCCCGCGTTGGCGCAGGTCGTCATCCGCCTGCATCGCCGCGGCCGCGAGGCGCAGGACCGCCTGTCGTCGCTCGCGGCCGCGCTCGGCGATCGCGCCGGCCAGATCGCCCCTTCCGCACGGCAACCGCACGAGGAGGTTCGAGACTTCTTCTACGAACGTCACAACCACATCGCCGCGCTGGACGAGCGCGCGGAGGCGCTGGGCGACGTCGTGCGTGCGTCGCTCGCCGGTGCGGGCAGGCTCGGCCAGGCGGCGCGAACGGAGGACAAGGAGCGTTCCCACGACTCCCGCGATCTCGCGACCCGGTTGGAGGCCTTTTTGCTGCGTGCGCACGGCGTCGTCACGCGAAGCCTGCCGCAGGACGGCCCGCATGCGGAGGGCGCCACCTTGCGCCGATTCGACGCGGCGAACAGGGTCCTGTCCGTCGTGGAGGCCGCCGAGCCCGGGCAGCGCGCCTTCCAGCTGGCGACGCAGCTGGCATTCCTCGAGGCCGGCGCCCTGATCGACGAGCTGGCGGACTCCGGCGATTTCTCGAGCCCGGAGTCGCGCGCGCTGGCGCGGATCGGACTGGCCAGCTACTTCGCCGGCGCGCTGGTGCTGCCCTATCGCGACTTCCTCGGCGCGGCCGAACAACTGAGCTACGACATCGACCTGCTCGCCCAGAAGTTCGGCGTCAGCTTCGAGACGGTCTGCCACCGCCTGTCCACGCTGCAGCGCCCGGAGGCCCGAGGCGTCCCGTTCTTCTTCGTGCGGGTCGACCGCGCCGGCAACATCTCCAAGCGCCAGTCGGCCACGGACTTCCACTTCTCGCAGACCGGCGGCACCTGCCCGCTCTGGAACGTCTACGAGGCCTTCGCGCAGCCCGCGAAGGTGTTGACCCAGGTCGCGCGCATGCCCGACGGCCGCACCTACCTCTGGATCGCGCGCTGCGTGTCGCGCACGACGGGCGGCTACGGCTCGCCCGAGCGGACCTTCGCGATCGGCCTGGGCTGCGACGTGCGCCACGCCTCGCGCCTGGTCTACGCCAAGGGCCTGGCCCTGACCGACGGCGCGGCCGCGACGCCCATCGGCGCCGGCTGCCGGATCTGCGATCGCAAGGGCTGTCCCCAGCGCGCGTTTCCGGCGTTGGGCAAGCGGCTGCAGGTCGACGAGAACGAGCGGCCGCGGGAGCCCTATGCGAGCCGGTGAGCGCCGGGTCGGACATCGACCCGGCATTGGCAACGCGAGCCGCGACCGGCACGTCGAATGCTCCAGAGGTACTCGAGCGTCCCATCACTGCCGTTTGCACCGTGTCGGGGTCTGCCTCACAACTTGAAGTTCACGCCCACCCTGAACTCCCGCGGCTCGCCCGGATGCACCGTCACGCCGCCGGGGTCGACCGCGGCCGTCGGCGAGACGCGGTAGTCCTGTTGGTACGCGATGTCGTAGAACTTGCGATCGAACAGGTTGAGCACGTCCAGTTGCAGCGTCACGTCGGGCGTGATCGTCCGCTTGAGAAGCAGGTTCGAGACGATCGCCGACGGCGTCGTGAGCGCGCCGTCCCGGGACAGCGGGTAGGCGCCGATGAAGCGCGTGACGAAGCCGGCCGACCACGGACCCAGTTCGTGCACCGTCACGCCGAACAGGCCCACGCGGCTGACCGCATTGCCGATGTAGCTGCCGGTTCCGCCGTTGGCGTTCGCGTCGGCGTAGCGCGCGTGCGTCCACGCCATGTCGGCGTCGATCAGCAGCCGGCGATCGAGCACGAGGTGGTTGTTCAGCTCGATGCCGTGGCGCTTGCTCGCACCCTTGGGTTCCGTGCCGCCTTGGTCGGCGGTGTAGACCAGCTCCGAGTCGCTGTCGAGCCGCCAGAACGCCAGCGAGGTCTCCAGGCCCGGGATGATCTCCGTGCGCAGGCCCAGTTCCTCGCCCTTGCTGGCCACGAGCGCGGGCACCGGATCGGGCGAGCGCACGGTACCGGCGACGCCACGCGCGTCGTTGCTGTGGAAGCCGCGCCCGGCATTGGCAAAGAATTCCGTCCTCGCCCACGGCCCGAAGACGAGCGACGCCTTGGGCGAGAGCTTGTTGGCGGAGACGTGGCCACTGTCGGCGGGCGTCTGCAGCGCCCGCACGTTCATGTCGACGTGATCCGCGCGGACACCCAGCAGCGTCCGCAACCACGGCAGCCACGCGGTGGTGTTCTGCACGTAGGCGCCGGCCTCCGTCTCGCTCACGCGGTCGTTGCCGACCGTGGCGAAGGGCACGCGGGACCGGGAATCGAACAGGCCGACGTCGATGTGGTCGTGACGCACCTGGAACCCGGCCTCCGTCGTGGAGTCGTTGCCCGACAGGGCGTGCTGCCAGCCGTGCCTGGCCTGTCCGCCAACCGTGTTGCGGCTCTCCTGCTGCTCGAACTGGTCGCCGCGGACGGGATCGGCCTCGAAGTAGGTGAAGTTGGACCACAGCTTGAGCTTGTAGTGCTCCGCGTACGCCGACACGCTCGAGTACCCGTGCTCGCCGTGCGCGTGCCATTCGCCGGTGACGATGTCGCGCACGCTGTTGCCGCCATCGGTCGGATCGAGCGTGGAGAAGCGCCCGAGCCGGCCGGACTCGATCAGTTCGAGCGGCACCTGGTCGGTCGACGTCCAGTGGTTGGTGTAGGCAAGGGCATCCGCGGACCAGCCGTTCGCGTCGGTGCCGTCGCTGGCGCGGAGCACCCCGTTGTACTTGCGAACGCCTTCGGGCGTCGTCCACGGCCCGTTGTCGCGTTCGATCTCGAGCGCTCCGAGCACACGCGGGCCGGCGGTCGGCAGCGACGCGGAGCCCGCCAGCGCCATGCGCCGATAGCCGTTGTCGCCCGCCGTGAGGTTCAGGATGCCGCGCGGCAGGCTGTCGACGTACTTGATGCGCGCCGAGCCGGCGGACGAGAAGTCGCCGTCCTCGGCGAAGGCCGGCCCCTTGCGGTAGTCGATCTTCTCCACCAGTTCCGGCACCAGGAAGTTCAGGTCCGTATAGCCCTGCCCGTGGGCGTTGGTGGGCATGTTGACCGGCACGCCCTCGACGAAGGTCGCGAAGTCCGTTCCGTGGTCGAGGTTGTAGCCGCGCAGGAAATACTGGTTCGCCTTGCCGTCGCCGGAGTGCTGCGTGACGACGAGCCCCGGCACCGTCTCGAGCACTTCGCCGGGACGCAGCAGCGGCAGGTCGGCGAGCCGCTCGCCGCGCACGGTGCCTTGCGAGGCGGCGTCGGAGGTGCCGACGCCGTTCTGGTAGTGCGCCGTGATCTCGACCTGTTGTCTCCCGCTGTCCGCCTGCGACGCGGCAGCGCCCGGGCCGAAGGCCACGGCCTGGGCACCGGCCTCGTCGCCGAGGGCCATCGCGCCGATCGCCAGGCCGAGGCATTTCAGGACAGGTTTCATCGCGGTCTTCAAGGGTCTGGTTGTCTTCGAGGGCTCGGGGCGCGACAGCCTCGATCGACGCGCGTCGCCGACGTGAACGATCGCCAGATCGTCTTTTCGGGTCCCAGACCTCTGTTACGCGGCCGCTGCCCTGGCGGATGCAGCGGCCCGAAAAGAGGCCGGCAACGCGGCGTCGCGTCGGCTTTCCTGTCGGCTCGGGCCGCCCTTGTCTATAGTCCCGCTTACCGATGGACGCTCTGACCAACACCCATGACCTGATCGGCCTGCTCGCGGTGGCGCTCACGCTCGGCCTGAGGCACGGGTTCGACGCCGACCACCTGGCCGCGATCGACGGGATGACGCGCTTCAACGCCGTTGCGCGGCCCCGGCTGGCGCGGCGAACCGGGATGTGGTTTTCGCTGGGGCATGGCGCCGTCGTCCTGGCGGTCGCCGCGTCGGTGGCCCTGATGGCCCGGTCGTGGACGGCGCCGCAGTGGCTGGAGCCGTTCGGCGCGTGGGCGTCGATCCTGGTGCTCCTGCTGCTGGGCCTGATGAACCTGAACGCCGTGCGCCAGACGCCCCCCGGCGCCGTCGTCGCCGGGGTCGGCTGGCGCAGCGGGCTGTTCTCGCGAATGCTCACGGCTTCGGGATGCTGGCCGATCATGGGCGTCGGCGTCCTGTTCGCCCTCTCCTTCGATACGCTCAGCCAGGCCGCGCTGATGGCCGTCACGGGCACCGCGCTGCGCGGCCTGCCCGCGGTGATCGCTCTTGCAGGCGCGTTCGTCGCGGGCATGCTGATCACCGACGGCATCAACGGCTGGTGGGTGGCGCGGCTCCTGCGCCGCAGCGATCGAACGGCCGCGCGCGCGTCCAGGATCATGTGCATCGGCGTGGCCTGCGTGAGCCTCGGCACCGCGCTCCTGGGCGTCGGCGCGCGGGTGTCGCCTGCGTTCGGCGCCTGGGCGGACGCGCACGAGACCACGTTCGGGCTGCTCATCGTGGCCGTCATCTTCGCCAGCTTCCTGCTGGGCCTCCTGGTGACGCCCGCCGGCGCGATGGGCGACGACAGGGACGACGTCCCGTCCCTTGGTTCGTTCCGCCACTGATCCGCGCTGGCCGGCGCGCCAACCCGCCTCACGAACGCCTCGCACGGCGTCGGTCGCTGCGGCACGCGCTTGCCGGGTTCGCGCCTTGCCGACGGACGTGGTTCGGTGGAGCGCGACGCCTCCACGGAGCCCATCCCTCACCACCAGGAGTTCCGATCATGGCAACTGCAACCCGCAAGGCGGCTTCGAAGTCCGCCACATCCGCAACCAAGGCAGCGCCCAAGGCGCCCGCGGCTCAAGAGGCCACGGCCCTTCTTCGTGCCGACCACAAGCAGGTCAGCGCCCTCTTCGAGCAGTATGAAGGCACGCGCTCCGTGGCGAAGAAGAAGAGCATCGTCGCCAGCATCTGCATGGCGCTCGGCGTGCACGCCAAGGTGGAAGAGGAGATCTTCTACCCCGCGGTCAAGGCCGCGCTGAAGGACAAGGAGATGGTGCCCGAAGCCACGGTCGAACATGCGACCTTGAAGGAGCTGATTGCGCAGGTCGAAGGCAGGGAGCCCGACGGCGAGATGTTCGACGCCCGGATCAAGGTGATGTCGGAATACGTGAAGCACCACGTCAAGGAGGAAGAAACCGAGATGTTTCCGAAGGCGCGGAAGACCAGGCTGGACATGAAGGCCCTCGGCGCCCGGATGGCGGCGCGGAAGGAAGAACTCATCGCGGCGTGGCCGCTGGGTGGGGACAAGCCCGGCTTGCTGGCGCGCCTGTCGGAAGTCGTCGCATGAACGAAGGCGGCCGCGGCTCCCGTTGGGCCGCTTCGGCTTCAGAGCTCTTCGCGTTCGTCGTCGGCCTCGAGCAGCATCTCCTCGCGGGCGCACAGCTCGCCGCCGAGTTCCTCCAGGTCGATCGAGCTTTCGCGCAGCCGGGGAAACAACACGCCCCGCTCCTGCTCCATGCATTCGACGAACAGCTCCTGCAGTACCCGTAGCGTGGCGTCGAAGCGCGGCTCGCCCGGGTCGCCGGATTGCACGTCGGCGATCGTCGCCTCCAGTCCCGCGTGCGACTCCGCCGCCTCGTCGATCGGCGTTTCGTCGGCCAGCGCAGCGCGCGCCGCGGGGAAGAGGATCTGCCGCCTGATCTCGATCTGCACCAGCAACAACGTGCAGATCTGCTCCGCCATGTCGCGCCGTCGATCCGGGGCGGCGCGCTCCGCCGCCAGGGCGTCATAGCGATCGAACAGCTCGAGGATCTGGTCCTGGTCCTCCGACAGGAGATCCAGGGCGTCCTCGGGGGACTGCGGGAAGGAAGCGGAGGTGGCCATGTGAAGTCCTTTGGCACGAGGGCCTGTCGACATGCGCGGCGGGGGCGCGCTGCAGCCGCCCGATCGCTCCAGGGCCGCGTGCACGGCCGGAGCGGCAACCCGCATGCCTCGGCAACCGCGGCGCCGGCCAGCGCGACTGCTTCCTGAAGGTGGCATTCCGATTGCCGAGGGCCCGGGATCCACGATCGTCAGGCGCTGAGGGCCGGCCCGCGGCGAGCGGCGGCCGGCACGCCCGTTGCCACACCGCCCGCGTCATCCACCGCACACGCGAAAGGCAGCATCGTGATCAACGACCAGACCAGAGAAGACATCCGGGGCTTGTTCGACTGGCGCAACGCCGCCTCTCGCATCGACCAGGCCGGCGGCGCGGCATCGCCGGCGATCGCGAACGACGACCTGGCCCTGGCGTTGCAACTGCTGTCGTGCAACTTCCGCGATCGCGAGCAGTTCGTGCGCACGCGCGACGGGGCCGCCGCGGCGGGCTGAGGCCCCGCGCCATGAGGCGACCGGTCATGGGGCATCCGCGCACCCGTTCGCGTGCCGCGGTCGACGGTCGATTCTTGCCGTCACGCTGTCCGGTGCGTGCCGCGAGGAACGCGGGTTGCCGCCCAGGACCAACCCACCAACGAGGTCGCCATGGACGTCAACGCCCTGAACCCATCCCAGCTCGACCTGCTGTTCCATGCCGGCATCTACGGCCTGTGCCGCGTGCCGGCGAACGCGGTCGCCGACGTCAATGCGCTCCGGGAAGCGGGGCTCGTCGAACTCGACGACGACTGTTTCCGTCTCACCCGCGATGGCCAGCAACATGTGGCCCGCCTCGGCGGCGCGCCGGCCGCGCGCCACCTCCACTGACGCGCACGAGCGGCCGGGGATCATGGGCACTCTTCGCACTGCCACGTTCACGCTGTCCCTCGAGGACGCCGACGACGACCTGCTGGAAGGCGTCGCGGCCGCCTTCACCCGCGCCTTGCACGGCGTGGGCCTGACGCCGCGGGACGCCATCGAGGCCTGGTGGCGGCTCGAGACCTGGGAGAACGCCGGCTTTCCCAGGGAGGCCGATCCGGGCGGCGACTGGCGCTGCCGCATGAACAGCGCCGCGCAGGCCTTGCGCGCGGCTTGGGCCATCGCGGCCCATGGCGGCTGCACGCGGGGCTTCCGCATCGCCGCTCGCCTGAACCCTTGACTCCGCGCCGAGCCGCACGGCGCGGCTGCGGACGGGCACCCTGGTTGCCGGTCGCGTCGGCCAGCGAACAGGCGCCGCAACCTGCCGCGTCATTCGACAGGCGAGATCAGTGGCTGACCTTGACCCAGTCGCAGTACGCCGAGCCTCCGCCGCCGTTGTACTGTCCCACGAAGCTCTTCGCGCCGACGAGATGGAGCGGCGCGGCATGACCTGGACGTACTGGGAACTGGCGGGCGGGTTCGGGTTCTTCGATCCGGTCGCGGGATCCTCCGCGGCAACGGGCCGCAGGAGGCCTTGTTCGGGCCGTGAGGGGTAGCGCGGCCGGACATGCCGCCACAGAGACCCGCCCAAGATCTTGCTGACACTCACCCCTGGCCCGCATCGACCGCCAGCGCGTCGCGCCCGCCGTCCTTGGCCCGGTACAGCGCGCGGTCGGCCCGCAGCATCAACGCCTTCGCGTCGATCTCGACCGAGCCGTCCAGGTACGCCAGGCCCATGCTGGCGGTGACGTCCAGGCGCTGGTCGCCGACGGCCATGGTCACGCGGATCGCCTGCAGCAGCTTCGTCGCGACGCCGATGGCCTCGTCGCTCGCCACGAGGCCGTCGAGGATCACGACGAACTCGTCGCCCGACAGCCGCGCCGCCACGTCGGTCTCGCGCAGGCTGGCCTGCAGGCGGGCGGCGAACTCCTTGAGCACCGAGTCGCCGGCGCCGTGGCCGTGCGTGTCGTTGATCGTCTTGAAATGGTCGATGTCCAGGAAGATCAGCGCCAGCGGCCGCTTCGCGCGCCGGTAGCGCGCGAGCGACTGCTCCAGCAGTTCGTCGAACTGGCGCCGGTTCGCCAGGCCGGTGAGCGTGTCGACGCGCGCCAGCCACTGCAGCTCGCGCTCAACGTTCTTCAGTGCCGTCACGTCGGTGCTGAGCGTGAAGAAGCCGCGCGCGGTGCCGTCCTCGCGCAGGTCGGGGATGTAGACCGTCTGCAGGTTGCGCGGGCCCACGAGCGTCTGCGACACGACCTCGAACTCGACGCGCTGGCCGGCGAGCGCGGCGCGCAGATGTTCGCGCCGGGCCGCGTAGTGCTCGGCGCCCACCACCTCGGCCAGCGGACGGCCGATCGCCTTGTCGAGATCGATGCCCAGCCAGTCGTGGAAGGTGCCGTTCATGAATCGCAAGGTCTCGTCGGCATCGACGTAGGTGATGAGCACCGGCAGGTTGTCGGTGACGGCACGCAGCTGGCGCTCGCTGGCCTCGATGCGTTCCTGCGCGCGGCGCTGCTCGGTGCGGTCCATCACCAGGCCGTAGATGCCGGTGACCCGGCCCGCCTCGTCGCGATCGGGGATGTAGCGGATCTGCAGGTGCTCGGGCGCGTCCAGGCGGCTCGTCTTGTGGTCGAAGACCACCTCGCGGCCGGCCAGCGCCTCGTCGAGGCGCGGGCGCACCGTGTCGAACACCGGCTGGCCGAAGACCTCGGCCACGGTCTTGCCCACCGGCGACTCGCCGAGGCCGAACCAGCGCAGGTAGTGCGCATTCGCGAAGGTGTAGCGGTAGTCGCGATCGAAGTGCGAGATCAGGCTCGGCAGGTTGTCGGTGATCGTGCGGATGCGCTGTTCGCTGCGCCTGAGCGCGACCTCCGCGTGATGACGCTCGGTGATGTCGCGCAGGCTGACGTGCGTCTGCCAATCGCCGCTGGCCTTCTGGTAGCGCGCGACCTGGCACTCGACGTGCAGCAGGTCGCCCGCGGGCCGCCGCAGCGCCAGCTCCGTGGTCGACTGCAGCGCGGCTTCGGCGACCAGCGCCGCGATGGCCGCCGCCCCGCCCTCCAGCACCTCGCTCGCGCGACGGCCGGCCAGGTCGCGCGGCGGCAGGCCCAGCATCGTCGCGACCGCGGCGTTGGCATGCACCAGCAGGCCTTCCTCGTCGATCACCAGGATGCCGTCGGGCGTGTTCTTCAGGAAGGCCGCGAACTGGCGCCGGCTCGTCTGCAGCGCCATGCCCATCCCGCAGATCAGCAGGCTGGTGCAGGCCTGCGCCGTGATGTAGCTCCAGAGCGCCAGCGAGCCGGCGCGCGCATCGTGCATCGCGAACGGCCCATGACCGTGCGCGGTGCCGTACGCGGCCGCCATCGACAGCACCAGCACGCCGGTGGAGGACACGACGACGCCGCCGCGCATCGCCAGCATCGCCAACAGGAAGAACGGCAACGCGAGCAACGGGAAGACCAGCGCGGAATCCTTGCCGGGCCATGCCGAGAACGCCACACCGCCGCAGGCCAGCACGATCGCCAGCAGCACCTGGTTGCCGGCGCCATGACGACCGAGGAAGCCCGCGGATGCGGCCTGGCGACTCCACGCGATCAGCGGCACCCCGGCGAGCAGCGCGCCCACCGTGTCGCCCACCAGCCAGCTGATCCAGGCCTGGCCGACCCGCGCCGCCTCGGGCGCGCCGACCACGCTCAGCCACGCGACCCCATTGAGCGACGTGACGCCCATGCCCAGCACCACCGCGCCCACGAACGCCGAGACGTCGCGCCGGCGCAGCAGCCGGTCGTCGAAGCCCCAGCGCCGCATGAGCCACGCCGCGAGAGCGGTGCCGGCCGTGTTGCCCAGGCCGACCAGCAATGCGATCCACAGCGGGCCGCCGATCGACGCATTGGCCGCGACCGCGCCGAGGTAGACCGCCGGGGTCATGCCGGCGCCCCAGCGCCTGAACGCCGCCACCGCGATGCCGGTGGGCAGCCAGACCAGGGAGATGTGCGTGCCGACGTAGGGAATGAGCAGGCCCAGCCGCGCGGCGAGGTAGTAACCGGTGGCGACCGCGAGGAAACGCAAGGCAAACACGAGCACCGCCGGCAGGGTGCGCGCCGGCGCTTCGGCCAAGGCCGGAGTCGGGGCCAGGCGGGTGGAGCCGCCGTCCGGGCTGTCCATGGATCTCGCAGGTCACGGTGCCCGGGTCGTCCCGCCCGGTGGCGCACGCGTCGATGTCCCCCAGGGGATGATGTTAGCCATTGCGCAGCGCCCTGTCGTACCGTGAGCAGGGGTTGTGTACACAGATGTCGCGGCGGGTCACATCGACGCAACACAATGGCGACAATGAGGCGGTCTTTCCGCCCAGAACACGCCATGACGACCTACCGCCATCGCTTCGTCTGCACCCTGCTTGCCGCGGTGCCCGCCGCGCTGCTGGTCGCCGGTTGCGCATCCGCGCCGCCCGCCCCGGTGCGCGTCAAGATCGTCGCCTTCAACGATTTCCACGGCACGCTGCAGTCGCCGGGCCGCTTCGGCGCCAGCGCGCAGGCCGCGGAGCGGCCCGCGGTGGGCGGCGCGGGTGCCCTCGCCGCCTGGGTGGCGCGCCTGAAGTCGCGCAATCCGAACAGCGTGGTGGTGGGCGGCGGCGACTTCATCGGCGCGTCGCCGCTGGTGTCGGCGCTGTTCTTCGACGAGCCCGCGGTCGAGGTGCTCAACCGCATCGGCGTGGAGTTCACCGCGGTCGGCAACCACGAGTTCGACAAGGGCACGGATGAGTTGAAACGACTGCAGCGCGGCGGCTGCAGGACCACGAACGGCCGGCGCGACCCGAACAGCTGCATCGGCCTCGGCTCGCACGGGCCGGGAACGTTCGACGGCGCGCGCTACCAGTGGATGTCCGCCAACGTCGTCGAGACCGCCACCGGCCAGACGCTGCTGCCGCCGTACGGCATCAAGACCTTCGCCGGCATCCCGGTGGCCTTCATCGGCATGACGCTCCAGGGCACGCCGGGCATCGTCTCGCCCACGGGCGTCGCCGGCCTCGAGTTCCGCGACGAGGCCGACACCGTCAACGCGCTCGTGCCGCAGTTGCACGCGCAAGGCATCGAGGCGATCGTGGTGCTGGTGCACCAGGGCGGCGTCCAGCCCGGCGGCGGCGCGGGCGACATCAACGGTTGCGACGCCGGCCTGAAGAACGCCGACGGCAGCGACTCCGAGATCGCCCGGATCGTGCGCCGCCTCGACGACGCCGTCGATCTCGTGATCAGCGCCCACACGCACGCGGCCTACAACTGCTCGGCCAACGCGACGGGCGCGGGGGCGACGGGCCTGGCCAATCGCGCGGGCCGCCTGGTGCCGGTGACCAGCGCGAGCGCCTTCGGCCGCGTGCTCAGCGACATCGACATCACGCTCGATCCGCGGACGCACGACGTCGTCGCCGTGTCGCCCGTCAACCGGCTCGTCGACCGCGACGACCCGGCCATCGCGCAGGCCATCGCCGACCATCCGCAGGTGCGCGACATCGTGCAGGGCTACGCCGCGCTCGCGGCGCCGCTCGCCGACGGCGCCGTCGGCCGGCTGGCCACCGCGCTGCCCGCGATCCCCGACGACGCCGGCGAGGAGCCCGCCGGCAGCCTGATCGCCGACTCGCAGCTGCAGGCCACGCAGCCCGCGGCGCTGGGCGGCGCGCAGATCGCCTTCATGAACCCGGGCGGCGTGCGCTCGCCGGGCTTCGTGCCGCCCACGGGCACGAGGGCCCCGTTCGAGCTGACCTACGGCGCCGCGTTCACGGTGCAGCCGTTCGGCAACAGCCTCGTCACGATGACGCTGACGGCCGCGCAACTGAAGACGCTGCTCGAGCAGCAGTTCGCCGGCTGCGACGGTCAGTGGACCGACCGCGTGATGCAACCCTCGAACGGACTGCGGGTCACGTGGAGCGCCGGTGCGCCGGCGTGCGCGAAGATCGTCGACATCACCTTCACGCCCACCGACGTCACCGTGACGCCACCCGTCGCCACCGGCCCGGCGCAGGCGATCGTGAGGAACGGCGCCGTGCAGGACCCTTCGAGCACGTTGCGCGTCACCGTCAACAACTACATGGCCAGCGGCGGCGACGGCTATTCGACGCTGACGGCCGGCACGAACCGCATCGGCGGGGCGCAGGACATCGACGCGTTGCGCGCCTACCTCGCGCGGACCCTGCCGCCAAATGCGCCCTACGACGCGCGATCGCCGGCGATGGGCGAGCCGCGCGTGATTCTTCAGATCGAGCAGCGCAGGGAGACTTCGATGACCCAGGACGACAGCCGCCCGCCACCCCGAGCCGCCGCCAAGCGCCGCGCACCGCCCAAGGTGCCCGCCGTGACCCTGAATGGCACCCGCTACGAACAGGCCGTGCTGCCGCGCGACGAGACCACCGGTCAGCGCACCGGATGGCTCGCAGCGTTCAGGGGCGCGTCGGAAGAACTTCTGTGGCGCGTGCGGGTGTACGAACTCGCCGTCGATCCAGCGCTGGAAGGCGACGTGCAGGACGTGTACTTCAAGACGATGACCGCCACGCCCGACGGCCATGCGCTGCTGGTCGAGAACGAGCGCGGCCAACGCTACATGGTCGACGTGCGCACTCGAACCGTCCGACGCGTCGATTGAGGCCCGAATTTCGGCGCGCCAAGGAGCTGCCGACGGGTCTGGCACTTGCGGTTACCCACAAAGTAGTCGGCCGCGGTTCACCGATGGGCCCGTTGGTCCTTTGGTTCCTGGGCCTGTGGTGCCGGGCGCTCCGCCGGATGGCGAAGCCGCCAGCGCCGCAGGCACGCGAGGCCGGCATGTCGAGATGTCGCCGTCAGCAGCCGGTCAGCGTCAGGCCGCTTGCTTTCCGCGGCCGACT
>FSXQ01002702.1_pt1 | contig 19642 bp, 19 predicted proteins | sample 1638011 | NCBI WGS metagenome assembly FSXQ01 (sample SAMEA3914789, study PRJEB12502) | metagenome | biome: forest; material: soil | place: Canada | collected 2011-07-03 | depth 0.3 m | reverse complement strand
CATCGTGACGCAGCGCGAGGTGGGCTACGACGTGCTGAGCTTCGCCGACGGCATGCGCGAGGCCTTGCGCATGAGCCCCGACGTGTTGCTCACGTCGGAGATCCGCGACGCCGAAACGGCCGAACAGGCGATCCAGGGCGGCGAGTCCGGATCGCTGATGATTGCCACGACCCACGGCAAATCGGTCACCGGCACGATGCGCAAGATCCTCTCGTACACCGGCACCAGTGCCGACGTGATGCGCTCGGTGCTCGCCGGCAACCTGATCGCCGTGGTGCGCCAGGCCCTCGTCCCGTCCAAGGACGGCAAGCGCTACCTGATGGCGGCTGACGTGCTGTTCAACACCGGCAAGGTGACCCAGTTCATCGAGAAGGGCGACTGGATCGGGCTCGAGAGCGCCATTCGCGAGGACAACCGCCTCGGTGCCAGCGAATGGGTGCCGATGAACAATCGCCTGGTCGAGCTGGTGCGGCGCGGCGAGATCGAGGCGAGCGAGGCGATGCGCGAGACGTCGGATATTCCGTCGTTGAAGAAGAAGCTGGCGGCGGCGGGGCCGGCGTCGTTCAGTCGCTGACCTTGGTCGTGCGTGACGACATGCAGAAGTGACGGCACGGCTGCATGGCCAGCCTTGCGCGCTCAAAGGCGATGAGGCGGTTGAACCTGTCGATATTCCGGGCTGATCTCATCGCCGGTAGTCATCTTCGCGCTGGTGTCGAATCGCGCCCACGACCACGTCGTCACCGAAGATTTCGAAGAGCACGACATAGCCCGCGCCGCCAAAGGGCAAGATCAGTTCGCGCGAGCGGCCGTTCCCCAACTCCGCCTTGCGGCAGGTGTAAGGCGACCAGGTCAACAGGCGCACGCCCTCGCGAATCGCATCCAGCGCGCGTTGAGGCGACGTCCAATCCGGACTCTCGCTTGCGAACTCTCTTTCGATGGCGAAGTCTTCCAGGCGCCGCAGGTCCTCGACAGCCTCTTGCAGCAGCGTGACCCGGTAGACGGTCGTCACCGGCCTGCGCGTCGAGTGGCTCGACGCTTGGCGTCGTCGAGACGTCCCTGCAGGTTGCCCATGATTTCGTCAACCGAATGCCCGCCACCGGCGTGTTTCCAACGTTCGATGGCAGCTTCGCCGCGATTGACGAACTCCGCCTGAACGCGACGCCAGGCAGCGGCCGCAACAACCGCCTCCTCGATGAACTGGGTCAGCGATTCGCCCTCGCGCAAGACGGCCTCGACTTCGGCCCGGACTTCAGGCTCGACGCGAATTGGCGGGAAGGTGGCAGAACGCATTCCGATAGTGTATAGCATATGTGATACAACTGCATTAGTGGCAGACGGAGGTCGCTGTGCGCCCCGCACAGCCATTTCATGGGTAGAGGCAATACACCTCCGCAACGACATTGCTGGACGTGGCGGCGCCGGTGCCGTCGGTCAGGGAGATCGTCCAGCCCTGGCCTGTCCATTGCGCGTTGCGGTTCAGTATCGGATTGCCGGCCGTCTCCGAATCGGTCTGGGGCAGCAGGAAGATCGTGGCCTGCGGTGCGACCGGGCTTGCGGTGGCGGGACAGCCGTTCGGCAGTGCGGTGGCCGCCGCGATGTAGTCGCCGTGGTGCACGGCGAAGCCCGCCATGTAGACGCGCGACGAGGTCAGGCCGGATTGGCTGGCGTAGTAGCCGCCACGGCAGATCAAGGTATCAGTGGTCACGGTGTCGACGGCTTGCAGGCCTGCCGGACCGCATGCCACACCGAGACTCGCGTAGCGCGAGGTGGCGCGAAACGTCGCGCCCTGGCAAGTGGCCAGGCCGCCCGACGCCATCATCGCGACCTGGCCCGCGCTACAGGCGTCCCCTTCGTTGACGGAGGCCGACAGCGTGAGCCGTTGCGCCTGCACCGCGCCGGTCGCCACCAGGTCGCTGCCCGCCGTGATGGTGCCGTTGGCGGCGACGCGCAGCAAGGCCGTTCCAGCGGGGTTGCGCACGAACAGGTCGCCGGCCTTGACCACCAGCGCGTTCGGATCGTCGACACCGAACGCGGTCATCGAACTGGTAGACAGTCCGCCGTCCGCCGACACGCTGCCGGCCGTCACCAACCCGGTCGCCGCAAGCGTCGTGGCATGACCCGACGCATCCCGAAACACGCCGGAGGTGGCCGACAAGGCGCCGTTGCAGAGGATATCGACGACCCCGTCGGGTCTCAGCGCGACGCACGCCGTGCCGCTCGCATCGCGCACCTCCAGGGGTTGCGCGTCGACCTGCAGCGCCGAGCGGAACTCGCTGCGTGTCGTGCCGTCGCCGAACAAGGTGTTGCCGGCCACCGTGAGGTTGCCGAGCAGGTTCGGGTCGCGCGTGTCGCCGACGCGCACGAACTGCCCGTAGCCGGACGACGCCGTGCCGACGCGCACGGCCACCACGCCTGCCGGCCGGCCAGGCACCGGGTTGTCCAGGCTCCAGGTATGACCGAAGCCGAGGATGTGCGCCGGATCCATAGTCAGGGAGACGCCCGAGTCGGCGCCGATGCGCGCGAGGATGGGGCCGATCAGCGCCCCATCGCTGTCGGTCGGGCCGCTGCGGATGGGCCCTTGCAGCACGATGTGGCCCTCGATGTTGCAGGCCGCCACGACACAGCCCGCGGGCACGCGCGCGAAGCTGATGCTGTACGGTGCATCGTTGAGCGTCGACGTGGCCGCGGTCCAGCCGGGTGGCAGATAGCCCATCGCCACCAATTGCGCGATCGTCGGGGTCCAGACGAGCTCGCCGTCCACGCTGGCCGGCGTGATCGTGACGCCGTTCTTGCCGAACGCCGCGCCGTTCTGGATCAGCCCCATCGACTCGAAGATCGCGTTGTTGGTCGCGCCCCGCAGGTTGTCGAGAATCGTCGCCTCGCCGTTGCCCGCGTCGTGCTTGGCCTGCAGCCGGCCGGCCTGGATCACGCCCGCCGCGCCCAGCGCGGAGACGAGCAGGCCCAGCAGCGCGAAGACGAGGCCGTTGCCACGCTGGCGTCGCCACGCGGCGCCTGGCCGGGACGGCTGACGGTGCAATGCCATGGTTCAGGTGCGGCCGAAGACGAAGTCGATCGCCACGTTGGCCGCCGACGTGCATTGCGTGTTGACGCGCACGATATCGATCGTGCCGTCCAGCGGCTTGACATCCGTGGTACCGATGGTGACGCGTCGCGCCAGGCTTTGCGCGCCGTTGATCAACTGCGTGCATTGCGCGGCTGGCACGTTGACGTAGCTCAGCTTGGCCGTGCTGGGCGTGGTGGCGGAATTGTCGACCAGCGTGATCGCCCCCGAATAGCTGTTGGTCGCGGTGGTGCCGCCGACGTCGGCCCGGGTATCCGGAATCACACGCGAGCCGACCGCCACCGCGGTCGTCAATCCGTTGTAGCCGTACTGGCCGTAGTTCTGCTGCGCGCCGCCGATGATCGCGCTGACCTCGCTGATCGTTCCCTGCACCTGCGCATTCGCCTGCGAGCTCTGGTAGTAGCTGATGCCCAGCGCCAGGACGATGCCGCCGATCACCAGGCCCAGCATGCTGAACACGAGCGCGTTGCCGCGTTGTCTGCGGCGTGAGGATGCGGCGGACGAAGCTGGGCGACGGGAATGGAACATCATGATTTCTCCTCTGGCTGGGTGAGGCTATGGTTTCGCGTTGGAAGTGCACGAGCGCTTGCGACGCTCAATGCGCGGGGTGCTCCGCGTCGTAGACGGCGCGCAGCGTCATCAGGTTGGACGGCTCCATCAACGAGGCGAACCTGCCGGGCACCGTCATCGACGCGACGCCCATGAAGGTTGCCACGGAGGCGAACAGGCCCACGAGCGCGAAGTTGGCGATTACGGCCGCCTTTTTCACGCGCAACAACACGCGTTCGCCTTCCGTCGTCCCGAGCTGGATCAACACGTCCGAGAACGACGCGCTCGAACGATTGAGCGTGGCCGCGCGCGACAACAGGTGCGGGGACAGCAAGCCGCGACGAAAGGCGTCCAGCGTCCCCGTCGGGTTCTCCTCGAGCGCATCGACGACCCGTCCCAGATGCCAGCGCATCCAGGGCGACGCGCGCTGCGTGACGTCGTCGATGCTGCCTTGCAGCGTCTCGCCCGTCTTGAGCATCATGGCCATCGAGCTGAACAGCATGCCGGCCTGGAAATCGCGATAGAGGCCGTAGATCGGCCACGCCTCGACCCGCAGTCGCGATGCACCGCGCCAGCGCGGCAGCGACCAGAGCACGGCGCCAAGCGCCAGGCCCAGGGCGAGCAATGTCTGCGCACCCCAGGCTTGCGCGAACATCGCGATGACGCGTGCCCAGCCATTCATGCCTTCCCACAGCGCGTCCTGTGCATACACCGGGGTGGCCTCGTCGATGACCAGGATGACCTTGCCCAACAGCGAGATCAGCGCGTAGCAGATCGGGATCGTGATCGTGGGCAGCGCCGAATACGACAGCATCAGGCGCAGCATCTGCTGCTGCTTGTCGATGGCATCGGCGAGTGCGCGCAGCGCTTGCGGCTTGTCGGCAGCACGATCGACGGCCGTCAACAGCATCGCGTCGGAGCGCGGCACCACGCCCTCCAGCAAGTGCGAGACGCGGCTGGCGTGCTCGCCGTCCTGGTGGCGATGCAGCACGACACGCAATGCGCGTGCACGGCTGCGCTGGCGCGTCAATTGCGCATTGGCGATCTCGCCCTCGAGAAAGCTCACCATCGCCTCGTTGCTCTGGTACATCTCGGCGAAGTCGCGATAGAACTCGGCGCGCTCGGATCTGAAATCGAGCAACGCGAGCCAGTTGGCGATGGCGCGCGCCGACATCACGCGCGCTCCCGACGCACGCCCGGCGCTTCCGGCGCCAGGATCTCGAAGCGCTCGAAGCCATCGAACTCCTCGCAATTGCGCACGTCGATCTCCCCCTGTAGCGCCTTGTAGAGGGCATGCTCGAACACGGTCTTGCCGGTCATGTCGGGGCTGTCGAATTGACGGTTGCTGGCCGAACGGAAGTGCTGCAGCGCCGCGTCGTCGTCGTTGTTGCGCACGTGTCGCAGCCAGACGCGATCGGGTTGCAGCACTTCGGCGACGATGGTCTTGCCATAGGTTCCCCGGCCCTGGCATGCCGCACAGCCCTCGGGACGGGTCCAGCGCAGGCGGGTGGTGGCGAGTCCGAAGCGGCGGCGCAGCACCTCCTCGATCTCGCGCGCATCCGGGTCGACGCGCAACGCCCGCGACGTGGGCAAGGCGCAGCAGCGGCACAGCTTGGGCACCAGCGCCTGGTAGACCAGGAGATTGAGGATGTTGGGGCCGGTCAGGGCCTGGCGACTGACGCCGATCTGATCGTTGGTCAGCCGCGGAATGATGTTGGAGATCAGGTGCGCATGCACGGTGCCCATCGCGAGATGACCGGTCTCGGCGATCTGCAGCGCGAACAGCGCCGTCAACTTGTCGCGGATCTCGCCCAGCATCACGCCGTCCGGATCGGAGCGCATCAGCGCCCGCATCACCTCGGCGTAGCGGCGCCGCGTCTCCTCGTCGTTGGCGATATCGCGCAGCACCTCGATCTGGTGGGCCCCGGCAATCTCGTACTCGATCGGATCCTCCACCGTATAGATCGCCTTCTGGTCCAGGCCGGGCAGCGTCTCGATGAAGCTCTTGAGGCTGGTCGACTTGCCGGAGCTGGTGACTCCCGACAGCAAGACGATGCCCTTGCCGGCGCGCCCGGCCAGTCGCAGCAGCCTCATGTGGCTGGGGGCGTAGCCCGCGGCGTCGAAGCGTATCCGGTTCTCGTCACCGGTGCGCAGGATGCGCACGACCGTCTTCGGCCCCAATCGTCCCTTGACGTTCTGGTAGCGCAACTGGCCCGCCGTGCCGGGCAGATCGAGGTCGATCATGCAGTCCACGAACTGGTCGGCGTTGTACTGGGAAACGTTATTTCCCTTGCGCGTGCTGTTGTAGCCGGCGGCAATGGCATCGACGACCTCCTTGCGGCTGTAGCGTCCGCCTTGCCCGTCCGGCAGCGGTTCCATGCGGCCATCGACCCGGATGCGCACGATCGCCGTGTTGCGGCGCACCTCGATGTGCAGATCCGTTGCTCCCGTGGGCACGGCCAGCGCGATCCAGCGTTCGAACAACTGCATCGGGCCGCCCTTTTGACCGCCCTTGCCCGCCGCCCCCGCGTTGCGCAGGATCTCCTTGAGCACGTGCGGCTCCGCCACGAGTTCCCCCACCACGCCGTAGCCCCGCGCCCGCAGTGCCCCCTTGACCGCCTTGGCCGTGCCATCGAGCGCCAGCTTGTCGGCTGCAGCCATCGTGGCCCGCACGAGGCGCGCCTGGCGCGCTCCGCAATCGATCGCGATCAGCTTCTCGTGCAACAGGGGCGGCAGTTGATAGATCGCCTCGGCTCCGACGGTGAGCAACGCCTGATAAGGGGGCAGTTGATGGAAGTGCGCGAGGATGTCCGGGCGAATCTCCGTCTCTCGAGAGCCAACGGTCGGTTCTGGCGCCGTCGCCGGTGTCGAGTGGTCGGCCAACGCCGAGCCTGGCAGGTCCATCAAAGCAAGACGTCGATCGAGGCGGCTGACGGGCGATCGTGCGGAAGAAGATGCCAGGACGCCTGCCAGTCGTGCGCTGGCGACGCCTTCGTCGGAATCGCTGCCCGCTGCGGCGGCACGCGCCGGCAACAGACGCTCCGCGGCGGCGGACGCCGCCACGGAGTCGGCAGGCTCACGGCGGCGCAACATCTCGAACAATCCCATGGGTCGGCTCAGCGGAGCGCCGGCAGCGCGAAGACCTTGCGCGCGCCGTCCGGATCGACGACGGCGCCGCCGACGTCGCGTCGGCTCAACACCACGCGATCGATCGCGACCGATTCCACGCGCCATGCCGTGCCGGGCACGCCCTGCCCCGCGCCCAGCACATAGGCCGTGGCGTTGACGACGACCTCGGCCACCGAATCCACGCTCGAAGCAAAGACGCCGCTGACCTGCATCGCAGGCGCCAACGCAGGCAGGGTTCCGCGCGGCACGAGCAGGGTCGGGCCGGCGACGGACGACGCCACCATCGCCGGAGCGGAGGCGCCCAGGCCGGCCGATCGTGCGGCAGCCTGGGTCATCGTGTTCTCGAGCACTGCCCGCTGCGCCCGACTGTAGTCGCCAATGGTCTGCGCACCGGCAGGGCGGCCCAGCCAGACCAGGGCGGACAGCGCCAGCAACGTGGCGCACCTTCTAGCGTGCCGCGACATAGAACACTCCTGTAGCCGAGAACTTGAGCAGGCCGCGGGCATCCGAGCCCTCGCCGATGTCCACACGGACGAACTCCCAGCTCACGAAGTCCGGCGCCGTAGCCAGCGCCTCGACGATGAACGGGCCGGGAATGTTGTGCATGTCGACGTCCCCCGCCAGCACGGCAGCCGGGTGCTGGAACGTCGTCGGGACATCGGAGACGCGCGGCCAGAGCGACGGCTTCTTCAGGTCGATGACGATGTCGGCCGTGCGCCAGCGCTGCAGTTGCGGTCCGGCCTCCGAGAACGCCGCCTGCAAGGAACGCAGCGGATGGCCTGGTGCCAGCAGCGTGCGACGTCCCACCTTGAAGGGATGGGTGGTGCGCGCGATGTCCAGCGCCGGGACCGTGCTCCCCTGGGGCACCAGCATCTCGAGGTCATCGTCCGGCAGCGCCCGGTGCAGGTCATCGAAGCTGCCGCCGCGGCGTACCCAATCGCGCATGCAGACCTGGGCGCGCGCGCTGCACTCGGCGGAGGCCAGGCTCCAACCGGGAATCCACGTCCGGTAGCCGAACATCTCGCGCGTGGCGGCCACCAAAGTCGGTCGGTCGGCGGCCATGGCCGCCTGCTGCCCGGCCAGCGCCGCGAGATATCTCGGTGCCGGATCGGCCGCCCGCGCAGCCAGCACCGCCTTGCGCGCGACGTCGACCCGATGCAGGTGCTGCACGAGAAGCCACGCCCCCAGCGACGCCGATGCGATCAACCCGGCGCCCACGACCGGCCAGGGGTTGATCGGCATCGGTTGCAACCGGGCGAGTCGATCGCCACCCGATGCCAGCCACGCGAAGTCGGCCGACTCGCCATTGGGATACGCGACCGGGTTGTCGCTCCAGATGGGCCGGTCTTCGCCGCCGAGCGCATTGCGGGCGTCGACCTCGTTGCTCAACACGTCGATCACCGGCACGCCATCCTCGAGGCAGACGACAAAGTACTTGTCTTCCTTGCGCTGCCCCGAGGCGATGACGGTCAGCACCAGCGCCGCGTTCGGTGCCTGCAGGCCGACCAGCCGGGAAAAGCACGCCGCGGCCGCCAACGTTGCCTTGGGCAGGTGCACGCCCTCTTCCGACGCGCGCGGCTGGAACAGGCCGTAACGCGTGTGCGAGCCCACTTGCGCCTGCGCCCAGTGGGTGGCATCGCTGGTGAGTGCGCGCGCCTCCACCAGCGCCCGCGTGCGACTCTGGCCCGCGGTGGGTGCGCGCCAGAGCAGGCCACCGAGCAGGTCGCCGTGCGCCGTGCTCGCGATCAGTCGTTCGATGACGGTCATCGTGGCGGCCCGCTTTCAGAGGATCGTCGGGCGAACGAAGATGACGAACTCCTCGCGCATGCGCGACTGGGTCTTGCTGCCGCCCAGGCCAATGGGTGCGCCGTCGGTCAGTGTGCGGCGGTTGTCGCTGGAGATGAGTCGGCTCAAGCCCGTGATGACCAGGATCTGGCCGGCCTTGAGCGCGACGGTGGACTGGTCGTTGATCGCGGTCGTCTCGGGTGTCTGCACGGTCTGCTGCGCCGTGCCGGTGCCCGACGTGAAATTGACCAGGTTCACGAGCGATGACAGGCCGATGCCGAACTTCAGGAGCACCGTGTTGTTGTCGAGGATGAAGGGTTGGGCGAGGTAGCGGTCGCCGGTGGTCACCGTGGACGTGACGAGGCCGGGCGCCCCGACGCCGGTGGTGCTGGCCGCGCCGGGAATGGTCGCGCTCACATAGGCCCGCCCGCCCAGGCTGGACTTGCGGTCCCAGGTGCGGTTCAGTGCCAGCAGGCTCACCTCGCGATGCTGCGTTGAGACCCCGTACTCGCTGAGCAGCTTCAGCAAGGCGCTGCTGCCGCCCAGGTGCGTGATCGCGGACGTGGTGATGCCCGATTGCGCCGGCGTCAGTATCGAGAAGCCGACGTTGGCGGCCGTGGCACCGGCGAGCGTGGCGGGCGCGCCGAACGTGCCCGTGTAGGCGCCGCCGAGTGCGGACAACACGGCGTTCCATTCGATGCCGCGTTCGTCGGACTCGTTGCGCGTGACGCTGTAGACGTCGAACTGCACCTGCGCCTGGCGCAGCAGGCTTTCGTTTTCGACGCGCACGAAGTCGCGCACCTTCGACAGCGTCTCCTTCGTCGTCGTGACGGCGATGCGGCCCGAGCCGTCGGAACGCACGGCCGACGAGCCGGGCACGTCCTTGATGATCTGGGCTATGGCTGCCAGGATCGAGCCGATGACGTTGGACTTGCCGTGCTCGTTGACCTCGTTGCTGGAACTGGCCGTGCTGTTCGTGCCGCCCCCGCCGTTGCCCGAGCTGGTGGCGTTGGCCTGGTCGGCGCCGCTCAGTCCGAGGTGGTAGTCCGTCTCGCTCTCGAGCGCCGCGATCTCGAAGAACTCGGTGCGAAAACGCTCGATGACGACCACGCCGTCGCGGTACTCCCACGACAGGCTCAGTTGATCGGTGATCAGATCGAGATAGCCTTGCAACGACCCGGACCAGCGCATCGCGACGGCATTCACCGAGGTGTCGCGCGGAACGGGCCAGGGCGCCGGCGGCACCCCCTCGGTACCAGCGGACGGACGCGCCGCCGGCGCCGGCAGTGCAGGCAGCGCCTGAGGCAACGGCGCTAACGCAGGTGACGGCGTGGGAAGAGGCCGCGACGAGGCGTCCGCAGCCCCGAACACGTCCGGCTTCAGACGCACCGGCACGCCGGTGACGGCCGTGATGCGGTCCGCCATCGTTCGCAGGCCCACCTTGCCGCCGGTGGCGGCATCGTCGAAGTTGAGTTTCACGGGCTCGGTGAAGATGCTGGGCAGGCGCTCGCCGCTGCCCATCGGCACGCTGACCGAGCCGACCCAGGGGCTGCGCGCGCGGCGCAGCACCGGCTTGCTGGCCTGCTCTGCGGCGCGGCGATCGGCGTCGACCTGGGAGCCCGCGGCACCGCTGCCCTGCTCCGCCAGCGTGCGGTCCGCGTGCAGCGACGACGTTCCCGTCGAGCCCAGCGCATGGTCGGCCTGCACGCGCTCGGCGACACCCGGCTCCGCGCAGCCGAGCAACGCGGCCGCGAACAACAGCGCAACCCAAAGCGCCAAATGCCGCGCCAGCGAAGGATGGGGAGCGTTCATTGCGCGTCGCACTCGCGCGCCTGATCGCCCTGGCGCGTGATGCGCACGAGCGGCGGCGTGTTGGCGTAGATGCAGGCCTCCAGCGGATAGTCGCTCTGGCGGATGCCGGCTGAATTCAGGATCGCCTTGAGCGCCATCTCGAACGTGCCCTCCACGCTGTCGGGTGCGCCGATCAGGAAGTTGCGCTGCGCGTCCCATTTCACGCGGTATCCCGCCTGCGCGCCCCAACGCTCCAGTGTGCGGGCGAGCGTGATGTCCTGGGTCAGTACGCTCCAGTGCGCCATGGCCGCATCGGTGCCTGCGCTCCCCGCATACGGTGCGACCGGCAGTGCGGCGTCACCCGCAGGATGCCAAGGCGGGGCCACGGCCGGGAACGGCTCGGCCGCGCGAGCCATCCCGACGATGCATGCGAGCACGCCGAACGCGGAGGTGACAAGGACATTCATGGCAGCACTCTTCTCGCAAGGCCGTCGCGTTGCGACGGCAGAAGTTCTGGTTGCAGACGACGGCATGACATTCATTCGGCGGCGGTAAAACGCACGACGTGGTCGGCGACGGCCTGCGCCTGCACCGGATAGCCTTGCGCACGCAAACCCGCGACGACCTGCCTGACGGCGTCGGGGAACGACGGCGCATCGACCCGCATCGCGCCATTGATCGGCGCGACCCAGCCCACGTCCCAGACGACGTCGTAGCCGCTGGCGCGTGCCCAACGCCGGAGCGAGACCGCGATATCGCGATCGGCCAACGTGATGTCGAACGGCGCCGGCGCGTCCTGACGGGCTGCCGCCAAGTCACGCCTTTCCACCACGCTGTTCCAACGCAGCGTGGACGCACGCGGGCGTGCCTCGACCGGCGCCGTGTCGCCGTCGGACATGCGAATGTCCCGCGCAGGAACACCACGCGCCAGCAGCGCGTTGCGCAGCGCCTGCGCGCGCAGCGTCGCCAATGCGTCGTGCTGGCCGGTGTCGTTGCGGCCGATGGCCGTGATCGGCGTGTCGCGACCGATGCGCACGACCAGCGCCGACAACGCGTCCAGCACCTCCGGCTTCAGCGTGGCGCTGCCAGGCGCGAAGACGACGGGCTGCTCGTGCGACGCATTCCTGAACGCCTGCGCCTGGGCAGACGCGCCGTAGTCCACCCCGGTCGTCAACCCGCTCTCCGCCGTCGCCAGCGATCGCCCGCCATCGTCTTGCAGCAGGACAGCTTCGTCGCCGAGTGCGGAGTCGCCCCGTCGCACCACGGCGCGGGCGCTGCCCAGCACCAGCGTGAACTCGCTGGCGCCCGTGCGGGCCGTGAAGTACTGGCCTTCGGGCTGCATCACCAGCAGCGCCAGATCCTTGCCGGCAAAGACAGCCGGCATGGCCTGGTTGGGACGAGCCTCGAAGTAGACCTTGCCGCTGCCGTCATCGAAGACCTGGGCGGGACGCGCGGGCTTGTCGCCACGGATCGCGTAGCCGAAGTCGTACTGCCCCACGAAACGCTTGCCGGGCAAGCTGAGCGCGTTGCCGCCGACGACCAGCAACAGCGCGCCACAAAACGCTCGACCGAAGACGGCACGAGCGCTGGCACGTGCGGCGAAACGAGTGTGTGGATCGGCTCTCATGGTCGAGTCGATTCTGCGAGTGCGCCAGAAAACTGCCAGCCGCCAAACTCGCGCTAAATCGCCCGTTTGGCGAGCGAAGCGGCCAACCGCGCGATCACGTCGACAGCCGCATCGGGCTGCGAAGAGTCAGCGCAAGGAACGCACGATCTCGCGCAAGCAACGCGCTCGATCTTGGCGGGCGCAGCCCGTTGCAGAAAGGCGAGCCACGCCACGTCGCAGCTTCAGCGAGGCAAAAACCAAACACCGGGACATGGGTGTATGGTGAATCGTCGTGTACTGATTGCGGCAGGGGTCGAAGCGTGCCCGCGAGCACGCTTTGTGCAGCATCTCCCAACGTTGCTCGTCACTTCCGGAGCTCCCATGAATGCCCTCACGCAAGCGCTCGCCGCCGCCGATCCCACACTGATCGCCAAACTCGAAGCCCTCTACAAGGACATCCATCAGCATCCCGAGTTGTCGATGCAGGAAGTCCGCACTGCCAAGATCGCTGCCGACGCGATGCAGGGCTTCGGCTTCGAAGTGACACGCAACGTCGGCGTGACCGGCGTGGTCTGCGTGATGAAGAACGGTGAAGGCCCGACCGTGATGTTGCGCGCCGACATGGACGCGCTTCCAATGGTCGAGAACACCGGGTTGCCGTATGCCAGCACCGTGATGGCGCGCGACGCGGAAGGCGACGAGGTCGGCGTTGCACACTCCTGCGGCCACGACATGCACGTGACCTGGATGATTGGCGCTGCGCACATCCTGTCAGCGAATCGCGCCGCCTGGCACGGCACGCTGATGATCGTGTTCCAGCCAGGCGAGGAAACGGCCGAAGGCGCAAGCGCCATGGTGCGCGACTGGGGCGATGGTCGCTTTCCGAAGCCCGACATCATCCTGGGTCAGCACGTGATGGTCGGAGTGGCGGGCACCGTGAACTACCGGCCAGGCGTCACGCTCTCGGCCGGAGACAGCCTGAAGATCAAGCTGTTCGGGCGCGGCTCGCACGGCTCGCAGCCGCAAACCTCGATCGATCCGGTCATCATGGCTGCGGCCACCACGATGCGCCTGCAGACCATCGTCTCGCGGGAGATCGCACCGACGGTGCCGGCGGTGCTCACGATCGGTTCGCTCCAAGCCGGTACCAAGGAAAACATCATCCCTGACGATGCCACGATCAAGCTGAACATGCGCACCTTCGACGAGGACACGCGCGAGTACATGCTGAAGTCGATTCGCCGCATCTGTTGCGCCGAGTGCGACGCCTCCGGGGCGGAACGGCCGCCCGAGTTCACCCCGATCAACAGCTACCCACTGACCGAAAACGATCTGGCAGCAACGCAACAGGTGGCGCTGGCGTTCGACCAGCAGTTTGGCAAGAACGCCTCGCTGGCGGCCGGGCCGGCGTCGGCCAGCGAAGACTTCAGTGTCTTCGGCCGCACCTGGGACGTGCCCTACGTGTTCTGGTTCGTTGGCGGTACCGACCCGGCGGTGTACGCCAAGGCGAAACAGGACAAGTCCGTCAACAAGATCCCCAGCAACCACTCGCCGAAGTTCGCGCCGCAGATCCATCCGACGCTGGAGACCGGCTTGCAGGCCATGCTGACCGCCGCCAGCGCGTGGCTGTGTCCCGCCGTCGCGTCGTGACTCAAATCTTGTCGAAGCCCCCGCCCGTAGCTGCAAACCCGCCGCCGATCCGAAATGCGCCAATGGCACCGTGCAGTTCGAACGGGGCCACGCCAGCGCCGTGCGTGGTGAGGCCGCCGTCGATCTCGATCGACCGCGCCGAACCGCCAGGCTTGACGCTGAAGGCGATGGCCGCCAGCTTCATCACCACGCCCTTGACGAGCGAATCGCCAGTGCCGCCAAAGGTCTCGACGCCGCGGTGCACCACCAGGCGTCCGATCGGCTGGCTGATCTGGATGCCGACGGCGCCGTCGGCATGGGTCGTCACGCGCTCGAACTCCGCGAGGCCCACCGTGCCGGCGTAGACGTTGAAGCCGCGGGCACCGGCACCGAAGGTCTCGATCGGTGCCAGTACCTTCAGCGTGTTGACGATGTTGAAGTTCACGAAGCCGATGCCGCTCGGGCCGTACGAGGTCAGCTTCTGCTCGGCGGTCCAGCGGTCCACGTAGCCCCAGTTGTCCAGCACCATGTCGTTGACGCCGTAGGTCACGACCGGGCCGCGGTTGCGCACCTCGTCGACGTGCGCGTTGAAGACGGTGAACACGCCACCGGTGATCTGGTCCGGCGTGCCTTCCGGGATGCCGCCGTCGCTGTAGACCGCACCCGTATCGAGCTGCGTCACCACGAGGCGGCCTCCGGTAAAACCGGCGCCGCTGACGAAGATGCCGCTGCCGCGAACCGGTGCGCCTTCGCGGCCCGCCGACAATCCGATCAGGTTGGCGCTGATGGTCACGCGCTCGTCCGGCTGCATGTTCCACAGCGTGAACGCCCCCTGCAGAACGTGGACGCCGAAGCCGACCGGCCGGTCGGTATACGCACGCGCGTCCGCGCTCACGATGTCCAGGCCGTCGACGTCGACATGGCCGCTCTTCACGGCGTCTCGCGCCAGGAGCTGTACCTGCCCGGTGACAGTGAGGTTGGCCAGCCGCATGCGCCCCAGGCTGGAGACTGTCGTGTCGTTGAAGATGGCGCGCTTGTCGGGCGACGCCGTCAGTTGCAGTCCGCTGACTTCGTTGTCGGTGCTGAGTTGCAGGCCGTCGACGCCATCGGCAAACTCGATCGATGCCAGGGCGCCTTCCCTGTGCAGCGACTGCCCGGGTGCGAGACGGAAGGTCGGCGCATTCTTCAACGGGCCGCGCACGACGATCCGGCGGACAGAAGGGTTCAGCGTCGCCGTGATCAGGGCATCGATCGACTCGGCAAGTTGGTCTGCTGAGCGGGAATTGGTCATGGCGCTTTCCTGGCTTGCACGTCGGTGGATGCCGGCGCATGAAGCCGGAGTTTCGACTCTATTCCGAGCATGCGAATCGGGGAAGCCCTGCAGAAGAATTTCACTTGCTCTGCACTGGCACAAACGCTGCCATCGAGTCCGCGGCCAGTGCGCACTTTGCCGGAAAATGCGCGGTAAGCTGCCGCCATGAGGACACCGAACGCAGCCACGCGAGCACGACCGAGTTGTTCTGCAAGGCAGCGGAAAAGCTCAAATTGGAGCGCCGATGAAACGAACGATCTCGACCATTCTGCAAGCCGAACCGGTGATCGACGACGGCGACATGCTGCTGCGCCGCGCGCTGCCGTCGCAGCAACGAACGGCGCTGGGGCCGTTCGTCTTCATCGATCACTACCGCCATCGCAGCCGTCGCGGCATCGGCGACCGGCCGCACCCGCATGCGGGAATCGAGGTGCTGAGCTATCTGCTCGAGGGCGCCGTCGAACACCGCGACAGCCTGGGCTTCAAGGACAGGCTGGGGCCTGGCGACGCGCAGCACATCCGCGCCGGGCGCGGCATGCTGCACGCCGAGCAGCCGGAGGGGGGCCGCCATGGACTGCAGCTGTGGACCAGCCTGCCCCCGGACCAGAAACTCGTCGAGCCGGCCTACGCCTCGTTTCGTGCCACCGACATTCCGGAGCTCGCTCGCGACGGGGCGCGCGTGCGCGTCATCGCCGGGCATGTCGACGGCGTCGATGGGCCGATGAAGCTCGCCACGGCGACCACGTTGGTGCACGTCCATCTCGATGCGGCAGCCACGGTCTCCCTGACGGTGGACGCGACGCAGGAACTCGGGCTCTATGTGCTCGATGGCGCGCTCGTGGCGGACGATGGTGTCGCCCTGGGCGCGGGCACGCTTGTCGTCTTGACGCCGGGCGACAGTGTCCGCATCGCTGCCGTGTCGGATCGACCGCTGGACGTGGCTTTGCTGGGTGGAGCCCCGGTGCAGGGGCCCGTCCTGTTCTCGGGTTCGTTCGTGATGGACACGCACGAGCGTCTCGCCCAGGCAAGACGGGATTTCGCCAGCGGCAAGATGGGAACGCTGGACGGCGTTCCGTTCAACAAGGAGAACCAAGCATGATGCTCGACTGGAACGACTATCAGAAGCAGCTGATCGGTGCGATCGGCCAGATCGCCACGTTGAGCCCCGACACCGTCCGGGGCTACCGGACGCTGGGCGAGGCGGGCGCGAAGACCGGGACGCTGGACGCGAAGACACGCGAGTTGATCTCGCTGGCAGTGGCCGTGAGCCTGCGCTGCGACGGCTGCATCACGACACACACCGGCGCCGCCATCAAGGCGGGTGCGAGCAAGGAGGAGATCGCCGAGGCGCTGGGGGTCGCGATCGCCGTCAACGCCGGCGCGGCGATGGTCTATTCGGCCCGCGTCATGGATGCCTACGCTGCGAAGATCGGCTGACACCGCTTCCGGATAGACACGGGACGCCGGCCATGCCATGCGGCCTTCGCGGGCCGCCGGCAGCGGCCATCTGCTCTTCAGCCTGCGCAGCTACCCGCAGTCTTCGCCGTCGGATCGCGGCGCAACCGCCTTGCGTTCGCAACGGATGCGCGTACGCTTGGCAACCCCATCTCGACATCCGACACTCGCGTCGGCCTCGACGACGCAAATGAATTGGAGACACTGATGAGTACCTATCGAATCGCAGTCGTCGTCGGCAGCCTTCGCCGCGAATCGCTCAATCGCCAGTTGGCAACCGCGATCGCGCGGTTGGCGCCGCCGGACTTCGCCTTCGCGCAGGTCGAGATCGGCGATCTGCCTCTCTACAACCAGGACGACGACGCCAACCAGGCGGCACCGGTCAAGCGCCTGAAGGCCGAGATCCTGTCAGCTTCTGCGTTGCTGTTCGTGACGCCCGAGTACAACCGCTCGATCCCCGGCGTCCTGAAGAACGCGATCGACCACGCCTCCCGACCTTATGGCCAGAGCGTGTGGGCGGGCAAACCTGCCGGCGTGCTCGGCATCTCGGTCGGCGTGATCGGAACGGCCCTCGCGCAGCAGCACCTGCGCAACATGCTCGCCTACCTCGACGTTCCTGTCCTTGGCCAGCCCGAAGCGTTCATCCATGCCCATGCGGGCCTGTTCGACGCGGACGGCAACATCGGCGCGGCCAGCAAGGCCTTCCTGCAAGGCTGGATGGACAAGTACGTCGCATGGGTGAAGTCGCACGCGGGATGAAGCGCGGTTCGCGGGTCGCGCCCGACGCCAGGCGGCGCAGCGGCCGGCGCCCGCTCAACGCTGGTCGCTGAAGCCGATCGAGGCATGCGAGCCGTCGCAGAAGGGCTTGTTGCGAGAGGCCCCGCAACGGCACAGCGTGACGCGATTGCGCAGCTCGTAGGCAAAGCCATCGGCGCCGATCACCTGTACGCCCCCCCGCAGCCAGAGCGGGCCCGAGCAGCTCTTTTCGGGATCTTCGATCAATACCGCGGACGCTTCGAATTCGGGCTCCACCGCCTTGCCGCTCGCGTTGTCCCAGGCGACCAGCCGGCCAGAAGGACAGTCGCAGGACTGTGCGACGAAGTGGTGCTTCGCCGATGGGTCGTCCGTCCGATCGACGAGACCCCACACCTGCCCGTTCGGGTCGCAGAAGCGCGCGAACGCGCACAGGCTCTCGACGTCGGTGAGCGACATGACCGGGCCGCGCATGACCTTGGCCTGTTCGCGATACGGCCGGCGGTCGGCCGTCTCGGTGCCGTCGAATCCGGTCTTCTGGTGCGAACCGTCGCAAAACGGCTTGTTGGCACTTTGCCCGCAACGGCACAAGCTGTACTGCGCCTGAGTCGGAATGTCCTGGCCCGGTGTCCACGTCGTCGACTCTCCGGTGGCGTTGGTGCCGATCGCCTTGCAGCTGAGAGGCAATCCGCCCGACACCATATACGGCCCATCGACCGTGATCCTGACCTGTACGCCTTTGGCGTCGTGCTGGCTCATCTGGAGTCTCCGGTTCGTCTTGACGGCGCGAGTCTCGTCAACGCACATCGTAGATGAATCGACCGCGGCGCGGGGAACGCCTTCGGCCAGCAAAGTTGCGCTCAGCCTGCCTGCGGGCCGGGAAGCGCCCGTCGGCCTGCCGCGCCATTGGAATTCGCTTGCGCATACCCTTGTTGACACCGAAGAGGCAAGCGCCGACGATGAACTGTCCGCCCCGATGGGCGCCTCGACGAGCAGCAGATGATCGATACCGGTACCGGGCCTTACGCGATATTGCTGCTCAGACTGGCCCTCGCCGCCATCTTCATTGCGCACGCCATGTTGAAGTGGCGCGTCTTCACCATTCCAGGCACGGTCTCGTACTTCAAGTCCCTCGGCCTGCCAGGTTGGTTCGCCTACGTGACGCTCACGGTGGAGCTCGGTGGCGCGGCTTGTCTGATCCTGGGCATTTGTCCGAGAGTCGTCGCGTTGTTGCTCGCCCCCCTGATGATCGGCACGATCGTCACGGTCCACGGCAAGAACGGTTGGCTGTTCAGCAATACCGGCGGCGGCTGGGAATACCCCGCATTCTGGACCGCTACGCTCATCGCCGTGTTCCTGCTCGGGGACGGTGCGTTCGTCTTGCTGCCGACGCCGGCGTTCGGAATCTGACGCCAGCCTCGTCGCTCGCCCGGGCTGCCACGGGGCACTGCCTTCGAAGGGGGAATTGCCATGAAAGTTGCATTGATCGGTGTGACAGGCAGGGTCGGCTCCCGCTTGCTGGCGGAACTGCTTGCCCGCGGCCACGTGGTCACGGGCATCGTGCGCACGGCAGCCCCCATCGAACCCACGCCTGCGTTGTCGATCGCCATCGCAGATGCACGCGACGCAGCCGCCCTCGCGCCGGCACTCGCTGGCCACGATGCGGTCATCAGCGCTTCGCGCTTCGTCTCGTCCGACGCCAGCGCGCTGATCGCCGCATCGAAGCAGGCGCGCGTCGGGCGGCTCCTGGTCGTCGGCGGCGCGGGCAGCCTGGAAGTGGCCCCGGGGAAGGCGCTGGTGGATTCCCCGGGGTTCCCCGAAGCCTTCAAGGTGGAAGCCAACGCGGGACGCGCGTTCCTCGCGGTGCTGCGCGCAGAGACGTCGCTCGACTGGACCTTTCTGTCGCCATCCGCTGATTTCTCACCGGGCGTCCGCACCGGGCATTTCAGGCTGGGACATGACGCCCTGCTCGTTGATTCCACGGGGCGCAGCTGGATCTCGATGGAAGACTTCGCGGTGGCGCTCATCGACGAACTGGAGCAGCCGAAACACAGTCGCATTCGCTTCACGGTGGGCTACTGATGCACGACATTCCTGCTGGCACGAACATGAGCGGTCGAGAGGATACGCCCTCCCAGGCGGCTGCGTCCGAAGCTCGCCCGGGGTCGCCCATCGCGCCGCCATCACGCCGCACGGTGCTGGCCGGGATGGTGTCCGTCATCGCGGCGACGCTGATCCCCAGTGCAAGCGCCGAGGTCGCGCCCAATGCCGGACGCGACAGCTTCCTGGCCTTGTCCGCGATCATCGCCGGGCCGCGGGCGGTCGACGGCCCCCTGGCGCGACGCCTGTTCGACGCGCTGCAAGCGGACGACCCGTCGTTCGCCGCCTCGGCAGGAACGCTCCTGAATCTCGTCAACGAACAGCACCTCGATTCGTCGGGCCTGCAGCAGGTGCTGGACGCCGGTCACCCGGAGCTCGCCGCGCTACCGCGCCGAGTCGCTTCCGCCTGGTTCATGGGCATCGTCGGCAAGGGCGAAAGAGCGCGCTGCGT
>FSXQ01001792.1_pt1 | contig 19848 bp, 15 predicted proteins | sample 1638011 | NCBI WGS metagenome assembly FSXQ01 (sample SAMEA3914789, study PRJEB12502) | metagenome | biome: forest; material: soil | place: Canada | collected 2011-07-03 | depth 0.3 m | reverse complement strand
CGTCGTCATCGGCGCGACGTATTCCGGGCTGCGCATCAACACGATCTCGCAGAACATGAACATGACCATCGCGTTCAACACGTTCTACAACAACGACCATGTCGCCAGCGGCTCGGGCAACGGCCAGGTGCTCAACACCTGGGGCAACTACGGCCCGACCGGCACGATCCGCATCTACGACAACATCTTCGCTGCTGGCCCGCTCACGGTGAACTCCTCGGCGTTCTACACGAACTCCGGCGCCACCGACGCTTACCTCGACTTCAAGCGCAACCTGTTCTTCGACAACGGCTACGGCTGGAGCGCACTGGCTCGCGACGCGACGGCGATCTACGGCGACCCGCTGTTCACTGCCCCGGCGTCGAGCAACCTGTCGCTGCAGGCCGGCAGTCCGGCGATCAACACGGGCACGCAAGCCACGTCGATCACGGTGAACAACGACATCACGATCCTCACGGCTCGCCCCGCCAACGGCGCCAACGACATCGGCGCCTACGAACGCGCGAATTGAGGGAACGCGCCGGGACTGCACGCAGGCCCGGCGCCGCCTTCCGATGAGCGCGACCGGCGTCGCGACCGCCGCACGCCGCGGCGGCCGTGCCTGCGGCTAGTTGCCGTCCTGCTTCGCGGCGGGATGGGCCGACAACGGCCTGTGCCGGAAGGACTGAAGCACGGCACCGGACGCATCGTGGCAAATCAATGCGTTGTCCTCGAAGGTGACGAAAGCCGTCCGCGTGACAGGACACGCCAGATCGCCTTCTTGCCTGGGGAACGACTGCCCGTTGGGACCGTAGTAGACGCTGTAGAGCTTGCGCTCCACGCCCGCGGCCGCAAGATCGGCGCCGTGGTAGTAGAGGTAGGCGTTGATGTACGAGCATGCCAGCAACGCCGTGCCATAGAGCAGCGAGACCCGGGTCGACATCCGGCATCCGACCACCAGGATTCCCACCAGCAGCGTCCCGATCATCGAGGCGTACAGCTCCGATGAGTGCACGTAGAACATCGGCGAGCAGGCGCCCAGCATCGCGAACGCAAACCATTTCACCGTCGCCGTTCGCCAATCCAGCCGGGAACAGGCCCACAGCAACACGAGCGCGGCGAGCGAGCCGCAGGCGGTCCACAGCGTCGCCAGTCGCGCGATCGACAACAGGCTCGACGGCACCGGCGTCACTCCGAACGCCAGGCTCACCACGACGTTGCGTGCGATGTCCACCAGGTTCGGACTGAGGTTGTAGTGGCCCGATGCCTCCGGCATCTGCGACTTGTAGGCGATCTTCAGCGCCAACCAGCCGGCCAGGCAGAGCGCGTACAGCACGGCGCTCGCCGCGTAGCCGATCCTCGGACGACGATGGCGAACGTACTGCCACAGGCCGATGGCCGGCAGCACGCAGGCCGCGCCGATCGCCAGTTCCTTCGTGAACAGCAGCAGGCTGGATGACAGGTTCAGTGCGACATACCAGGATTCGCTGTCGTCGCTTGCAGGCTCCCGCAGTACCCGCACCAGGCAGTGCAGCGCGCCCGCGAAGGCGAGGTTGCACAGGGACTGGCTGACGGTGTCGACCTGGGAGATGGCGTAGAACCAGACCGGACTTCCTGCCACGATGGCCCAGCAGGTCGCGCTTGCGAACTGCCGCCCGGTGAGCCGTTCGATCGAGAGCAGGTGGATGCTCGCGGCTGCGACGCAGACGAGCGCGGACACGATCGTCCACAACGGCAGCCAGACCTGGTTGGCTGCCAGGACGAGCCAGTATTCGATCGGGCGGATGTAGTAGACGATGGTCGCCAGCAGCGAGTGCCGACCGACCGGGGCGAGCGTGTTGACGTCGTCGCCGGTATAGGCCGCCCACATCAGGATCTGGACGCAGATCCCGGAGACGGCCAGGCATGCCAGTGCGAACGCGGCGATCCAGTGGCGACGTTCGTCGCTCGGGGCCGGTCCGGCTCGCAGTTCGACTGAAGAAGTGGCGCCTGCGTTCATGGTGTCGATCGCGGATCGACGAAGGTCGACGGCTTGTGATGGTCAAACATCTCGGGTTCCTTCGGAAGCGGGTCGTATCGTCGTCGGTGCATGGCCATCGCCGCGGCAATCACCACGAACAGGTAGAAGCTCCAGTCGTGGTCCTTGGCATCGAGGAACGCCCGAAAGATGATGGAGTAGAGCGCGATGAGCGTGGCGATGCGGAGATTGTCCATCGACAGCGCCTCGGGGCTCGCGAAGGGCGTCTTCACCTCGCGCCGGATGCTCCCGAGCATCTTCATGAACGCGAAGAAGCCCAGCAGGCCGGTGGTGGCCGCGACCTCGATGTAGGTGTTGTGCGAGTTCTTGCCGATCTGGTCGTGGCTCAGTTCGCCATAGTCGCGCGCCATTTCACCGAACCGACGGTTGCCGATTCCGATCAGCGGATGCGCCAGCACCATGTTGCCGCCGGCCTTCCACAGCTCGAAGCGGGAGTTCTCCGCATCTTCCGCGGTGTAGTTGTCGCCGTTGGTGGCCGCACGAATCGCGTACTGGTAGCTGATGGCGCCGAGCCCCAGCAGCACGACGATGGGCAGGAGCACCGCGCGCCGCTTCGGCGTCATCGTGAGCATGACGATCAGGAGAATCTCGAGCACCAGCGCGATCATGCCGCCGCGCGATTGCGACAGCACCGTGCCGTACATGCACGCGAGCAGGGCCACGCCCATCAGCAGGCGCCCCAGGCGATTGGTCAGTTCATTGCGCAGCGCGTAGGCGAAGGGCAGCACCTGGATGATGATGAACGTGTAGTCGTTGTGATTCTCGTAGTTGCCGTAGGCGCCGGCGAGGCTGCCATAGCTGACGCGCAAGCCCGCGTGCAGCGCGTAGATGCCGTAGAAGACGAGCCAGAGGGAGCCGCAGGTCATGCCCCAGAGATAGCGGCGCAGGTTGGGCGGCGAATCCGTGAGCATCAGCGACAGGATCACGAACTGCGCGAGCGGGGCGACGTAGGCGGCCTCTCCGATCAGCGAGCTGACGCCCTCGTTGATCACCGACAACGCCTGCACCACCATGAACGCGAGCATCCAGCGAAAGGCGCGGCTGCCGAAAGCCACCTTGCGCGAATACTCGCCGCGCGGCGCGATGCGGGTCAGCAGCACCAGCCCGCTGACGATCTGGAGGGGCAGAAACGGCGCGAGCTCCGGCCACAGAACCCCCGGCTGGACGAAGAAGACCAGCGGGTACAGGAAGGCGAGGGAGAACATGGCAGGTGCGGCGCTGGAGAGCCCGGCTCAGGTGCGCGCGACGAGTCCGACGCCCATGCAGATGCACAGCACGCCCGCGCAGCGCAACAGCGTCACGCCCTCGCCGAGCATCGCACCGACGACCAGCGTCAGCACGAAGCCGAAGCCGACCAGCGGATAGGCCTTGGAGACGTCCCATCGCGCAAGCACCGACAGCCAGACGACCGCCCCGACGCCGTAGAGCATGAACCCGAACAGGATCCACGGGTTGAGCGCCACGTTCATCAGGCTGTCGACCAGCGAGCCCGCCGATCCTCTCGACGCGATTTGCCGCATGCCGTGCTTGAACACGAATTGCGCGGTCACGGAGATCGCGATGCTTGCCAGGGCAAGGACGAACGGGGGCATGTCAGAAATCCAGTTTGACGACGTGCGCCAGGAGCGTGACGGCGACGATCAAGCCGATGACGATGCGGCTGTTGAGGTCGCGCACCGCGAACACGAGCGGATCGTCATGCATCTCCCCGCGCGCGGTCTTGATCCAGAGCCGCGTCATCCAGTAGATCAGGCCCAGTGCCGCAAACCAGATGAGCTTGGGCGACGAATAGCGCACGATGGTGTCCGGCGCGTGGATGAACAACCCGAACACGACCACGGCGCACAGGCTGGCGCCGACGCCCATCGGCCAGAGCACCTTCAGGTCGGCGACCTTGTAGTCGCGCCCTTGGGCACCCAGCCGCCCTTCCTGCTCCAGGCTGACCAGTTCGGCGCAACGCTTGACGAGTGCCAGCCCGAAGAAAAGGAAGCCCGAGAACGCCAGCAGCCACGAGCTGACCTCGACGCCGATCGCGACGGCCCCGGCCAGCACGCGCAGCGTATACAGGCTGGCCAGTGTCAGGACGTCCGCGACGACCACGCGCTTGAGCTTCCAGCTGTAGGTGCTCGTCAGGATCACGTAGACCAGCAGGAGCGCGGTGAACTGCAGGTTCGTCGAGAGCGCGATGGCGAACGCGGTGACCATGAGCACCACGCCGGCGAAGAGGGCCTGCGGGATCGTCACCGCACCCGAGGCCAGGGGTCGATGCTTCTTGCGGGCGTGTGCGCGGTCGCTGTCGAGATCCCACAGGTCGTTGACGAGATACGTCGCCGACGCGGCGAACGAGAACGCGATGAAGGCGCAGATCGCGAGGCGAGCACGGTGCGGATCCGTCGAGAACGACGTGAGCAGCGGAACCAGGATGAGCAGGTTCTTCAGCCATTGATGCGCGCGGATGGCCTTCAGCCAGACCCGCGGCCCCGCGCGTCCGGCGTGCGGCTCGAAGCTGCGTTCGATGGCCGACTGGGTCGCGACCTTGCGCCGGAAGCGCTCGGATCCGCCCACGACGATGGCCGCGCTCGCGGCCTTCCATACCGGCAGGTCGGCATTGCTGTCGCCTGCGTAGACGAACGCGTCGCCGACCCGTTCGCGAATCACGTCGCGCTTGCGTTCGGCCTTGAAGTTGTTGTGATCGTCGCTGGCGATGACGTCGTCGAACAGGCCGACCCGCGTCGCCACGGTCTGCGCGATGCGTTCGTTGGCGGCCGTGCACAGGATGATCCGGCGGCCGCTCGCCTTCTGCTCGTGCAGGTACGCCAGCAAGCCTTCGTGCAGGGGCACGCCCTGGCCGACCCAGCGCACGCGCTGGGCGATGCGCGACTTGAAGCCGGCGCGTCCCTGCAGCAACCAGAACGGCAGCAGCAGCAGGCTGACCGGATGCCGCTGGATCAGGCGGATGATCGACTCCCACAGGGTGTCCGTCGGCGTCAGCGTACCGTCCAGATCGATCACGAGGGGATGAGCGGTCGCCATGGACAGGGGCATGGAATCAGGCATGGGTTTCCGGCGCGTTGGTTGGAGCGGCCCGCCAAGGGCGCAAGCCACGGGCGATGCGGTACACCGACAGCATCGCGCAGGCATTCGGCACCCCGATGACAGACCCGGCCAGCGGGCCCGTGTCGGACGATGCGTGGCGTTCAGGCGAGCGCGTCATCGAGACTCGCCCGAGCGACGGCAGAGGCCGCCACTCAAGCTGGCAATCGGGATCGGGGCCTTGTGGGCAAGCGAGGACATCGTCGGGAGCGTCTCTGTCGATGGGCGGTGGGACTCGCCACGGGTGCCTTTGAACCACTCGGCACTTTACCCGCGAAGAGTTCGCGCAAACCGGACTCCCTCCAAGTGGGGAGCGGCCCGATCGGACGCATTGCCATGAATTCACGGAATTCAGGGCGGCTTCAGCGCAGTACCTGCGATCCGTGCGCGCCGCATGAACCTCGCACGCCCGCGGATTCGCTGCTGCGTGCTCGGGACGCCCCCATTTTTGGGAGATGCGTCGCCCGTGTCGCTGCACCGAAGGTGGCCTGTCGTACGATGGCGCGCTCGCGAATGGTCGCGGGACCAGCCCGAGAGTCCTGGGTGATCATCTGCCTCGTCTTCCCTTTCGCGAACTTCGACCAGCGACGCGTTTCCCGCGCGATCGCCGGCGGCCGCCTGTCGGACCGGTTGCCGCTCGGGCGCGCAACGGTTGCGGAACCGCGTCGATGACCAGCCTGTCGCACAAGGCCGGTTTCCTGATCGGCGCCAATCTCATCAAGTACGCCGTCGGCTTCACGTTGCCGATGCTGATGGTGCGGCTGCTGTCGAAGAACGACTACGGCGTCTACCAGCAACTGCTGCTCGTCAACTCCATGGCGCTCGGGCTCCTCACCCTGGGCCTGCCGAGCTCGATCTACTATTTCTACAACCGCGTCGGCGAGTCCGGTCGCGCGGCGCTCGTGGTGCAGACGCTGTCGATGCTCGGCATCGCCGGCCTGGTGGCCAGCATCGGGATCGCCTTCGCCACCCCCCTCATCGCCGCCCGCACCAGCAACCCCGCGCTGCTGGACCTGCTGCCGCTGTATGCGCTGGCCATCGGTCTCATGCTGGCCGGCGAGCATTTCACCAACTTCATGGTGGCGCAAGACCGCTACGTGTCCGCCGTGGGCTTCGAGACCTTCGAGACGGTCGTGCGCGTGCTGACCCTGATGCTGCCCATCACGCTCGGATTCGGCATGCGGGGCCTGGTCATCGCAGCGGTCGTGTACGCCCTGGGACGACTGGTCGTGCGAACGCTGTGGCTGACCCATGGCGGGCCGCAGCGCCTGCGGCTGGGCGGCACCCGGCTCGACACGTTCTTTGGCAGCCAGCTGGCCTACAGCATCCCGCTGTGGATGACATCCATCGTCGGCGTGGTCGGCGGCATGCTCGATCGGGCCATCGTCGCGGGCGCCTTCAAGCCCGTGGACTTCGCCGTCTACAGCGTCGGCGCCTTCGCGGTGCCGCTCGACGTCATCTTCCAGGCCTCGGTGGCGGACGTGCTGCGGGCCTCGCTGCCACCCCTGATCCAGCGCGACGATCTGCGCGAAGTCGCGCGCCTGCTGCGCGAGGCCGTGCGCAAGCTGGCCCTGATCATGCTGCCGTCCTTCGTGTTCCTGCTCGGCTTCGCGCAGGAATTCGTGACCTTGCTGTTCACCAACCAATATGCCGACAGCGTGCGCGTCTTCAGGATCTACACGTGCTGCATTCCGCTGTTCATGTTCGTGCTCAGCCTGGTGCCGCAGGTGTTCGGGCGCACGCGCATCAACCTCAACATCGTCATCGTCGTCACGGTGTTCCACGTCGTGCTCAGCTTCACGTTGCTCAAGGTGGTCGGCTTCTACGGTCCCGCGTTGTCCGGCGTCCTGACCTCCTATGCCTCGACGGCCATCTACCTGCGCGTGGCGACGCGCCTGACGAAGTCGCCGCTGAGCCGGCTCGTGCCCCTGCCCGAGATCGCCCGGACACTCGCCTGCGCCGGGCTCGCGTTCGCGGTGGCCTGGCTGATCGGCGGCGTCACGTCCAGCAAGCTCGTCAACCTGCTGCTGCACGCCAGCGTGTTCTCGCTCGTCTTCTTCGTCGCCGGCCTGGCATCCGGCCTGTTCACGCAGCAGGACAAGCGCATGGCAAGGCGTATCGCGCAGAGGCTGCGGCTGGTTCGCCCGGACTGAGGTCTCCCCCCAAAACGGGGAGTCGGTGCCTGGCGACCGGTCTTGCGACAGCAGGGCACGCTATGCTCGACAGATCATCCAGTACCGTTACCCGCCGGATTTCCGAAACGGCGGGACTTCAGAATTTCGCGTCAATCATGACCTTCCAGAATCCGATGACGGCTCCCGTTCCAGCGGCGGTGCCGCGCAAGAGGCTCCGTGCCGTCGTCTTCGGCGGCGGCATCGGCATGTTCCCGCCCCTGATGGCGCGACTGAAGGAAGAATTCGACATCGTCGCCAGCCCGAGCTTCACGGAATCGCCCTGGCTGGGCGCCTGGTACAGGCTGCTGTCCATTCGCTGGCCGCGCCACGCGTGGTACCGCAAATGGCGCTACTACATGGAAAAGACGGGCCCCGCGTTCACGGTCAAGACGCGCAAGGCGGCCGCGCTGCTCGAGCCCTTGCAGGGTCAGTACGACGTCATTCTTTTCTTCGGAGCCATGTTCTCGCCCGGCATGGCCATCGACAAGCCGATGTTCCTGTTCACCGATTCCTGCCGCTGGCTGTCGTCGCGAAACGTGCACGACTCCATCTCGCATTTCGCGAACGCCCGCCACGAGGCCGAATGGCTCGCGCTGGAGGGCGAGCTCTATCGCAAGGCCTTGCGCGTGTTCGTCGGAAGCGATTTCGTCCGCGACGCGCTCGTGGACCACTACAAGGTTGCGCCCGAACGCGCCGTCACCTCGGGCTTCGGGGCAGGCACCGGCTTCGGCGATCCGTACGAGAAGCAATTCGACGGACGCACGATCCTGTACATCGGCAAGGGCGACTTCGAGAAGAAGGGCGGCACGCTGCTGATGAAGGCGTTCGAACAGGTTCGACGCGTCGTGCCGCAGGCCGAGCTCCATGTCGTCGGGCAGGACAGGTTGCCGACGGCGGACGGCGTGGTGAACCACGGCTTCGTACGCGATCGCGGCAAGCTGGTCGAACTCATGCGCAAGGCGCACGTGTTCTCGCTGCCGTCGCTGGTCGACCGCAATCCGATCAGCATCCTCGACGCGATGGCCTCGGCCACGCCCAGCGTGGCGTCCGACTACGGGGCCATGCCGGAGATGGTCGGCGACGCGGGGCTCATCGCGCCCTGCAACGACGTCGACGCCCTCGCTGCCGCGCTGATTCGCATCCTGCAGGACGGCGAGCTGGCGCGCCGGATGGGCGAGCGCGGCCACCGGCGATTCGAAGAGACGTTCAACTGGGAAAGCGTGTGGAAGATCATCGAACGCGAGATCCGGACAGCGTTGCATTGACCCCGCCGCCGGCCGCGGCGCCCCGCCTGGACTGCCTGGACGGCCTGCGCGGGTGGGCGTCGCTCATGGTGGTGCTTTCACACCTCTGGGGCCAGTTCGCCCGCCACGTCTCCGATTTCTATTCGTCGGTCCCGCTGCGGCTGATATCCGACGGGCACTTCGCCGTGCTGATCTTCTTCGTGCTCTCCGGCACCGCGCTGAGCCTGCGCTACACCCGCCGTCCGCAGCCCGTGGCGCTGGGCTGGCTCCTGGCGGCGCGCTACATCCGCCTCGTCGTGCCGATCGCGGCGACGACGCTGGTCATTTATGTGCTGATGCAATTGCAATGGTGCGGCGGCGTCGACGTCGCCGCGGCCGCGCGATCGCCCATCCTGCTGGGACCGCGCTACGGCCTGCCGACGACCCTCTTCGACGTCGCCTCGTTCTCGTTCTTCGACGTCCTGTTCCGCTACGACCCGATCCGTTCGTTCAACCCCAGCCTGTGGACGATGCCCGTCGAGTTCCTCGGTTCCGTCCTGATCTATGTGCTGTTGCTTGCGATGTCGCGCGCGACGTCGCTCGAGCGGCATCACCGGATCGTGATCGGCGCGCTGTTGGCGGGCGGGTTCCTGCTCGCGTCGAAGGGGCTGGCCGCCTGCTTCTGCGGCGGGTACGTGGTCGCCGAGATGCTCCATGCGTCGCCGCTCGTGCACTCGCGCGGGCGCGCGCTCGGGCCCGTGCTCATGGGCCTGGCGATCGCCTGGGTGGCGTTCCAGGGAGAATTGAAGGATGGCACGGGCGCCATCCTGGCGACCGGCGTCGTCATGAGCGTCGCACTCTGGCGGACGCCAGCGCGGCTGCTCTCGTCACGGGTTTCCCGCTGGCTCGGCGCGATATCGTTTCCGCTCTACCTCATCCACGCCGCCGTCATCGACTGCACGAGCAGGCTGTTCCTCGCGCTCCTGAACCACGGCGTCACGCCCGTGACGGCGACTCACGTCACCGTCGCCGTGGCCCTGCCCGCCTGCCTCCTGGCCGCGCGACTGCTGATGCCCGTGGAGCGTTGGAGCATTCGCTGGAGCCGCGCCGTCGGGAGCTATCGGTTCCGCGCCCATCCGCCGGCCACGAACGGCGCCTGAAGATCGCGGATACCGGCGCTCCCGGCCGGTGGACACCGAGGCGGCGGCAGGTCGCGTTCCCCCAATATTGGGGACACTTTTTGTCACAGTCCGCTGCTATGATTTCGCGGGATCCAAAGGGTCCCGGCCCCGGTTTTCCGTGCAGCACGGAAGTCGATTGCGCTCCGACGAGAGCGGCGTGGCCATTACAAGAATGTCTGGAGGGCACCCATGCACGAGACGGTTGTCGACGAAAGCCATCCCGCCTACGAGAAGTTCCTGGCGTGCTTTGTCGAGGGCGCATCCCTGCAGGACATCTACACGGAGTCGGAAGACGGGTTCGCGGTACGCACGCGCAAGTCGGTCGACGATCCCGCCGTCCAGCGCAAGCTGCGCGCGTCGTGCCGTGTCCAGTTCGACCGGATCTTCAGCCACCAGCGCAACCTGGCCGAGCCCATCGCGGAGCACATCGGGCTGGAGGGCAAGAACGTCCTCGATTTCGGTTCCGGCACCGGCGCCCTGGCCGTCGCCGTCGCGCTCAAGGGTGCCTCGGTGACCGCCACCGACCCGACGGCCGTCTCGCTCGAAGCCTGCAACTGGCGGGCCCGCTATTTCGGTCTCGACGAGAGCCGTGTCCGCACCGTCCATATCGGCATCGAACCCGGCCTGCCGTTCGCAGACGCGTCTTTCGACATGGTGACCTGCAACTCGGTGTTCGAGTTCATTCCGTCGCGGCGCGATCAATACGTCCGCGAACTGGTCCGCGTGCTGCGCCCCGGCGGGCACCTGGTCCTGTCGACGGAAAACGGGCTGTTCCCGATCGACTACTACACGCGACGGCTGTTTCCGCTGTTTCGCAGGTCGCTGATGCGAAAAATCAACGCCCCCTACGGCCTGACCTATTTCGAGCTGAAGCGCTGGCTGCGCATGACGGGACGGCAGGTGAACGACCTCTCGAAGTCGAACGCCTTCAATTCGATGGACCATTTCATCGCGCGGCGGCGCGAGGCCGGCGGCGGCGTGGTCGTCGAGGCCGCCAACCTGGCAAACACCGCGCTCAAGGGAGCGTGCCGCGCGCTTGGCTTGTCGTCGCAGATCTTCTTTCCCTACACCACCTTCATGTTCGAACTGCATTGAGCGGAGCGGGTCGGCAGCGCGTGAATCGGCGTCCTGTTTGCCCTGCGCCGCGCACTGCGCAGGCATCCGCTCACACCTCTTTCGCGCAACTTCGACGGCTTGTTCGCGGTCGGTGCGTCATCCATCACGCTTGCGCGCGCGCGTCCGTGCAACACTCCCATCGGCGCGAATCCAGGCATCCATGAGAATCTTGTATCACCACCGGACCCAGGGCGAGGAACCGGAGTCGATCCACATCGGCGCCATCGTGGCGGCGCTGCGCGCCCAGGGCCACGAGGTCCGCGTCGTCGGGCCGATCGACATCGAGCATCGCGACAGCCACCCCGCGAAGGAGCAGGCCGCGCGGCCTCATCGCCTCGTGCGCATCAAGGAGGCGGTGCCGAGAGCGGTCTTCGAGTTGCTCCAGATCGCCTACAACCTGGTGGCATGGCGTCGGCTGGATCGCGCGATGCGCGAGTTCGCGCCGGACCTGGTCTACGAACGCTATGCGTTGTACGCCTTCGCCGGCGGCATGGTGGCGCGCCGCCGCGGCGTGCCGATGATTCTCGAAGTGAACACGCCCTACGCGCAGGCCTGGGCCAAGTACTACGGCCTGAACCTGCAGCGCCTGGCCCGCTGGATCGAACGGCGCACGCTGCGGGGCGCCGACCACATCATCACCGTGACGCACGAGCAATCCAGGCTTCTGCACGCGCTTGGCGTCAAGCCGGAACGCATCACGGTCTCGCACAACGCCATCGACCCGCAGTGGTTCGATCAACTTCGCCAGCACGATCCGTCGCTGCGCGACCGGTTCGGCCTGAAGGGGGTCGTGATCGGTTTCGTCGGCACGATGAACCGCTGGCAAGGCATCCCGAAGTTCGGGCAGGTGATCGCAAGCGTCCTGTCGAGGCACCCCGATGCCAGTTTTCTCTTCGTCGGCGACGGAGAATTCCGCCAGGCACTGGAAGACGCCTGCCGCGCGCAGGGCCACCTGGACCGCGTCGCCTTCGCGGGCCGCCAGCCCCACTCGCGCATCCCGGCGTTCGTCGCCGCGATGGACATCGCCGTGCTGCTCGACTCCAACACCTACGGTTCGCCAATGAAGATCTTCGAATATTGGGGCATGGGCAAGCCGGTGGTCGCACCCGCCGTGCCGCCCGTGCTGGAGGTGCTGCGCGACGGCGAGACGGGCTTCCTGATCGAGCCCGGCAATGCCGATCAACTGGCCGATCGCATCGTCGAACTGGCCGGCGACGCCGCGTTGCGCGAACGCCTGGGCGCCGCCGGGCGCGACTACGTACGCGCCCACCACACGTGGCGCAACAACGCGGAGCAGATCGTCCAGGCCCATGCGGGACTGGTCGGCGCCCTCGCCACGGCTCGCGGATTGGGTGCTTGATGGGACGCCGACTCGATCTCTGGCTGCCGGGCTACGTCCTCGGCGCGCCCGCGCGCGCCCGGGCGCGGCGCCAGCGGCGCGACAAGCTCACGCACGTCTTCTTCCTCGTCTGCGACCACTACGAGCCGCGCCACAAGGCCACTCGCGAGGGCCAGGCGATCGAGCGTGTCGAGACCTGGCGCCGGGAATATCCGGTGTTCCAGCAGCGCTGCCGCGATGCCTTCGGCCATGCGCCGCTTCACAGCTGGTTCTACCCGCCGCATCACGGCGTCGAGCACCTGCCGCAACTGGCCGACATGGCGCACGCAGGCGGCGGCGAAGTCGAGCTGCACTATCACCACCGCGACGACACCGCCGCGACGCTCACGCGCGACCTGAAAGCCACGTTGGCGCTCTACCGCCGCCATGGCCTGCTGCTGGAGGCTGGCGCGGAACCACGCACCGCGTTCGGCTTCGTGCACGGCGACTGGACACTGGACAACGCCTGCAACGGCGTCCATTGCGGCGTCAACGGCGAGCTCAGCCTGCTGGCCGGCCTGGGCTGCTGGGGCGACTTCACGATGCCGTCGGCCAACGAGGCACAGACCCGCAAGATCAATTCGATCTACTACGCGATCGATGATCCGGCACGCCACAAGTCCCATGATCGCGGCGTCGACGCGCGCGTCGGAGAACCGGCCCAGCCGGGGTTCTTCCTGATGCAGGGCCCGCTGTCGATCAACTGGCGCGCGCCGGGCTACCCGCGTGTCGAGAACGCGAGCCTGACCGACCACAACTGGGGTCGCCCGGATCGCGTGCGGGCGTGGCTCGATTGCGAGGTGCACGTCAAGGGACGTCCCGACTGGCTGTTCGTCAAGCTGCACACCCACGGCGCCGTCGAGCGCGACTTCGACGCGCTGTTCGGCGAGAAGGGCTTCAAGATGCACCAGGCGCTCAACGAGATGTGCAACGACGGCACGCGCTACAAGCTGCACTACGTGACCGCGCGCCAGGCCTACAACCTGGCCCGGGCCGCCGAGCGCGGGCTCGTCGGCAATCCGTCGCAATACCTCGACCTGGTGATCGGCCGGCCGACCACCGCGACGTACGCACTGGCCGCGCCGCACGACGTCGAGACCTGCACCGACACGCACTTGCGCATCTCCAACGTCGATCGCGCGAACACGCCGTCCGCCGTGCTCAAGACCCGCCTGGGCGGCTTGCGCGAGGTGCGAGGCTCCTGGCAAGGCATCGACATCCGCGTCGAGGCCGACGGCGACATCACGCTGGCGCTCGATGCGCCGGCCGGCGGCGAGATCGTCCTGGCGCTCGCACACGCGGCCGACGTCGACGATCCGGACGGCGCCATGGCGCAGCCGCTCGATGCGCCGGCCCGGACTTGGCGCTTGCTGACGCCGGCGTCCGGCACGACGCGGCTGCGCCTGCGCGCGCGCAGCACCGCGGTTGCCTGAACCGTCACGAATCAAGAAAGTCCTGTCCGATGGCCTTCATCTTCTGGATCTCGCTGCTGCTGATCATCCATCCGTATGTGACCTACCCGCTCGTCCTGCTGGCGTGGCGCGTCGTCGCGGCGCGCCCCGTGCGGCGGGCACCGATCGAGCCCACGGTCAGCGTGCTGATTCCCGCGTACAACGAGGCCGATGCGATCGCGACGACGCTCGAAGCGCTGCTCGCACAGCGCTACCCGAAGGATCGTCTCCAGATCCTCGTGGTCTCCGACTGCTCCGACGACGGCACCGACGACATCGTGCGCTCGTTCGCGGACCGCGGCGTGGAGTTGCTGCGCCAGCCGGAACGCGGCGGCAAGGCGCTCGGCCTGAACGCCGCCGTCCGGCACGCACGCGGGGACATCGTGGTCTTCTGCGACGCCAACGCCCGGTTCGACCCCGATTGCGTCCGCGAGCTCGTGCAGAATTTCGCCGACCCGGAGATCGGCTACGCGACCGCGCAGTTGACGATCGAGGCCGGCAGCTCGGCCACCAGCGGTGGCGGCGCCTACCTGCGGTTCGAGGAATGGCTGCGCGCCGCCGAGACCGACGTCGCCTCCGTGATCGGCGTCAACGGTGGCTGCGATGCCATTCGCCGGGAGCTGTATTCGGACATCCCGCGCGAGCTGATCACCGATTTCGTGTTGCCGCTGCGCGTGATCGCCGGCGGCAAGCGGGTCGTCTTCGACACCCGCGCGGCATCGCGCGAGACCTCCAACGTCGCGCTCAAGTCGGAGTTCTCGATGCGCGTGCGCGTCGCGCTGCGCGGCATGCAGGGCCTCGTGCACATGCGTCGCCTGCTCAACCCGCTGCGCCATCCCGCCATCAGCTTCTGCCTGTTCTCGCACAAGGTGCTGCGCTTCCTGGCCTTCGTCTTCCTGGCGACCGCCCTGCTGTCGAACGTGGCGCTGGCCACGGACAGCGCGTTCTACCGCGTCTTGCTGGTGCTGCAACTGGGCTGCTACGCGCTCGCCGCCTGCGGGCTGTGGCGCGGCGCGCGCGAGCGCCTGGGGATCGTGGTCGTCGCGCCGGCCTACCTGCTGATGACCTACTGGGCCTTCGCCGTCGCCAGCTGGCGCTTCCTGCGCGGACAGACGATGGCGACCTGGAAGCCGCGCGGCGGCTGAGCCCGCGCAGCGCAAGCGCCGTCCTGGCTAGGCCAGCGGGACGGACTTCGCCAGCGCATCGATCGCCTTGAGCATCTGCTGGAACACGGCGCGCGTGGCCGCGGCAGACAGGTCGTAGGGATCGAGCATCTCCACGGGACCGCCTGCCTCGAACAGGCCCAGCAACGTCGTCTTGCCCATCGCCTCCGGGAATTCGATGGCCATCAACTGCAGGTGCCTGGCGTCCATGCAGACCACGAGACTGGCCGCGGCGATCTGCTCGGCGCTCACGCGTCGGGCCTGGGCCGCGGACAGGTCGAACCCGAGCGACTGGGCCGTCGCGACGACGTGCGGCGGACTCAGGCGGCCATCGTGGTGCAGGAAGCCGGCACTTTCGATGTTCACCCCGTGCAGGCGCTCCCGCGCCACGGCGGCCGCGAACGGGCTGCGGCAGACGTTGCCCAGGCACAGGAACAGCACGGAGGGCGTCGTCCCCGTCACCGTGAGCCTGGATGCCAACAAGGTGCGATGGCGCTGCCTGGCGCGCGACAGCGCCGCCCTTCTCTCGACGCGTTCGGCGAGCGAATGCAGGCGATGCCTGAACAGCACCACCAGCTCGGTCCGCGCGACGCGCCCGTCACGCCAGCTCCAGCCGTCCCAGGTCTCGCGCGTGGTGAAGACGCGCAGCCAGCCGAGCGCAGCGCGCCAAGGCGATTCGGTCAGCAGCAGCGGGTCGCGCCGATCCGCGCGCAGGTTGCCGATGAACCACTGGATGTCTTCGGTCAGGTTGCGGGCGGTCACGCCGACCCGCCACCCGTCCAGTGGCGGCACCGGTTGTCCGAGCGCGATCGACAGCAGGCCCTTGGGCACGTCGACGCCCGCCGCGATGGTCAGCGGCAGCGAGCCCCACAGGCGCGGATTGATCTCCATCAGGTTCAGCGTGCCGTCCGCGGCGCGCCGCCATTCGACCATGGCCACGCCGTGCCACTCGAGGCGATCCAGCAGGCGGCGCGTCAGCTCGACCAGCTCCGTTTCGGCGCCACCGGCTCGCCGCAGCGTGCTCGCGCCGCCGGTGAGCGGCCATTCGTGCAGCCTCTCATGCACGAAATGCCAGGCCATCCGCCCGCGCTCGTAGAGCACCTCGACGCCCACGCCGCGTCCGGGCACCCAGGGCTGCTCCTGCACCGACGTGTAGGGCAGCCACGCGGCGAGCGTCGCGGCGCGGGCCGCGTCGTCGTGCACCATGGCCACGGACAAGGACACGAGCCGCTTGCCCATGACCACCTTGCTGCGCACCGGCTTCAGCACGACCGGGTAGCGGCTCGGCGGCGCGCCGGGATCGATGGCCGCGCCCTCGCCGCCTGCGGGCAGCGCGTCGCCGCCAGGCAGCTCGCGCGACGTGGGCACCGGCAGGCCCAGCTCGCGGGCGATCCGCGTCGTGGCGGCCTTGTCCAGCGCGGCATCGAGCGAGGCATTCGACGGCAGCACGGCCTTGCGGCGCACGGGGTCATCCTCCGGCAGCGCCCGCAGCCATCGCAATGACGCTTCGGTCGTCGCCAGGATCAGCGCGAAATCGTGCCGCCGGTCGAGCTCCAGCAGCCAGGCCACGCCGCCCTCCGCAGGCTCGGCCGCCGGCTGCGCGTGCACCTCGTGGCACCAGCGCGATTGCTCGGTGAGCGAGCCGAGCTTGCGCACGCCGACGTGGATCACGTGTCCCGCCGCGCCGAGCGACTGCACGCAGGCGACCCCCGCGCGGCCGTCGGCATCGAGAACCAGGATCTTGTTCGCCGCCATCGACTTCAGGCCGTCGGTCGATGCATGCGCCAGGCCAGCATCGGCAGGCTCGGCGTGGCGGGAATGCGCATCATGCGATGCGCGTCGGTCGTTGCCGGGATCAGTCCGTAGCGCGTCGTCACGGCAGCGCGATAGTGGCGCGCCACGGCGGCGTGGACGCGGTCGTCCTGGGCGCCGTTGGGATAGCAGAACAGATCGACGGAGCGGCCGAGCCGCTGCTCCAGCAGTTGCCGGCTGTCGCGCACCTCGCGCTCGAGCGCGGCGTCGTCGATCGTCGGCAGGATGGGGTGGCTCAACGTGTGGGATCCGATCGTGATCAGCGCCGGATCGAGGCGCTCGAGTTCGCTCCAGGTGAGCGGGTCGAAGCGGCGGCGCTGCAACGAACTTGGCACGAACGTCGACGTGCGTGCGCGGAGTTCTTCTTCGGCGCGCCGGCGATCGGCGATCGGCACTTCCTTCATGCGTTGCACCAGCGTCTCCACGTCGGCGCTCGCGGTCGCCAGGCTCTGCTGCGCGAATTCCAGGCGGGCCGGCGCGCTCAACGTCTTCAGGCGCTCGCGCGCCTCCTGGTTCCAGATCCAGCTCCGCTGCTCGATCAGTTCGGGGCACACGAAGAAGGTGGCCGGCAGGCCCAGGCGCTGCAGGATCGGATAGGCCGCATCGAAGTGATTGGCCAACCCGTCGTCGAAGGTCAGGACGAGCTCGCCGCGCGGATCCGGCGCGCGACGCTGCAGCACGCCATCGACCATCGCGGCCAGCGGCACGATGTTGAAGCGGGCGGCAAGCCAGCGCAGGTTGCTCTCGAACACGTCCGCGGGCATCTCGACCTCGTCGACGCCGTGGAACATGATCACCCGGCGCGCCGGCCGGCGGTGCGCGAGCCACGTCGACAGGCCGGTGGCGAACGCGAACGCCTGGATCTGGCGGGAGAACCTCATGCGACGCGACCCGCAGGCTCGGCGGCAAGCGCCGATCGGCACTCCGCGCGGACGATCGCCAGCACGTCGTCGAGGCTGGAATCCAGGTAGAAATGGCCGCCCGGCAGCTGGCGCATGCGCAGTGGATGCGTGGTGCAGTCCTGCCAGGTCTGCAGGCGTTCGCGACCGGCCCATTCGTCCGCGACGCCGCCGAGGGCGAGGATGGGTACCGGCAACGCCGCGCCTGGCGCGTTCGGAAAGCTTTCGAGCAATGCGAAATCGGCGCGCAGCGTCGGCAACATCATCTCGATCAGGACCGGGTTGGCCAGCGCCTCGGCGGACAGCCCGCCGAAGCTGCGCTGCAGGCCAGCGAGCGCCTCCGCGTCAGACATGCCGCGCATCGACCAATCGGGAAACGCGCCGTGCGGCGCCTGGCAGCCGGAGACGAACAGCCGCTCCGGCAATGGATCGCCCTCGACGCGCAAGCACTGTGCCAGCGCAGTCGCGACGGCCGAACCCATGCTGTGGCCGAACAACGCATACGGTCTGTCGAGGAGCGGCCGCACGGCGGGCACGAGCACGCCCAGCAGCGCGTCGATGTCGTCGATCGGCACGTCGGCAAAGCGATTGGCGCGTCCGGGCAATTGCACCGCGCACACGTCGAATTCGGGCAGCAGGCCCGGCCAGAGGCGGAATGCCGCGGCGCTTCCACCCGCGTGATGAAAGCAGAACAGGCGCAGAGCGGCACCGGGACGAGGTTGGAGGCGCTGGAGCCAATTGCTCACGATGTGATTCCGAAGGGACGAGACGACGGGGTCGACGGGACTTCGCACGCCGGTTCTCGAAGATCCCTCGACAGCGCGGGACGCGTGCGATGCGCATGCCCATATTTCCTCATCTTGCACTGTACAAGTTCGCACTACCGGCCGTCACCCCCTCTTTTGGGCGCCCGGGCACCCAGGCAAGCGCGGCGGCCCAGCCCGGCATCGGCGAGAGCGAGTGCACGACGACCTCGCGCACGCCCTCCGCGGTGTCGATGCGCACGCGTTGCTCGCTCGTGTCGATGCCAGCCTCGAACGAGGCGGGCTCGACGTGAAGGCCGGTGCCCAGCGCCTTCAGGCAGGCCTCCTTGCGCGTCCACGCGCGCAGGAACGCAAGCTCTCGTTCAGCCACGGGTGTTGCATCGAAGTGGAAACGCTCGCGCGTGGCGAGACATTGGCGCGCCAGGGCGTCGATGTCCGGCAGGGGGCGCAGTTGCTCGAGGTCGACGCCGACCTCGTCATCGTCGGACACCGCCACCAGCGCCTGGTCGTCGCTGTGGCTCAGGCTGAACGAACAGCGCCGCTCACCCGCCAGTCGCGGCTTGCCGAACGCACCGGTCTCGAAACGGAGCGTGTCCGCCGCTTGCCCCATCCGACGACCGAGGAGCCGACGCAAGGCCGCGTGCGCCGCGACGTAGCGGCGACGATCGCGCTCGAACGCGAAACGCGCGGCGCGCTCGCGCTCCTGTTCGTCGAGCAGTGCATCGTCGTCGGCCGCGCCGACCGCGAGCGACACCATCCACAGCTCGAAAGGCGGCGGCGCGCGGAGGCGGATCGGTGGGGAAGACATGGGCAGCGACCGGGGAGCAAGCGATTATTGTGCCGACATCGCATGTCGAAGGCATGAACGCGCGGGCCGCGCGACAAGCCGGGTCCGCACTGTCGCAGCCCCGGCATTGCGCGGCTGGAGCGCCCCCTGGACATCGGCGGCGTCCATCACGGCGCCGCCGGCCCGTCCTGGGTCGAGCCGGCGTTGCCGCCGGCTGTCGGCGGCAGGCCCTGAACCCAGTCGCCGACCAGCGTGACCAGCTTGCGCTGCGCGGCGACCGAGCTGAGCGTGTGATCCAGCTCCGGCAGGTAGTCGTGGCGGCTGTGCTCGAGGAAAAGCGCGCCGCGGAACTTGTCGCGCCACTGGTTCGCGTAGTTGATGGTCGCGATGAAGCTGCCCGAATGCAGCGTGTAGATCGCCGTGCCGCGCGCGGCCACCGCGTCCATCGCGGCGCGGAACTCCGCTGGCGTGGGATGCGTCGGCTCGTCGGCGGCCATCTCGTAGATCTTGCGCTGCGGCGGCTTGTGGAAGAGCCATTCGACCGGCTTGCGCAGCAGCGCGCCCCAGGACAGCGCGCGCAGGCGCTTGCGCCGGCGCACGAGCCGCGTCTTCAGCGTCGGAAAGACATACCCGTCGTACATCAGCAGGCCGGCCAGGCGATCGTCGACCTGCGCCAGCCGATAGCCGTGGCGTGCGCCCGTGCACAGGCCGAACACCACGAAGCGATGCACCCCTTGCGTCGCCTCCAGCCAATCCATCGCGAGGCGCAGGTCGGCGATCGCCTGGTCGG
>FSXQ01004533.1_pt1 | contig 20069 bp, 19 predicted proteins | sample 1638011 | NCBI WGS metagenome assembly FSXQ01 (sample SAMEA3914789, study PRJEB12502) | metagenome | biome: forest; material: soil | place: Canada | collected 2011-07-03 | depth 0.3 m | reverse complement strand
TCTTAGCTCAGTTGGTAGAGCAGCGGACTCTTAATCCGTAGGTCGAGTGTTCGAGTCACTCAGGGCCCACCAAAATTAAGAAGAAGAATCAACGGCTTGACGGAAACGTCAGGCCGTTGGTCTTTCTGGGCTTGATTCTGGCGTCGAGCGCATCGGGTCGTGTGGCTGCACCCTGCAGGACCTCGGTTGCCGAGTGCGCCGCCTGGCGTGTCACCCTCGCGCCCGTCTTGCCATCGCCGAGCCGCTTCCATTCGAGCCGACGCTCGAGCAAGTGTGTCCGGTACCGAACGTTCGAGCTCCGCAAGGAGTAGAGTGAAACTCACCGTTCGTTTCCCTGTCGCCGATCCCGGCTGGCGGACGCGCGGTGGCCCTCGGTGACCACCATGCCCAGTCCGAAGAAGAACCATCTGCTCGATTCCCTTCCGGAGGAGCAGTGGAAGCGCTGGGAGCCGGTGCTCGAGAAGGTCGACCTTCCGTTGGGCCGCGTGCTCTACGAATCGGGCAGCACGCTGAGCCACGTCTATTTCCCGACGACGGCGATCGTGTCGCTGCTGTACGTCATGGAAAACGGGGCGTCGGCGGAGATCGCCGTCGTGGGCAACGAAGGCATCGTCGGCGTGTCGCTGTTCATGGGCGGCGAGACGACGCCCAGCCGCGCGGTCGTCCAGAGCGCTGGCCAGGGCTATCGCCTCAGCGCCGAGCGCATGAAGGCCGAATTCAACCTCGCCGGCCCGGTGCTGCATCTCCTGTTGCGCTACACGCAGGCGCTGTTGACCCAGATGGCGCAGACGGCGGTCTGCAATCGCCACCATTCGCTCGACCAGCAACTGTGCCGCTGGCTGCTGCTGAGCCTCGACCGTCTCCAGGGCGACGAGCTCGTCATGACGCAGGAGCTCATCGCGAACATGCTGGGCGTGCGTCGCGAAGGCGTGACCGAGTCGGCGTTGAAGCTGCAGCGCGCGGGACTGATCCGCTACAGCCGTGGCCACATCACCGTCCTCGACCGCGCGGGACTCGAACAGCGAAGCTGCGAGTGCTACGCCGTGGTCAAGAAGGAGTACGACCGGCTGCTGCCGGCCATCGTCGCCGTCTGAGGCACGGCATTCGGTGGTCGTCGGTGCGCTGGGGCACAGTCGGCGCGCGCCGGGCGTGCGAGAGTCGGCGCTGGCTTGCACGGCGTCGATGTCGAGCGAGCCCGTTCCATCGCTCGTATCAGCCGAAGGGCGCGGTTTCCCGGAGTCGCCCCGTGTCCCAGCCCGCCAATCAACTGCTCGCCCAGCTGTCGTCCGCATCGCAGCACCGCATGACGGAACTCGGCGAGGTCGTCGAGCTCAAGCTCTCCGAGACCCTCGCCGTCGCCGGTCATGACACCGCCTCGGTGCTCTTCCCGATCGACGGCTTCATCTCGTTGCTCGCGCAGGTCGACGGCGATCGTGCCATCGAGGTCGGCATGGTCGGCCGCGAAGGCATGCTGGGCATCCAGCTGGCGCTGGGCGTCGCGACCGAGCCCCTCATGGTGCTGGTGCAAGGCGCGGGCTTGGCACTGCGCATCGACGCCGCCGCGTTCCGACGCGAGCTCACCGCGAACCCGGCGCTCCGATCGACGATCGACCGCTACATCTACGTGCTGTTCGCCCAGCAGGCGCGCTCCGCGGCGTGCCTGCGCTTCCACCGGATCGAGCAGCGTCTGGCGCGGTGGCTGCTGATGAGCCAGGACCGCGCACATGCCAATGAATTCATGGTGACGCAGGAGTTCATGGCGTACATGCTGGGCGTCAGGCGCGTGGGCGTGACGGAGGCCGCCGGCGCGCTGCAGCGGCAGAGGCTCATCGCCTACGACCGCGGCGAGATGAAGATCGTCGATCGCACCGGGCTCGAGCAGGCCGCGTGCAGTTGCTACGCCAGCGACCAGGCGGCCTATGCCGACCAGTTCGACGAGACGTCCTCGTAGGCGTGCACCCGCCTCGACGACGCGCGCCCGACCTCACGCATCGAGCACCGCGAGCGTGTGGCGAGCGATCATCAGCGCTTCGTTCGCCGCGATGACTCGCACCGACACCCGGCTTTGCGACGCGGAGATCACCGCGCTGCCGGAACGGTTGGCGTCCTCGTCCAGCACCAGGCCCAAGCTCGCGAGCTGTCGGCACAGCGCGGCGCGGACGGGGTGCGAGTGCTCGCCGATGCCCCCGGTGAAGACCAGCGCGTCTAGCCCGCCCAGCACCGCGGCGTAGGCGCCGACGACCTTGACCATGGCGTAGACGAACTGCCTGACGGCGGCGATCGCATCCGGCTCGTCGCTGTCCTGCAGCACGCGCATGTCGCCGCTGATGCCGGACAGCCCCAGCAGGCCGCTTTGCTCGTACAGCATCTTCTCCAGCGACGCGATGTCGAACCGCCCGCTCCTGAGCAGGTACAGCAACGCCTCGGGCGGGACGTCGCCGGAGCGCGTGGCCATCGGCAGCCCCGACAGCCCGGACAGGCCCATCGTGGTCTCGATGCTGCGGCCATCGAGCAGGGCGCAGAGGCTGGATCCGCCACCCAGGTGGGCGACGATCACGCGTCTCGCCGCGGGCTGGAGCGCGCGCATGCGGCCGCTGACGTATTCGCAGGACAGGCCGTGGTAGCCCAGGTGATGGACGCCTGCGTCGCGCACGGCCTTCGGCAGCGCGTAGGTGCGCGCCGTCGCCGGCATCGTCTGGTGGAACGACGAATCGAAGCAGGCGACCTGCGGCACGTCGGGCAGCGCCGCCGCGACCGCTCGAGCGCCGCGCACGTTGAACGGTTGATGCGACGGCTCCATCGCCGACAGCGCGTCCAGCGTCTCCAGCACCCGGGTGTCGATTCGCACCGGCCCGGGGTAGCGCGCGCCGCCGAGCATCATGCGATGCCCCGCCGCGGCGATCCGGGTGTCGGCCAGATGGCCTCGCAGCCAGGCGACGACGAAGCGAAACGCGTCGTCGTGGTCGATGGCCTGGCCCGCGGGCCACGCGTGCTTCGCGAGCTCGGAGCCGGCGGCGTTCTCGACGACGAAGCGCGCGGCGCTCGCCAGGGCCTCGACCGATCCTGAGACGCTCGACGTCGGCGCGCGCGCCGCGTCGATGTCGTAGGCCGCGAACTTCAGGCTGGTCGAGCCCGCATTGAAGACCAGGATGGCGTCGCGCATGCGAGTTCAGGCGCCGGACGCCACGACGTTGCGCGGCGCCCATTTCCAGTTGCGGATCTCCGGCGTGTCCTCGCCGTGCCTGCAGATGTAGCGGCGATGCTCCGCCAGTTTCTCGCGCAGGAGCGGAATCAGCGCGATGCCCGGGTTGCCGGTCTGCGGCAGGTGGCAGACGGCGTCGATCGCGAGGTGGTAGCGATCGAGCTCGTTCAGCACGGTCATGTCGAACGGCGTGGTGATCGTGCCTTCCTCCTTGTAGCCGTGCACGTGGAAGTGGGCGTGGTTCGCGCGCCGGTACGTGAGCTTGTGGATCAGCGCGGGGTACGCATGGAAGGCGAAGATCACGGGCGCGTAGGTGGTGAAGAGGGCGTCGAACTCGGTGTCGTCGAGCCCGTGCGGATGCTCTGAGGCCGACTGCAGCTTCATGAGGTCGACGACGTTCACGACGCGGATCCGCAGGTCGGGGATGTGCTCGCGCAGGATCGCCACCGCCGCCAGGGTCTCGAGCGTCGGCACGTCGCCGCAACACGCCATGACGACGTCGGGACACTCGACGTGGTCGTTGCTCGCCCACTCCCAGACGCCGATGCCCCGGGTGCAGTGGACGACGGCGTCGCGCATCGAGAGCCATTGCGGCGAGGCGTGCTTGCCGGCCACCACCACGTTGACGTAGTCGCGGCTGCGCAGGCAGTGGTCCATCACCGACAGCAGGCAGTTCGCGTCGGGCGGCAGGTACACGCGCACGATCTCGGCCTTCTTGTTGACGACGTGGTCGATGAATCCCGGATCCTGGTGCGTGAAGCCGTTGTGATCCTGGCGCCAGACGTGCGACGTGAGCAGGATGTTGAGCGACGCGATGGGCATGCGCCATTTCAGGCCGCGGCAGACCTTCAGCCACTTCGCGTGCTGGTTGAACATCGAGTCGACGATGTGGATGAAGGCCTCGTAGCAATTGAGCAGGCCGTGGCGGCCGGTCAGCAGATAGCCCTCGAGCCAGCCCTCGCACTGGTGCTCGCTGAGCATCTCCATCACGCGGCCCGAGCGCGCGAGCCATTGGTCGTCCGGAACGGTTTCCGCATCCCACTGCCGCGCCGTCGCCTCGAACACCGCGCCCAGGCCGTTCGACAGGGTCTCGTCCGGACCGAAGATGCGGAAGTTGCGAGCCGGTTCGTTGAACAGGACGATGTCGCGCAGGAACGTGCCGAGGATGCCGGTGTCTCCCGGCCCGGTCACGCCGGGTGCCGGCACCGCGAGCGCGTAGTCCTGGAATGGCGGCAGTCGAAGGTTGCGCATCAACTTGCCGCCGTTCGCGTGCGGATTCGATCCCATGCGCCGGGCGTCGGCCGGCGCGAGTCGCAGCAGCTCCTCCTTCAGGCGGCCGTGGCTGTCGAACAGGTCGTGCGGGCGGTAGCTGAGCAGCCAGTCCTCGAGGAGCCGCAGGTGCGCGGGGTGGTGCGCGGGATCGGAGATCGGCACCTGGTGCGCGCGAAAGCTGCCTTCGACCTTCAGCCCATCGACCGTCTTGGGCCCCGTCCATCCCTTGGGCGACGCGAGCACGATCATCGGCCAGCGCGGCCGCGTGGTGACGCCGCGGTGGCGCGCGTCCACCTGGTGCAGCCGGATCTGCTCCACCGCCGAGTCGAGCGCCGTGGCCATGGCCTCGTGCATCGTTCGCGGATCGTCGCCCTCCACGAAGATCGGCGTCCAGCCGTAGCCTCGCAGCAGTTGATCGAGTTCCTCGCGCGTCACGCGCGCGAGCACGGTCGGGTTGGAGATCTTGAAGCCGTTCAGGTGCAGGATCGGCAACACCGCGCCGTCGGTCGCGGCGTCGAGGAACTTGTTCGAATGCCATGCCGTGGCCAGCGGCCCTGTCTCGGCCTCGCCGTCGCCGACCACGCAGGCGACGACCAGTTCCGGGTTGTCGAAGACGGCGCCGAACGCATGGCTCAGCGAGTAGCCCAGCTCGCCGCCCTCGTGGATCGAGCCCGGGCATTCGGGCGAGGCGTGGCTGGGGATGCCGCCGGGAAACGAGAACTGGAGGAACAGCTTCTGCAGGCCGCTCTCGTCCTGGCTGATCTCGGGATAGACCTCGCTGTACGTGCCTTCGAGGTAGGTGTTCGCCACGACCGCCGGGCCGCCGTGCCCCGGCCCCGAGACGTAGATCATGTCGAGGTCGTACTTGCCGATCACGCGGTTCAGGTGGACGTAGATGAAGTTCTGGCCGGGCGTGGTGCCCCAATGGCCGAGCAGCATGCGCTTGATGTCGGTCGGTGCCAGCGGGCGCTTCAGCAGCGGGTTGTCGCACAGGTAGATCTGGCCGACCGACAGGTAGTTCGCGGCGCGCCAGTAGGCGTCCATGCGGTCGAGGAGCTCCGGCGCCAGCGTGGTCGCGGGGGCGTCTGCAAGTGTTGTCGGGCTGTGTTGGAGGGTCATCGGCCACGGTGCGCGCCAGTCCGCCGGGCGTCTGTGCGCTGACGCACGCACCCGTCGGGTCGCTATGTTCGCAAGCGCACAGACTCGTCCGGGGCTCGGCGCGTACCGTCAACGAGTGATCTGCAAACGAGCACCGCATTCGACGGAAACAGCAGGAACCGCGGAAGGACTGTCGATGATGTACACGTTTCTGGACAACAACCGCGCCGACTTGGTCGAGCGCTGCAAGCTCAAGGTATCGACACGGCCGCGTCGAGGTGCCAGCGATGCGCAGCTGTCGCAGGGCATTCCGCTGTTCCTGGATCAGCTGATCCGCACGCTCCAGGCAGAAGAGGAAGGGCGCGAGGCCGACAGCCTGGCCATCTCCGGCAGTTCAAGTGGCGATCCCCTGGCGATTTCCGAGGTGGGCGTCAGCGCCACGGCCCACGGCGCGAACCTGCTCAACCTGGGATACACCGTCGACCAGGTGGTCCACGACTACGGCGACCTCTGCCAAGCGATCACGGACCTGGCGTTCGAGCGCGACGCGCCCTTCGCGATCGTCGAATTCCGCACCCTGAATCGATGCCTCGACAACGCGATCGCCGACGCCGTCCTCGAGTTCACGTCCGAGCGGGATGCCCGCTTCCTGAGGCTGCACACCAACGAAGCCAAGGAGCGCGTCGGCTTCCTGGTGCACGAACTGCGCAATGCGTTGTCGACAGCGACCGTTGCCGTCAGCGCACTGGAGTTCGGCAACCTCAGCATTTCAGGCGCAACGGGGACGGTCCTGAAGCGCAGCCTCGCCTCGCTGGGTGTCCTGGTCGATCGCGCGGTCGATGAGGTTCGCCAAGGGTCGGTTGCGGAGCGCGAGGTCTTCTCCATCGCGACCTTCATCGCCGACGCCGAGAGCGCGGCGCGCCTCGAGGCGGACGCCGCGGGGTGCCCGCTGACCGTCCGTCCGGTGTTGCAGTCGATGTCGGTTCGCGGGAACCGCGCCATGCTGCACGCGGCGCTGGCGAACCTTCTCCAGAACGCGTTCAAGTTCACCCTGGCGCATACGCGCGTCACGCTGCACGCCTTCCAGTCGGGTGAAAGCGCCCTCATCGAGGTGCATGATCATTGCGGCGGCCTCTCGCACGGAGCCGCTGACAAGCTGTTCGCGCCGTTCACGCAGAGAAACAGCGACAGGTCCGGCCTGGGGCTGGGCCTGGCGATCGCGCGTCACAGCGTCGAAGCCGACTTCGGCACGCTGGGCGTGCGAGACGTCCCCGGGCTGGGCTGCGTCTTCACGATCACGCTCCCCTTGCACGTGGACATGTAGCCTGCCACAGGTCGAAGATGCCGAATGACACGGTCGATCGGGAACAACGGGCCCCGTGCCCGGAGCCGCCGCCGCGACGATCCTGGCGCTCTCGGCAGGACGCCACGCAAGGCGCGATGGGCACCCCGGGATGGCTGATTGCCTTGCAAGGCCATGAACATCGACCCTCACCACGTCGGTCGCCGGCTCATGGTCGTCGACGACGACCACGACCTGGTCGATGCCCTGTGCGAATGGATCGAGCTGAGCTCGGACTGGACCGTCGTGCGCGCCTACGGGCCTGCCGAGGCCATCGCCCGGGCTGCGAGCGCCGCGCCCGACGCCATCCTGCTCGACATGGAGATGGACGGCTTCGACGGCTTCGACACGGCCGAACGCCTGAGCGCGGCGACCGCCAGCACGCATCCCGCGCTGCTCGCATTGACCGGGAATGCGCGCCTGTGCGAGGCCGCCTCGCACGACGCACGTTTCGCCGCGGCCATGCTGAAACCGACGGACCTGACGGGCCTGCTGCAGTTGCTGGAGGAACTCTCCCCGATTCATTGAACCGGCACCGCCGCCCCCGTCCGCGGTCTTCGTGCATGGGCATTAAAAACGACAGGGGCCTGCACATGGGACTTTCGGATTTCATCACCTTCGACGCGTCCAGGATCATGGACGAGTTCGAGGCCTTCGCCAGGCAGCAACTGCCCGCGGCCGCCGACATGGATGTGGCCGCGCTGCGCGACCATGCGCGCCAGGTGCTCGACGCGATCGTCCTGGACATGCGCCAACCCCAGACGCAGCGAGAACAACGCCAGAAGTCGCTCGGCCACGCACCGCGACTGGACGGCGATGACCCGACGGCCGCGGAGATCCATGGCGACATGCGAGCGGCCGCCGGCTTCGACGTGAACCAGACCGTGGGCGAGTACCGGGCGCTGCGTGCCTCGGTGATCCGCCTGTGGATGGAAAGCGGGCCGACGCTCGAGCGCGCCGCAGTTCTCGAAGTCACCCGCTTCAACGAGGCCATGGACGAAGCCCTGGCCGCGAGCATCCTGCAGTTCGCCAATGAAGCAGCGCGCCTGCGCAACCTGTTCCTGGGGGTTCTCAGCCACGAACTGCGCACGCCGCTCTCCACCATCACGACATCGGCCCAAAGCCTGCAACTGTCAGCGCGCTCGGGCAAGACGATGCCCCAGGCCATCGAACGCGCGCTGCGCGGCGCTCGTCGCATCCAGAGCCTGCTGGACGATCTTCTCGACTACGTTCGCAGCGGCGAGGGCGAAGGCATGCGCCTGACACCCGCGCCCATGCACATGGGCCAGGCCTGTGCGCGCATCGCCGCGGAGCTGCGTGCGAATCATCCCGAGCGAGTCATCGAGGTGGTCGAGATCGGCGACCTGGCTTGCGTGTGCGACGAGCAACGGATGGCGCAGGCCATCTCGAACCTGCTGGGCAATGCGCTGCGCCACGGCGTTCCCGGCAGCCCGGTCGTCCTGCGTGCCGATGGCTTGACGTCCGACCAGATCGTGCTGAGCGTCAGGAACGACGGGCCGGCCATCGCCAGGGCGACTCGCGAAAGCATGTTCGAGCCGCTCGTTCGCGGCGCCGAGGCCAACCGCGCGGGCTACAACCTGGGGCTGGGCCTCTACATCGTGCGCGAGATCGCGCTGGCGCATGGCGGTACGGTGACGGTGGAGTCCGAGGCGACGACGGGCACGGTCTTCACGATCCGCATCCTCCGCGACGCGAGTGAGATGGACGTCTCGGCGTTTCGCCGCCTGCGGATGAACTGAGACCGGCGTTCGACGCACTTCATGGCACGGGTCGATGCGCCACGGTCGGCGGCGACGATCAGCGATGGCGCACGTTCGGAAAGTGCCGCCCGACCCAACTGCGGAAGGCGTTCGCATCGAGCAGGCTGACAAGCGCATGTTCGCCCGGTTCGTGGACGACCGCGCCGCGGCCTGCCGACGCGTGCGTGTCCAGTTCGCGCAGGCGCGCCTCCAGCCAGCTCGTCGTGCTGCAGTCGTCCGCGTAGACGTCCGCGAAGCGCACGAACAACGCCTTGTCGACGACGACGTTCGGGGGACTCGGCGGCGCCGTCCCGGCGCGCGCCGCTTCGAAGTCGAGCACGATCGTCCCGCCCGGCAGCGAGTCCAGCGACTGCACCTGCTGCGCGATCGGCAGCATCGGCAACTTGTATTCGGCGACCAGGAACTCGATGACCTCGCGCTCGTCCCACGGCCCGAATGACGCGGTGTAGTCGCGGAACGCATCCTGGATCTCGCGCCACGAGGCCCACGGATGCCGCGACAGCAGCACGAGCTCCTCCACGTAGACGAGGTGCAGGTCGGTCAGCGGCGGGCCGTGGTCGGGGCCGGACATCAGGCTTTCCAGAGGTCGCGCGCGAACCGCGCGAGGAACACGCCCACCGCGAGCAGCAGCAGCGCCGGCACGAAGATGCCATACCCGTTGCCATTGCCCGCCGCGTCGTGCTCCAGCGCATAGTCGCCACCCGTCGCGAACTCGAGCGTGCGCCAGCCCAGCCATGCGCCTGCGCACAAGGCCACGAGCGACGCGACACCCACCAGCACGGCGAACCACTTCATCGACGGCGACGACGCGTCCGACGCCATCAACGCCTCGGCAGCGACTGGTTGTCGGCCCCGACGATGTCCTGGATCCGGTCGTCCTCCAGGATCACCAGGCAGCCGGCCGGCAGGACGGTCGTCTGCATCAGGATCGGCTTGCGCAGCAGCAACTCGTACAGCCCGGCCGCGCGCAGGTTCTGCGGGCTGTTGTCGCCGTCGTCGTCGCGGTAGCCGTAGAACCAGCCGGAGTCGTTCTTCTCCGCGTTCGGCGGGAGGCGCTCCGCGTAGAGGCGCTTCGCGTCGAAGACGCCCGCGGCGTAGATGATCTTGTCCTGGAACGAGGCCTCGGTGGGCGTGACGCCCAGCATCGCGGCCAGCCACTGGTGGGACGCCGTCACCCGCAGGAACGTGCTGACGTCGCTGCGCAGCTGCTGGAACGGGTTGCCCGTGTAGTCGGGCTCGCAGACCACGAGTTCGCCGTCCGTCTCCTGCAGGACCAGGAATGTCCAGCCAACCCGCAGGCGCAGGCCGGGCGCCAGCACCAGGCCGTCGGCGTGCTGCCGGGCGAGCAGGTCGAGCAGGGCGGCGGCTTCGACCTCGAGGCCGTCGTCGAAATGCACGCGGACCGGGATCGATGACAGCGACTTGACGAGACTGGCCATCGGCAGGATTCGGCGGTGGTGGATCGGCAAATTGTGCACGGAACCGGCGGGGGGACGTCCGGCGCTGTGGCAAGTCGGCCGGGCATCGTCGAGCGCCGCCAGTGACTTTCCCCACGCCCGGGCACGAAATCGGTGCGTTCCTGCGCGTCGGGCGGCCCGCCGAAGCGCCCGCGCGCCTTAACCTCCGCTGGCGGGCGTCGATAACTCGTTGATCACCGTTCCACCCGGAAACGGAGATGCCCCGCCGTGGTCGAGACAACCACGGCTCTCAAGAATGACCACTTTCTTCCGTCACCTGCGCATCGGGCACCGTCTGGTGCTCTGTTTCTCGCTCATCCTGCTGTTGATGATCGCGGGCGCGTGGCTGGCCGTGTCGAGTTCGCGCCACTCGCGCGAGGCGCTGCTGCACCTGGTGGCACAGTCCAGCAGCCGGCAGGCCGACATCCGCGGCATGCGCGAGATGCTCGAGCGCGAAGACCGCCTCGCGCAACGCCTGGGCCTGGTCAACTCGATCGAGGAAGCCCGGCACGACATGGAAGAGATCGAGGAGGACATCGGCAACTACCGCGCGCTGTCCAGCCGCTTCGTCTCGACCGCCGGCAACACCGAGGAGCAGGCGCTGATCGACCAGGTGGACACCTACGACCACGCGCTGGGCGGGGCGTTCGAGTCGGCGCGGGCGAGCGTCGACGGCTTCAACCCGGGCATGGCGGCGCGCACGCTCAACCGCGAGGTGGCACCGGTGCACGCCGACTGGCTGGCCGCGCTGGACCAGCTGACCGAGCTGCAGAACCGCCGCATCTCGGCCGAGATCCAGGCGCTCAGCGAGCGTGCCACGCGCGTCGACTTCGCCATCGAGGGCGTGGCGGTGTTGACCTCGCTGCTGGCCGCGTTCGTGGGCTGGTGGCTGACGCGCAGCATCACGCGCCCGCTGCGCCAGGCCGTCGAATTCGCGGCCGCGGTGGGCAGCGGCCAGCTCGACGCGCCGCTGCCGCGCAGCTCCGACGACGAGTGCGGCATGCTGCTGCTGGCGCTCAAGAACATGGGCACGCAGCTGCGCGAGGCGAACGCCCGCCTGCAGCGCCTGGCCATCGAGGACGGCCTCACCGGCGCGTTCAACCGGCGCCACTTCGACGCCGTGCTGCAGATCGAGCACGACCGCGCGCGCCGCGCCGCGGAGCATCGCCACGCCGACGGCAGCACCGACATCGCCGCGCATCTCGCGCTGCTGCTGATCGACGTCGACCACTTCAAGAGCTTCAACGACCGCTTCGGCCACCCGGCCGGCGACGCCTGCCTGCGCGCGGTGGTGGCCGCGGTGCGCGACGCCGGCCTGCGGCCCAGCGACTTCGTGGCGCGCTACGGCGGCGAGGAGTTCGTCGTCGTGCTGCCGGCCTGCGACCTCGACGGCGCCGCGGGCGTGGCCGAGCGCATCCGCCTCCAGGTCGAGGGCCTGCACGAGCGCGAGGAGTCGCTGGTGGCGCCGGTGTCGGTGAGCATCGGCCTGGCGGCCATGTGCGACGCCCGCGACTCGACGCCCGCCGACCTGCTGCGCGCGGCCGACCTGGCCATGTACGACGCCAAGCACAACGGCCGCAACCAGGTGCGCCATCGGGCGCTGGAGTGCTGCACGACGCCGGAAACGGACGCCGACGCGGTCGTCTAGCTACTCGTCGCTGGGTTCGCGCAGCACGTCGAACAGGTGGCCCATGCGGTGGGCCTTGGTGTCGAGGTACGCGCCGTTGCGGCGGTTGCGGCCCACCTGCAGCGGCACGCGCTCGGCGATGGTGATGCCGTGGGCCTCGAGGCTGGCGATCTTGCCGGGGTTGTTGGTCATCAGCCGGAGGGCCGGCACGCCCAGCGTGGCGAGGATGGACGCGGCGATGCCGTAGTCGCGCGCGTCGGCGGGCAGGCCCAGCAGGCGGTTGGCGTCCAGCGTGTCGGCGCCTTGCTCCTGCAGCGCGTAGGCGCGGATCTTGTTCAGCAGGCCGATGCCGCGGCCTTCCTGGCGCAGGTACAGCACGATGCCCCGGCCTTCCTTGGCGATGGCCTGCAGCGCGCCGCGCAGCTGCGGGCCGCAGTCGCAGTGGCAGCTGCCGAACGCGTCGCCGGTGAGGCATTCCGAATGCATGCGCGTGAGCACGGGCGCCTCGGAGGTGACGTCGCCCAGGCACAGCGCGGCGTGCTCGAGTCCGGAGGCCGGATCCATGAATCCGTGCATCTGGAAATCGCCATAGGCGGTGTTGAGGCGGCAGGAGGCGTGTTCGAGGGCGAGGGTCATCTGGACCCGATTTTAATTCGCCCGGCAATGACCTTGCCGGTCGCCCTCGCGCGCCCTCGCATGCCCGTGTACGAGCTTGCTCGCGCTCAGGCGCGTGACGCCTGCGCGCGGTGGCGCCGGGCGATGGAGCCCACCGCGGCCAGGCCGGCCAGCATCAGCGCCACGCCCGAGGGCTCGGGCACCGCCGACGGGCCCGCGCGCTCGATGTCCAGCGTCACGCCGCCGGCGTTGTCGGGCGGGTAGTAGTCCTCGGTGATGAAGTCCAGCGTGGTGGTGGCGTCGAGCGTGAACGTGTCGCTGTACGTGAGCGCGAAGGCCTGGTTGGCGGCGCCGGCCTGCGTGTTGTAGACCTGGTCGCCGCAGCAGCCCTGGACCAGCAGCGTCTTCGTCGCGTCGTCGATCATCATGAACGCCCACACCCAGTCGTTGCCGCCATCGAAGCGCCAGGCGCTGTATTTCGGGTCGGCGCCTTCCTTCAGCGAGCCGTTGGTGATGGTGTAGGTGCCGGCGTCCAGCGTGAGCTGGGTCGGCGCCAGCAGGGCGCCGATGACCGTGCCGGCGCCCCAGTGAGGCGAGCCGTCGCATTCGTAGGCGTTGGCGCAGCCGCTGGTGGACGCGTCGATGATCACGGTGGTGGCGTGGGCGCCGCCCACCACGGCGAGCAGCCAGGGCAGGGCGAAGGCCGCGAGGCGGGGGGCGAGCTTGGACATGGGGAAATCCTCCGGATAGTGGGTGTGCGCGGCGGATGGCCCGCCGCTGTCGGCGATTGTGGAAATGCTTCCATCGCCGGACAATTGCCTCAATAGGCCGACTCCCCAGGTTGACGGCGTTCACCTCTTTCGGGGGAGCACAGGCGCGGCGTGCGTGCGCAGAATCGGCATCCGGGAGGGTGGCCCCGCGCCACGACGAGATGACGGTGCCAAGTCGCAAGATCCTGCTGGTCGACGACCATCCGCTGTACCACGAGGGCCTCGCCAGCGCGCTGCTGCATGCCGGCGGCGGGCTGGCGCTGGTGAGCTGCGAGACCGTCGCCGACGGCGTGGCCCGCGCCGCCGCCGACCCCGACATCGAACTCGTGCTGCTCGACCTGATGCTGCCCGGCGACAGCGGGCTCGACGCCATCACGCGCTTCGGCGCCGCGCTGCCGCTGCTGCCGCGCGTGCTGGTGTCGGGCCGGCTCGACGCCAACGTCATCGAGACCGCGCGCCGCCACGGCGCCTCGGGCTTCATCGCGAAGTCGTGGCCGCTGGCGCGCATCGTCGCGAGCATCGAATGCGTGCTGGCCGGCGGCGTCGACTTCAGCATGCTGGCCGAGCTGCCGTCGGCCGAGCGTCCGTCCGCCGACCTCTCGCAACGCCAGTGCGCCGTGCTGGACATGCTGGCGCGCGGCAAGTCCAACAAGGAGATGGCGCGCAGCCTGCAGATCGCCGAGCGCACCGTGCGCGCGCATCTCACGGGACTGTTCCAGGTGCTGGGCGCGTCGTCGCGCGTGCAGGCGCTGCTGGAGGCGCAGCGGCTGGGGCTGATCGAGGCGGTCGACATCGACGGGCAATCCGCATGAGCGCGCAAGCCCCCGTCGACGCGCTCGAGCGCGAGATCGACCTCGCCTGCGTGCGCACGCTGTTCCGCCAGATTCCCAACTCGTTCGTCGCCGCGATGGTGGTCACGGTCTACATGGCCGCCACGCTGCACGGCAAGGTGCCCGCGAGCTGGCTCGTCGGCTGGCTGGCGCTGCAGGGCCTCGCGCAGGTGCATCGCGGCTGGGTGTTCTTCGCGTACCGGCGCGCGACGGTCGACGTCGACAACGCCGCCCGCTGGGCGCGCCGCTACGCCGCCTACATGGCCGTGGCGGGCTGCACGTGGGCCGTCGCGGCCGCGCTGTTCCTCGACGACCGCCAGCCGCTCGCGATCGCGTTCACGCTGTGCGGGCTGTACGGCATCACGGGCGGTTCGGTGTCGGGCAACGCGTACTACCGGCCCGCGGTGCTGTGGTTCATCTGGCCGATCTTCCTGACGGTGCTGGTGCGGCTGGCCGCGCAAGGGCGGGGCGACTTCCTGGCGCTGGGCCTGGCCTCGGCCGCGTTCGCCGGCATCCTCACGCTGTTCTGCCGCGTGCAGAGCGCGAGCATCCGCGATTCGCTGCGCGTGCGTTTCGAGAACCGCGAGCTGCTCGTGAAGCTGGCCGCGCAGACGCAGTCCGCCGAGCAGGCGCGCGCGCAGGCCGAGCAGGCCAACCTCGCGAAGAGCCAGTTCCTCGCCGCCGCGAGCCACGACCTGCGGCAGCCGCTGCATGCGCTGGGGCTGTTCTCGGCCTCGCTGCACGGCCTCGTGCTGGACGAGCGCGCGCAGCAGGCCGTCGCCAGCATCCAGACCAACATCGACGCGCTGGAGGACATGTTCAACGTGATCCTCGACGTCTCCAAGCTCGACGCCGGCGTGGTCGAGGCGCACCTCGCGCCGCAGCCCCTGCAGCCCTTGCTCGACAAGGTGGTGCGCCAGCTGCAGCCGCTCGCGCAGGCCAAGGGCCTCGCGTTGCGCGCGGTGCCCACCGACGCGTGGGCGATCACCGACCTCACGCTGCTGCAGCGCGTGCTGGGCAACCTCGTCAGCAACGCGCTGCGCTACACGTCGCACGGCGGCGTGCTGGTGGCGGTGCGGCGCGACCGTTCTTCCGATGGATCGCTCGGCTGGCGCATCGAGTGCCGCGACAGCGGCGTCGGCATCGCCGAGGCCGACCAGGCGCGCGTGTTCGACGAGTTCGTGCAACTGCACAACCCGCAGCGCGATCGTCGCCAGGGCCTCGGGCTGGGCCTGGCCATCGCGCGCCGCATCGGCCGGCTGGTGGGCGGCGAGTTGGCGCTGCGCTCGGCGCCGGGCCGCGGCTCGGTGTTCCACCTGCGCCTGCCGGCCACGCCCGCGCGCGCGCCCGAGCAGGCGCCCGCGCTCGCGCCCCCGCCCGCGGGGGCTGACCTGCTGCAGGGCCGCGTGGTGATGGTGATCGACGACGAGGCGTCGATCCGCGAGGGCGTCTGCATGCTGCTCGAGCAATGGGGCTGCGTGGTGCACGCGGCGGCGGACGCCGACGACGCGCTCGCGCTGTCGAGCCGCCTGCTCGCGCTGGACCTCGTGCTCGCCGACCTGCGCCTGCCCGGCCGCCACGACGGCATCGGCGCGGTGGCCGCGTTGCGCGCCGCGCGGGCCGCGCCGCTGCTGGCCTGCCTGGTCACCGGCGAGTCGCACGCCGAGTCGCTGCAGGCGGCGCGCGACAGCGGCCTCGCGCTGCTGCACAAGCCGGTGCGCGCGGCCCAGCTGCGCGCGGCCTTCAACCACCTGGTCGCGCAGTCGCTGGCGCCGGCCTAGAGATGTGCGACAGTGGCGGACTCTGTCCCGTGCGCTTTTTCGCCATGTCCCACACCGACCTCATCGCCGACGTCTTCGCGGCGTTCTCCGCCGAAGGCACCGCCTTCCCGCCCATGACGCTGCGCGGCGGCGACGCCCTCGACCGCGACCAGCCCGCGCCGCCGTTCGACGTGCTGGTGGACGCCATCTCCGACGAGTACCTCGAGGCCCACCCCTGGGGCAGCGGCTGGCTGGACGCCGTCTCGTGGCGCCATTACCTGCCGTTCATGATGGAGTACGCGCTGCGCCACATCACCGAGTCCAGCGACGTCACCGACGCGCTGCTCACCTCGTTCCGCCCGCCCGACCGCGACCCGCCGCGCCTGGCCACGCTCACCAAGCCGCAGGAGACCGCGGTGCTGCGCTTCCTGGACGTGATGGCCTACAGCGCGGAGTCGGCCAGCACCGACCTGGCGGCGATGGTGCTGTCGGAGTGGTGGACGCCGGGCGCGATCCCGAAGGATCTCGACGACTGATGCGCATCTTCCTCGACGACGAACGCGCCACGCCCGACGGCTGGGTGCGCGTGTTCTGGCCGGACGAGGCGATCGCGTTGCTCGAAGCCGGCGGCGTCACCGACCTGAGCCTCGACCACGATCTCGGCGATGACGAGCGCGGGACGGGATACGACGTCGTGCTGTGGATCGAGGAGGCGGTCGCGACGCGCGGCTTCGTGCCGCCGCGGATGGCGGTGCATTCGGCGAACTCGTCGGCGCGAGTGAAGATGGAAGCGGGGATCGCGGCGATCGAGCGATTGGCGAAACGCTGAGGCTGGAGGGGTCTGGCCTCTCCTCGGCATCGCGCCGACGCTTTGCCATCGCCGCGACGCCGATCGCGATGTCGAGGCGAAGGCCTGACCCCGATCGTGGACCCAGGCGTGCGTTCAGGGTCAGTCCTGCGGCGCTCCGCGGCCAGCCGCGGCCGGCGGCGGCCCGACATCCATGCCGTCATAGCTCCCGATGTGCAGCTTGCGCGCGAGCGCCTCCAGCTCGATGTCGCGCGCATACAGCGAGTCCGGTGTCTGCACCTCCACGCGTTCGACGTGCAGGCGAAACAGGTCGTGCCCGTCGACCTTGGCGATGCCGACGACGCGGTAGCCCTTGTCCTTCAATGTCGCCGCGGCGGCGTCGAGCCTGGTTCGGTCGGCGTCGATGAAGAAGTAGCCCCACAGCAGCGGGCCATCGATGTTCCAAGGCGTCTGCGCGCGCATGTTCGCGAACATCGACTGGAGCTTTTCGAGCGGGATTTTCGGCGCGACCTGTGCGTCGGCATGAACCGGGATCGCGGCGACGGCGCCGACGAGCGTGGCGACCAGAAGCGTCTTTTTCGAATCGAGCGTGAGCATCGGTCGCGGCCTCCTGAATGAAGAACGCAGTATCGACGATGCTCCGAGTTGTCGGCCGGGAGGGGTCAGGACTCTCCTCGGCATCGCGCCAAGTCCTTGCCGGCAAGCCGTCCCGCTGGTCGCGATGTCGAGGCGAAGGCCTGACCCCGATCGTGGACCCAGGCTCACGTTCGGGGTCGGGCCTTCGCCTCGATTCGCGGGCTGCGTGATCGCTCGCGGCGATGCGGTTGCCGCGAATCGAGGAGAGTCCCGACCCCTCGGTCAGCGCGCCGCCAGGTTGTCCTCGCGCGCCGCGCCTTCCGTCCAGTCGCCCCCCAGCGCCTTGTACAACGCCACCAGGTTCGTCGACGCCGTGACATTGCTCTGCAACGCCTGCTGCTCCGCCTGGTGCACGTTGCGCTGCGCGTCCAGCACCTCGATCATCGACACGAACCCGCTGCGTTGGCGCGAGCGCATCAGCTCGTCGGCGCGCCGCGCGTCGGCGAGCTGGCGGCCCAGCGCCGCGGCGTGGCGTTGTTCGTCGGCGTAGGCCTCCAGCGCGTTGTCGGCCTCGTGGTACGCGCCCAGCACGGTGCTGCGCCACGCCAGCGCAGCTTCCTTCATCTGCGCGTCGGCCGTCCTGATCTGCGCCTTGAGCTTGCCGCCTTCGAAGATGGGAAACGAGATCTGCGCGCCGCCGATCCAGAAGCGCGACGCCCAATCGGTGAGGCTGTCGGCATGGATCGACTGCAGTCCGCCGACGCCGCCCAGCGTGATCGACGGGAACAGTTGCGCCTTGGCCTGGCCGATCTTGGCGGTGGCCGCGTGCAGGTCGGCCTCGCTCTTGAGGATGTCGGGCCGGCGCCGCAGCAGGTCGCCGGGCAGGCCCACCGGCACCTCGGGCGGCAGCGCGACGTCGGCCTGCGGCACGGGGCCGAGTCGATCGGCCAGCGCGCCCGGCGGCAGCGCGAGCAGCAGCGCGAGGCGGTTCATGGCCTGCGCGATGTTCTGGTCGATCGGCGGCAGTTGCGACTCCGACGACGACAGCTGCGCCTGCTGCTGCACGCTGTCGGCCTTGGCGGCGAAGCCGTTGCGCGTGCGCGATTCGGTCAACGCGAGCAGCTGCCGCTGGTCGGCGATGTCGGCTATCACGATCGCGCGCTGGCGTTGCGCGCCGCGCAGCGCGAGGTAGGTGCGCGCGACCTCGGCCGTCAGCGAGATGCGGGCGTTGCCGCGCGCCTGCTCGGCCGACACGATGTTCGCGTCCGCCGCCTCGACGCCGCGGCGCGCCTTGCCCCACAGGTCGAGCTCCCAGGTCGCGTCGAAACCTACCTGGAACAGGTCGGAGTAGGGCGACGGCTTGGCCGCCGCGGCTGCTGCCGGATCGCTGGATGCCGAAGCGCCCCCGCCAAGCGCGCTCGTGAAGCCGTTCTCGCTCGAACGCTGCCGTCCGCCGACGCCCATGCCGCTCACCGACGGCCTACCCTGCGCCACCGCGGTGCCCCGCTGCGCACGCGCCTCCTCGATGCGCAGCGCGGCGGTCTGCAGGTCGAGGTTCTGGCGCTGCGCCTCGTCCACCAGCCGATCGAGCACGGGATCCTTGAACACCGACCACCACTGCCGGCCGTCGTAGGCGCGCGCCACGGCCTTGCTGGCGACGTCGGGCGATGACGCGGCCGCGGCGGGAAAGGCCGTCGGCGGCGTCGTCTCGGGCCGCGTGAAATTGGGGCCCATCGTGCAGGCGCCCACGAGCGCCGCGCATGCGAGCGCGAGCGTCACGCGTACGGGCGCGCGAGAGTGTTCAGTGTCCATGGGCCTCTCCCGGCGCGGGCGTCTTGAGGAACAACGCGACGGGCGTGACGATCAACGCCATGATCCCGAACGCGTAGAAGATGTCGAGGTAGCTGAGCACCTGGGCCTGGCCGTTCACGACCTGCTGCGCGGCGGCCAGCCCGTTCTGCGTGAGCTGGTGGCCGCGCGCGCCGATCGTCGACACCTGCTCGCCGAGGCGCTCGTGGTGGAACTGGATGCGCCACGCGAGCATGGTGGACGCCGTCGCCACGCCGATCGAGCCGCCCAGGTTGCGCGACAGGTTGATGATGGCCGACGCCTCGTTGTTGCGATCCGGCGGGATGCCGACGTAGCCCGCGGTGGTCAGCGACACGAACAACAGCGGCAGGCTCAGGCTCTGGTAGACGCGCGTCATCGACAGGTCGAAGAAGCTGATCTGCCCGTTCAGGAAGGCCGTGTGCATCATCGCGAGGCCCGTGCACAGCAGGCCGAACCCGACCAGCAGCTTGGGCGGCAGCTTGCTGGCCGCGATGCCCGCGAACGGCATCATGATGGCCGCGGCCAGGCCGCCCAGCGCAAGCGTCTGCCCCGCGGCGAGCGCATCGTACTGCAGCAGGTTCTGCGCGAACTGCGGGATCAGCTGCGTGGTGCTGAACAGGCTGAAGCCCACCAGCAGCATCACGATGTTGGCGGCGCCGAACGAGCCGAACTTGAACAGCTTCACGTCGAACACCGGCTGCGGATGCACGAGCTCCCACAGCACCAGCGCGATCGCCGAGCACACGAAGACGATGAAGAACGCGACGATGAAGTTCGACGAGAAGCCGTCGTCCTCCTGGAACTTGTCGAGCACCACCTGCAGGCAACCGAACGTCGACGCCACGAGGAGGAAGCCCAGCCAGTCGGGGATGAAGTTCTTGCGGAACTGCGCGGTGTCGTCCTTGACCGCCTGCGGCTCGTCCACCAGGAACCAGATCAGCGTGAGCGCGAGGCAGCCCACCGGCAGGTTGATCAGGAAGATCCAGTGCCACGAGAAGCTGTCGGTGAGCCAGCCGCCCAGCAGCGGGCCGATGGCCGGTGCGACGATCACGGTGACGCCGTAGAACGCGAACGCTTTCGCGCGTTCCGCGGGCGCGAAGG
>FSXQ01002307.1_pt1 | contig 20114 bp, 19 predicted proteins | sample 1638011 | NCBI WGS metagenome assembly FSXQ01 (sample SAMEA3914789, study PRJEB12502) | metagenome | biome: forest; material: soil | place: Canada | collected 2011-07-03 | depth 0.3 m | reverse complement strand
GCCTGCGGCATGCCGTGGTGCGGCTCGGGCTTGGCCGCGTGGATCAGGTCGGGAAACTTCATCGCGTCCTGGATGAAGAACACGGGGATGTTGTTGCCGACCAGATCCCAGTTGCCCTCGTCGGTGTAGAACTTGACGGCGAAGCCGCGCACGTCGCGCGCGACGTCGCTGGAGCCGCGCTCGCCGGCCACGGTCGAAAAGCGCACGAACACCGGCGTGCGCTTGCCCTTCTCGGCGAACGGCGCGGCGCGCGTGAGGTCGGTGATCGCGTCGGCGCACTCGAAGTAGCCGTGCGCGGCCGAGCCGCGGGCGTGCACCACGCGCTCGGGGATGCGCTCGTGGTCGAAGTGCGTGATCTTCTCGCGCAGGATGAAGTCTTCGAGCAGCGTGGGCCCGCGCAGTCCGGCCTTGAGCGAGTTCTGGTTGTCGCCGACCAGCACGCCCTGGTTCGTGGTGAGCGCCTGCGCGCTGGAGTCCACGCGCACGTCGTCGAGCGTGCCGACGTTGGCGTTGAGGCCGGCCACCGCGGCGCCCGCGCCGACCTTGGGCGACTCGCCGGACTCGCTGAGCGTGCTGCCGGTGACGACCTCCGACGACGGCAACGCGCTCGGGCCTTCCTCGGGCGCGTGGCCCGCATCCGGCCCGTGGTCGCGCAGCTTCAGGGCGTTCGACGGCTGCGCGGCGGCCAGCGCCTGCGTGCCGGCCTGCTTGACGGCCAGCGCGGCGACGGAAGGCCCCGACAGGTCGGCCGACGGGTCGGCCTGAACGCCGCCGGCGGGGCCGCCGATGGTGCTGGCGGCGGAGCCGAACCCGCCGGCGATGGACGTGGAAGAGGGCTTGGTCACTTGGGGATTCCTGGGCTGGGGTGGCCGCGAGCTCTCGGCGCCGCGGCGGGGCGGCGAGCAGAGGGAGTTCCTCGTCGCGCGTCGGGCTCTGAAATCCTCCACCAGCAAGCGGGGTGCCGGAGCGGCAGGCTTCCGGCGCCAATGGTTTCCCCGGCAAACAATATGAGGCGGCGACGTCGGACGTCCCGTCCGCTCGCCCGCCGTCCCTCAGGCCTCGTGCGGCCCGACGCAATAGCCGCGCAGGCCGTTCAGCAGGAAGGCGATGGCGCGCCGGCGTACCACGAGCGTCGAGTCGGTCATGCCGATGCCACGCCCCTCGTCGGCGCTCATCACGGCCGCGTACAGCGCGCTGCTGGCCATGCGCCAGACGCCCGTGAGCGCCCCCTCGTCGAGCGTGGGCCAGGCGCGCGCGAAGCCCTGCATCACGGTCGACTCCGAGCAGTTGAGCGTTCGACGCAACACCTCGTCGACCTCGCGATCGGCCTGCAGGCGCAGCATCAGCGTGAGGTACTGGCGGCCCGAGCGGGTGGCGTTCAGGTCGAACTCGTAGTCGGCCCACGCCGTCACGAAGTCCTCGACCTCGAAGCCGGGCCGCCCGAGCAGCGTCTTCAGCGGCGAGAGGTGCTTCTGGCAGACGTCGTGCTGTTCCTTGATCACGGCCCTGAGCAGGTCGGCCTTGTTGCCGAAGTGATGGTCCAGCAGCGTGAGGGAGCAGTCGGCGGCCTTGGCGATGTCGCGCAGGCTGGCGGCGTGATAGCCGTTGTCGGCGAAGGTGCGGGCGGCGGCGTCGAGGATGCGCTCGCGTCGCGTCGTGGAGGGAGGAAGGGCTTCGTCGATCATCGTGTTCGGGTTTGACGCCTACGTTACGTCGCGACCCCTGATCACGTGTTCGGGCGTGCGCGCGTCCCGACGAGTCCGAATCGCCGTCGTCGTCCGCCTTCGTGCCGGCGCCTTGCTGGCCGCTGCGGCCCGATTGCGCCTGCTGCGAACCGCCTTGCTGTTCCAGGACGAACGTTCTGCTGCTGCCCTCCACGCATTCCACGGCCGGGGTCTCGCCGTTGCCCGTTCAAGGCATCCACCCGGTTTCCGTGGACCCACTTCACCAAAAGGAGAATCGACATGAACAGCATCCTCAAACTGGGCGCCCTGGCCCTCACCATCGCCGGCGTCGCGGGCGGCGCGGCCATCGCGCAGACCAGCGGCAGCGCCGGCACCAGCGGCACCGGCAGCACGTCCGGCACGGGCATGAGCGACCCGGCCACGGGCTCCAACAGCGGCAGCCTGCAGACGCGTCCGGACAACAGCAGCGTGAGCCCCCAGGGCAACGGTGCGAGCATGTCGACCCGCGCGCGTTCCGGCAACCAGGGCAACAGCAACAACGGCAGCGGCACCGTCAACGGCACGGCCACCGGCACCAACGGCGCGGCGATCGGTACCGACCACTCGACGTCATCGACGTCGTCCACTTCGTCGATGGACAACAGCGGCACGGATGTCTCGCAGCCGCCGCGCAGGGATCGCAACTGAGCGACGCCTTGTCTCACCGAAAGGAGGCCGCTTGCGGTCTCTTTTTCTTGGCGGGGCGACGCCTTGTCGCGCGGGGTTGCTGCGACGTCGCGCAGGACGTCGAGCTATCCGGTCACCACCATCGCCGCCCGCATCCGCGGCCGGCACGGCAGCCGCACCAGCACCGTCGTGCCGCTGTCCGGCGCCGATTCGATCTGCAGCAGACCGCCCGCGCCGCGCGCGCGTTCGGCCATGCCGCGCAGGCCCCAGCCGGTGCCGTGACGGCCGACGTCGAAGCCGACGCCGTCGTCCTCGACGGTGAGGGAGAGCTCGTCATGCCGCCGCGTCAGCGTCACCGCGACGTTGCGCGCATGCGCGTGCTTGAGCACGTTGGTGAGGCTCTCCTGCGTCACGCGGTAAAGCGTCGACTCGCTCTCGTCGTCGAAGCGCTCGTCGTCCAGGTGCAGCAGCAGGGCCTCGGCCGCGATGCCGGTCTGGCGCGACCAGTCGGCCACGATGACCGGCAGCGCGCCGGCCAGGCCCAGCTCGTCGAGGACGACGGGGCGCAGCGCCGCGATGATGTCGTCGAGCTCGCGGTCGACCTCGGTGGTGAGCGCATCGAGATGGGCGACGAGCTCGCGCAGCGCGGGGTCGCTCACCAGCGGCGCGAGCGCGCTCAGCGCCAGCTTCAACGCCGTGAGGTACTGGCCCAGCGAGTCGTGCAGCTCGCGCGCGATGCGGCGCCGCTCGTCCTCCTGCGATCGCGAGAGCCGGTGCAGCAACTCCTGCTGCAGGCCGTTGGCGTGCGCCAGGGCGACGGTGCGCTGGTCGACCTCCGCCTCGAGCGCGTGGCGCGCGAGCTGGTGGCGCTCGATGTCGGTGGCCGAGCCGAACCAGTGCTGGATCTCGCCGCCCGCGCCGGCCAGCGGCGACATGCGCGCGATGAACCAGCGGTACGCGCCGTCGTGGCGGCGCAGGCGGTATTCGTGCGGCACGAGGTGGCGGCCGGCGACGGTCTCGCGCACCCAGGCCTGCGTGCCGTCGCGGTCGTCGGGGTGCACGAATTCGATGCCGCCGGTCACGTTGGCGTCGCCGGTGTAGCGCAGCCACTGCTCGCTGCGCCATTCGGCCGCGCCGAGGGCGTCGGTGCGCCAGAGGATGTCGGGCACGAGGTTGGAGATGGCCTTGAACTGCGCCTCGCTCGCGGCCAGCGCCTCGGTGCGGCGCGCGACCTGTTCCTCGAGGTCGCGGTTGTGGTTGGCGAGCTGCCGGTGCAGCACGCGGCGGTCGGCCGATAGCCGCATCTGCGCGCCCACGCGGGCCAGGAGCTCGGCGGCGACGAAGGGCTTGGCGACGATGTCGTCGGCGCCCGCCTCGATGGCGTCGGCGTGCGCGAAGGCCTGCGTGTCGGAACTCAGCAGCACGGCCGGCACGACGGCGCCGTGGGGCGATGCGCGCAGCCGGCGCAGGAACGCGAGGCCGTCGCGCGCCGGGTTGCCGAGGTCGACGACGACGAGGTCGGGCGCGCGCTCGTCCATCGCGCGCAGCGCCTCGTCGGCGCTCGCCAGCGCGTGGACGCGATAGCGGCTGCGCAGCAGGCCGGCGACGTACTCGCGCAGCTCGCGATGGTCGGCCACCAGCAGGACGCGCTCACGCGTGGCGGGAGCGCTGTCGCCGGCGCTCCACGCGGCGGGCGGCGCCGGCCAGCCGAGCGCGTCGAGCGGGCGCGCGCGTCCGGTGCGCATCGACAGCTCCGCCACGCGCCGGTGCGGCACCGCGCGGCCCGGCTTGCCCAGCATCGGGATGCAGACGCGGAAGCGCGAGCCCTGGCCCGGCACGCTGCTGGCCTCGACATCGCCGCCGTGCAGGCTCACCAGCTCGCGCACCAGCGCCAGGCCCAGCCCGCTGTCCTCGCGGCCCGGGGCGCGGTGGAAGCGGTCGAAGATGTGCGGCAGCTCGTGCGCCGGGATACCGCGTCCCGTATCGGCCACTTCGAGCGTCATCAGCCCGACCTGCGAGCGCAGGCTGACCCGCACCTCGCCGGACTGGGTGAACTTGATCGCGTTGCCGACCAGGTTGATGACCACCTGCTCCCACTGGAAGCGGTCCACGTGCACCGGCTGCGGCAGCGCCGGGCAGTCCACCAGCAGCGCGACGCCGGCCGCCGTCGCCGCGCCGTGGAACAGGCTCGCGATGTCGGTGGTCATCGCGGCGATGTCGATGGGCTGCAGCACCGGGTCGACGCGTCCGGCGTCGATGTTGGACAGCTCCAGCAGCGCGTCGACCAGCCGGCGCAGCCGCTGGCCGTGGCGCAGGGCCGTGCGCAGGCCGCTGTCGCCCAGCCGCTCCACGGCGGCCTCGAGCGGGCCCAGCAGCAGCGTCAGCGGCGTGCGGATGCCGTTGCTGACCTCGCCCAGCGACGCGGCCAGCGCGTTCTCGCGGCGCGCCAGCGCGTCGGTGCGCACGCGGACGCGCTCGCGTTCGCCCCCGCGCGCGAGCGCGCTGGCGAGCGTCTGCGCGAGGCCTTCGGCGAACAGCGTGCACGCGGTGTCGGGCGCGGCGCCGAGGCGCAGCACGAGCCAGCCGATCGACGCGGCGTCCGGTTCGGGCCGCAGCGAGACGACGAGGTCGTCGCCGGCCAGCCGTTCGACGTCCGGCTCGGCATCGAGCGCGGCCGCGAAGGCGGGGCCGCCGCCGCTCGCGCCGGCCAGCAGCACGGCCCGCGGCCCGTCGCCCTCCGAGCGATAGACCGCGGCGGCGCGCACGCCGGCGCACTGGCCCACCGCGAGGCCGGCGACCGTGCGCGCCAGTTCGACCGCGGATGCCGGCGTGGCGCAGGCGCGGCCCACGGCCAGCAGGCAGCGCAGCCAGTCCGCGGCCGCGTCGGGCGTCGGCAACTCTTGCCGGCCCGTCTCGGTCGTGCCGAAGTTCATTCCATCCGCTCCTTCGGCGACCGCTGTCAGTCGTCGATGATAGGCCGCGTCCCGCAAGGCCGGCCACAGCGATCACCGGGCTTTCCCCGGCCCGTCCCCGGATTGATTCCCGGGGTGGCGACAGGGAGTCGCGCCGCCGCGCCGGCAGGGCCAGAATGCCCACTCACATGACCACGCTTCCTTCCGCCGCCGCGCCCTGGCGCGTGCTGCTCGCCGACGATCACGCAATGCTGCGCGAGGGCCTGGCCATGCTCGTCGATTCGCAGCCCGACATGGAAGTGGTGGGCCAGGCCGGCAGCGGCGCCGAGGCCGTCGCCTCCGCGCTGGCGCTGCAGCCGCACATCGCCGTGATCGACGTCTCGATGCCCGACGGCGGCGGCGCCGCGGCCACCGAGCAGATCACGCAGGGCTGTCCCGACGTGCGCGTGCTGGCGTTGAGCCGCCACGCCGACCAGGCCTCGCTGCGGCGCATGCTGGCCGCGGGCGCCTCGGGCTACGTCGTCAAGCGAGCGGCCGCGCAGGCGCTCATCGGCGCGATGCGCGCGGTGCTGTGCGGCGGCACCTACGTCGACCCGATGCTGGCCGGCGACCTGGTGGCGCGCGCGATCCAGCCGGCCAGCCCGATGGTGGCGGGCGTGCGCCGCGTGGGCCTGCTCAGCGAGCGCGAGGAGGCCGTGCTGCGCCAGATCGCGTGGGGCAAGAGCAACAAGGAAGTGGCGGCCGCGCTGGGCATCAGCGTGAAGACGGCCGAGGGCTATCGCGCCAACGGCCTCGAGAAGCTGAAGCTGCGCACGCGCAGCGACGTGCTGCGCTACGCGCTGTCGCAAGGCTGGCTCGCCGACGAGGGTGCGTTCGGCTGAGCCGCCGGCGTCGGTCAGGAGACGCAGCGGCCCGTCGCGGCCTTCAGCACGCCGGCCGCGTCGTTGAGCAGCACCACGTGCACGTCGTCGCGTCGCCCCGACGCGGCCAGCGCGCGATTCTCGATGTCGGGGCGGTGGCGCAGGAACGCGACCAGCCAGCTCGCCGGCTCGTCGGTGGCGCCGTAATGGCGCGTCAGCGCGGTGTCGGTGATCACGCAGCGCATGTCGCGGATGCGCGGCTGGCGCACCCAGAACTCCACGCCGTCGACGGTGCCGCACAGCTGCGGATCGCGCAGCGCGGACTCCTGCGGGCGTACGGGAAGGTCGAGGTCACGCATGCCCGAGCATGCGGCGCAGCGGGGCGATCGTCTGCCGGGGAGTCCACCGCCTGCTCGACAGGCTTTCCCCGGGTGGGTTTCGCCTGCCCGGGCGAGCGCGGGCGATGCCCGTGAGCGGTGGGCTCGACATGTGCTTGCGCGCAAGGTCCCGCAAGACCATTGCTTGATCTCCGCCATGTTCTCCATCGAAGACGACCGGGACGCCGCCGAGCTCACCCGCCAGAAGGTACGCGGCCTCGCGCGTGGCTGCGGCTGGCTGCAGGCGGTGCTGGGTCGCCAGGACCGCCTCCTCGCGCGCCTCGAGTTGCTGGAACGCAGCCAGGACGCGCCCGCCAACGCCGCGCTCACGCCGCGCTGCGAGGACGTCTGCGGCGAGCCCGACGACCAGGGCGCGGACGCGCCTGACATGAACGGACGATAGGAGCCGCGTGCAACGAAAGATCGCCATCCTCGAGGCCGCCAGCGACCACTTCGGCCGCTTCGGTTTCCGCGGCGCCAGCCTGCGCGACATCGCGCGCGACGCCGGCGTCTCGCTGACGCTGCTCAACCACCACTTCGGCAGCAAGTCCGGCCTCCTCGACGCCGTCATCGAGACCGACCGCCCGATGCTGGACGAGCGCGCCGCGGTGCTGCAGCGCATCGTCGACGCCGCCACCTTCACGCCGCGCGACCTCGTCCACGCCTGGGTGCAGATCGACATCGACGCCGTCGCACAGCCCGGCGGCCTGCGCTTCCTGCGCCTGGTGGCGCGCGTCGTCGACGATCCCGCAGAGGAGGACGTGTCGGTGATGCGCGAGCACCTAGACGACGCGCGGCTGCTGTTCATCGACGCGCTGCTGCAGTGCTACCCCGGCGCCTCGCGGCGCGCGGCCACGCTCGCGTGCGTGTGCGTGAGCGGGGCGTCGATGAAGGTGCTGACGTCCGGTGACCGGCTGTGGGGGCTGTCGGGCGCCGAGCGATCCGGCGCGAACAACGGCGACCAGGGGCGTCTCGAGGACTTCCTGGTGGCCGGCATCGAGGCCGCGCTGGGCGGCAAGTAGCGCCGCGTCGGGCGCCGCGTCAATCGCCGTTCGGGCGCGCCTGCGCGATGGCGGTCTGCAGTTCGGCCACCGCCACCGGCTTGATCAGGTGCGCGTCGAAACCCGCCGCCGCCGTGGCCTGGCGATCGGCCTCGCTGCCCCAGCCGGTGGCCGCCACCAGCACCATCGCGCGGCCGCGCGGCGAGGCGCGCAGGCGGTGCGCCAACTCGTGGCCGCTCATGCCGGGCAGCGCGATGTCCAGCACCACGACGTCGGGCTCGAAGGCCTGTGCGAGCGCCAGCGCCTGCTCGCCCTCGCGCGCGGTGCGCACCTCGAAGCCGTGGCTTTCCAGCACCGCGGCGAGCGTCCACGCGATGTCCTCGTTGTCGTCCACGACGAGGATGCGGCGGACGTCGAGCGCGGCGGCCGGCCGCTGCGGCTCGTGCGACGCGGGTGAGCCTTCGTGCAGCGGCAAGCGGATGGTGAACGTGCTGCCCTGGCCGGGACCGGGGCTCGCCGCGCTGACGCTGCCGTCATGCAGGCTCACCACGCTGCGCACCAGCGCCAGGCCGATGCCCATGCCGTGCGCGTTGGCGGCGTCGAGCTCGCCGCGGCGCCAGAACATGTCGAACATCGAGGCGAGCGCTTTCGCGTCGAGGCCGCGGCCGTCGTCGGACACGTCGATGACGCACTGCCCGTCCGCGCCGCGCACGGCCAGCGTGATGTGGCCGCCCTCGTCGGTGTACTTGGCCGCGTTGACCAGCAGGTTGGACACGACCTGGCTCATGCGCACGGCGTCGACGCACACCGTCAGCGGCGCGTCGGGCCACTGCGTGCGCAGCGCGTGGCGGCGGCGCTCGATGACGGGCCGCGCGGTCTGGACCGCCTGCTCCAGCAGCGTGGCGACATCGATCGGGGACTTCTTCAGCGCGAGGCGCCCGAAGCGCAGGCGCGAGATGTCCAGCAGGTCGTCGAGCAGCGTCTTCATCGCCTCGATCTGGTTGCCCAGGATCGAGCGCGCGCGGACGTGGCGGCCGTCGTCGGCGGCCGGCGATTGCACGAGCACCTCCGTGGCGCCCGAGATGGCCGCCAGCGGATTGCGCAGCTCGTGCGACAGCACCGCGAGGAAGCGATCCTTGGCCAGGTCGGCGGCCTCCAGCTGCTGGCGCGCGCGCTGGTTGTCGTCGAGCGCCTGCTCCAGTTCGACGCGGCTGGCGGCCAGTTGGTCGCGCGACTGGCGCTCGCGGCTCTGGTCGCGCAGGATCTTCACGAAGCCGACGACCTCGCTGGCGGCGCCGCGCATGGGCATCAGCGCGCCGTTGGCCCAGAAGCGCTCGCCACCCTTGCGCAGGTGCTCGCGTTCGTCCATCGCGCGGCCTTCGGCCAGCGCCTGCTGCGTCTCGCGCGCCGGGATGCCGTGCGCGCGCTCGCCCTCGGTGAAGGTGAGGTCGGCCTGGCGGCCGAGGATCTCGTCGGCGGTCCAGCCCAGCAGGCGTTCCGCGCCCGAGTTCCACGAGGTGACGCGGCGCTCGAGGTCGGTCGAGAAGATCGCGTACTCGGTGGCGTTGGCGACGATCAGCCGCAGGCGCTCCTCGCTGAGGCGCAGCGCGTCCTCGGCGTCCTTGCGCTCGCTCACGTCGATGCACACCATCAGCAACGCACCGCCGTGGGCGTCGGCGGCGGCCACCTGCGAGATGCTGTTGTGCACCCACACGACGCCGCCGTCCTTGCGCAGCAGCCGCTTCTCGATCTGCACGCTGCCCACGCGCGTGAGCTCGGAGAGCACGCGCTGCGCCTCCGCGCGATCCTGCGGGTGCACGAGGTCGATCATCGGATGGCCCACCAGCTCGCGCTCGCGGTAGCCCAGCAGCTCGCACAGGTAGCTGTTGGCGAAGGTGGTGAGGCCGGCGATGCTCGCCTGCAGCACGCCCACCGCGGCCTTGTCGGCGATGGCGCCGAAGCGCTCCTCGGACAGGCGCAGCGCCTCCTGGCTGCGCTTGCGCTCGGTGATGTCCACCAGCGTGAGCACGATGCCGGCGATGCGGTCCTCGGTGGTGCGGTACGGCAGCATGCGCACGAGGTACCAGCGGTGCTCGGCGTCGTCCACCTCGCGCTCGATGGGGATCAGGCCCTGCAGCACGCGGCGCGCGTCGGCGTCGAGCTGCGGGTAGTCGAGCTGGTTGGTGAGGTGCGACAGCGGCCGGCCGACGTCGGTGGGGATGAGGTTGAACAGCGCGACGGCCGACGGCGTGTAGCGCGTGACGCGCAGCTCGCGGTCGAGGAACACGGTGGCGATGGCCGTCGCGTCCATGAGGTTCTGCATGTCGCTGTTGGCGTGGCCCAGCTCGTCGACCTTGCTCTTCAACTCGTGGTTGACGGTGGTGAGTTCCTCGTTGATGGACTGCAGCTCCTCGCGGCTCGTCTCCAGTTCCTCGGTCGCCGAGCGCAGCTCCTCGTTCATGGCCTGCAGCTCCTCGTTGCTGGCCTTGAGCTCCTCGGTCGACGCCTCGTACTGCTCGACGGTGTCGCGCAGGTGGGACTTCAGGCGCTCCAGTTCGCGATCGAGCAGGTGCGACACCGGGTCGGCCTCGCCGGGCACCGACGGTGGCGGGCTGGGCGACAGCGCGGCCGCGTCGGGCAGCAGTTCGATGGTGACCAGCAGCATGCCGGGCGCGATGTCGGACATCGGCGCCACCGCCAGCCGAACCACGACGGGCTGGCCCGCGATGTCGATCGGCAGCGGGCTCACGTCGGCGCGCGCGTGGCTCTGCGCCACCTGGTAGATGGCCGCGCGCAGCTCGATGCGCAGCGCCGGGTCGATGGCATGCAGCAGGTTGCGGCTGGGTTCGCCACCGCCGAACTGCAGGTAGCGGCCGGCGCTGGGCGAGAGATGCATGATCTCGTGCTCGCTGTCGATCACGATGGACGGCGGGGCGAGCAGCTCCAGCATCTTGAAGTGCAGCTCGGCCCACGACACCGAGCGGCCGTCGGAGGCTGTCATGGCGCGTTGGCTGCGGTTGTCCACGGGCGAGCCCAGGGCGAACGACGCGCCCGGCATCACCGGCCCCGTGCGCGCCGCGCCCTGCGCCTCCAGCGCCCGCGCGATGGAGCTCTGGCCGCTGGGCACGGGCAGGCTCACGCGCGGCGCGGGTCGCGGCGCGAAGAGGCGGTGCTTCTTGTCCAGCACGAAGAACTGGGCGCTGTTGTCCTCCACCGTCTCGGACGCGCCCAGGAACAGGCGGCCCGTGGGCAGCAGCGCGAAGTGCGCGGTCTCGAACACGCGGCGCTGCGCGTCGCGGTTCAGGTAGATCAGCAGGTTGCGGCAGGAGATGAGGTCGAGGCGCGAGAACGGCGAGTCCTTCAGCACGTCGTGCGCCGCGAACAGCACCTGCTCGCGCAGCTCGCGCCGCACGCGGTAGCCGCGGTGCTCCTTGGTGAAGAAGCGGCGCAGGCGATCCTCGGACACGTCGGCCGCGATCGTCGGCGGGTACACGCCTTCGCGCGCGACGCGGATGGCCTCCTCGTCGAGGTCGGTCGCGAAGATCTGCACGGCCGGCGGGGTGTCCAGCGTGCGCAGGTATTCCGACAGCAGCATCGCGATCGAGTACGCCTCCTCGCCCGTGGCGCACGCGGCCACCCACACGCGGATCACGCCGTTCGACGACTTCTCGTGCAGCAGCGCCGGCAGCTGGCGCTCGAGCGCCTCGAAGCACTCGGCGTCGCGGAAGAAGTTGGTGACGCTGATCAGCAGGTCCTGCAGCAGCGCGCTCGCCTCGCCCGGGCGCGTGCGCAGGCACCCGAGGTACTCGGTCAGTTCCTGCACGCCGTTGACCTGCATGCGCCGCCCGATGCGGCGCAGGATGGTGGCGCGCTTGTAGTTGGCGAAGTCGCGGCCCGTGCGCGTGCGCAGGAACGTGAGCACCTCGCGCAGCTCGGACTCGGCGCCGTGCAGGCCGCCGCCGGCGCCTTCCAGCGCGTGCTCCGGCGGCAGCGTCAGCTGGCGCTCGAGCTCCACGTAGTGCGCCACGCGGCGCGGCATCTCGGCCACCGGCAGCACCCAGTCCACCATGCCCGTGGCGATGGCCGCGCGCGGCATGCCGTCGTGCTGCGCCTCTTCCGGATCCTGCGCGATGGTGAGGCCGCCGCGCTCCTTGATGCGCTTGATGCCGATGGCGCCGTCGCTGTCGAGGCCCGACAGCACGATGGCCGTGGCGTGCGGGCCGTGGGTGTCGGCGAGCGTGCGGAAGAACAGGTCGACCGCGACGCGGCCCGGCTTGTCGAACGGCATCAGGCCCAGCTGCAGCTCGCCGTCCACCATGTGCAGCGCGTGGCGCGGCGGGATCACGTAGACGCAGTCGGGCATCACCTTGACCGTCTCGCGCACCTGCATCACCGGCATCGACGTGTGGCGCTGCAGCAGCTCGGCGAGCGTGCTCTCGTGCTCGGGCGCCAGGTGCAGGATGACGACGTAGGCGAGGCCGTTGGGCTTCGTGGCCTGCAGGTAGCTGACCAGCGCGGGGATCGCGCCCGCGGAGCCGCCGAGGCCGACGATCGGCTGCGTCGAGTAGCCGCGTTCGGATACGCCGTCCGCGAGCTCGGCGCCGAGGTCTTCCTCGGCGTCGTCCGGACTCTGGCTCTGTGGGTTCATGGGGTGCAGCGTCATGCGGTTGGGCGTCGGTCACGAGCCAGGGGTGGCTCCGGGGCTACTCACGAGACCGGCGAGGTTACCTCGTCGGTGAGCCGGAATCGGAGCGCGCGGACCCGGGTTGAATCCGGGGGAGTCGAGCACTGGACAGTCGTCCGGTAACGCGCGTCCGGTGCGCAGCGCGCGCGCCGTGCTGGCCATCTCGTCCGTCGCCTCGACGAACAGCAGGTGCGCTGGCTGGCGCAGCGCGCGGACGGCCTCCAGTTCGCCGGCCATGCCGGGTGCGCGCGGGTTCCGGACCGACGCCATCAGGCGCTCGCGCAGGTCGCGCTCCATCGTCTGCGCGGCCTGCTCTGCGGACTGCCAACGCGTCCACTTGGGGGCGAAGTTCATGGGAGACCTTTCGAAGTGCACCGGGGGGTGACCCGCGTTCGCGGCTGCCGGCAAGAGGCACGAAGAGGTGCCGGCGAAAGGTCGATGCGAAGGACTATAGCCCGCGGGCGGATTCGTGCCGCCATCGAGCCCGTGACGCGCGGCGTGCGGCTCGCGGACTTCGGGCGCGTGGCTTGCCGAGATCTTCCATCAACCACGGTGCGCAGGGCTGCTGTGGGCAGTCCGCGTCCGATGGACAACAACTCTGGAGATCGAACCAATGACCGACACCACACTGGCCAGCGACCTGCGCGCAGGCGTCCCCGCGCGAGCCTACGCGCTCGGCGCCGACGACGCGCCGACCTCGCGACACACCTCGGGCGTGTCCTGGGGCGCGATCTTCGCCGGCGCCGCCGGCGCCGCCGCGTTGTCGCTGATCCTGCTGATCCTCGGCGTCGGGCTCGGCCTGTCGTCGGTCTCGCCGTTCGCGGGCTGGGGCGCCAGCGCCACGAGGCTCGGCGTGTCGACGATCGTGTGGATCACCTTCACGCAGCTCGCGGCGTCGGGCCTCGGCGGCTACCTCGCCGGGCGCCTGCGCACGCGCTGGGCCGCGACGCACGTCGACGAGATCTATTTCCGCGACACGGCGCACGGCTTCCTGGCCTGGTCCATCGCCACGCTCGCGACCGCGGCCGTGCTGACCTCGGCCATCGGCGGCATCGTCGGCACCGGCGCCAGCGCGGCCGGCTCGGTGGCGGGCGGCGTGGCGACGACGGCGGCCGTCGCGGCCCCCGCGGCCGCAGGCGCGATGAAGTCGGACGGCCCGAACGCCGGCAACGGCTACTTCGTCGACAGCCTGTTCCGCAAGGATGCATCGGCACCCGCTGCCGCAGCGTCTGCGCCGGTCGGCAACGGTGGCGACGCCGCGCCGATGGGTGCCGAAGCCGGCCGCATCTTCGCCAGCGGTCTCGACGCCGGCGCGCTGCCGGCGGACGACGTGAAGTACCTCGGCCAGCAGGTGTCGCAACGCACCGGGCTGTCGCAGGCCGACGCCGAGAAGCGCGTCAACGACGCCTTCACGCGCATGAAGGCAAAGGCCGACCAGGCCAAGGCCGACGCCAAGGAATCCGCGGACAAGGCGCGCAAGGCCTCAGCCTACGCGGCCCTGTGGCTGTTCATCTCGCTGCTGGCCGGTGCCTTCGTCGCCAGCTTCCTCGCCACCTTCGGCGGTCGCCAGCGCGACCTCGTCTGAACCTCCAACGAAAGACTCCCATGCGCTCACTGCTTCTGCTGTTCCTCGGCGTTCCGCTGCCCATCATCATCCTCATTGCGCTGTTCTCGCACTGAACCTCACCAGGACATCCATCATGGCCACTGCAAGCCGCAAGACCACCCGCGCGCCCGCGAAACGGGCGACGAGCACGGTCGCCAGCAAGTCCGCCACGCGCACGCCCAAGGCGCCCGTCGCCCAGGAAGCCACCGCGCTGCTGAAGGCCGACCACAAGCTGGTCAGCCAGCTGTTCGCCGAGTACGAGAAGACGCGTTCGACGGCGAAGAAGAAGACGCTCGTCGACCGCATCTGCCTGGAGCTCGGCGTCCACGCGAAGGTGGAAGAGGAGATCTTCTATCCGGCCGTGAAGGCCGCGTTGAAGGACAAGGAGATGGTGCCCGAGGCGATCGTCGAGCACGCGTCGCTGAAGGAACTGATGGCCCAGGTCGAAGGCAAGGAGCCTGACGGCGAGATGTTCGACGCGAAGATCAAGGTGCTGTCCGAGTACGTGAAGCATCACGTCAAGGAAGAAGAGACCGAGATGTTCCCCAAGGCGCGCAAGACCAAGCTCGACATGAAGGCCTTGGGCGCGCAGATGGCGACGCGCAAGGACGAGCTCAAGGCCTCGTGGCCGCTGTCGGAAGACAAGCCTGGCCTGCTGAGCCGCGTGGTCGACGCGATCGCCTGAGGATCGCCCGGCCCGATGACGACGCCGGCGAACGTGCCGGCGTCGTCGTTTCTGCCGTCAGGCGGGCCGACGGCGGGCGTGGGCGATGGCCTCGGCGGCCTCGCGCGTGGCGATGCAGGCCGACGCCACGCGGACCTCGGCCTGCGCCTCGTCGAGCCGCGCCATCGCCAAGCGAAGTTCCTCGGTGAGGTGGGCGACCGCGAGGGCCGTCGCGTGCACCAGCGCCTCGCTCTCGCGCAGGCCGAAGTCGTCCTGCGACGCGGGCTGCGGCGACGGCGGCCAGGGCCAGCCGTCGCGACGGGGTCGGCGGGCGTCGGGCGTCATGCGCGCTCCTGGTTCGTGTTGTGGCCGATCGCTTCGAGCGCGATCGCGGAGGCATCGGTCGATGCGCCGACGCGCGCCGCGATGGCGGATTCGCGCATCAGGTCGCCCGCGGCCTGGGCCACCTGCACGAGCAGTTCGGCGTCGCGCGCGATGGCCGCGTCGGCGCCCTCGCCGCGGGCGTCGACCAGCGAGCACAACAGGCAGAACGGCGCGCCGTCGGCGCCCGGCACCGCGGCGGTGGACAACGCGACCGCGACCGGCGTCGCGCCTTCCACGGCGAGCTCGAAGCGCGTCGTGCCGGCGCGTGCGACGTCGAGGGTGGGCGAGGTCGACAGCGAGCCCAGCGATCTTCCTTTGAGCGCGTCCGCGTCGATGCCGACCAGCGCCGCGAACGTGTCGTTGGCGAACAGGATGGGCGCGTCGGGCGCGTGCGCATCGGCCACCGCGAGCGGCGTCTTCGCCAGTCGCGTCGCCAGGATCACTGCGGACGCGGGGCAGGCGTCAGGCGGGGTGGAATCGTCGGGAGAGCGCATGTCTGTGAGGTCGGTTCGTACCGGAGCGGCACGATGGACAGCAGGCATGTCGCGATCCCGCGCGCTGGACGCCTGTCCAGGCGCAAGGCGTCCCACTTGCCTATTCCAGCCCATGAACACGTTGAAGACATCGGCCCGCGCGATCGCGGGCATCCAGGCGGAATTCGTCTCCCGCTTCAAGGCCTTCGTCGGCAGCGCGACCTTTCCGTGCGTCGGCGCCAAGTCCGCGCTCAACCGCGGGCGGATGGCGTTCGGGCTCTACCAGTCGCTGGCCGATACCCACGATGCCGCGAAGCTGTGCGAGCAGCTCGCGGACTTCTCCCGCCAGTTTCCGCAGCCGGGCACCGACCCGGTGTCCTACGTCGCGATGTTCCGCCAACCGGTCGCCAACGAGGACGACTTCCATCGACGCCTGTGGACTCACCTGCAGGCGATGCACGACATCGATGCGGCAAGCCATCCCTGGAACGCCGCCGTGAGCTCGGACGTCGACGACAAGCAGTTCTCGTTCAGCATCGCGTCGCGTGTCTTCTTCGTCGTGGGGCTGCATCCGCAGGCGTCGCGGCTGGCGCGCCAGGCGCCGTTTCCGTGCCTCGTCTTCAACTTCCACGACCAGTTCGAGGCGATGCGCGAGAACGGCAAGTACGAGAAGCTCCAGGCCGCCATCCGCGCTCGCGACGTCGCGCTGCAGGGCGAGATCAATCCGGTGCTGGCGCGCTTCGGCGAGGCGTCGGAAGCGCATCAGTATTCCGGCCGCGCGCGTCGAGAGCTCGACGGCGTGGCGTTCCAGGCGCGGCAGGCATGAAGAGCGACTGCTGCACCCGGATCCCGCCGCAATCGGGTGCGGGCTTTCGCATGCGCAAGGGCGACGTGCTGCGCGCGATCGATCCCGATGGCGAGCAGGTGTCGGACCTGTTCGCCTTCCGCGACGGCGAGCCGGCGTGCAGCCTGTCGTCGGGTCGCACGATCGACTACGCCAGCAAGATCTTCCTGACGACCGGCGACGTGCTGTGGTCCAACGACAGCCGGCCGATGTTCACGATCCTCGAAGACGACGTCGGCCGCCACGATTTCCTGCTCACGCCGTGCAGCCAGGAGATGTTCGAGATCCTCTACCAGCATCGCGGCCATCACCCGAGCTGCTTCGAGAACCTGAGCGGCGCGTTCCGGAAGTTCGACATCGCGCCGGAACGCATCTCGACGACGTTCAACATCTTCATGCGGGTGGACGTGGAGGCCGATGGCCGCGTCGCCGTGAAGCCGCCGCTGTCGAGAGCCGGCGATCGCATCGAGCTGCGGGCCGCGGGCGTCGCGTGACGCGCACGCGCGCTCCCGTCGTCGCCGCGCTGGTGACGCTGATCGACGCGCACGGCTGGCGTTCGCGCGTCGAGCTCGCGGTGACGCAGCTGCGCGCGCGCAGCGTCGAGGCGCTGGCCGGCATCCGCACGCTGGACGACTATCTCGCGTTCCTCGACGACCTGGATCGGCGGCGCACGTCGACGCGTTCCGCACCAACCCCGCGTTCCGCTGGGACGGCTACATGACGCCGCCCAGCGGCTACCTCACGTTCAACCAGTTCTTCGCGCGTCACGTGAAGCCGGGCCGGCGGCCGGTGCACGCGGCGTGCGACGACCGCGTGCTGGTCTCGCCGGCTGAGACGGTCGACGGCAACGTCGTCAACACGATCGAAGCCGTCGAGGGCACCGGCTACCAGTTCCTGCAGACGCGCGGGCTCGTCGTGCTCGAGACGGCGCACGGCCTCGTCGCGTGCCTGCCGGTGGGCATGGCGCAGGTGTCGTCGGTCGTCATCACGGCCGAGGTGGGCGTCGCGCTCCGCAAGGGCGAGGAGATGGGCTACTTCCAGTTCGGCGGGTCGGATCTCGTCATGGTGTTCGAGTCTCGCTGCGGCGTCGTGTTCGATGTGGTGCCGGACCAGCACACGCCGCAGGGGCGGCGCATCGGGCGCATCGGATAGCGCCGCGCTCCGGAATGGAAAAAGCCCCGGAGGTCGATGACCTGCGAGGCTTTTTGGACGTTCTGGTGGCGCTTCAGGGATTCGAACCCCGGACCTGCGGATTATGATTCCGTCGCTCTAACCGGCTGAGCTAAAGCGCCAAGCCTGCCATTATATGAGACTTTTTGGTCGCATGGGAAGGGGTTGGCGGCACAATGTCGAAAAAGACCTTTCGGGCTTGCATCGCGCCCGTCTGCCCCGACCATTGAGCCTCGCGCGGCCGTGGTCGCCGGTCCGAATCGAGAGATCGCTCCCTTCATGTTCAGCTTCTTCCGCAAGAAAAACGAGTCCGGCTCCCCGTGGGAGACGCAGCGCATGCCGGACGTGGCGCCGGTGCCGCCGCCGGCGCCTGTGCCGGCCCCGACTCCGGTGCAGCCGACTGTCGTCGCGCCCGTGCAGCCGCCCGTTCAGGCGTACGCGCCCGCGCCCGCGCCCGTGACGCCACCGCCCGCCGCGCCCGTGAGCGCCCCCGTGCAGGCGCCCGCCCCCGCGCGCGCCGAGCCGCCCGTCGCGCCGCCCCCGGTCATCGCCGAGCCGGCGCCCGCGGCGCCGCTGGACTTCCTCAAGCGCGTCTTCACCGGCAGCCCGGCCCCGGCCCCCGCCTCGGCACCGGTGGCGCCCGTCGCGCCGCAGCCCGCCGCGACCGTTGCGGCGCCTGCACCCGAAGCCCCGCGCGAGGCCTGGTTCCAGCGCCTGCGCAAGGGCCTGGCGCGCACGGGCTCCGGCATCGCGCAGGTGTTCACCGGCGCGCGCATCGACGACGACCTGTACGAAGAGCTCGAAGCCGCGCTGCTGATGGCCGACACCGGCGTGCGCGCCACCGAGCACCTGCTGAAGGACCTGAAGCAGCGCGTGAAGTCGGCGGGTTCGACCGAGCCCGCTCAGGTGAAGGCGCTGCTGGCCGACGCCATCGTCGACCTGCTCGCGCCGCTCGAGCGCTCGCTGATGGTGGGCGAGCACGAGCCCACCGTGATCATGGTGGCCGGCGTCAACGGCGCGGGCAAGACCACCAGCATCGGCAAGCTCACGAAGCACCTGGCCGAGGCGAAGTGCAAGGTGCTGCTGGCCGCGGCCGACACGTTCCGCGCCGCGGCGCGCGAGCAGCTCGAGGTGTGGGCCGACCGCAACCAGGTGGAGATCGTCAGCCAGGAAGGCGGCGACCCGGCCTCGGTCACGTTCGACGCGGTCAAGGCGGGCAAGGCGCGCGGCTGCGACGTCGTCATCGCCGACACCGCGGGCCGCCTGCCCACGCAGCTCCACCTGATGGAAGAGCTGAAGAAGATCAAGCGCGTCATCACGAAGGCCGACGGCACGGCGCCGCACGAGATCCTGCTGGTGATCGACGGCAACACGGGCCAGAACGCGCTGGAGCAGGTGAAGTCGTTCGACGCGGCGTTGACGCTGACGGGGCTGATCGTCACCAAGCTCGACGGCACGGCCAAGGGCGGCGTGCTGGCGGCCATCGCGCTGTGGTCGCGCGACCGCGCGGCCGCGCAGGGCGGGGCGAAACCGATCCCGGTCTACTTCATCGGCGTGGGCGAGAAGCTGGAAGACTTGCAGACGTTCAGTGCGCGCGAGTTCGCGAGTGCGCTGCTGAACTGAAGCAGCGCACCCCGAGGGGTCTGGCCTCTCCTCGAATCGCGCCGACGATGTGACCGCAAGCGGCAACGCTGCTGCGCGATTCGAGGCGAAGGCCTGACCCCGAACGTCAGCGAATCGGGGTCAGGCCTTCGCCTCGTCTTCGCGACCGGCGGCGTGACTTCGAGCAGCACCTCGACGCGAAGCCGAGGAGAGTCCTGACCCCTTCGGCGAGCGCTTCGGTGCGGCGTCCAGCCTTACTGCTTGTGGTTGGCCCGCCAGTCCGACACCGCCTTCATCGTGTTGTTCACGTGGTCGGCCGGATCCATGCTCGAGTATTCGTAGAGGATCTTGTCGTCCGGCGAGATCACGTACGAGATGCGGTTGGACATCGGCAGCACGGCCATCTTCGCGTCGTACGACTTGATGATGTCGGACTTCGGATCGGCGGCGACGGCGAACTTGTCGCGGCACTCTTCCTTCGAGAACTTGACCTGCGTGGCGATGTCGTCGTGCGAGATGCCGACGACGGTGGCGCCCAGCGCGGCGAACTTCTCGGTGGCGTCGGCGAACAGGTGCGCCTCCAGCGTGCAGCCGCTGGTGAACGACTTCGGGAAGAAGTACAGCACCACCGGGCCCTTCTTGAGCGCGTCGGCCAGCACCAGCGGCGCGGCCTGGCCGCCGACGGCGGCTTGCGTGGTGAACAGCGGGGCGGCGTCGCCCGGCTTCAACGCAGCGTGGGCGGAGGCCGCGAGGCCGAGCAGGGCGGCTGCGGCGAGCAGCGAGTTGAGGCGGCGAGTCATGGCGGTCTCCAACGAAGGTCGTTTGAACGGAGACCGGATGCTATCCGGACGAGCTGAACCCTGCTGACAGAGTCGATTGAACCGAAACAGCTCGACGCGGAATGCCGCGCCAGCGACCTCACATCCTGGGCATCCCGCCGCCGCCCATCATCCCTTTCATGGCGCCCATCTTCTTCATCATCTTCATGAGGCCGCCACCCTTCATCTTCTTCATCATGTCGCGCATCTGCTCATATTGATTGAGCATGCGGTTGACGTCCTGCACCTGCACGCCGGCGCCCTTGGCCACGCGGAACTTGCGCTTGGCCTTCAGCAGCTCGGGCTTGCGGCGCTCCAGCGGCGTCATCGAGTTGATGATGCCTTCCATGCGGCGCATGTCGCGCTCG
>FSXQ01004576.1_pt1 | contig 20344 bp, 17 predicted proteins | sample 1638011 | NCBI WGS metagenome assembly FSXQ01 (sample SAMEA3914789, study PRJEB12502) | metagenome | biome: forest; material: soil | place: Canada | collected 2011-07-03 | depth 0.3 m | reverse complement strand
GCCCGTGGCCGTCCACCGGGTGTTGACGCCCAGCGTCTTGGTGGTGAACGTTTCCTCGCCGGTCGGCAGCACCACGTGCGGGTATTTGCCGCGCACGTAGCGACCGTGCAGGCCGAAGGACAGGTCGGGGCTCGTCGAGTAGCTGGTCCCGCCGCTAACCGCCCATTGCTGGACTTCGTCGAAGTTGAAGGCGGGATCGGAATACTTGCGCTCGGACGCGTCGAAGCCGCTGAAGATCGACCAGCGTGCGAGGCCGCCCAGTTGCACGCTGGCGAAGGCATGGTTGTCCGTCTGCAGGTTCTTCTGCGTGGAGAGTCCGTGCTCGACAACCGCGTCATTGAGATACTCGTGACGGCGCGAGTCGGCGCCCAGCGCCCCCGAGAGATCGCCGATGGTGCTCCAGTCGAACTCGCCTTTGGCCGTGTAGCCCACGGAACTGCGGTTGTGCAACTTGGCGTAGTGATCCAGGTTGACCGACGTGGAACCCTTCAGGCGCTCGCGTCCGATCTCCTGGTCGAGCGCGGCCTTGAGTTCCGTGGTCGACAGCCAGTCCGCCGTCCGCTGCGTGTCGTCGTGCAGCACGTTGCTGTGGTGCTTGATGGTCTCGCTCGCGTCGAACGAGAAGGGCTCCAGGTCCGCACGCGCAGCGCCGGCGACGAGGCACAGAAGCAACGGCGAGCAGGTCGCCACGGTTTTCATTTTCATTTTCATTTTCCTCCGGGCCGTCGTTTCGACGGCGTGTGCTCAGCGGGACAAGGACGCGGCAGCGTTGGCGAAGGGATCCTTGTAGCGGCCAAGGCGGTCCATCAGCATCCACCACAGGAACTTGGAACTTCGAACGTAGCGCATCAGGTAGCGTCGAGGCTCGGTGTAGACCCGATACGTCCACTCCAGGCCCAGGCGCCGCAGGATCATGGGCGCGCGCTTGACCGCGCCGGCTTCGTAGTCGATGGTGGCGCCAATGCCCATCATCACCCGCACCTGCGGCAGGCGATGGCGAACGCTCGCGATCCAGACTTCCTGCTTGGGCGCCCCCAGCCCGACGAGCAGGACGTTAGCACCGCTGCCCGCGATCATCTCGATCACGGCATCGATCTCCGCCGCATCGTTCACGAAATTCATCGACGGGCCGTGCGCGCCGACCACCATTTCGCGGCCGGCCTTGCGATTCATCGACTCGCGCGCCAACTGGGCCACGCCCGGACGCGCCCCGAGCAGGAAGATGCGGGTCTGCGGGTCGGAGGCCTGGCGCGCGCAGAACGCGGGCACGATGTCGGAGCCCGGCAGCCGGTTGACGACGGCGCGGCCCTGGGCGCGGAGCGCCAGCCGCACGTAGTGGCTGTCGACCGTGATGATGTCGGCCGAGCGGTACGCCGCCAGGAAAGCCGGGTTGTATTGCAGGTGGTACAGGTGATCCGGGTTGACCGTGAACACCACGCCGCCGCTGGTGGCCAGCCGATCGAGCAGCTCGTCCATCGACAGGTCGTCGGCCCAGACGTTGAGCAGGGGCTGGCGCGGCCAGAGGCGTTGCGGTTCAGCCATGCCGGTCCATCCGATGCGGCGGCGCCGTCCGGCCGAGCCGGACGGAAGTCGCGCATGACGTTGATCTATCCATGGTGCCGCTCAATCGGATGGGGTTGTGCGAGGGCTGACGAATTCGGCGGAGTGACCACCATCGGAGCGGTGCATTTTGCCACGCGCCCCCAGGCGAACGCGGCCGCCTCCCGGCACGCCCGCGAGAGCAATCCACGGTCCAGCAGGGCGGCTTGCGCGCGCGCATCATGCCTGCGGCGCCGCCGGCGCCGTCGCGAGCGACTCGAGCGCAATGCCGGAGCGCGCGGCCTCGAACAAGGCCTTCAGCTTGGCCGCCTCGACGTCGGCGTCATGGCGCTGGCGCACCCGCCCGTTGGCGGCGCGTCCCATCTCCAGCAGGCGCTCCGGGCTGGCCTGCAGGCACTCCTGCATGGCGCGCTTGAGCTCGACGATGTCGCCCGGCGGGACGAGCCAGCCGTCCACGCCTTCGCGCACCAGCTCCGGAATGCCGGCGATCCGGGTCGTGACGACGGGACGGCCGACCGCCATCGCCTCCATGATGACCACGGGCAGCCCCTCTGCGAAACTCGGCAGGACGAGGGCGCGCGCCTCGAGCATCTCGCGGCGCACCGTGGCGCTGTCGACCCAGCCGGTGATGCGCACGCTGTCGCCCAGCTGGTGGCGCGCGATCGCCGCCTCGATCGCCTCGCGCATCTCGCCGTCGCCGGCCAGCACCAGTTCGAAGGCCACGCCGTCCTGTTTCAGCAGCGCCGCCGCCTCGACCAGCAGCAGCTGGCCCTTCTGCGCGCACAGGCGGCCGACGTTCACGAGCCGCGGCGCCGGTTGCGCCCGCACGCTGTCGGGCGCCTGGAAGAAGCTGCCTTCGAGCGCGCAATGCACGACGGCCACCTTGTTCCACTCCTGGCCGGGCAACCAGCGCCACAGCTGGCTGCGCCCGTAGCTGCTGATCGCGACGACGAACGCCGCGTCGTGGATCTTGCGGGTCAGGTGGAGGAAACGCGGCTTGTCGAACTCCTCGGGACCATGCACCGTGAAGCTGTAACGCGGGCCGCCCAGCAGGTGCGCCAGCATCGCCACCTCGGTGGAATTGGTGCCGAAGTGGGCATGCACATGCTCGACGCCCTCCTGCTCCAGCCAGTCGGCGAGCGTGCAGGCTTCGATGAAATACATCAAGTGATAGGGCCACGAGCGCTCTGCCTGACGCGACATCTGCCACGCGCTGCGCAGCGCACGCCAGGCACGCGCCGGATTCGCCAGGGAGCGGCGCAACGCGCGCCCCAGCAGCGTCGCCGGGCCCTCGCGCAGGATGTGGCGCGTCCGGTCGCGCTCGGCCAGGTCCTCGGCGCCCTTGACGTCCGCGTCCCAGCCGCGCAACGCGAAGCGCGCCACGCTCACGCCTTGGCGCTCCAGCGCCAGGATCTCGCGCCGGATGAACGTGTGGCTGACCTTCGGGTACTGGTTGACCAGGTAGGCGATCTTCAAGCCACGCTCCCGGGGCCGGCGGCCGTTCGAACGGGCCCCGGCGCTCGTTCGGCATTGCGCCGGTCGATCTCGGCCGTCGCCCGGGCCTTGCCCACGAGCAGCGACCGCCATTGCCACGCGCGCAGGAACTTGCGGAAGCCTTCGTCGCCGTAGCGCGGCGCGCGCTGCAGGGCGCTCCTGAGGTAGCCCCAGAACATCGCGAGGCTGCCCACGACATACGGACGCTGGGTCATGCGCAGCAGCGCGCTGGCGGCCATGTAGACGATGCCGGTGCCCATGAAGTACTGGCCGAAGCCATGGCGCATGCGCCCGGTGTAGACGCTCTGCTGGCTCGACCCCATCGGCCTCAGGTGGACGAAGCGCAGGTCCGGCTCGTCCCAGCTCCGCGCGATCCAGCCCTGGCGGCGGCACTCGTGGCAGTCGATGCCGTCCCACATCACCTCGCGGACGAAGCCGCCGATCTGCCTGAACGCCTCGACGCGGTAGAACTTGGTCATGCCCAGCGAGGTCTCGTCGCCGTGGCGTTCCGCCACGAGCTTGCCGCCTTCCTCGACGTAGGCCTTGCCGCTGCAGGTCGCCATGCGCGGCTCCGCGAGCATGCGCTGGATGAGGATCTCGAAATACCGGGGCGGCAGACGCAAATCGAGATCGAGCTTGCAGATGAACGCAAAGTCGTCGGGACGGATCGATTCATAGCCCGCGTAGAACGCGTCGATCACGCCCGGGCCGACCGCCCGGTGCCCGCGATCCTTGCGCGTGACGATGCGGATCCAGGCGTGCCTGGCAGCGTATTCGGCAAGAATTGCCGGCGTCGCGTCCGAGGAGCCGTCATCGACGATCACCCAGAGCGTCGGCGTCACCGACTGGGCGACGACGGTGTCCAGCGTCTCGCGCATGTAGTCGGCCTCGTTGCGGCACGGGGAAATGAGCGCGTAGGCGGTTGATGGTGTCATGGTTGCATTCGGAAATGGAGCGTGCGCGCGTCGCCTGAGCGCCCACGCGCGATCATCGCATCGCGACGACCGTTCACTTGTATTCGATCAGGGCACTGGCGCGTCCGCGCAGTTTGTGCCAGCGGAAAAGCAAGACTCCTGCCGCCTCCGGAAACCGTCCGGCGACGAGGAAGAAGGCGCGGCTCCAGACGGCGTTCGCCTCCCGGGCCGCGGGCTGCGGCCGCAGCGCGAGCCGCAGCATCTGCAGCGGATACAGGGCCAGCAGCAGGAATCCGATCGGGTGCACGAGACCGAGCAGCAGGACGGCGAGCGGCAGCGCCCCGCCCCAGACCAGCGCCCGCCGCTCCTCGGCGACGTAGTGGCGCTCGGGCGGGCCGCCATGCAGGAACGCTCCCTCCGCGAAGGCGTGGCCGGCGCGCTTGCTGCGCCTCCACCATTGCGACCAGCGCGTCATGGCGGCGTCATGCCAGACCATGTCGCGGTCGAGCCGCCAGATCTTCCAGCCCGCGGCGCGCAGGCGCACGCACAGTTCGGGCTCCTCGCCGGCGATCAGGCTGTCCCGGTAGCCCCCGGCGGCCGCCAGCGCGTCGAGGCGCATCAGCGCGTCGCCGCCGCACGAGCGGATCTCGCCGGCCCCGGCATTCCATTCGATCTCGCACTGGCGATTGAAGGCCGACGCGTCGGGAAAGCGTTCGCGGCGGCGCCCGCAGACCACGGCGCGCTCCGGATGGGCCGCCAGGGCCTCGAGGGCGGCGGGCAGCCACCCGGGCACGACCTCGCAGTCGCCGTCCAGGAAATGCACGGACGTCGCCTGGGGCGCGATCTCCACGAGCCGGCGCCAGCCGGCGTTGCGGGCGAGCGCCGCGGTGAACGGGCGCCGCATGTCCAGTTCCACGACGTCGGCGCCCAGGTCGCGCGCCTTGGCGGCGGAACCGTCGGTGGATCCGGAGTCGACGTAGACCACCCACGCGACGGCGCCGCGCACCGACTCGAGGCAACGCACCAGGCGTTGTCCCTCGTTGCGGCCGATGATGACGACGCCCATGCCGGCGAGCGCCAATGGCTGCGCGGCCACCGAGGCGGCTTCATCCAAGGGGCTGCTCCCGCTTCGACACGACGCGTGCGGGAATGCCCACGGCCGTGGCGCCGGCCGGCACGTCGATCATGACCACGGCGTTCGCACCGATGCGCGCGTGGTCGCCGATCGTGACGCCGCCCAGGATCTTGGCGCCGGCGCCGACGTCCACATGGCCGCCCAGGCGTGGGAAGCCGGGTCGCGATCCCGCGCCGATCGTCACCTGCTGGAAGAACAGGCAGTTCGGCCCCACGTCGGCCGACGGATGGATCACCACGCCGTTCGGGTGCGGCAGCAGCAAGCCGCCGCCGAGTCGGCAGTTCAACGGAATGTCGGCGCCGCTGACGACGGACCAGAACCCGTGGCGCAGCACCGCGACGCCTCGCGCCAGCGCGTGGATCGGGCCGCGGCCGCCGTGGCGCTGGTAGGCGCGGATGCTGGCCAGGAGCGACCGGGACGGCTTCCAGGCGCAGAAAGGCTTGTGCTCGCGCGACCAGTCGGCCGCTTCCGCGGAGATGCCCGCCGTCGTCCCGATGTCCTGCACGGCCTCCATGCCTCGGTCGCTCAGCGGCGGGCCAGCGGCAGCCCGCCGAGGCCGTACGGCCTCTCGGGCGCCAGGTCCAGCGGGACGTCGACGGGCGTATCCGTCATCGTCAGTCGCGCGATCGGCAGCGCGACGAGCATGATCAGCAGGAACGGCATCGTCGAGAACGTGGAGGTCGTGAAGATGGTCAGCAGGCAGGCGATGATCGTCGCCAGGAACGTGGCCGCGAACCAGCCCGCGCCCGCATCGTTGGTCTGGCGCAGCGAGATCCCTGGCACGCTCACCATGCGCCGGAATGCCAGTACGTAGGCCAGCAGGTAGATCGCCAAGCCGATCAAGCCGGTATCCAGCGCGATCGCAATGTAGCTGTTGACGAGATCGATGATGCCCTCGCCCTGCTTCAAGTCCTGCATTTGCGAGGCGTAGTCCGGCACGCCGAGCCAGGGGCTCTGCTTCAGCAACGCCAGCGCTGTATCCAGGAGCTGGCGGCGATAGTTGATCGTGTTCAATTCCTGATCGCTGGAGCCGAACATGGCGCCCAGTGCGGCGACCACCTGCTCGTCGGCGCCCATCGTCTTGGCGATCACCGCGCCCCCTAGCAGGAGCAGAAACAGCCAGACGAAGGTCTTGGCGCCCAGCCTGCGCAAGCCGAGCAGGGCCGCGCCGAAGATCAGGCCGCCGATCCACGGGCCGCGCGAGAAGGTAAACAGCAGGCAGCAGATGAACGCACCGTAGACGAGCAGCACCGGCACGCGGCGCCACTCCTGCCCGCGCAGGTAGGTCCAAGTACCGATCGCGAAGATCATTTCGAACGCCAGAACGATGGGCTGCGGCGTCGCTGCTTGCACGCGAAGGTGCTCGCCGCGCATCAGCGTCATGGTCAACTGCCACTTGTAGCCGTACACGTACTGGAGTTCGCTGTACAGGTTGCGATGGATGAAGAACTCCACGCAGCCGATGCAAGCGGCCAGGGTCAATCCCAGGACGAGGTGGGTCAGGAGGAAGCGCAGGTCCGACTCCGTCCGGATCGCTCGCGAGGCCACGTAGTACGGCAAGAGCACGTCGAGGGTGCTCTCCATGAGCATGCGCAACATGCCCGTCGTAGTCGTGTGCGGCGCCATCAAGGCGATCTTCAGGAGCTGGTAGGCGATGACAACGACATCCAGCAGCAGTACCCACCGTTCACGCTTGTACGTCTTGTCTCCCAGCAGCTTCAACGCGGGTCCCGTCAGCAGCACGAGTGCGAGGATTCGCGGTCCGGTCAAGGCCAGCAGGTAGTTGATGTCGCCCACCCCTCCTACCTGCCACATCAGCGGCGGCAGGATCATGATCATCAGCATGAACGCGGCCAGCTTGCCGCGGATGCCACCGCCCAGGAAGGACTGCGCGAGCAGCGCCATCAGTCCCACGCCGATCGAGAACATCATCGGCGTCAGCCCGAGGTAGACGACCATCGTCGTTGCGATCAGCACCGTCCAGGCGCGCTGATATTCGAGCTTGGACAGCAGCGGCGCGAACGACGCGCGCAGCACCAGCCAAGCCAGTCCGCAGACGAACAACGTGGGGAGAAGCAGCTTGATCGCGTAAGTCACCAGGGATCCGATCACCGCGGCTCGAAGCGCGGCAGAGATGTCATGCCGGCCACAACGGCCGGGGCCCGCCGGGCAGCGCGTACGCCCCGGTCAGCCTTTCAGCAAGAGGGTCAAGCCTTCTTCTTCAGCGCCCGGCGGACCTTCGACAAGCCGCGGTAGGCCGCCGGCGGCAACCAGTCCTTCAGGTATTCCTCCGTCCGGAACTTGCGCGCCTCGGCCTTGTCCCTGGCGGAATCGTTGGGACGCGAGACGTACATGGTCGAACGGTGCGGCGTTTCCTCGTAGACCTGCCGCGACGCAGTGTAGTAGTACAGGGCGATCGACTTGCGTGAGACGCCCTCCGGCGGATCCAGCGCATCCGGATGCCCGTGCCACGTGTCGGCTTCGGTGTTGAACACGACGCAGCGGTTGAGCAGCGGCGACACGCGTTGCACGCACTGCTTCATGTCGCGCGACCAGAGTTCCAGCTGCCCCTTCCAGTCGTCGTTCCAATCGGGGTTGAGGTAGATCAGCATGTTCAGGCGGCGCTGCACATGGAGCTGCGTGTTGATGCGGAAGTCCGCGTGCACGCCCAGCCGGCCGCCCTTCGTGATCTCGTGGTAACCGCCCCCCATGAAATAGGGGTCGGGCAGCAGTCCGTCGATGCCCGTCAGGCCCTCGAGGAACTGCAGCATCGGCCGCGAATTGAAGAACAGGAACAGCTCGCGCGAGAAGCGGTCGCAATCCTCCGGCATGACCTGGCGCTTGTGGTCGCCGCCATAGCCGATCGTGAACACCTTGTCATTGGCGCCGTTCGCGCGCGTGGCGGCCGGAAAGTCGGCCAGGATCCTGGCGATCAACTCATCAGGAAGGATGCCGTCGAAGACGATGTGCTCGAACGGATCCGCCTTGTTGTATTCATCCACGAACAGCGAACCCAGGGCCTTGGCCTCCGCGGCATCCATCTTCAGCCCATTGCTGAGGTCGATCGGCAGGGTCACCTGCTGGAACGCACCGACTTGGCTACTCACTTTGCATACTCCCGTACAGATTCCAAATCATATCGTCCGGCCCGTGTCGGGTCGTGTGACAGCGGCGTCGGGCCGCGCAAGGTTCGCCGCGACCAGCACCTGGCCCAGGCAGGCCACCAGGAGACAGGCCAGCGGCGGCGCCGCGACCACGCAAATGGCGATCACGGCAGCGCACGCCGGCAACGAGAGTGCCAGCCCCCCTGACACCGGTGGCGACTCCACCCATCGCCGCAAGCAAGTTGCGATCCATTTGGAAGCGGACAACGCGACAGTACACAGCACCAGCGCCGCGGGTAGCCAGGCGGCGGCGTTCCAGGGGGGCGGAAACGCCGCCTCCGCGATCCCGATCAGCGCGTAGTGCACCGGCACGATCAACAGGCTCGCCGGCCCGCGGGTCTGCAAGGCGGACACGAGGCGCGAGCCGGAGGCCAGCGCCAGCGCGTCGGCCACCAGCCAGACGACGCCGACGAAAGCGACCGCGAAAAGAAGATACGCCACGGACACGCTGTTCCAGCGGTGCATGGCCGCCCCGCGCGAATCCAGCCACCATGCCAACGTGCCGGATACCGCGGCCAGCGCCGCGACACCGGCTCGCGGCGAGGGCATGGACGCCGCACCCACCGGGCGCGCACCGACTCGGCCCAGGATGAAGCCCGCGAGCGGAAAGACCAGCCACGGCGACAGCGGATAGGACACGTCGACCACGCCGTCGATGCCCGACACGAAGGCGACGATCGGGTAGTCGTCCGCCAGCGGCTGCAGGTGCGCCACGAAGGCGTAGCGCACGAGCAGGCAGGCCGCGATGGCCATCGCCGCGGTGAGGACGGGCCGGCGCGTCGTCGTCACGAGGGCGACGGCAAGCATCGAGATCGCGCAGAAGGCGAAGAAGTCCAGCCCGATCCAGCGATGCACGCTCCAGCCCAGGAACAGGTCCGCGATCAGCAGCAGCACCACCTTACGCGCGATGGCGGGCCAATCCACGGCGCTGCGCCGGCTCAGGCCCATGCCGACGCCGGTCGCGAAGAAGAACAGCGCCGGGGCCGCGCTGCCCAGGAACACCGCGATGCCGTCGATGCCGCTCGTCGCGTCGACCGGTGCCAGCCATTGGACGCCGGCGTGGTTCAACACCATCAGGATCGCGGCAAACCCTCGAAAGACATCCAACTGCCGGCTTGTGTGGGAACTGCTCATTCAACTCTCGATCGACGGGATGGCCTGGGCACGACCCCGGGGATCTGCGCGAACGCCGGAAGCGCGCGCGAAGCCGCGCCGGGCGGCGCCGGGCAAGGCCGCCGATTCTAGACGAGCCCCATGTAGACTAGTCGGCTCCCCGGCGCGGCACCAACGCGAGAGCGCCCTGTCCCTGCTCGATCCGCCATGCCTCCTGCCGCCCCGACCGCCCCTGTCACGATCAACCAACCCGGAGGCCGGCTGCGCGGGCTGGACACGCTGCGCGGCATCGCCATCACGATGGTGATCGTCTACCACGTGCAGCTGCACTTCGGCGCCCCCGGCCTCGTCGGCCAGCTCGCACACCTCGGCTACAACGGCGTCCAGCTGTTCTTCATCGTGAGCGGCATCACGATGTGCTACATGTGGTCGGCACGCAAGAGCGAGACCTGGGAGACGGGCAAGTTCCTGATCCGCCGGCTGTGCCGGATCGCGCCGCCGTTCTGGTTCGCGACCGCGTTCTACCTCGCGTGGCGCCAGACCGGCCTGTCCGTGCTCGAATCCGCCGGCACTTCCGATGTGTTGCTCACGGTGCTGCTCGTGCACGGGTTCTCGGCGCATGCCATCAACCTCGTGGTGCCCGGCGGCTGGAGCATCGCCGCCGAAGTCGGCTTCTATGTCCTGTTCCCGTTGATGGTGACGCGGCTCAAGTCGGTGCCGCAGCGCCTGTGGGCCGCGCTCGCGATCTACCTGGCTTGCAACCTGGTCGCGTACATCCTGCTGCGCCGCTACGCGATCGACGAAATCGTCGTCTACTACTCGCTGCTCACCCAGTTGCCGATCTTCGTGGTGGCGATGGCCTTGTTCGGGATGCTGTTCGATTCCGAGCGCGTGCCGTTGCGCACGCTGCTGGCCGTCGCCGCCGTGTGGGCAACGGTCGCGATCGTGGGCAAGTCGCAGGGATGGCCGACACGTCCGGGCCTGTGGGCCGAGATTGTCGGGATGCTGGCGTTCACGGCCGTGATGCTCAAGCGCTTCGAATGGCCGTTCTTCGCGTTCCTGGGCCGGATCTCGTACTCGGCCTACCTGTTCCATTTCGCCGTGATCGACCTGCTCGCGACGCTTCTGCACCGCACCACGGGATTCGCCAGTTTCGGTCTTGGGCTGGTGGGCGCCGGGCTCGGAACAATCGCCGTGGCCTGGGCTTCCTCGCGCACGCTGGAAGCCTGGTCCGTGGATCTCGGCCGCTATCTCGTCAAGCGCCTGGACTCGTCGGCGCACGCGCAGAAGGCGGCCTGAGCGCCGCTCAGGCCGGGGCGGCGCCGCCAATGGGGGTTTCCGACTTGGCCCGTGCCGGCCGGAAGCGGTCGGCCAGTCGCAGGAACGTCTTTTCGAAGAATTCGTAGCTGACGGCGGCCAGCGCGAAGCTGATGACGAAGTACACCGCCATGCGGGTCACGAAACCCGCGGCGGGCGGCCAGTGGTCCATCCACGGCTTCATCGTGAACCAGACGGCCACGCGCACCGCCTCGTGGTACAGGTAGATGCCGTAGGAGACCTTGCCGATGTAGACCAGGCTGCGGGCCTGCAACAGGCGCCGCGTCCAGCTGCCGCCGCTCACATTCCAGAGGCGGGCGATCCAGAAGGCGAAGACGGGCACCAGCAAGGGGATGAAGACCTCGTGCATCCGGCTCTCGGGCCAGCCGAGCGCGTACGGGGCCGCGGCCAGGCCCACGAGCAACACCGCACCCACCCCGTCGAGAGCGCGATTGAACAGCGCGTGGCGCACCAGGCTCGGCCGGTGAAAGACCCACAGGGCCAGCGCCGAGGCGACCACCAGGCTGAAGCCGCGCGTGTACAGCATGTCGTTCTTGTAAAGGCTGTCGGGCGTCAGCACGAAGCTTGCCGTCGTGGCCACGGCCAGTCCCACCGCCACCCAGCGCAGCACGGTGGCGCGCGAATGCAGCGCGAGGATGACGATCGGCCAGACGAGGTAGTACTGCTGTTCCACCGCCAGCGACCAGAGATGCACCGTCAGATCCTGCCCGTTCCAGACGCCGCCCTGGGGCACGAAGTTGATCGTGTAGGTCCAGATCGCCGCGGTGAACCCGGCCGCGTTCCAGCCGCCGTTTTCCGAGCGCAGGCTGCCGGGCCAGCACCACACCAGCAACGTGATGAAGATGGCGTAGAGGAAATAGGCCGGCATCAGGCGCAGCGCCCGGCGCGCCATGAAGGGGCCGTAGGCGATCGTTCCCGATGCTGACGACTCCATCGCCAGCAAGGTCGTGATCAGGAACCCGCTCAGCACGAAGAACAGGTCCACGCCGATCCATCCGGAACGGAACCCGGGCGTGCCCGCGTGCACGAACATGACGCCGATGATCGCCAGCGCGCGCAGCCCGTCGAGCGCGGTGCGGTGCGAGGCGCCGCCACGGTCGACTTTCGCGGTCTTGCCAAGCGAGTCCATCACTTGCCCAGGATGCGCTTCTTGTACTTGTGCAGCGGCAGGCGAACGTACAGCTCCTGCCAGTCCTTGACGGCGCTGGCCCAGAGCCCCGGCGCAGGCACGTCGAACTGCTTGAACAGTTTGTACAGCTTCCAGTGGTACACGGCGGGTGCCTCGTTGGCCGCGAAATGCATCATGCAAGGGTGCATGACCTCGCCGGTGTCGCGGAACACGAACTCGCATTGTCCGCGGCCCGGGTCGAGCCTGACGGTACCCGGCACCGCGCTGCGATAGCGAGAGAAGAAGTCCGGCAGCGGCATGGGCGGAAGGTCGTACTTGGTCATCACGTAGTCCATGATGTCCTCATCCGCGTAGGGGATTGGCCCCATGATTTCGTGGTGCCGTGCCGTGACGTCCCGCGCGGCATCGAATATCACGAAGCAATCCGGCTTGCGGAAGTAGGCGTGCCCGGCGCCGTCGATCACCACCAGTTCGCTCTTGTCCAGCTGCCGGCACATCTCGGCGCGATCCATGCCGAACGAGCTCTTTCCGTCGGACATCATCTTGCCCGCCGCCGTGTACGCATGCTTTCGCCAGGCATCGACGTAGGGCTGCAGCGGCTTGAACACCAGCACGTCCGAGTCGAAGAACATGGTTTCCTCGAACGGCGAATACTTGTCGAGGTAGACCTTGTGCACGAAGCCGCGCAGCCCGGGACGCTCCTCGATCACGTGATCGAAGTAGGGCTCGAGCAACGGACGCGCCTTGGCCGGACAGGCCACGGCGATCTGGACACCGGGATTGCTGACCCGCACCGACAACGCGAGGCCGATCGCCTTCAAGTAGTCGTTCGGGGTGGCCAGTGTCAGGATTCCGAACTGGGAAACGGGTTGACTCATGGTCTCTTCAATGCAAGAAATGTGCGGGCAGCAGCCAGGCCATGATCATGGCGGCCAGCCAGCCGATCAGGGCGCCACCGGCCAGGGCCGGAAAGAACACGGCCTCGGAACGCCAGGTGAACACGTGATGCCGCGCCTTGAACCACCAGGCCAGGGGCCACGCCGCGTACTGGCTGAGCGCGATGCCCGTGACGGCACCGACGATGCCAAAGAAATGGTGGCCGACGAGGATGCCCAGGCCCAGCGCGACGAGGCGGATGAGGTTGGCCAGCGTCACGTATTGCGGGCTGCCCATCGCCTGGTAGGCCTGCTCCACCATCTGGTAGCGCAGTCCGACGGCGCCGACGGCCAGCACCACCATGATCCAGCCGGCGCCCTGGTAGCGGGCGTCGTACAAGACATGGATGATGGCCGGGCCTGCGGTCGTCAGGATGGCCGCGAGGAACACGACGATGCCGTCGTAAAGCCACTGGAACTTCTGCAGCGTGCCGGCGAGGTCGCGCGGCCGGTCACGGTAGACCTCGGCGATGGCGGGATAGGCGACGTTGATGCACAGCGTGGTGGCCACCACCTGCAGCATGTTCACGAGCATGAAGGCCACGGTGTACAGGCCGAAGGTTCGCGTGTCGATCAGCCCGCCCAGCAGCAGCCGGTCGCCGTTGACGGCGGCGAAGCCGAGGATCGACGACAGGAAGATCCACTTGCCGTTGTTCAGCAGCTCCGCCGTGGCGCTCGGGATCAGCCTGAACTTCTCGCGGTGGCCTTCCAGCGCGACGTGGCCGAGCCAGCAACGCACGGCGCCGGCCACGATCGCACCGACGACGAGCGCCCACATCGAATGGAAGGCCCAGGCGCACGCCACCATCACAATCGCCGCCGCGACCTGGCTGGCGATGTTGATCTTGGTGAGCATCTTCATCTGCATGTCGCGTTTGGCGACGCCGTTGCGGATGGACTCGAAGCCTTGCAACACCGCGACGACGGAGAACGCGGCGACGACCCATGGCAGGCGCGCGTCGGCGTACACCGTCGTGGAGGAGGTCAGCCCCCAACGCGTGGCCAGGAAGAAGCCGCCCGCGACAAACAGGCTCGCCACGCCGAGGCCCAGTCCGCGGATGATCTGGATTGCCCAGGCGGTATCCAGCAGCTCCGGGTCGTTGCCGCGCCGGCTCTGCACCACGCTGCGCGTGATGCCGATGTCGCTGAACAGCGCCATGCCTATCATCAGGATGTAGACGACCGACATCAGGCCGAAGGCGTCGGGCGACAGGAGGCGCGCAAGCAGCACGTTGGAGCCCAGTCGCACGACCTGCGTGACGACGTGGCCGATCAGCACCCAGGAGCCCGCCTTGGCAACGCGATGGCGCAGGCTCCTGGTTTTGGCCGCGGTCATGACGCTGGCCTCGCTCATGCGCGAACCCGGTTCGGCTTGACGACCGCGGGCACACCCACGGCCACATGGTCGTCCGGAACGTCGCACAGGACGACGGCGTTGGCGCCGATGCGCACGTTGTTGCCGATGTGGATCGGGCCGAGGATCTTCGCGCCGGCGCCGATGTCGACGTTGTCGCCGAAGACCGGCGCAATCGGTTCCTCGACGTTCTTCAGGCCCACCACGACGCCGGGACGGATGCGGCAATTCGCGCCGAAGCGGGCATAGCCGCTGACGACGATGCCGCCGGAGTGATCGATGACGAAGTTGTCACCGACCACGACCTCGCACGGCAGCTCGATGCCGGTCAGGATCTGCACGAACTTGAACAGCACGTGATAGAAGAAGCTGAAGATCTTGCGCAGCCAGCCGGGGCGCACCGTGTAGCGCCAGCGCCCGTAGCGATAGACCAGCATCGCCCAGAAGCCCTGGGCGCCGATCTTGCGCCCGTGCGCGCGGAAGTCAGCCCGGATCAGGTCGAACGCCATGTCAGCGGGTCGCCTGCAGGCCGAATCGCGTGCGCCTGGCGATGGCGAGCGTGCCGCCCATGCGCTTCAGGTGGTAGCCGATGTTGTCCCACTTACCGGGACTCGCGAGCGCCTTGGCGATCAGGACGAGACCGGCCACCTCTTCCAGGAACAGGTGCAACAGCAGGCCCGCGAGGCCGAACTGCTTGCGAAAGTAGATCTGCGCGCTTTCGATCTGCAGCACTTCGACCTGGCGACCGGACTTGTTGATGGCGCCAAGCGACTTGGCACTCTCGCCGCCGATGTGGACGACGGAGACGTGGGGGTAGTACATGACCTTGGACTTCGCGGCCTTGACGGCAAAACAGTGGTCCACCTCCTCGTAATACAGGAAGTAGCGCGGATCAAACAGGCCGACCTGGGCGATCAGCTCGCTGCGGACCAGGTAGAAGCAGCCCGGCACCCAGTCGCACTCACGGACTTCGTCGTGCGCCCAGGCCATGTCGTCGACCATGCGCGTCGAGGGCAACCAGCGAGCCAGCCCGGTGCGGGAGACGAAAGTGTTGTACGGGGTCGGGAAATAGCGGCAGGACGGCTGCAGGTCGCCGTCGCGGCCGACCAGGCGAACGCCGAGGATGCCGCAGTCCGGCGTCGCCTCCATGAACGCCAGCGTCTTCGTGAGGGCGTCCGGGGGCACGAAGGCGTCGGTATTGAGCAGCAACAGGTACTTGCTGTGCACCTCCGGAAGGCCCAGGTTGTTGGCACGTCCGAAGCCGAGGTTCTTGCCTGAACGGATCAGGCGAACGTCGGGATGGTGCTGCTCGAGGTACTCCGCAGAGCCGTCCGCCGACGCGTTGTCGACGACGATCACCGGCGACTCCCCGAGCGGGGTGCGCGCCGCGGCCAGTGCGGCCAGGCAGGGGGTGAGCAGGTCTCGGGTGTTGAAACTCACGAGCAGAGTCGTCAGCAGCGGGGCGGGCTCACTCATGGCTTGGGGGGATCGACCTCGTCTTGATCTTGAAGGTGCCGAGTTCGAGCCCGCAAAAACGCAAAGGCGGCCAAAGCCGCCTTGCCGTTCGACCAGATGCGGGCATTCTCGGAAGAGGCCCTCAGTCTAGCCGATCGCATCGGCGCTTTCCCTGATGGGTAGGCGCCACATTCGGGGGAGAAGTGTTGCCGCCTGTCAGCAACCCGCCCACCAGCAGGCCGATCCGTCGCGCGCCCGGACGACCGCCTTCCACTTCGGCGCGTTGACATCCGTGAGGCTCTCCTTGACGCCCCACATCCCGTACTTCGACATCTGCGACACGTGGGAGAAGTAGACGAAGGTCTGGCCGCCGGCGGACTTCCAGTCGGCGATGTCCTGGTCGTAAGCCGTGCCCATGCGCGAGTCACGGTTGGCGGCGGCGATCAAGGCCAGGAACTTCGTGTCGGTGTCGCCGACTGGCGCTACCAAGTGCTGGCCGCCTTCGTAGGCCCACATCGGCAGGCCGTAGGTGTCGGCGACCGCCTTGGTCGTCGTCATCCAACCCAGGCTCATGCCGCGGGCGCCGTTCGGAAATGCCGCCATCAGAGGCGCCGCAAGCGATTTGCCTGTGGTTTCGACACCGCTCAATTCCGTGAACAATTTGGTCAGGCCGCCATCGGCGTCGGCGTACCAAGTCTGCACGATCGGACGGTACTTTGGATCACCGATGTAGAAGCCGAAGTACGGGGCGATGGCGACGACGTCAATCAGCTTGCCGCACGGCTTGCCCAATGCGGTGGCCGCGTAGGTGCAGGCCAGCACTTGGCTCGTGACCGCGGCATTGGCGGCCTGGGTGTTGGCGATGCATCGCACGCGCGAGGCGTCGACGCCGAACTCCTGCTTGACGATGTTGCACACCTGCACCAGGCGCCGGGCGTACCAGTTAATTCCGAGCGTGTAGGGATTCGCTCCCTTTGCCAGTTCGGGTGCCCATTGCGCGGCGCCCTGGGCCTTCATCCAGTTGGTCTGCGCGAACGCGTAGTTCCAGGGTTCGTTGGAGTACTCGAGGTTCAGGTTAAGGTTCGTCGCGAGGCGCTGGTGGACGAGACGGCCGAACTGGTGGACGTAGTCGTCGGTCGCATGCGCTGGCAGGTTCATCCACGGATCGGAACCCGCCGCGTTAGCGAGATCGACCATCGTCTCCACCGGCGCGCCGTTGACGCCGGACCACGTGCGATCCGTGGGCAGTGCGCGATTCGACCAGTCCGCATTGGTCGTCGTGTTGGTCTGCATCCAGTCCATGAAGCGCAGCGTACGGAAGCCCTTCACGTCGGAGATGAACGGGGGATACCACTGGTGCGTGGACGGGAACGATTCGAAGGGCACGTAGGCGCCGGTCGAGCTCGTGCAGGCACTCGCAGAAGCGGCGAATGTCGTGTAGTCGTTCGCGCAGGCGCCGCCGGGCGGATAGACGCGGATGTTGCGCAAGTAGTTGCCGGGGGTCGTCGCATTGATCGCCAGGAAAAAGCCGCCGGCGGCGGAGTTGGTCAGCTGGATGACATCGCGGCCCGGGGTGGACTCGGCAGCGACCTTCTTGGCCATGCCGCCGTAGCCGATCGTCCCGTTGCCGTCGTAGCGGACGATGTATTTGCCGTCCGGCGCGATGCTGGACGACAGCACCGTCGTCGCAAAACGGAATTTGACGCTGGTGTCGGAATTGGCAGGCAGGCTCTTGATCCAGCCTTGTGCGTCGACGTCGAGCTTGGCTTCCTCGAGCGTGTCGAATGAGCGGGCGGCGCCGGTAAAGCCGGTGCAGGTAGGGCTCGTGGAGATGTTGCAGCCGACGTACCAGGCAGTCGCACGTTTCATCAGGTCGATCGAGGGAATCTCGGGCGAAACCATCGACAGCGTTCCCAGGTTCAAGCCGATGCCCGAGCGACTGGACGTGGGGATGATGGGCGCCGTCGGACTGGGACTGGTCGCGCCGGTCGCAACAACGGCGTTGGGGGTCACCGTTGAGCCCGGTTCGACGGGTTGGGTCGTCAATCCGGAGGTCAAGGAGACGGACGAGAGCCCGGCCGCCACGCTTGAATCGGCGCCCACCGTCGCGTACTGGGCCGTAGCGAGGTCAGTCGACACGGGGGCCAAAGAGGTTGTCGTCTCGTCGATGGGCTTGACGGGCGACAGCACCGTGTCGACGGACGACGTATCTGCTCCGCTGGGAACACCGGTTGCCGTATCACTCCCGGTGATCGTCGTCACGGTGGACGCGGTACCAGCTGTGTCAGCTCCACCGCTATTGCCGCCCCCACAGGCAGCAAGGGCGGAGCTCAGGCCAACCACGTAGGCAGAAGTGCGCAGCGTTCTGCGGATATCAAATGACATGTCGAAGTCTCGGGAATGGTGCGCACTCAGAAAGTTCGTGGCGATACCAATCGCCAGACCGTGCGGTTTCACTCCCTTCTTCGGCAGTCCCGACGTTCTTGTTGAATACGATAAGGTGCCAAGTGCCCGATCAATTCCGCTTTCGACGAAACGAGTCGTAAGTAACGCTGCAGCATGCTCGACACAGGCGCCGATCGCTACAAAACGCGCGCTTTCTGTAATAGGTGATGCGACAGGTCGGCTACTGCCGAGCGCGGCACGATTTGCAGAAAAAGCTGCGAGCGCCGAAAAGGCGAGCGCGAATGCCGCCTTGGCGATGAGCTTGGCGGCGCGGCGCCAGGACGCCGCGCAGGTCAACTCAGACCCACCAGTTGCCGTCGGGCCGCCGGCGTCAGGGCCTGCACCAACGCGCGGATGAAGTCGTCCTGCGCGCGGAAGCCCGCGGCGGAGTCGCGGTCGATGGACGACACCCGGAACAGCAGCCCGTCGACGATCTCGCCGCGCAGGCCATGCCGGATCTCCGAGACCTTGCGATCCCAGCCACTCAAGCTTTGCTGGTCGCCGACGATGGTCCAATACGTGACAGGCTCGAAACGGCTATCGCCATACTGCGTTTCGAGGCGGCGCACGCGCACGGTTCCGGTCGGCACGAGGACCTGGCCGGTTTGATTGCTCTTCACGCGGAAGCCCTGGGCGGGATAGCAGACCTCGGGATAGTGCAGCTGCACGTCGTCGTCCGCCTGGTCGGCGCCGTAGGCGATGGACAGCATGATGCGGCGGCCCGCGTCGTCGAAGTAGACGCGGTTGAGTATCTGGCTGTAGAGCTTGTCGAGCATGGCCGCGGTCTGCGGATCCACGATGCCACCGACCGTGCGTTCGTCGACGCGCCAGTTCGCGAAATTGCCCGGCACCAGGTCCTCGAGCTTGAACGGCCCGCGCAGGGCGGCCAGCCGCTTGGTGGGCACCATGGCCTGGCCGGCCGCCGCGGCGGCGGACATCATCACGGCCGCGATGACGGCCCGGCGAGTGAGTTTGGCGTCAGGCATGCTGCGGATCCGCTGCGGTTCGCGACGCCAGCCAGCGCAAACCGCTGTCGGTCGCGATGATGAACATCAGTGCCGTCATGAACAGCACGAGGCCGGCGAACCCGTGCAGGAAGCCCTGCCCCGCCTCGTCGCCGAAGTGATAGGTGATCAGCGCCAGCACGATCACGCGGATCACGTTCGCCATGAACGAGATCGGCACGATCAGTATCGCCAGCATGATGTTGCGCATCAAGGAGGTATGGCGCACCACGTTCAGGTACAGCAGGCCCATGGCCTCGAGCGAGAACAGCGTGTGCAGGCCGGCGCAGGCGTCGGCCACCAGCAGCTGGTACTGGCCGATCTGCAGGATGACGCCGGAGCGCGCGATCGGGTAGCCGGCGCCGAACAGCAAGGTCGTGGCGACGCTGGAGACCGCGAGCTTCAGCGGCTGCGTGATCGAGTCGACCAGCGTGGCCGGCAACGGGATCAGGAAGATCATGAAGAACAGCGGGAACGCCGCGGCGCGCAGCTGCCGCGAGCCGCGCATCAACAGGATCAGGCCCGGCAGCAGGAAGATCACCGACAGCGTCTGCGAGCTCAGGATGCGCTGCGAGCGTCCGAACACGTAGAACACCAGCGCGATGGCCAGGAGGATCCAGCCCAGGACGGGTTTGGGGGTGTCCACGCTCGTGTTGTCGATGCGATCCCACGCGCGCCAGGTGAGCCACAGGCAGATCGCCAGAACGATCGGACCCTGGCTCTGCTCCTCGGTCGACCAGATGTTGCGGATCAGGTCGACGATCGTCGGCACGTACAGCGCCAGCAGCCCGAGCACGCAGATCCACCAGGGCACGGTTCGAGGTGCGGCCAGCCGGCGCAGGGCGGTCATCGCAGGCTCACAGTTCGTTCATGATGACGCCGGCAAGGCGCACCTGACCGGCCTGCAGGCTGGCGACCATGTCCTGCAGGGCCTGCACCTTGTTGGCGTCCTTGCGCGTCACGACCAGCGCGGAGCCGCAACGCGACGCGATCACGGCACCGTCGCTGCCGAAGATGGCGGCGGGGGTGTCGACGATCACATGGTCGAACTTGATCGAGACCTCGCGCAGCAACATGCCGAACGACGGCCCCTCGACGAGCTCGAGCGGATTGGGCGGCTGAACGCCGACCGGGATCACATACAGGTTCGGGATGCCCGGCACCGACTTGACGATGCCCTTGCCGCCGCGGCCCGAGAGCACGCCCGACAGGCCCGTGCCGCCCGGCACGCCGAACACCTGGTCGATGCGCGCGCCGCGCATGTCGGCGTCGATGACCACCACCTTGCCGCCCAGCTGGGCCAG
>FSXQ01004543.1_pt1 | contig 20349 bp, 29 predicted proteins | sample 1638011 | NCBI WGS metagenome assembly FSXQ01 (sample SAMEA3914789, study PRJEB12502) | metagenome | biome: forest; material: soil | place: Canada | collected 2011-07-03 | depth 0.3 m | reverse complement strand
GCCTTGGATGCGGCGCCCTTGGGCTCCGCGAATTCGCCGGTCTACAGCGGCGAGGCGCCGCCCGTCACCGAGGTCGGCAACGCCCTGAGGATGTAGAACGCGATCAGCGTGCAGACGACCTGCATCGCGACTTGCTTTACGAGCGGGTGCATTGCGGCTTTCCTTCGAGCGCCCGCAGGCGCTCGTGATGGTCGTCCAAGTCGCGCCGATGCCACGCGAGCTTCGTCGAGACGACACCCCACGTCACCGCGCCGTTGACGACGGCCGACAGGATCATCACGACGAGTTCGTCAGGCATCAGCATGGCTCAGGCCGCCGCGCCCGACTGCTCGGGGATCAGCGCGGCGACGATGCCCGCGACGGTGACGGCAATCGACACCGGGTTGTGCGTGGCGACAGCGGACGCGACTTGCGTGCCGGCCGTTGCGAGCCCGGCCCAGGTCGAGGGTTCGGCGATTCGAGCGATCAGGTATTTCCACATGGTTTTGCCTTCTGTTGGCGGTTGAGAAATCAGTTGCCCCAGCCGCCCGGCGTGCCGAAGTCGATTGGGTTGTTGTACAGGGCCGTGTTGGCGTCGTTGTCACCCGACGTGGCCGCGTTCGCGCTGGTGAGCGTGGCTTGATTGGACGCAGCCAGCGCCGCATTCGCTTCCGCGTTCGGGTCGCTCTGCGTCCAGTCGGCGAGCTTGCTGCCGATGGCGTCTCCGAGGGTGGAGAGCCATCCTCCGCTGGCCGCGTTCGTCGCCGCCGCCACGTAGCCCACCGGGCCGGTGTTCTGGTACGCGGTTTGCGGGGTTCCGTCCGCGTTCGTCGCGTTGGCCGGCGTCGGCAGTGCCGGTGCGGCCTTCATGAGGCGATAGGCCAGATACCCCGCGAGCGCCACCCCCGCCACGATCAGCAGGCCCTTGGTGTCGTCGAGAAAGTCCACGCCCTTCATACGATGGTTCCCCCGTCGCTGGTGAATTCGGCGCGCAGCGCGTCGATTGATCGCATTCCCTGGCCGGCGTAGTTCGCGCCCGGCAGGCTCGCCCATTCCGGCGCGCACAGCGCCACGAACGTATCGAAGTTGCCTGCCTTGAGCGCATCGAGCGCCTTGCGACCCTGGATCAGGTAGACCGCCGCCGCGTCCTGGCTGGCCGCGCTGAAGTCCGGCAGCGCCAACGCCTTCTTGCACCCGGCCCAGGTCGCCAGCTTGATCTGGTAGGCGCCCGCCGCTGTGCTCACCAGACCCGTGTAGCTCGGCCCCAGGTTGTCCAGCGGCTCGCCGCCCCACTCCCGCGTGCGCGCGCCGCTCGAGTCGGTGTACCACTCGGCCGGGTGCCGGCTCATGTCCTGCACCGTGTGCTTGTAGGCGTAGCAGACCCTGTACGGGTCGCTGGCCGTGTCGGTGCCCTCGGAAGTCTTGATGGTCGCCAAGCCCGCCTGGACGTTGGCATCGGAAACGGATTGCGTCATGTCGGCCCCTGCTGCCTGCGCGAATGGATTGGCCTCGTCCACGGCGTCCGCCGTGGGGCTGTCGGTGTCGGTATTGCCGCTGCCGTCGTCGGCCTGCTCCGGCGCGTCGGCCGCGTCCTGCGTCACGTCATCGACGGCGCCGGCCTGGCGCTGCCACAGCGCGTAGCCGAGGCCCGCGCACGCCACGAGAAGGAGAAGGAGCGCTCGGTTCATCACAGCAGCTCAAACGCGACCGTCGCCGCCGCCGTGGCGCCCGTGGCGCCGCCGTGATTCGTGCAAAGGTAGATGCCCCATCCGGGCGGGATCGTCACGTTCATTTCCAGGTGACTATCGTTTGCCGGCGTAGCGTTCGGCGTGAAGGCGTTCGATAGCCAAATGGCCTGCGCAGGCGCAACCGACACAGGAGTGACCGGTGCCGCGATGACGATGGTCTGCGCGTTGCCGGTGCCACCCGTTGCCGTCGCGTAGGCGTTGCGCATCCGCGCGCCCCTGAGGTTGGCCGCAGGCGTGAGCGCCGTCACGCCGACTTGAAAACCGATGGTCGATGCAAGGCCACTGCTCAGCAACTGCACGTTGCTCCCAACCTTGTTCATCACGTCGACCGTGCCCGGTTGCCGGCGACTGCCGCCGTTCTCGCCCTCATCGCACACGAGAATCTGCACCGCGTTTGTCGCGCCGCTCAAATCCTGCACGTCAAACGCACCGTAGTCCGTGACCATGAACAGCCCGGAGACGCCGCCCTTGATCGAATCGGTTTGACCGCCCTGCGTGCTGTAGAAATTGACGCCGATTTGCCCCGTTGACGCGAGGATTTCGAAGTACGAACCCGCCTTGCGGTATTGCTGGAACCCGTTGGCGCCGAGCGTGATGTTCAGGATTTCCATGGTGTCACTTCTTCGAGAGGATGACGGCCGCGAGCAGGGCCGCGCCCATCAGGAAATACTTCGACATTTGCGCGCCGGCCGCTGCCTGCGCCGTGCTGACGCTCGCGCTGGCCGCGCTCACGCTGGCCTGCGCCGCCGCGCCCGCGCCGGTCATGCTCGCGAACTTGCCGATCAGGTCGCCCGTGACGTCCAGCATGTGTTGCTGTGCGACGAGGTTGTTTTGCTGGCCCGTCTGCACCATGCCGGCGAGCGAGTCGAGTTCCTTGAAACTCGTGTCGCTCACCGCGCCCGCAAGCTGGTCGGAAAGCTGGGCCATCTGGATCGCGCCCGCGTCGGTGCCCGTCCAGTTGACCGTGGTCGTGTTGCCGCTGTCCTTGTTGGTGGTCAGCGTGTTCGTCGTGTCGATGTGCGAACTGGTGTCCGTCGTCGTCGACGAGTTCGACGAGTTCGAACCGCCCGCGCCGATGGCCGTGCCGCCTTGGACTGCCTGCCGGCTGTCGCTTTGCTGTTGCGTCTGCGTACTTGCCGCAGTGCTGGTGCTTTTCCCGCCGCCGCCGCCCATGTCACTTGTCCTTTTTTAGCACGTAGCCGGTCACCCGGTATCCGCGCGCCAGCGCACGCCGCACGAGGCCGCGGCGCTGGGTCATGAATGCAATCGACGCTGCGCCCGATTGGGTCAACACGTCGTCCAGTAGATCGGTCATCCGGGTCGTTTCGCCCTCGGCCTGCGCCGCCTCGACCCACAGCACGCCGTTGCGCTCGATCAGCGCCAGCACGGCCGCGCCCTGCTCGCCCGACACGCGCACGCATCGGCTTTCCTGGCACATGGGCAGAAGGTCGGCCTCGGTCAGCAGCCCGCGCGCGTCGAGCCGCGACAGGCCCGCCATGGCCCTCGCTGCGACCTCGGGAGACACGTCGCGGACGTCGATCACTTGACGTGCCGCAGGATGACGATGGCGAGCAGCGCGAGGCCCACGAGCACGACGGGGGACACGCCGACAGCCTGCGCCGTCGTCGTCGTCACCGCGTGGGTCGTCTGCTCGCCTAGCGCCGCCGTCATGAAGTTGGGCAGGCCGAACTGATCCGGCGAGTAGCCCACCGCGACCGGGGTCGCGACGGACGGTTTCGCCATCGTGCTCGGGGCACCGTCGCCGGCCTGGCTCGCCTGGCCAAACGCGATGTTCCAGCCCGATCCATCCATCCCGCCAAGGGACGTGAAGAACGAGCCCGACGCCTCGGACGGGCCGGCCGAGCCGCCCGCGCCGCCCGTCATGCTGGGTATGGTGCTGGTCGGATCCACGATCAGCCCTTGTGCAGGACAGCGAACGCCAGCACGGCCGCGATGAGCAGCCACGTCGTGGGGATGCCCTTCATGGCGCCGTTGGCCGCGTTCGCCTGGCCCAGCACGCCGCCGCCCGCGCCCAGGGGCTTGACGGTGTACGTCTGCCCGTTTGCGCCGGCCGTCGAGCCCGCGTAGGTGTTGCCCATGATGCCCGCAGGCGACGTGGGAAACGTGTTGTCGATGGCCTTCGAAATGCCGTTCTGGATGGCACCTTGCCACCACGTCACGCCCGCCGCTTGAGCCGCAGGCGGCGCCGTGTTGTAGGCGTTCATCTGCTGGCTGTCGCTCATGTCGCCCGGCAGCGAGTAGTCCAGCGGGGCCACGACGCCGAGCGCGGTTGCGCCCGTGTCCAGGCCCGAATAGTCGGAGGTGTCGAGTTCGTCCATTGCTGGCGCCCTTCAGAGGGTGAACCCGAGGGGGCGCGAGCGCGCCCCCTCGCGGATCACAGTTGCGAGTTGAGCGCGAAGCCCTCGGTGTAGATCGTCAGCGTGTCGGCCGCGCTGGTCGTCACGCGGCAGTCCAGGTTCTGCACCGGCACTGCGTTCTGACCGACGGTCGTGTAGGCCGAATTCAGCGCGTTCGAGTTCAGCGTGTCGGGCATGTAGTCCACGACGCTGTAGCCGCCCTGCGGGACGCGACCGAAGTCGAGTTCGCGGAAGTTGGCGAGCGCGACCGGCAGGTCTTCGTAGATTTCCACGCCGTCACGGCGCACGCGCCACGAGGACAGGTTGACGTTCCTGATGATCTGCCGCTTGATCTGGAAGCCTTGCGGGCCGAACGGGACATAGACCATGTCCTGCACCGCCGCGCTCAGCGCCTTCTGCTGCATCTGCACGCGCGTGATGATGCGGTTCGCCGAGGGCGCATCCACGTCGGCGTACAGGTACGGCGCCGTGCCGCCCGTCACCGTGAAGGCGCCGACGTCGAACTCGATGGTGAACGACTGGATTCCGGCTTCCTGGCAGGCCGCGACGGCGCCCAGCGTGAGGCCGGCTTCGGTGCGCGCGAGGCGCTCGGTGAAGTCGATCACGAGGTACGACGCGTTGATCGCGTTGCCCTTGTAGCCGTTCAGGATGTCCAGGTCGGCCGCGGAGTTCCAGCGTTGGAATTCCTTGTTGTTCAGCTTCAGCACGATGTTCGTGATGAAGGCCTTCGTCAGGCCGGTCGTGCCCAGCGCGAAGTACAGCTTCTGGTAGGTCGCGCCGAGCGGGAGCGAAATGCTGGCACGCGCGGACGGCACCAGGTTCTGGACGTTCGGGAGCTTGATGCAGCGCATGTGCGTTTGGCTTTCGTGGTCTGTTGAGGGGTGACGATCAGCGCGCGATCAGCCCGAAATCATCTTGTCGACCAGGGGGCCGACAGTCGGCACCTGGCGCAGGACGTAGATGCCGACGAGGACGACGGCGAGGGTGATGGCGGCGGACTTGGCGTGAGCTTTCATGGATGACTCGGGTTGGATGTTGGGGGAAAACGCAGCCCCGATGCTGACCGCTCCGGCGTACGTAGCTAGCCCCGTACGTCCGTACGTAGCCCCTACGTAGCCCCCCTCCCCGTCCGCCCGGTGACGGTGGATTTCTGTGGTGCCGACGCCACGTACAGGGCCAGCTTTTCCGTCACGCGGTTGCCGCGAATGCGGATGTGCCCGGCCTCCAGCGTGCGCGACCGGCGCGTGTACTGGAGGAAGTTGATGTCGACGCCGCCCTCGACCTCATCGGTGAACAGCGCGTCGATGGCCTCGGGCTTGACGCGCACCGCGCTGGCCATCGCCTTGGAGTCCTCGACGTACCCGAGCATGAATACCCGCACCATCGTGGCGTTGCCGAGGAAATTCTTGTCGACGAGCGCCGGCCGTTGGCAGCACCCGAGGACGATCAAGTCCTGGTGCCGGCCCTGCGTGATGATCTGTTTCCAGGCCGGGGGCGCCCACGAAGGTCGCGTCACGTCGGACAGTTCCTCGGCGATGAACACGAGCTTGCCGGCCGCGAACGCCACCCGGCAGACGATGCCGAACGCCTCCTCGGTCTTGACCTTCGCGTCCGGCACGTACCGGATGCGAAACGGCCCGGCGCCGGCCTTCTTCACGTCGGCGACGAGCGCCGCCAGGGTCGTGACCTTGCGCGCGTGTCCGTCGTACTCGTCCCGCGGATCCCACACCAGCAGGCGCGCCGGCTGGAGTTCGGCGAGCCGCCGATTGATGGACACGCCCTTGCCGCTGCCCGTCATGCCGATGTAGGCCTCGATCTGAGGCTGACTCTTGACGCTCACGGCGCCGCGGGCGCCGCCGCCCTGCCCTCGCTCTTGGCGCGCGCCGCCTCGGCCGCTTCCGCCTTCGCGTGTCCGATGGCGCGCGCCGTCGCGATGACGGGTGGCGCCGTCGCCACCGCGAGCGCGATGTACGGGGCGTACGCGCCGATGGCGCCGCCGAAGTCCCAGCCGTGCTTGTCGCAGACGGCCGCGCCGCCCGCCGCGATCTGCTGCACCTGGTGCTCGCTCCACACCTGATCGAATTCCGGCCACCACGCGAACGCGGGCGTCAGGATCGTCTTGGCGAGGGTCAGCGCCATCGTCAGGTTTTCGAGGTTGCCCATCCCGGGCGCGGGTTCCGGCTTCGCCGGCTCGCCCTCCCCTTCGATGGCGCCCAGGTCGGCCGCGATGGCGTCGAGCGCGTCTGCGCCTGGTGCTGGCACCGCTGGGGCTTCGGCGGGTTCGTCGGGTTCGGCGGGTCGAGTTCGGATCATCATTTGAAGAATCCCCAGGGGATGGCCGGCGCGTGCGCTGCTGGCGCGTTCGCGGGTTCCGGCGTGGGTTCGGGTGCCGGGGCCGGTTCAGGCGCCGGAATGGGGGCAGGAACGGGCTCGGCGGGTAGGATCAGCCCGCGCAGGAGTTCGTCCGATCGGTCGGAGCGCGCGAAGACCTGCGTGTTACAGGCGTTGCACGTCAGACACGCGAGGTTCTTCACGCTGAAAGTCAGGGATGCCCGCCTGTTGTCACAGAGCGGGCATCGGCCACGGCCCAGCGCGTTCGCACGCGCTGCCATGGTCAGGCGGCCGGAGCTGGCGCCGGGGCTTCAGCAGGGGCCGGGGCCGGCGCAGCGGCCGGAGACAGGCCCGCCTCGGTCATCAGGGCCTCGATATGCGTGACGCGATCCGTCAGCGCCGCGTCGGTGCCGGCCGGCGCGCTGGCGACGGCATCGGCGAACGCCGCCGCGTCGGTCGCGAACGTCGACAGCAGGCCCGTGACGGTATGGACGTTGACGGGCACGACGGCCGCGTCGGACTCGGCGATCAGGTTGGACAGCGCAGTTGCGCCAGTCGCGAGAGCCGCAGCGATGACGGAGAGGGTACGGGGGTCGGACATGGTGGAATTTCCTTGATGGATGCCGAACCCCCCGGTTCGATGAGTTGCGCCCAGGTCTTGAACCTGTCGCCTCGGCCGATGATCCGGCCGTCAATCACGGTCGCCCGCGTACAGTTATTGACACGAGTCCAAGGGTGAACAGCCCGGCCCCGCGTTGCGGGCCCGAAGTCCCCGCCGCGTTGCGTCGTCGAGCCGTTCACCCTTGCCCACGCGCCGCGCGGCTTCCACTCCGCTCGGTTCGACAAATGCCACGTGTCGCGCGCCGTCACGTCGTACACGCCCACCGGCCGGGGCTGTTCCGTCGTCTCGTACCGCCCTTCCCGCTTGAGCGTTTCCGTCGCGATCCGCAGCAGGTAGTCGCGCCCCCTCATCAGGCCGCCCTGCGCGAGCACGTACAGCGCCCAGGACGCTTTTCGCGTGCCCTTGCGATTGACCGCCTCGAATGCCGTTCCCAGGCGTGCGGTCGCTCCGGCTTGGTCGCTGTCGCCCACGCGCCGCAGCTCGCGCCACACCGTCACGGGAGGCTGGCCGATGGCTTGGAATTGACGGATGCCCCACGCCGACGCCCACGCCTCAACTCGAGACGAATTGCCGCCGTCCAAGTCCATCTGCCCCGGGCCGTCGAAAGCCTCGTCGCGGTGCCCGTCGATGCCCGTGTCGTCGATGTTTTTCGCGATGTACTTCGCGATATAGCCGGCCGCGCCGCCTGCTCGCATGAGAACGGCCTTCACGCGATGCGAGCGCGCGCCGGCTTCATCGCCGCTGTCCTTCAGCCACCAGCGCCGCAGATTGAGCACGAGCCGCCACAGCTTGCCGGGCTCGCACCAGAGAAGCGCGTGCCAGTGCGGACAGCCGTCGTGGTGCGGCTCCGCTACTCTGAATCCATAGAACGTCACGCCAATACGTGCGAGCCGCGCCCGGGCCTTCGCCCACGTCGAGCAGAGCCATTCGTGTGCATCCCTCGGCGTCGAGCCGTCGTGTTTCGGATTCTTGGCGCCGTGGCGCAACGTCGAATGAAACCGCGACGGCGCCGTGAGCGTGAGGAACACGCCGCGATGCGCCGACGTCGCCGCGAGCGCCTCGCAGCCGGTTATCCGCGTCATGAGTTCGCCGCGCCGGATCGGCTTCGAGCCGGGAGACTTTGCGGCAAGGTCTGCCAGCGAGTAGACCTGGCCGGCAGCGTTCTCCAGTTCTGTCGCGGCCATCATCGCGCGGTTCGCCGCGGTGCGCTCGCGATGGCGCGTCAGCGTGTCGTGCGTCACGTACGGGGTGCGCTTCGTCGCGCAGACCTCTCCCGCCCGCACGGCCTCCGTCTCGCGCAGGCGCACGACGGCGCGGCGCAACTGCCGGCGCCACCACATAGCGCACTTCGCGCGCTCGATGAAGCCGCGCAGCTGCTCGGAGTCGGTTTTGTAGGACAACGTCTGAAAGGCGAACGCGTCGATGCGCGCGTCGAGCGCGTGCACTTCGGCGTTGAGCCACGCCAGCAGGCCCGCCGCGTCGGTAGGGCCTGCGATGGCGTCGATTCGATTGCGCATCACCTCGACGCGTCTATCAGCGAGCCCGCGAATCTCAGCGTCCGGCATGCGCGAGTGCACCGGCCGCATGCCGGCAATCTGGCGCACCTCGGCGACCTCGCGCAGCGCGTGCCCGTGCTGGTCGCGGGCCTCATCCTGCGCATCAAGCACGCGCGCCGCCTGGCGCATCGCCAGCGGCAGCGCCCAATCGCGCGGCGCGTCGAGGTCGGCGCGGGTGAATGCCTTGCGGTCGCCGTGGTTCAATGCCGGCTTCCAACAGGGAGGATCGAATGCGAAATGCACTGCTGGCGCCGCTTGGCGCCCTGGCCTTCACCGCCGCCGTTGCCGGCACCAGCGCCGACTACAAAGGTCGGTGCCAATACGCCCAACAGACGCCGCAGAGACACGTCGTTTCCGATGGCGCTTGCGCCATCACGGTCGGACTGATCGGGTCGAATCCGGCCGGCTACCGTGGCGCCCTCATCGCCTACCACCTCCAGCCCGCTTCCGGCGCCGCATTCGACATCCGCGTTTGGAAGGATGGCGTCGCCGCTGTCAACGGGGTTCCGGGCAAGGAAGTGAGCGCGGGCAAGGGAGGCCCGCTGTCGTTCATCACCGTTGAAGGCGACGAACTGCACTTCACCGCCCCACCCGCCGACGCGTTCTGACGCTCGATTCATCGCAGCCACTGCGCCTCATCGAGCCCGCGACGGATCGCGCGCGCCGCCGCGCCGATTCGGACTTGCTCGTCGCCGGTGAAGCCCGCCCAGGCCATTGACGCCGCGTTTTCGATGTTCTCGCGGGTCGTGCTGGTCGTCACGAGCAGGCATCGCACGTCGTGCGGCATGCGGTTCCACGCCGCGCTGGCGGGCGTGTCCAGCGCCTTGACGCGCTCGACGAACGCGCCGCGCACGACGGCCGCAGCGGACACGCCGCGCAGCGCGGCCTGTTGGGAGATTTCCTGTCCGGTCATGGTTGCCCCTTGACGGCCAGCGCGAGGCGTTCGACGCGCTCGGCCAGCGTGTTGAGAATCATCCGATCCGTGAGCGACAGCAGGCCGCGCGCCGCCAGCGTCTGCATGCTGTACAGGCGGGTGCAGGGGTCGCCGAGTTCGTCGACGACCTCGATAGCCAGCACGCCGCATTGGCCGCCGTCGAATTCGAGCCGGGCCTTCATTTGAAGTCCCCCTCGAACGCGCGGCGCGCGTGCTCGACATGCTCCTGCGCTCGCGTCAACGCGTCCATGTGCTCATCGCCCGTGCAGTCGGCTTCCTCGCAGAGTTCCTTTGCTGACTGAAGGATGAACAGTGCGAATTTGATCGCCTCCAGGGCTCGCTTTTCGGCCGAGTTCATCGCGCCCCCAGCAGCGTCAGGTCGCGCAGCGGAAACCAGAGTTGCCCTCCGGTGCGCGCGAGCACGATCCACGCGCCCATTTCGCCGTTGATCGGCTCGAATCTGACGATGCGGCCGGACATGGCCGGCGCGCCCGCGATGGTGTTCTGCGTGTCGACGTTCATCGGCGCGGCCGACGCGACGATGGGACACACCGTCTGTCCGTGGTGGTCGCAGACCTCGACGGCGTTCGCCGGCACGGCCGGCACGTCGGCGACGGTCATGGCATGGGCGCTGCTCGGCATGATCGCGTACAGGCCCGCCACCATTGCCACCCAGGCGACGAACCAGCCCAAGGCAGTCAGCGCCATGCGTCGCAGTTGCGCGCTCATCGCTGGTTCGCCAGCAGTTGCAACGCGGCTTGGTGCTCGTGGTAGCGGCGCGCCCGCTCGTGCTCGCAGTCAGCCTCATCGGCCGCGCTTCTCAGCGCGTCGGCGAAGGCCCTGGACTCCTGTCGGGTCAGGACGGCGCCGTTGACCTCGACCAGCATCGAGCGATTCGTGACCTCGACGCGGCCGACTGTCGCCGTGTCGATTACGTGACTGATTTTCATGGAACCCCCGTTCGTAGCTCGAACCCCGTCCCGAAGGAGCGCGGCCGGAGAACAGGGGGGTTCGAGAGTTGAAGCCGGCCGCGCGGGTCGGATAGTACCCTAAAGATGCAATAGGCCTGTGCACGCGGTAACCCTAAGTAAAGGGAACGCTACTTGCCAACTAGGTCTTGGGGCCAAACGTTGTTTGGCGTAACGTCCATTCCTTCACGAACCGGGGGGTTCCATGCCTGCAATTCACGACCTGATGACGGCCGCAAAAGAAGCGTCCGGCATTCCTTCGAACTATCGCCTTGCCCAGGTGCTTGGCGTCACGGTGCACACCGTCGCCAACTGGCAGAACGATCGCGCGCTTCCCAACGAGGCGATGACGATCCGACTCGCCGAACTGGCCGGGGTTGACCCGGCACCGGCACTCGCCGAGATGGCAGCAGGTCGCGCCAAGGACGAGGAGACGCGCGGCGTTTGGCTTGCCATCGCCGACCGCCTCAGGAAGGCCCCAATCGGGGCCGCTGCTGCGCTTGCGCTCGCCATGTCCTTCGCTGGCACGCCCTCGCCCTCGCACGCCTCTTCCGCGCCGGCTGACGACGCGGACTCTGTGCGTTATGTAAACTAACGAGTGAACTTGGAATGTCCTCCGCCCGAGGAGTTTGGGCGGCAGGATTTTCTTGACGGCCGCCCTCCGCCGGCACTATGGTCGTTGCTTAGCGCGGGCCCATCGGCTGCGAGCTACTTGCGATGCCCGGCCAAACGACCTCGCCCATTCGTCTCCTCGTCGCCGATGATCATCCGCTGGTGCTCGCAGGCATCGGCGCGATAGTCTCTGGACAGTCCGACATGACCTTGGTGGGCGAGACCGGCGACGGAATCGAGGCCGTGGCGCTATTCAAGGCGCACCGCTCCGACCTCACGCTGATCGACCTTCAGATGCCGCGACTGAACGGGCTGGCAACGCAAAGGCGACCCCGGACGCGATTCTTTACGACCTGAATCCGTCTCCGGAGGAGGCTTGGATCAAGTCTTGAAGGTGAACACCTATGTATTGGATCTCGTCACTGCATCTATCGCCCAGTCGATCAATTGGGCCTATCCTCATCGCGCTGTGTTGCGCCGTGCAGGCCGAAGACAGCGCGATAACACCGTTCACCTCTGCGCAGCTCGGCGAGCCGCCGGCGGCGTGGAAGTTCGTCTCGTTGCCGCACAAGCTTGCTACGAAATTCACGGTCGTCAAGCTCGACGGCGAGAAGGTGCTGAAGGTCGAAGCAGAGGATTCGTACGGCAACCTCGTGCACGCTGTGCAGACCCGGCCGACGAAGCAGACGACCCTCGAGTGGCGCTGGCGCGTCGACAGACTCATCGACAACGCGGATCTGAGAATCCATGCAGGCGACGATTCACCAGCGAAGGTCTGTTTGTTCTTCGCGTTTGACGCCGCTGAACTCTCGCTCGGCGAGCGCGCCAAGTTGTCACTTGCGCATTCGACAACCGGCCAGGAGGTTCCCACCGAGACGCTCTGCTACGTCTGGGACAACAAGCTTCCGGTCGACACCGCCTTGCCGAACGCTTTCACCAAGCGCATTCGCATGATTGTCCTGCAGAGCGGCGCCGGCAGGCTCGGTCAGTGGGTCACGGAGAAGCGAGACATTGCTGCTGACTACCTTCGCCTGTTTGGCGACGAGGCCAAGGGCGACGTGCCGACCATCACGGGCGTAGCCGTCGCGGCCGATGCTGACAACACCCACGGCCATGCGATCGCGTATATCGGGGACCTTTCCCTGGCACCCTGACAGCTGCGGATCGGCGGTGTTGGCAAGTAGTCAGTCCTACGCACTGCCAAGCGAGACGCCGCCCCGAATCACGCCGTCCGATCGCCCTCGCCCGACCGCCCCATCGCAGACTCGATCAGTTCCAGCTGGCGCGGCAAGCATCTCGTCCGCAGATCGTAGTTCTCGACCAGATGCCGCCGCGCGTTCGCGCGAATCGGCGTCTGGCTTTCCTGCGACGCCAGCACCTCCAGCACCTGACGGGCAATGGCGTCGATCGAGAACATGTCGACCAGCCAGCCGTTCTCGCCGTGCGAGATGACTTCCTCGACGGGTGGCGTGCGCGATCCGACCACCGTGCAGCCGCACGACATGGCCTCCAGCAGCGACCACGACAGCACGAACGGATAGGTCAGGTAGACGTGGACGCTGGAGACCTGGAGAACCGAGAGGAACACCGGATACGGCACCTTGCCCAGGAAATGGACGCGCGACAGGTCCAGTTGCCCGTGCAGTTCCTCCAGCATCTTTTCCCTGTACGACAGACCATCCGCGGGCCGCGGACCATAGCTCGTGCCGTCGCCGCCCACGATCAGCACCTGGGCGTTCGGACGCTCCGCCAGGATCGCCGGCAGGCTGCGCATGAAGCTGGGAAATCCACGATACGGCTCCAGGTTTCTCGCGACGAAGGTGATGACCTCGTCCCGGGGCGTCAGCAGCAGCCCGCCACCCGGTATCGACACCGTCGCGTCCGGGTTCGGCCTGCAGACGTCGGTGTCGATGCCTTCGTGGACGACATGCAGCCTGGGCCGATGCACCTCGGGATACAGCGAGCGTTGCCACTCGGTCGGGCACTGGCCGATGTCGACGGCGTCCAGCGCCAGCAGGTTGCCGATGTTCTTCGTCCTGACCCTGGCGGCGTCGTCGAACGGCAGCGGCGGTCCGGGTTCGAAGCCGACATCGGCGCCCTCGAACCGGTAGAAGAACTCGAAATAGCCGATCAGCGGCGTCGTCTTGAAGACGTCCTTGAGGTACCACGTCTCGCCCCAGCCGTTGTGGCCCAGCATGACGTCTGGCACGAAGCCGCGCGAGCGCAGGTCCAGCGCCACGCGCGCGACCGCTTGCGCGTTGAGGACCGCGGCTTCGGTGTCGCGCAGGTAGCGATGGATTCCCGGCGCGACCTCGCGCGCGGGCTTGTAGACGATCTTGCGCACGCCGCGCATCTGGCGGTCTTCGCGCTGCGTGATGAAGACGATCTCGTTGCCCGGCATGGCCGCGAGATGGCGCACGAGCTGCAGGTACTGCCCCGGAAAGTTCTGATGGACGAAGAGGATCTTCATCGCCGATTCATCGAGCCACGCCGGAGCACCGCAACCGTGCGGCGGCTCAGCGCCCTGCTCCGAGCGTCAACTTGCAACGGATGCCGCCGGGCAGTTCCGCGTGCGCGTTCGGCAGTTCCAGCACCACGCCGAACGTACCGGCTGCCGAATCGATCACGCGGTCGACGGTCTTCACGCGCGTGCTCAGCGTGCGGCTGAACGGCGCCTCGGGCACGAGGGTGACCGCATCTCCCGCATGCACGTTCGGGAACACCTTGAACGGCAGGATCGCCTGCACCACCAGCGGGCTGGTCTGCGCGATCTTGATGATGGGCTTCTTGTTGTCGCCGGCGTCCACCAGCGCGCCCGGGTAGAGGTACTGGTCCATCACGACGCCGTCGAACGGGCTGCGGATGATGCGCCGATTGACCTGGTCGACCGCCTCCTGATGCTGCAGCCGCGCGAGTTCCATGTTCTCCTCGGCCGTCTTCAGTTCGGCCTCGGCCTGCGCCAGTTCCGCCGCGGCGTCGTCGCGCGCCTGCGCCGAGACGAACTCTTCCTTGACGAGTTCGTCCATGCGGCGCGACTTCTCGCGCGCGGCCTCGGTCTTGCTGCGTGCCTGCATGACGGCGCCTTGAGCCTGCGCGCGAAAGCTCGCCGTCTCGGCCTGGCTCTTCTCGAGGCTGGACTCGATGACGACCAGCACGTCGCCCTTGTGGATCGTCTGGCCGCGGCGAACGGGCACCTGCTGCAGCAGGCCCACCACCGGGCTGCGCACCTCCACGACCTGCGCCGGCTCGATCATGCAGTCGTATCCCGCGCTCGCCGGCGCCGCGTTCGCGCGCCCGCTCGCGAGCGCCGCCAACGCGAGCGTCGCCAGCACGTGCATCCCTGCCTGTCTCATGTCACCCACCCTGCAAATCCGATCAATCGATGAAGCTCGCGGTCCTGCCGCAAGGTGTTCATGCGTCCCTTGTACGTGTGCCGCTCCGCGCGCCGCTGCGCCCACAGCACGGCCGTGCGCAGCGCGCGACGTGCGATCTCCGGCCGGCGCGAGCGCATGGCCGCCTTGAGCCACTCCGGCAACGGCGCGAACAGCGCGTCGTCGACGCAGACGATCGCGCGCACCGAGCCGACCTGGCCCTGGCGGCCGCTGCGGCCGAACAGTTGGCGGTCGACGCGCGGCGACTCGTGGAATTCCGTCAGGATCACGTGCAGGCCGCCCGCATGCATGGCCTGCTCGTCCGGCTTGATGTCGGTGCCGCGCCCGGCCATGTTCGTGGCCACGGTGATGCGCCCGTGGCCGCCGGCCTGGGAGACGATCGCCGCCTCGTCGGCGTCCTGGCGCGCGTTGAGCACCACGTGCGCGACGCCGCGGCGCTCGAGCTCCGCCGCGACCTGCTCCGACGCCTCGACGCTGCGCGTCCCCACCAGCACCGGCTGGCCGCGCGCCGCGGCCGCGCAGGCGTCGTCGGCGACCGCGAACCATTTGGCGGCGACGTCGGCGGTGCACACGTCGGGCAGCCGCACGCGCCGAATGCCGCGGTTCGTCGGCACGCGGCGCACCGGCAGGCGGTAGACCGACCACAGCTCGCGCGATGCCTCGGCGCCGGTGCCGGTCAGGCCGGCGAGCAGGAAGTAGCGCCGGAAGAAGCGCTGGAAGGTCATGCGCGTGAGCGTCTCGCGGCCGCTGGTGCGCGCGACGCCTTCCTTGGTCTCGATCATCTGGTGCAGGCCCTGCTCCCACGAGCGGTCCGCCATCACGCGACCGCTGGACTCGTCGACGATCTGCACCTTGTCCTCGGCGATGATGTAGTGCTGGTCGCGCAGGTACAGGTGCAGCGCCGACAGCGCCTGGCGCAGCAGCAACTCGCGCCACGACGCGGCGCGCCACGCCGCGGGCATCTGCTCGGGCACCGCGCCTGCCTTGGGCAGCGCGGCCGGCAGCAGCTCGACGTCGCGGCGCTTGCCGAGGCGGAAATGCACGCCCTCGGCCATCGTGCGCGCCGCCGCCATCGCCCAGTCCAGCAACGCCGGATCGAAGATGCCGGGCGCGTCGCGCGACAGGATCATCGGCGTGCTGGCTTCGTCGATCAGGACGCTGTCGGCCTCGTCCACGATCGCGAAGTGCAGTGCCGGGATCAACTGCTCGCCGCCCTCGCCCGCCTGCGCGGAGTCCGGCGTCCACAGCTGGCGCAGGCGACTGACGCGACCCGGCAGCATGCCGTGGCCCGCGAGGCGGTCCTTGAGGTAGTCGAACACCACCTCCTTGCCGGCCACGTAGCAGATCTCCCGGCGGTAGGCCGCGCGCCGCTCCTCGGGCTCCATGCCGTCTCGCACGCAGGCGCCATGCAGGCCGAAGAACTCGAACAGCGGCGACATCTCCTCGCAGTCGCGGTGCGCCAGGTAGTCGTTGGTGCTGATCACGTGCACCGAGGCGCCCGAGCCCGCCATCGCCGTGGCGGCCAGCGCGGCCACCAGCGTCTTGCCTTCGCCGGTCTGCATCTCCGCCAGCCGGCCGCACAACAGCACGCGCGCTCCGGCGAACTGCACCGCGTGCGGCCACATGCCCAGGCGGCGCCGGCTGGCCTCGCCGATGCAGGCGAACAGCTCGACGAGGTTGGCGGGCTTGCTCCAGCCGGAAGCCAGCGCCTTGAGCCGGCGTTGCGCGGCCTGGAAGCACTCGGCCACCTGGGCGTCCGGCAGCGTGCGCAGCTGCTCGGCGCGGCGCTTCACCTCGCGATCGAAGCCGGCGATGCCCCGCGCGCGTTCGCGCCCGGGCGGCAGCCAGCCGGGGACGTTGCGCAGGAACTCCTCGACCTTGTCGAGCCGCTCGGCGTCGCGCTCGTCGCGCAAGGTGTCGGCGCGCCGGAACGCGAGGCCGGCGAGCGCGCGGGGCAGTGCGGGATCAGACATCGAGGCGGGACAGGAACAACTGGCGCAGGCGCAGGAACCACTGGCGTGCCAGCGGCGTCCAGCCGAGGTCGAAACGCACGTAGGCGCGGTCGCCGAAGACGCCGGTGGCAGCCGGTCGGGCCATCTCGAGCTCGAGGTCGAACACGCGCCGCAGCGCGTGCGTGCCGCCCTTCTGCGCCGGGTCGACCGGGATCTCGCCGCCGCCCTCGGTGCCGAGCGCCTGCGACACGAGTTCCTGCTCGCCGCCCGGCACGTTGCGCCGCAGCCGCGCCGGGATCTCGGTGCCGGGATCGTTGGACAGCCGCACCGACGCGGACACGGCGCCGCGCTGCGCGATCAGGGCCATGTCTTCCTGCGGAACGGCCGCGCGCACGCGGCGCGACGGCCCGTCGATCACATAGCCGACCACCTCGCCGCGCTTGACGTAGCGACCCGGCAGTTCGGTCGGCGCGGCCGGCATCCAGCGGCCCGGCGCGGCGGCGGCGACCGTCAGCGCCTGCATGCGCCGCTGTGCGTCGTCGAGCTTGGCGTTGCCGGCGGCCAGCTGCGCCTTCAGGCCGGCGGTCCTGGCAGGCGCCTCGACTTCGGCCTGGCGCAGTTGAGCCTCGGCCATCGCCACCCCCGCGGCCGCGATGCCGAGGTCGCCGACGATCGTCGGGTTGTCCAGCGCCATCAGCGGCTGGCCCGGCGCGACGCGCTCGCCGGCGCGCCGCATCGCTTCGCGCACCTGGCCGGCAGCCTCGGCGCGCACGATGTCCTCGTCGGGCAGCCAGATGACGGCCTCCTGCACGGAATGGAACGGCATCGGTACCAGGCAGACGAAACCCAGCGTCCCGCCGAGCACCAGCGCCGCACGGCGCAGCGCGCTGTCGCGCCGGCGCGCGAGCGAGCCGGCGCCGCGCAGGTGCTTCCAGCCGCGCCACAGCGGCATCAGCAACGAACTCCAGGCGCTGACCAGCGCCATCAGGACACCGACGAAGAAGTACTTCCCGGCGACGAACCAGATCATGCCCAGCGTCACGCTGACGCGGTAGATCGGCGCCACGCAGCCGTAGACCGCCAGCAGCGTGCGCTCGCCCTGCGACTCCATCGGCGCGACGGCGTCGCGCGAGCCCATCAGCCAGCGATCGAACAGGTACGTGAGGTAGCGGCTCGCGCGCTGCGACAGGTTGGGCATCTCCAGCAGGTCGCAGGCGATGAAGTAGCCGTCGTAGCGCATCAGCGGGTTGCCGTTGACCAGCAGCGTGGACACGCCCGCGATCAGGATCACGTTGAACGCGAACGCCTGCACCAGGCCCGACTGCGCGCCGAGCCAGACGTACAGCGCGATCGCGCCCAGCACCAGCTCGGCCATGATGCCGGCCGCCGCCACCGTGGCGCGGGCCCATTTCGACGGGAAGCGGTACGACGACGTCGCGTCGACGTAAGGCACCGGCGAGAACAGGATCAGCATCACGCCGACCTCGCGCACGATGCCGCCCCAGGCCTTGACCGCGAGCCCGTGCGCCCATTCATGCACCGCCTTGACCAACGGGTAGGTGAACCACAGCAGCACGACGTTGCTCGTGGCCAGCACGCGGTCGGACAGGTTGTCGGTGAGCTCGTGCCAGTGCTGGAATCCGAGCACCGCGGCCGGCAGCACGATGGCCAGCCACAGCAGCAGCACCGGCCAGCTGAAGACCAGCCGCGCGAGCGCGGCCTGGCGCTCGAACCAGGCGTCCGGGTGCAGTAGCGGCAGGCGCAGGCTCATCGGGTTCATGAAGCTCTGCTTGACCTGCGACTTGCGCTGGCGCTTGTAGCGCTCGTGGACCTCGCCGGCGTCGGGCGAGACCTGCGTCTGCAGCAGGTCGTTGCCATGCAACGAGGACATCAGCTGCACCAGCTCGTGCTGCGAGATCGCCGTGCCCTCGCCCGGCGCGTCGGCCACGCCCTCGCAGGCGGCCTGCCAGACCTCGTCGAGCGTGCGCCGGCCGTCGAGCAGCTGCAGCACGCCGTACACCTGCGGGCTGACGCGGTGGAAGCGCTGCGTCAGCGGATCCATCAGCAGCACCCACGGCCGCCCGCGCAGTCGACGGTGCAGCGGCTGCACGCCGTCGCGCAGCCGCGGGCGCAGGTGGCGCACGGCGTGCCAGTGATCGGACAGCAGCGTCTGCATGGATCCTCAGGGCCAGAGGCCCCAGAGCTTGAGGCGCAGCCAGTCGATGCTCGAGCGCGTCCACACCGTCAGCAGGTTGGTGTCGCCGACCTCGATCTTGCCCATGCCCTGCATGCCCGGGCTCAGGGCCGGCACCGGCCCGAGCCAGGCCGCCTCGACGCGGAAACCATTCGTGCCCTCCTCCACCGTCGCGGTGGCCGTCACGTTGGTCACCTTGAAGCGGCGGCTCTCGCCCGGCTCGCCGGTCAGGCGCAGCAGGCCTTGCTGGCCGTTGCGCACGCGGGCGATGTCGCGGTCGGGCACGTGCAGCACGACACGGTAGGCGTCGGTGGCGGCGATCTCGAACATCTCCTTGCCGGCCTCGACCGGGCCGCCGATCTGCTGCGTCCAGTCGCCGGTGACGACCAGGCCGTCCATCGGCGCCAGGATCACCGAGCGCGCCAGCTTGGCATCGACCAGCGCGACCTGCGCCTCCGCCTCCTGCAGTTCGGCCGACGCCTGCGTCAGCGCCGCGGCGTCGCGGTCGGCCATCGCCTGGCGCACCTTGCCGGTGGCCTGTTCGCGCTCGCCCAGGTGCTTGCTCTGCTCCAGCTGGAGGTCGCGGTCGTCCAGGCGCGCGAGCACCTGCCCGCGCGTGACGCGCTCGCCAGGGCGCGCCAGCGCCTGCGCGACGAAGCCCTCGAACGGCGCCGTCACGACCTGGCGCACGCGGCCTTCGATCACGACGTCGGCGGTGACGCGGTCCGTGACGGGCCACAGCAGCAGCACGCCCAGCACCAGCGCGATGGCCGCGGCCCCGGCCTTCCAGGTGAGGTGGCCGGAGCGGGAGAAGCGGCGCCACAGCTCGCGCGCGCCGTCGACGGCGTGCCGCGGCAACGAGCGTTCCGCGACGCGCCAGTGGCGCAGCAGCGGTTCGCTGAGCGCGACGCTGGCGCGCAGGATCGCGAGCGTCGCCCGCGGGATCTCGCCCTCCATTCGCGCCACCAGCACGGCGACGGGCTCGCCGTCGTCCATGACCGGCACGGCCCACCAGCCCGCGCGCTGGTGTTCCTGCGCCTCGACGGTCGCACGCGTGGCGACCTCGGAAGCCTCCTGCAATGCGACCGCGGCGCGCTCGGCCCACGCGGTGTCCGATGCCACCCACCAGTGCGGCGTGTGGTCGCGCACCTCGAACAGCGTCAGCGACAGGCCTTGCGAGCCATCGACCTCGCTGCGCGCCCAGGCGGCCGTGCGGTTGATCCACTCCTGCGCCGCGGCGCGCGCGCCGCGCTGCGAGACGACGTAGCCCAGCTTCTCGAGCAGCCGCGCGGCGCGCTGGTTGTGGTCGAAGCTGGTGGCCAGCAGCCCGAGTTGCAGCCACCCCATCGACAGCAGCACCAGCTGGATGACGCGCTCGTTGTGCGGCGGCGCGATCGCCGCGCAGACCACGCCGGGACGGCCATCGGGCAGTTGCACCGTGGTGGCGACCAGCATGTCGGCGGCGGCCGTGGCGTCGGTGCGCGCCAGCGCGACGGGATTGGCCGGCGAGACGCGCAGGCGCAGCGCGCTCCACGATTCCTTCAGCGCGGGCAGCTTGAACTGGGCGCTCCAGCGCGGCTCCGGGCCGGCGAAGGCGACCTCGCGGCAGGTCAGCCCGCCGGCGATCAGGCGCTGGCGCCAGTTCTCCAGCGCGCCGGTGAGCAGGCTGTCGGCGCCCGCGTC
>FSXQ01004912.1_pt1 | contig 20459 bp, 19 predicted proteins | sample 1638011 | NCBI WGS metagenome assembly FSXQ01 (sample SAMEA3914789, study PRJEB12502) | metagenome | biome: forest; material: soil | place: Canada | collected 2011-07-03 | depth 0.3 m | reverse complement strand
GCGCCGTACCGATGGGAGTTCGCAAAGCGAGGCGAGACGCTGCACGTCGATGTCCCGGGCAATCTCGTCCTCGACGCACCGCTGCTCATGCTCGATGCGGTGCGGGCCGGCGTGGGGCTGGCGCACCTCGCCGAGTGGTATGTGGGCGAGGACGTCGCCACCGGCCGTCTCGTGCGCGTGCTGCAGGAATGGACACCGCCTTTCCCGGGGCTTGCTCTGTACTACCCGGCGGGTCGGCACATGCCTGCGGGGCTGCGCGTGTTTATCGACTTGATTCGAGAGCTGGAAATTCAATCGGCTGGCGGCCGAACACGGTGACAGCGAACGCATGCACGGTCTGCTGCGCAGGTTGACCGGTCGGCTACCGACGCGTCACGATCCAGCTCCTATTCGCGGTGCAGCCCAAGGTCGTTCAACGCCTGGGATATTTCGTCGCCCTGGCGAGCGTGCCGCGACCCATCATCGTTCGCCACCCGTCGCCACTGCAATTCGTCGCTCGCCTCGCTGCCCTCTTGAACACCGCAGGGCGACGGCTCGACTTCCAGGGCAATCCCACCCTGACGGCATGGTCGCCAGCGGTACCCGTCTCACGATTGCAAATGCCATTCGCCGCTCGATGCAGGATTTTCTGACGCGTGTCAAACCCCTGCTGGACGCATACCGGGAGAGTGAGTATCGGGCTCTTCCACGTTCCCTGAACCACAGGCCAAGATGGCAAAACTCTTTCCGATCCATCCCGCCAACTCGCAACGAATTTGCTGGGGCTGCGACAAATACTGCGCGTCCGATTCGCTCGCGTGCTCGGCAGAGCGAACGCCCCATCTCGTGGAGTTGTTCGGTGACGATTGGGCCGAGTGGTCCCCGGGATACACGCCTGGCGACCGGGTGGGAGACGATTCAGTGACGACAAACCTGAGCCAGACTCCCACCATCGCGCTCGCTCTCGACCCGACGACATGACGGGCATTCGGACGTCAGTCACACGGCGATTCCCGGATGTGGGACTGGGGCCTGCGTTCAGGTCGACACTCATGTGGCTGCTTGTTTCGCCCCATCGGATGACCTTTGCCCTGGGCGCTGCGATGCTCGTTGCCTGTTCAGTGTGGTGGACTGGAGCAGCGTTCGCGATCTGGAACGGTTATGCACCGCGGACCGCAATTCCGACGATCGAGTTGCACGGCCTGGTCATGGTGTTCGGCTTCATGCCGTTCTTCTTCACCGGCTTCCTGTTCACCGCCGTACCGAAGTGGCTCGGCATTCGCGCACCGACGGCACTCGAGATCAGCGCAGGGCTGAGTGCCCAAGTGGCGGGCTGGGCCGTTTTCTTCATCGGCGCTCGATCAGAAGATGGGGCATTTTCTGCCGCGCTGGGCGGCGCGGGATTGTCGGCAGTGGCCTTTGGATCGACCGCGCTCTGGCTGCGATTTGTCTCACTGGTTCGGCGCAGCTCTGTGCCCGATCGCGTCCACGCCGTCACTCTGGCAGCCGCGGGCGGCGTCGGTGTCGCGACGCTCTGGAGCGTGGCAGTCGGCGTGGCTGGCTCCCGGCCCCTTGTCGTGGAAGTCGCCACGCAGGTAGGCCTCTGGATGTTTGTCGGCAGTACGTTCGCGACGGCCGCGCATCGGATGATCCCGTTCATGGGCGCCACCGCGCTGCATCGTTTGGATGGCTTGCGCCCGCTGTGGTTGCTCTCTGCCCTGCTCTCCCTGTTCGGCATCGAAGGCCTTTTCGCAGGCGCCGACGCGGCGGGCATGCGCCTGAGCGCCTCGATCGCGGTGGCGCGCGTCGCCTTCGAACTCGCGGCGGGATTGAGCCTGAGCGCCCTGGCATGGCGATGGGCGTTGCTCCTGCCCCTGCGCATCCGCCTGGTCGCGATGTTGTATGCAGGCTTCGCCTGGCTGGCGGCATCCTTCGTGCTGGCCGGACTCGCTCATTGGTACGGGTCCGCGCTCGCTGCCAACTGGAACGCCGCCCCACTCCACGCGCTCACCATGGGGTTCCTGGGCTCGACCCTGCTGGCGATGGTCACCCGGATCATCTGCGCCCAGGCCGGTCGGACCGTCGTCGCGGATGACGTGCTCTGGCGGTTGTTCTGGATGCTTCAGTTCGCCATTCTGTTGCGCCTGGGGGCGTCGATGGCCACGCACTTCGTCAATCGATTGCAATGGCCGCTGATTGCAGCAGGCGCTGCAATCTGGAGCTTGCTCTGGCTCACCTGGGCATGGCGTTACGTCCCGTGGCTGACTCGACCACGACAGGATGGGCGACCGGGCTGAGCGACCAAGCGAGTCGCTGCCGCACGATCAGATCAGCGACAGGACGCCGAGTGGACTCTTCGTGATGGCCACCGAGATGATCCAGCCCACCGTCACCAGCGCACCGATCCAGGCGGCCAGCCGGACGCCCATCGACACGCCAGCCCTCATGGCCACGACCCCAAGGCCGATGTAGACGACCAGGCCACAGACCTTGGCCATCAGCCAGGGTGCGGAAAGCGGCGTGATGCCCAGCATCCAGGCGAGCGTCAGCGCGGACACGAGGAGCACCGTGTCGATCGCGTGTGGCAACGCCTTCACCAATCGCCCGCCCAAGGGTTGCGCCCCGACCAGTCGCCCGAGGCCGCGGATGAAGAAGCCTGTGACGGACAGCGCCACGGCAGTCTCGTGGATCATCCGGATGGTCAGGTAGTTCATCGGTGGTCAGCCCGGTCGGCCGTCGAGCCGCGGTCGGGTCAGTACCGGCCAATATCGCACGGCATACAGGCCGAAGCCCGTTGACCAAAGCAGGGCAGCGCAGAGGACGGCATGCAGCGTCAGCGAAGGTGCGAACCACGGCAGCAGCACGCGCACCGGCGCGGCAACGAGGACAAGCGCGTAGATCGCGACATCCCAGCGATCGGCCCGCAAAGGCCGAGCAGTGTGCCCGCGTGCCGTGCGCGTCATCATGCCGACGATGAGTCCGCCGGCCGCGCCAACCGTGAGCGCATGCGTCGCCAGCGACGCGGGCACCCAGCCCACCTGGGCGGCCGCGCGCAGCGCAAGGTGGATCGGGATCCACAGGCACGCAATGTGCAGCACCCAGACGATCGGATGGCGCCACGTCTTCCACGGCTTCCAGAGCATGCACCTCAGCAACTGGGCTGCTGCACCGAGCACCGAGGCGACGACGATCAATAGCACCTTCGCCTGCATGAGATCGGCGGCCAGGAGCAGCAGAATCGCTCCGGAGGCCAGGGCGTTGACCCAGGGCTTGGACACCGCCTTGGCGCCAGGCACACCATTGTTGGTGAACATGGGCATCACGCGCCCCGTCATGACCGAGATGATGAACAGCAGCACGTCCAGGCCCGCTTGCACCCCGATCCAGCCGATCGCCGGCGCGATGCCGAGTTGCGACAGGTGGATCGCGGCCTCGGCAATGGACATCGCCACGAGCAGTCCAATGAAGAAATAGTTGCGTCGACTGCCGCCCTTGACCAACGACTGGCCCAGGGCGAACGCGGCCGCCAGCGGGAACGCCACATTCGTCAGCGCAGCGGCCCATCCGAAAGGCGTGAGCACAAGGATGCGGCCGAGGATCCACAAGGCGGCCAATGCCATCAACGGTCTGCCGGTGGGCGTGGGCTGACCCGACCAGTTGCGACCAGCGGTCAGGAGGAAGCCCACCACCACGGCGAGCGCAAATCCGAACAGCATCTCGTGCGCATGCCAGATCGGACCGTTCAAGTAGCTGTGGCCCAGGATTGCCGAGAATTGCAACGCCCACAGGGCGATCGACAGCGCCGCGAAGGTGCTGGCCAGGAGATAGAAAGGGCGGAATCCGAGTTCCCACAGGGCGAAGCCGTTCGGGTTCGGCACGAGAAATCGGGGTTCCTCGAGCTTGATGAAGGTGGCCATCACATCGCCTTTTGTTGTGTCTTGTGTCCGTTTTCCATCACGCGCCACGCGATCGCGGCGGCCAGGATCGTCACCGCAAACGTTCCCAGCGCGACCGCATTCAACAAGGCTCCCAACCCGCGCACCAGCAGGTTCGCGTGCCCGAAGCCCAGTCGAACCGCCAGGGACAGGTTGAGGACGGCGAGCGGCAGGTAGAAGAACGTCCCGAAGCGCACCTTGATTCGCATCACAGCAGGCAGGATGACGGGGGCATGCGCCATCATCATGCTGACGACGAAGCCGAGACCCAGCGCATGCAGCGCCGCGTCGCGGGTTGGTAGCCCGAAGGCCATGGCCACCCAAGCCACGCCGGAGAGCGCCAGCCAGCCGTAGCCGGTCAGCAGGCAGACGGCCATATAACGGCTCAAGCCGTCCGCCAACACTGTGCGACGCGCCACGTCGAAGGCGAAGAGCCATACTGCCAGGGCGACCAGCGACGTGCCGAACATGGCACCGCCGAGCGCTGCAGAAACCGGGCCCAGCGCCGCACCGCCCAGCATCATGGCCATGATGTTCCACAGCAAAGTCTCCACTTCGGCGCCGCGACGCGTCAAGCGTGTCATCTCGAGGCGCTCTGCCGCGATCGTCGCAACGAGGAAGGACAACCACCAGGGCAGTGCGCCGGCAACTTCACCCGCGGCGAGAAAAAGATTGCCTGCCAGCCATGCGCCGGCGCCCCCCAGCAGCAACCGAGTGTGCGAGGCATTCTGGCGTCGTACAACGGCGATGTTGACGCCGATGAACGCAACGCTTGCAGCGACCAGAAGCCATGCACCCGCGGCCGGGTGCGACAGCAGGATCAACATGCCACCGAGGCTCGATGCCAGGGGCGCAAGAAACGCCATGCGGTGCTTGACCGCCACGGCGCGCTCGACGGCGATGACGGTGCCGAGGAATCCACCGATCATCAGCGCGGCGTGATACACCGCGGCCGACACTAGCCACGCGCCCATCGTGTCAGGAACGGGCGCCGTGCAGGCGCGCAACAAGCCACCCGCAACGCCACCCGCGAGCGACAGCGCCACCAACAGCAGCGCCAGCAGTCGGGCAAGCACTACCAGCCCATGACTTTCTTGGCGCGCTCGCTCATGCGATCGGAGGTCCATTCGGGTTCCCAGACAAGCTCTGTATCAATGATTGTGGAGGCCGGAAGTACTTGGGACAACTCGTGCCAGACGTCGTCGACGATGACGTCGGCCACCGGACACGCTGCGGACGTCATCGTCAACCGCACGTGCAGTTCGTTGCCATCTACCGTGACGCCGTAGATCAAGCCGACATCCACGATGGTCATGGCCAGTTCCGGATCGATCACCCGGTTCAATGCTGCGACCACCGGCGCCCTCAGTTCCTCTGGCCCGTGGTAAGGGAAGTGCTCGAAGGCGACCTTGTCAACCGAGTCGACGGTACTCATGACGCAAGCCCCAGAGGCTGCCCTGGATTTGGCCCAGAGATGAACAGGATGGGTGCCAAGGCGTCACGATTGACCACCAGGTCGGCAAGGGTGTAGCGATCCAGAACTGCGAGAAACGCTCTGGTCGCTTCGCCGAGCACGCCACGCAGGCGACACAGATCTGCAATTGAGCAGTTGCTCTCATGCATTCCGAAGCACTCGGCAGGAAGCGGGGCGCCCTCCGAATTCCGCACGACATCGCCGATCACGATGCTTTCGGCCGATAGCCCCAGCGCGATTCCGCCTCCTTTTCCGCGCACCGTCGCCACCCAGCCCTTCTTGCCGAGAAAATGCACGACCTTCATCAGGTGGCTCTCGGAAATATTGAAGGACGTCGCGATTTCGGCGATCGTGGCGCGCCGATTTGGATCGGCGCCCAGATAGATCAGTACCCTCAGGCAGTAGTCGGTGAACGTGGTGAGTTTCATGATGATGCGAGAGCCGGCGGGCCGGCCCTCGAGATGGTTCAACGGGTCACGGTGGCGGGGATGCCAGGGACCATCTGCAATGCCTGGGCCGGGCGGCGCAGGAGACTGAGCGCGTACCAGGCCAGCAGGACAGCGCCGGCTGCGAAGACGATGTCGCCGGGCACCCGCATCCAGACCAGGGTCTCCATCACCTTCGAATGAACGATTTCAGGCGAACGCGCGTACCACATACCCTTGGTGATGCTGGCCCAGGCCTGGTAGATGCCAGCCGGCAGGATCGACAGGAACACCATCATCGCGAGGCCGATGTTCAGGCTCCAGAACGCGGGCTTGAGCAAACGATCGACGTGCAGGCCGCGCGCGTAGAGGCCGCGCAAGCAGAACAGCATCAGGCCGATGCCCAGCATGCCGTAGACGCCGAACAGCGCGGCATGGGCGTGCGCCGCCGTCATGTTGAGGCCCTGCACGTAGTACAGCGAGGCCGGCGGATTGATCGCGAAGCCGAGCAGGCCCGCACCGACGGTGTTCCAGAAGCCGACGGCGACGAAGCACATCACCGGCCATTTGTAGGCCTGCAGCCACGGCGCGCCCTTCGAACGCTGGTAGGTCTGCAGCGCCTCGAGGCCGATCATCGTCAACGGCACGACCTCGAGCGCGGAGAAGACGGAGCCGACGGCGATGACCGAGGTCGGCGCGCCCGTGAAGTACAGGTGGTGCAGCGTGCCGAGGATGCCGCCGAACAGGAACACGATGGTTTCGGCAACGATCGCGCGATTCGCGCTCGTCGTGCGCACCAGGCCCAGCCTGGTGAAGATCAGGGCAACGACGGCCGTGGCGAACACCTCGAAGAAGCCTTCGACCCACAGGTGCACCAGCCACCAGCGCCAGTACTCGATCATCGAATAGTGCGAATGCTGGTCCCAGACAAGCGAGGTCGAATAGAACCCGCCGATGCAGGCTGCCGACAGGAAGACCATCGCAATCAAGCCGCGCGACTCCGACGGTTTCATCAGCGCCGGCCACAGAGCCCGCCCGAGAAGGAACACCCAGAAGAGCAGGCCGACAAACAGCAGGTACTGCCAGACGCGGCCCATGCTCGTGTACTCGAGACCCTGGTTGCCGATCCAGAAGCTGAAGTTGGCGCCCAGGTGCTGCAAGGTACCGATCCAGCCGGTGACGGTCGAGCCGACGACGATCGCGATCAGCGCCCAGAACAGCACATCGACGCCCAGCTTCTGCAGCCTGGGCTCGCGTCCCGACAGCAGCGGAGCGATGTAGAGCCCCGTAGCCAACCAGGCTGTGGCGATCCAGAAGATGCCGATCTGCGTGTGGATGGTGCGGCTGATGACGTAGGGCAGCACCTCGGCCAGCGGAATGCCGAAGAACGAGCGGCCTTCGACGGCGTAGTGCGCCGTGACGGTACCCATGCCGACCTGCAGCAGCATCAGTCCGATGACGGCGAAGAAGTACTTGCGCGTCGCCTTCATCGACGGCGTGGCGACGACGTTGAGGAACGGATCGTTGGCCAGCGGCTCGGATGCCGGCTCGTGGCCCGTGCTGCCGTGCACCCACAGCATCGCGGCGATGCCGCCGAGCAGCAGGATGATGCTTACCATCGACCAGACGGCGGCCGAGTCGGACATCGTGTTGCCGACCAGCGGATCATGCGGCCAGTTGCTCGTGTACGAGAGCCCTGTTTCGCCCGGCCGATCGGTGACCGCGGCCCAGGACGACCAGAAGAAGAAGGCCGCGATGGCCTCGCGATCCTCCTTGACCGGCAGCACGCCGTCGTTCATCGCGTACTGCTCGCGCAGCTTGGCCAGCGCCGGATCGGTGCCGAACACGCCTTCCATGTGATGCGCGACATCGCGAATCGCCTCTGCGCGCTCGGGCGAGACGGTGATCCTCGAATCGATGCTGTCGTAGGTGTTGCGGCGCATTTCCGCTTGCAGCTGTGCATCGACAGCCGCGGACTGCCCGATCGTCGGGACAGCCGTGCCAACGCTCTGCTTCAGGCGGATCGCCTGGAGCGCTGTCGCCTCACGGTGCAGCCAATCGGCCGACCAGTCGGGCGCAACGTAGGCACCGTGACCCCAGACCGTGCCCAGCTGTTGGCCCCCGGCCGACAGCCACGCCTGCTGGCCGCGCTGGATCTGGTCGCCGGTGAACAGCACGGTGCCATCCGTCGTGACGACCGATTGCGGGATCGGCGGGGCTGCCAGGTAGATCTGCCAGCCAATGTAGCCGAGCGCCCCGAACGACAGCACGAAGATGAGGCCGAGCCAGCGCCACAGCCTTGAATTGTTGGTCATGATGGATTCCTCATGGGGTGATCGAATCGCCTCAGGCGCCGCCGCACGAGCCGCAGCACTTGTCGTTCGCGGCAGCGACCACGTCGTTGCGAGTGATGGCCACGCGCCAGTTGTCCGGCCCTTGCTCCAGGTAGTCCCAAGCGAACGTGCCGGGCATCTCGGCCTGGAACTGGTAGTACAGCGGGCGCGGATCGTGGTCGTTGACCAGTTCCATCACCTGGCCCGGCGCGAGCGCTCGAAAGGTCGAGAAGATCAAGGGATGACGCTCACGCGGCGCAACAGTGCGTACGTCAACGGTCGTGGGCAGAGCGCTTTGCGCCATGAGGAACTCCAGTCAGCAAGGGGTTGATCAAAGATGTATGAACCGTGCATCTATGCTATGAGCGGCGATCTCGCCGCGTGTTGATGCGTGTCAAGGGTCGCGAAGGCATGTCGATATCGAGGGCGGTCGCGATCGGACTCGCCACTTGCCAGCACGCCATGTCCTGATTCCACTGAAGGTCATCGAGCCGCGTGTCATCGGCTCCAGGCGCAGCACGAGACCTGCGGCGTCTTTCAGGCCCACCGCTCGCGACCTGGGCAAAGGTTGATCGGTATCAAGACGCGCTCGACACCCAATGCATAAGGTTCAGTCCTGAGGGATCTTTCCCATCGAAAACGGAGAACCGGAATGGTCAAAAAAGAATCGGCGACGCTGCTGCGTCGAGTACGCACGGCGATGGGATTCGCTACATTGGCCACGGCCTCGCTGGTCGCGGCCGCGACATCGGGTGACTTCGGGCCGCCGCGCGGCGCTCCGATCCAAGCCGTGCTGACCAGCCCGCCGAACGTGCCGCCGCCCACGGCTCGCAACTATCCCGCCAAAGTCATCGTGGAGCTGGAAGTGATCGAGAAGGAGATGCCGATCTCCGAGGGCGTGAACTACATGTTCTGGACCTTCGGTGGCACGACGCCGGGCAGCTTCATCCGGGTGCGCCAGGGTGACACGGTCGAGTTCCACCTGAAGAACAACCCCGGCAACAAGATGCCGCACAACATCGACCTGCACGGCGTCACCGGCCCGGGCGGCGGCGCGGCGTCAAGCTTCACGGCACCAGGCCACGAGTCGCAGTTCACGTTCAAGGCGCTCAACGAAGGCATCTTCGTCTACCACTGCGCCACCGCGCCCGTGGGGATGCACATCGCCAACGGCATGTACGGCCTGATCCTGGTCGAACCGCCGCAGGGCCTGCCCAAGGTCGACCACGAGTACTACGTGATGCAGGGCGACTTCTACACGACCGGCAAGTACCGCGAGAAGGGCAACCAGCCGTTCGACATGGAAAAGGCGATCGATGAGCGCCCGACCTATGTCCTGTTCAACGGCAGCGAAGGATCGCTGACCGGTGACAAGGCCCTCACTGCGAAGACCAACGAGACGATCCGCCTGTTCGTCGGCAACGGTGGCCCGAACCTGGTCTCGAGCTTCCACGTCATCGGCGCCATCTTCGACGAGGTGCGTTTCGAGGGCGGCAGCAACGTGCAGAAGAACGTGCAGACCACGCTGATCCCGTCCGGTGGCGCGATCGTCGCCAAGTTCCGCACGCATGTGCCAGGGAGCTACGTGCTTGTCGACCACTCGATCTTCCGCGCCTTCAACAAGGGCGCCCTGGCTATCCTGAAGGTCGATGGCCCGGCCGACAAGTCGATCTACTCGGGCAAGGAGCTCGACTCCGTCTACCTGGGCGACCGTGCAGGCGCGAACCTGAACGCCGTGACCAAGGCCACCACGTCGTCGGCCAATGGCACGCTGACGGCGCAGGACCAGATCAAAGCCGGCGAGGCGCTCTTCGCGGGCACCTGCTCCGTTTGCCACCAGGCCAATGGCGCCGGCATCCCGGCCGTCTTTCCTCCGCTGGCGAAGTCCGATTTCCTGGCGGCCGACACCCAGCGAGCCATCGCAATCCCGCTGCACGGCCTGACTGGCAAAGTCGTCGTGAACGGCACGGAATACGACTCGGTCATGCCACCGATGACGCAGCTCAACGACGACGAGATCGCCAACATCCTGACCTATGTTCTCAACAGTTGGGGAAATCCGGGCGGCAGCGTCTCGACGGAGGACGTGAAGAAGCGCCGTGCAGAGCCGGTGGCCGCCGCAGCCGCGTCGCACTGAGTTTGCGAAGTCCTTGCGCGACAGCCCCGGGCACGGATGATCCGTGCCCTCTCCTCATACCGAGATCGATCGTCCTCCATGCTGTGCACCGACCCTGAACCTCTGCCGGTAGATAGCGAGCGGCATGCCGGCGAGCTGCTGCAATCCCTCGCGGCGAGTGCGCTCAAGCCGCTTGCTTTGCGGGGCGGCCACACGCTGCTGCCAATCGTCCAGGGCGGCATGGGAGTGGGCGTATCGGCGCACCGATTGGCAGGCAGCGTCGCGGCGCTTGGCGCCATGGGAACGATCGCATCGGTCGACCTGCGCAGGCATCATCCCGACCTGATGGAGCGCACCCGCGGCCTGGAGCCGGGCGCCGCCGCGACGCTCCAGGCCAAGAACTCGATCAACGAGGCCAATCTCGAAGCGCTTGAACGCGAGATCCGCAGCGCCCGCGCCTTGTCTGGAGGACGCGGACTCATTGCCCTCAACATCATGCGCGCGGTCAGCGAATACGCGCCCTCGGTGACGCGCGCGCTGGAGTGCGGCATCGACGCGCTGGTCGTGGGTGCCGGGCTACCGCTCGACCTGCCCGAGCTGGCCGCTGATCATCCACGTACCTTGCTCGTTCCCATCCTGTCGGACGCGCGTGGAATCCAGTTGCTCGTGCGCAAGTGGGAGCGCCGCAAGCGCGTACCAGACGCCATCGTGATCGAACACCCTCGCCTGGCCGGAGGCCACCTGGGCGCCGCCCGTGTCACCGATCTGGCCGATCCCCGATTCGAGTTCGAGAACGTCATCCCGCAGGCGCTCGAGTTCCTGCGCGCCTCTGGACTCGAGGGGCGTGTTCCCTTGATTGCGGCCGGCGGAATTCGTTGCCATGCGGATATAGCAAGGCTGCAGAGTCTCGGCGCCGCTGCCGTGCAGCTCGGGACGCCCTTCGCCGTCACCATCGAATGCGACGCCCATGCAGATTTCAAGCACGTTCTGGCCGAGGCGCGCGACCGGGACCTGGTCGAATTCACGAGCGTCGCCGGACTGCCCGCCCGGGCTGTCCTGACGCCGTGGCTGAGAAACTATCTGAAGGCCGAAGACAAGCTCAAGAGCGCAGCCCATGTGAAGCCGCGCTGCACGCTGGCGTTCGATTGCCTGGCCCAGTGCGGCTTGCGCGACGGCTTGGCGGCCTGGGGTCAGTTCTGCATCGACAAGCAACTGGCCTCGGCCTTGCGAGGCGACGTCAAAAATGGCTTGTTCTTCCGCGGGGTTGGCGCTCTGCCCTTCGGCGCAGAGATTCGAAGCGTCGCCGAGTTGATGGCGCGCCTGCTGGCAATGGATCCGATGCCAGCGTCGCCTGAGGGCGCCTCGTGACGCTGCTCGCATATCGAACCACCGCAGTTGCACTCGGCCTCGCCCTGCTGTGTGTCTGCGCCCGAGCGGCCACTGCCGACTACGTCGACCTACCGGGCGGGGACTTCACCAGCATCCTGCCGCAAGGCCCGGTGCCGGGTGTCGCCGCGCCGGTGACGATCGCACCGTTCCAGCTCAGAGTGCTGCCGGTCACGGCGGGCGAGTTCAGGGACTTCGTGGTCGCGCACCCGCAGTGGCAGCGGGGCCAGGCGCCGTCGATCTTCGCGGACGTGCGCTATCTCGTCGACTGGCCTGCTCCGGATCGCATCGAATCGGTGCCGGATGCCGCGCAGCGACCTGTCACCAATGTGAGTTGGTTCGCGGCCGAAGCCTTCTGCGACGGCGAGCACGCGCGCCTGCCAACCTGGCTCGAATGGGAATACGCCGCGGCGGCCGACGAGACGCGGCGCGATGCGCGCGAGGATCCGGCCTGGCGCCGGCGCATCCTCGGCTGGTACGAGCGGCCGGCGACCTCGGCTCTGCCGCCCGTGGGTGGCCCGGCGAACGCCTATGGCGTGCGCGACCTGCACGGCGTTGTCTGGGAATGGGTCGACGACTTCAATGCCCTGTTCATCGCCGGCGACAGCCGCACCCAGGGCGATCCCGACCTGCTCAAGTTCTGCGGCGCCGGTGCCATCAGCATCGTCGATCGCGACAGCTACGCGGTGCTGATGCGCATCGCCCTCCTCTCCTCGCTCAGCGCCGCCGACACCACCAGTTCGTTGGGTTTTCGTTGCGCGCGTCCTCTCGAAGTCAGCAAACCATGAAACCTCTCACCTTCTCGCGACGCGAAGTACTCCTCCTGCTGGCAACCGCGACGTGCCTGCCCGTCGTGGCCACCGCCGCCCCCAGCGCCAGCGCGCTCCCCGGCGATTCGTTCTACCGCTTGAATCCGCGCCTGACCGATCAGGATGGACAGCCGTTCGAGCTGGGAACGCTGCAAGGCGGCCCGGTGCTGGTCAGCATGTTCTACAGCTCATGCGAAATGGTCTGTCCCGTCCTGTTCGAGACCGTCGCCCAGACCGTCAAGACCTTGCCCCCGCGGGCACGGGAGCGCATCAGGATCCTGATGGTGACCTTCGACCCGGAACGAGACACCGTCGCCGTATTGAAGGAAACCGCGGAAAAACATGGCTGCGACAAGCATTGGTCGCTCGTGCGCGGCTCGAACGCGGACGTGCGCCAGATCGCCGCCGCTCTGGGCGTTCAATATCGGCGTCTGGCGAGCGGCGAGTTCAACCATTCGACGAGCGTGCTGCTGCTCGACACCGAGGGGCGGATTACCAAGCGTAGCGGGTCCCTCGGCTCGATCGACCCCACGCTCGTTTCGGCGTTGCGGCAGGCCACCTGAGGCGGTAGATCCGCAACGCAAAGCAGGTCGCGCCGGCAGCGGCCAGCCCGGTACCGATACGAAGAATCGCCTCAGGCGCATCTCCCGCGAAAGTCGAGGCCAACGTTGCCTTGCCCTGATCCAGATCAAGGCGGCGACGATCCCGTTCGCTATCCTCGGTTCGAACCTCGTCGATACGGGCCCGCAGCTGTCGGCCTGGACGGCGAGCCCCAACCAGCTTCTCCTGCAAGGATTTCGCATGACTACCCGCCGTTCATTCATCCAGATCATTCCCTTGGCTGGCGCGCTCGCCATGGGCGCGAGTGCTGCATTCGCAGACGCGCCCAAGGTCGACGAGAAGGATCCCCAGGCCGCGGCCCTCGGATACGTCAACGACGCGACGAAGGCGAACAAGGCCAAGTTCCCGAAGTACGCCAGCGGCCAGGATTGCGGCGGCTGCCAGCTGTATCAGGGCAAGGCGACGGATGCGTCGGGCCCCTGCGCCATCTTTGCCGGCAAGCAGGTGTCGTCCAAGGGATGGTGCAGCGCGTACACCAAGAAGGCATGAGCCTCGGCGCGCGGATTGACGACCGTGGCCACCGTGTCGTCATCCCACCGCCCGCATCGCACCGCCTCATTCAGGAAAGCCATCGATGCGTCGCGCCCTCCGCATTCTTCATGACGAGCACCTGACGCTCAGCGCCCTGCTGCGCTCGCTCCTGGTGCTCCTCGCAGAGGCAAGGACTACCGGAACGAAGCCTGATTTCTCCGTGCTCAGGGCGATGCTGTTCTACATCGCCGAGTTCCCGGAAAAGCGACACCACCGCAAGGAATCGGACTTCCTGTTTCCCAAGTTGCGCGCTCGCACGCCGCTATCACGCGCGCTACTGGATCACCTCGACGAGGACCACACCCGCGGCGAGGCGAAGATCCGCGAGTTGGAGCACGCGTTGACGGCGTACGAGATGCTGGGCTCTTCGCAACACGAGTCGTTCGAGACGGCCACGAAGCGCTACGTCGACTTCTACCTCGCCCACATGGCCCTCGAGGAACGGGAGATCCTGCCGCTGGCCACCCGGGTGCTGACATCGGAAGACTGGGACGAACTCGACCTCGCCATGGCGCTCGACCTGGACCCGCTGACAGGCGTCGAGCCCGAACAGGACTTCCGAACACTTTTTTCGAGAGTCGTCTTTCAAGCGCCAGCGAAATGCAATCTCGTCGACGAGAGCCTTGTGCAAGCAGTTTTCCGCTGACCTCGTTGCTCCCGGTGCGCAGCTGGGCTCGCGCAGATCCGCAAGCTCCATTAGAGCAAGCCATCCCCACGGGAAAGGCGCTCCCGCAGCGCATCGCGTTGAAGCTCTCGATCGAAAACTGCGGCGACCACGGGCGCAAACCATCGTCCCATTGCCGTCAGTTCCATGGCTTCGTGATCGACATCCACCAGGCCCGCCTGGATCAGGGGACTCAGCAAACGGAATTCCTTCGCGAACCAGGTGCGCATGTCGATCAGGTGCGACAGGCTGATGGCCTCGAAGTCCACGCGCCCCTGGCACAGCAGTGCCGTGATGACGCCCTGGCGGACCAGATCGTCGCGATCCAGTACAAGACCTCGCGCGACGGGCAGTCTCCGGCCATTCAGGGCTGCGTAGTACTCCGAGAGGTTGTCGACGTTCTGGTAGCTGACCGTACCGATGCGCCCGACCGCGGACAAGCCGATGGCCAGGACGTCGCCATCAGGTCGGGTGCTGAAGCCGTGCGGCCCGACATGAAGTCGACCCTGCCGGGAGGCGACGGCCAGCGGGTCTTCCGGCAGGACGAATTCATACAGTCCGATATGGATGTAGCCGGCTGCCTCGAGCTGTTCGGCCGCAGCGCACAGCTGCGCTGTCCGCTCGGTCGTCGACGCAACGGCGGCCCCGAGCCCCGCTCGTGTCGCCCTCAGTCGCGCAGGCATCGCGTGATACCGGGCGATCCGGATACGAGGCGGACGAAGTGCGGCCACCAGGCGAACCGCGCGCACGAAGCCGGCCGGAGTCTGCCAAGGCGCCGCGCAAGGGATCTCCACCGTCACGCCGGCGACCCCGATCTCGCGGATCGCCTGAACGACCTGGGTCAGGCCATCCCCCGAGGCGGGCGCATCGAGTCTCTCGCCCAGCTTGACGGCAAGCCGGCTGAAGCCCGCCGCGCGCAGCGACGCGACTCGTTGCGGCGTGCAGAGCGTGGCCTCGGCCTCGATGGAGATCTCGGCGTCGTCGGCAACCCGGAAAAATCGCGAGAACAGCGCGACGAGTTGCCGCAGCTCGTCGTCCGACAGGAACAGCGGCACCGCGCCTCCCACATGCAGTCGGGAAACAAGCTGCCTGGAACCCATTTCGCCGGCCCCCAGCTCGACCTCTTCGTGCAAGGCCTGTAGGTACCTCGCCGCGCAGACGTGGCGCTTCGTGATGACCTGCCTGCAGGTGCACTGATCGACGGGCTCTTCGCAGAACGGGATGTTCACCTGGATCGCCAGCGGGGCAACGCCGCCCACGGTGGAGCCCGAACCGCGCAAGCGAAGCGCCCGCGCGAGGTCGTCGGCACCGATCGCCTCGACAAAGCGATTGGCGGCCGGATACGAAGAGCAGGACGGGACGTCGGCCTCGAAACGGCACATCAACGCGTGCGGCGGCAGCACGGACTCGGGATTGGCATCGATCTGGTTCATCGGTCGATGCTGCTGAGACACGCCGTGGTCTACCTTGATCCAGCGCAACCTTGCTTCGGACTTCGAAGCAAACAATCGCGACCTTGACCACCGTCATCCCCCGCCCCATGGAATCCGACTCCGATTGCCCCGCGTTTGCGTACGCTCCCGCGAAGGTGGCGTGTTCCAGTTGCAACTTGCGCGAACTCTGCCTGCCCGTCGGCTTCTCTCCGCAGGAGTTCGAACGCCTGGACGAGCTGGTCGCGACGCGTCGCTCGGTGCGCCGCGGCGATACCCTGTTCAGGCGCGGCGAACCGTTCCACGGCGTCTATGCGGTACGCACCGGGTTCTTCAAGACCTGTTCTTCCTCCGAAGAGGGTCGCGAGCAGGTCACAGGCTTCCAGATGGCCGGCGAATTGCTCGGCTTCGACGGCATGAGCGACTCCGTGCACAGCTGCGACGCGGTCGCGCTGGAAGATTCCCAGGTCTGCGTGATCCCCTATGCGCGCCTGGAGGAACTCGCGCGCGAGTTCACAAGCCTCCAGCGCCAGTTCCATCGCGTGATGAGCCGGGAGATCGTGCGCGAACACGGGGTGATGATGCTCCTGAGCAGCATGCGGGCCGAAGAGCGTCTGGCGGCCTTCCTGTCGAATCTCGCACAACGCCTCGAGGCCCGGGGCTTCTCCGCATCGGCGCTGCTCCTGCGGATGTCCCGCGAAGAGATCGGCACCTACCTGGGGTTGTCGCTCGAGACGGTCAGCCGCTGCTTTTCCAGGCTCCACGAACAAGGCGTCCTGGAAGTTCAACAGCGCAACATCCGCATCCTCGATCCTGCAGCCTTGAAGAAGCTGGTCGCAGGCGTCTCGGTCTGAACCTGCATGGAACCGTCCATGCGCCAATCCGAAGTGCGGCGCCCGCACGAACGGCGCGATGACCCTGAGGTCCGCGTCGCCGCCGCGACCGGTGGCACCTCCGCGCAATCCTCGTTCCGGATAGGCGGCATGCACTGCGCCGCGTGCGCAGACACGATCGAACGCGCGCTGATGGCGGAACCCGGTCTCCTCGCCGCGCACGTGAGCGCGGCGGCCCAGGTGGCTTCACTTCGCTGGGACTCGGCGCTGACGAGCGCGGGCAAGCTGGCCGAAGCCATCCGGCGCGCCGGCTACGAGGCCACCGCGGACACCGCCGCCGCAGCCCGGGCTGCTCGCAAACGCGAGATGCGTACCGCGCTCTGGCGATTGTTCGTCTCGGCGTTCTGCGCCATGCAGATCATGATGCTGGCGGCGCCGGCCTGGTTCAGCACCCCCGGCGAACTTTCCGCCGAATACAAGAAGCTGCTCGACTGGGGCAGCTGGTTCCTGACACTGCCGGTACTCTGCTTTTGCGCGGCACCGTTCTTCGGCGGAGCCTGGCGATCGCTTCGGCAGCGGGCCATCGGCATGGACGTGCCCGTGTCGCTGGGCATCGCCGTCGCGTTCATCGCCAGTACCGGCGCCGCGTTCGACCCCGGCGGCCTCTTCGGACACAACGTCTATTTCGACTCGCTGACGATGTTCATCAGCTTCCTGCTCGGGGGCCGCTTTCTGGAGATGCGCGCGAGACATCGTGCGGAAGCGTCGTTGGATGCGGCGAGTTCGGCGTTGCCCCAATCCGTGACGCGAGTCCTGGCGGATGGATCGACGGAGCAGGTCGACATCGGGGAGCTGGCGACCAATGACATCGTTCGGGTTCCGTACGGAGAGGCATTTCCGGCTGACGGCGTCGTGACGGAAGGCTCAACCTCGACCAACGAGTCCTTGCTGACCGGGGAGTCCCGGCCGGTGCCGAAGCGACCCGGAGATGGTGTCGTCGCAGGCAGCACCAACCTCGGGGCACCCGTCTCGATGCGCGTCGATCGCGTCGGCGCCGATACACGCTATGAAGCCATCGCGGCCCTCACTCGCGCGGCGCGCACATTGCGGCCCGCGGTTCTCGCCTCCGCGGATCGCTGGGCTGCACCGTTCCTCTGGAGCGTGCTGCTGCTGGCCGCCATCGCGGGCATCGCCTGGAGCCTGATCGATCCAACACGCACTGTCTGGGTGGTCGTCTCGGTGCTGATCGTCACCTGCCCGTGCGCGTTGTCCCTGGCCGGGCCGTCAGCGCTGCTTGCAGCAGCCGGCGCGATGAGCCGCAACGGCGTCGTGCTGCGCAACCTGGACGCCATCAGCGGGCTCACCCGCTTCCAGACTCTTTTCATCGACAAGACCGGCACATTGACCGAGGCCATCCTGAAATGCACCGGCGTGCGCGGGCTCGAGGATCCCGATCCCGACCGCGCCTTGATGCTGGGCCGCCGCGCCTCCTCGTTGGCGGCCTGGTCGCGCCACCCGCTGTCGCTCGCCCTGCATCAGACATTCGAAGGCGACGGCGCCGTCTGGAGCGGCGTCGTGGAGCATCCCGGCCTCGGTGTGGAAGCCGACGACGTACGGGGTTGCAAATGGCGGCTGGGGTCGCCCGATTGGGCGGCCTCGAAAGGCTGCGCCGCCGTGAGCGATGCCCGGGTGATCCTCGCGCGCAATGGCATCGCCGTGGCGAGCTTCACGTTCGACGAGCATCTTCGCGCGGATACCCTCGCCAGCGTCGCCACCCTGAAAGCGCAAGGCATCCGTGTCTGCCTGCTCTCGGGCGACGACCCCGTGCGTGCCGCACGCATCGGAACCCTGTTGGCATTGGACTCGTCCAAAGGCGGCCTGTCGCCGGAGCAGAAGATGGAAGAGCTCAGGACCGCACAGCAGCGCGGCGAGATCGTCGCCATGATCGGCGACGGCATCAACGATGCGCCCGTGCTCGCGCTCGCCGACGTCTCGTTCGCCATGGGAGAAGGCGCCCAGGTTGCCAGAACGCAGGCGGACGGCGTGCTGATCTCCAACCGGCTCGCGGATCTCGTGCGCGCACGCGCGCTCGCTCGCAAGACGCTGCGCGTCGTACGCCAGAACCTGATCTGGGCGGCGGTCTACAACGCGAGCTGCGTCCCGCTCGCGCTCTGCGGGTTGCTTCCACCCTGGGCCGCCGGTTTGGGAATGGCCGCCAGTTCGCTCTTCGTCGTGACGAACTCGATGCGACTGGCCAGGTGAGCGGCCGTGGATATCCTGTACTTGCTGATTCCGTTCTCCGTCCTCCTCGTCCTGGGGCTGCTGGCCGTGTTCGCATGGGCGCTCGATGGGGGCCAGTTCGACGACCTTGAACGGGAAGGCGAACGAATTCTCATGGATGACCTGCCGGTGCTTGATCCCGATCAAGGGCCCTGAGGAACGATCGCGAAAGAATGCCCTCGACCCCGGGCTTGTCGCCCGGGAACATCAAGGGGATTTCAATGGACACTCGTCCCGCGCCGGTGCAGCCGGGCCCGGTCTACGACGACAGCGCCGTCCGACTGTTCGCGGTCGCCGCGATCGTCTGGGGTGTCGTCGGCATGCTGGTGGGCGTCTTCATCGCTGCCGAACTCGCATGGCCCGACATCAACATGGGCATCTCCTGGCTCAGTTACGGGCGCATCCGGCCGCTGCACACGAATGCCGTCATCTTCGCTTTCGGCGGCTGTGCCTTGATGGCCACCAGCTACTACGTCGTCCAGCGCACCTGTCAGGTCCGGCTCTTTTCGGCCAAGCTGGCGGCGCTGCACTTCTGGGGCTACCAGGCGGTCATCGTGCTGGCGGCGATCACGCTGCCGCTCGGCATCACCCGCGGCAAGGAATACGCCGAACTCGAGTGGCCCATCGCCCTCCTGCTGGCCGTGGTGTGGGTCATCTATGCCATCGTCTTCTTCGGCACGATCGCCATCCGCAAGGTGCGCCACATCTACGTGGCGAACTGGTTCTACGGCGCGTTCATCATTGCCGTGGCGCTGCTGCACATCGTCAACGGCGCGGTCATCCCCGTCAGCCTGACCAAGAGCTACTCAGCCTATGCCGGCGTGCAGGACGCGATGGTGCAGTGGTGGTACGGCCACAATGCGGTCGGCTTCTTCCTGACCGCCGGCTTCCTCGGAATGATGTACTACTTCATTCCGAAGCAGGCAGAGCGCCCCATCTACAGCTACCGGCTGTCGATCGTGCACTTCTGGGCCCTGATCTTCACCTACATGTGGGCCGGTCCGCACCATCTGCACTACACGGCCCTGCCGGACTGGGTGCAGAGCGTGGGCATGGTGTTCTCGCTGGTGCTGCTGGCGCCGAGCTGGGGCGGCATGATCAACGGGATGATGACGATGTCGGGCGCCTGGCACAAGCTGCGCGACGACCCGATCCTGAAGTTCCTCATCGTCAGCCTGTCGTTCTACGGCATGGCGACGTTCGAGGGGCCGATGATGGCCATCAAGACCGTCAACTCGCTCTCGCACTACACGGACTGGGGCATTGCCCACGTGCATTCGGGCGCGCTCGGCTGGGTCGGTCTGATCTCGATGGGATCGCTGTACTACCTGATCCCGCGCATGTTCGGCCAGGTCAAGATGTACAGCGTACCGGCCATCGAACTGCACTTCTGGATCGCGACCGTGGGCATCGTGCTCTACATCGCCTCGATGTGGATCGCCGGCGTGATGGAAGGCCTGATGTGGCGTGCCGTGAATCCGGACGGCACGCTCGCCTACAGCTTCGTCGAGGGCGTGAAGGCCACCTTCCCCTTCTACGTGGTGCGCCTGTGCGGCGGCGTGCTGTACCTGAGCGGCATGCTGATCATGGCCTGGAACGTCTTCAAGACGGCGACCAACGGCCGCTACGCGCCCGTGCGCATC
>FSXQ01002796.1_pt1 | contig 20718 bp, 11 predicted proteins | sample 1638011 | NCBI WGS metagenome assembly FSXQ01 (sample SAMEA3914789, study PRJEB12502) | metagenome | biome: forest; material: soil | place: Canada | collected 2011-07-03 | depth 0.3 m | reverse complement strand
GTTGGCATCGGTGAAATAGTGCTCCAGGACGTCGAGCACGCCGCGCCGCTTCACCGGGTCGGCGTCGGGCGTGATGATGGTGGCGAAGTGCAGCACGTCATCGCTGGCGCCGGGCATGCGACGGATGTCGAGCGACTTCAGGTAGGCGACCAGCGAAGCCATGTCCGCATCGGCCAGCGCGAAGTGCGGCATCAGCGCGCCGAGCGGCTTGCCCGAGGAATCCACGCCTTCGCGGATGGCCCGGGCCAGCGTCGCTTCCGTGTAGGGCTCGCGATCCGCGCGCACGCTGGGCACGTAGGGCAGGTAGTTCTCGTCCGACCTCGGGCCCCGCGCATGGAACAGATACTCTCCCGCGATCGGCGGGATCAGGATCCGTCCCTCGACGGTTCCCAGCCCGCTGCGCTGGTGGCAGTTCACGCAGGCGGCGCCGGCGCCCTCGATGGTGGCGCCCGCGTCCACGCGCGTGGCCTGCAGCGCCGCGCCCGTGCCGAGCACGCCGCGCAGGTAGATCGCCTCGCCGGCGCTCGCGGCCGGTTCGCCGGCCGCCGGGCAGGACCCGGTCGTCCAGGCCAGTGCGAGCGTCGCGACGATCGCCACGGTCCGGGCAACGGACCGGCAGGCCGGCCTGCGCGCAGGGGGCCTGCGAACGTCGCTCACCGCGCGCTCGCGTCGTCGCCAGGGGCGGAGGCGTTCGGCGCCGGCGCGGACATGGGCCGCCGCATGCGGTCCGCCGTGCCGTCGACGCCGAGGCCGGGCTGTCGCGGCCCGCGTGCCTGCAGGTCCGGACGGCCGAACAGGCGGTCGTCCAGGTTCGGATTGAGCGAGATCCGCTCGATCACCAGCCGATCCGGCGTCTGCGCGGCGCCGTTTCCGGTTTCGATCGTGGTCGGGATCTGCAGTCCGTCGACGGTCTTGTAGTCGCGGTAGAACACGCTCACGGGCGTCCCGGCGCTGGCCGGCATGCGGTCGACGCGCAGGTCCAGGAAGGTTCGCGCGTCGACCCACACACGATCGCGTTCACCCGAGGGCAATTGCACGAGCAGGCGGTAGGCGGCGCCGCCGGCCATCATGTCGGTGCCCTCCAGCGCGACCCGGTTGCCCTTGAGCTCCGCATCGATCAGCGGACCGTCGAGACCCTGCGCGTGCTGGGCGAAACCCAGCTCGACCGGCGTGAACGCCAGTGTCTCGGGCCGACCGTCGCGGCCGGAGTGCACCTTCCAGCCCTGCAGTCCGTCGAACACCCGCAAGGTCTTCTCGCGGACCGCGTCGAGCTCGAACCGCGTCTTGTTCGGCCGCTTCTGCTCGAGGATGAACGGCATGCTGGGCATCGGCGCATGGGCGCTCTCCAGATGGCCCGTCCAGACCATCGTGCGGACGCCGCGCCAGGCCTCGAGACCGCCGCGGGCCGCGGCGTTCCTGGCGACGATCTGCGTCGCGCTCAGCTCAGGGGGCGCGTCGACCGGATGGTCGCGCGCGCCCGCCGCGATCGCGGCCACGCCGAGCGCGAGCGCGAGCACGCGTTGCGCGGTGCGGCGGCCCCGTGTCGTCATGGCCGATCAGGCCTTCGGCTTGGCGAACAGCGCGTCGTCGAGCTTGGGATTCACGGCGACCTTGTCGATCACCAGCCTGTGCGTTTCCCGGTAGCCGTCGACCGCGGTCTCGAGGACGAACGGCATCATCAGCCCCTGCACCGGCCGGAAGTCGCGCTGGTAGATCCACACCGTGTGCATCCGTCCGTCCATGCGGCGCGGCAGTCCTTCGACGCGGACGTCGAGATAGGTCTGCTTGTCGATCCAGACGTGCTGCACGCGGCCGTCGCGGGTCGTCATCTTGAGGTCGTAGGCGTCGCGGCCTTCCACCGCTTCCACGCCGGCGAGTTCCACCGTGCTGCCCTTGGCCGCGTAGTCGATCAGGGGCCCGTCCAGGTCCCGCTCGGCGGCCTGCTCCTTCAGTTGCCCGGGCGTGAACGGCTCGGCGTCCGTGCGGTTCAGGTAGGGCCGCACCAGCCAGCCCTCGTTGCCGTCGTAGACCTGCAGTGCCGTCTTGCCGCCGAACTCGATCTCGATGCGCGACTTGTGCGGGCGCTTCATCTCCAGCGTGAACGGCAATTGAACCTGTTGCTGCACGGGCTTGCGCGCCGCGTCTGCCGGGGCGCCGACGCGCACCTTGCCGGCCGGGCTGCCGGCGCGCGCGATCCTTGCGGCGCGGGCCTCCAGGTCGCCGGGGCCGGCATCCAGCTTCCCGTTCATGGACAGGGCCTGCAGCGCGCGCCAGGCCTCGAGGCCGCCGCGGGCGGCGACGTGGCGGCCAACGATCTGCTCCGCACTCAGCTCGCCGCTCGCCGTGCTTGCGGCAGCCACCGCAGCCAGGGCGCGCGGCAGGCTCGCGCACAGGAGCATGGCGGCGACCAGGGCGCGCCGCGCCGGGACGAGCCCCGACGGATTCGAGGCAACGTTGGTAATATCGACGGACATGAGGTTCCTCCCGATGCAAGCGTCAGTGACGCGAATCTGCAGCCGGGCGCCACTCGAGCGCCCGTCCTAATCGACGACCAGGCCATCCGCACGGAACTGTCCGATCTGCACGATGACGTGGTCGCCCCGCCGAACCCGGCGGCCCTTGTTCGAGAAAGCCATCCAGTAGGTCTTGCCGGCCTCGGGCGCGCCGCTCTGGCGCAGGCGCCCGACGTTCTCCATCTGCGGCACCACGAGGCTGACGCCGGCCTGGACGTCGATCAGCGCGGGTTCGGCCGATTCGACGTTGAGCATCCGGGCCTTGTCGGCGTCCAGCACGCGCCAGGCGAAGCGGATCATCTCGCCGGATTCGGCCCACTTGACGTTCAACGAGTCGACGCCCCAGACCAGTTCGTAGTAGGTCTTGGCGCGGCCCGCGAAGCGATCAGGGTGGTAGCGCGAGCGCAGCGTGGAGGGCGGCGGCGACGCCAGGCGCGGCGGCGCGGGCGCGGTCTGCGCCCAGCACGCGGGCAGCAGGCCGCCTCCGGCCAGCATGGCCGCCAGCAGCTTGCGCCGGGTCGCCTGGATGTCGTTCATGAGTGCACCATCGCGCCGCGCTACCAGTGCAGGGCCAGCGCCTGGGCGCAGGGCTTGCGGGCATTGCGGGCGTCCACCTTCGCGACGAAATCGGTGACCGAGTCGTAGGCCTTGCGATAGGCCTGCCTGGCGCGGATGCCTGCCATCGCAGCGGCGGGCGTGCCGAGCGTCAACCGATCCACCTGCTGCTGCAGGCTGGCCGCTGCCTGGGGGTCCACCTTGACGCAATAGCGCTGGTAGGCCTCGGCCATCCCGAGCGCGCGCGCGTCCGGCCCGGGTGCGGCGGCGGGCGCGGGCGCCGCCACGCACCAGGTGGCGCAGGGCAGCAGGGCGGCGAGAAGGGTGGGGCGAGTCTTCATGGTCTGGAGAAACGTTCAGGCCAGGCCGGCTCGTGGAGCCGGCCTGCCCGATCGCGCTAGTTGACGGTGAATCCGGTCGAGTTGGTCGTGCCGATGGGCGTCGTCACCGTGACGTTGCGGGTCGTTCGTCCGGCCCCGTTCGTGATCACGAAGTTCGCCGTGATCGTCGTCGGGTTCACGACCGTGACGCTGTTGACCGACACGCCGCCGCCCGAGACGTTGACGGCCGTCGCCCCGGACAGGTTGGCGCCGGTCAGGGTCACGGCGACCGTGGTGGCGTGCGTGCCGGTCGCGGGCGAGACGGCAGCCAGCGTCGCCCCCTGCACCGTGAAGGTCACGGTGTTGGAGTTGCCGCCCGGCGTCGTCACGCGCACCGTTCTCGCGGTGAGCCCCGCCGTCGCCGTGATCGTGAACGTCGCCGTCACCGTCGTGTCGTTGACCACCGTGATGCCGCTGACGGTGACGCCGGCGCCCGACACGGTGAGGGCCGACGTTCCGGTCAGGTTCGTGCCGGTCAGCGTCACCGCGACGCTGGTGCCGCGCACGCCCGTGTTCGGCGCGATCGACGTCAGCGCGGGCACCGGCCTCGGCACGACCGTGAAGGTCACTGCGTTGGAGGTGCCGCCCGGCGTGGCGACCGTGACGTTGCGCGCCACGTTCTGCGGCGCGGCCGCACCGATCGTGAACGTCGCGGTCACCGTGGTGGCGTTGACGACCACGACGTTGCTGACCGTGATGCCGTTGAGCAGGCCGGCCACGTTCACCCCCGTCGCGCCCGTCAGGTTGGTGCCGGTCAGGGTCACCGGCACCACCGTGCCGCGGAAGCCCGTCGCCGGAACGATGGACGTCAGCGTCGGCGCCGGAGCGGCCGGGCCCGTGTACTCCACCGCACCGACGTCGATCGCCGTTCCCGGCGTCGCGGGGCGCGGCTTGCCGAAGTAGTCGGTCGTCGGGGCCAGCAGGCCACCCACGCTCAACAACGGGATGTAGTTGATCGCGGGCGATCCCGATGCCGGCGCGTAGTTGCCCAGCGTGCTGCCGTTGACCGGATTCGTCGTCGCGAGGGGGCCCCACGAGATGTTGATCCAGTTGTTGCCTTCGTCGACGGTCGCGGCCGGTGTCAGGTTGAAGATCGGGTTGGGCACCGTCGCGTCGGAGATGCCCGGTGGCACCTGGTAGCCCATCGACATGAACTCCGGCGGCGTGCGCGAACCGTTGCAGTACTGGCTGACGACGGTCGGGTTGGCGGCCAGGTTGTTGATGCCGTTCACGCCGGCCGTGCTGGTCAGGATCGAGTACGCCGGTGCCAGCGTCAGGCCCGACGCGTGGTTCGTCGGCCCGGTGTCGCCACGCACGCCGACGTCCCAGTAGCTCGCCGAGACGCAGGCGCCCGTGCCGCCGGTGACGACGGCGCCGCTGCCGTTGGCGGTCACGGCGTCGGCCGACGGCTGGGTCACCGCCGGAGTCGACGTGAACGCGTTGTACAGCGCCACCACGTTCTGCTGGTTCAGCGAGCCCGAGCCGAGCGCGCCGACGCCGATGTAGAACGCGCGGTTCTGCCAGAACATGTCGTTGTAGAGCAGCGGCACGGAGTACTGCTTGCAATTGCCGTTCACCAGCGAGCCCGTGGCGTGTCCGATCGGACACAGCACGTTGCCGAGCGACGCCGTCAGCAGCGACGAGTTGCGCATCGTCACCAGGCCGGCGGCCTGCGGCGCCGAGGTCGTCGCCGACGTCGTCTGGTTCGGATCGCCCGGGGCGCTCGCCAACGGTGCGCCCAGCGTGTTGAACAGCACGCCCGACGACGCGGTGGTGTCGTTGGACATGATCGTGTTGTTGACCAGGTTCACCACGAGGGCGTCCTGCAGCGACACGCCCGCGCCGTCCCATCCGGCCACGTTGTTCGTGATGATGTTGTTGGTGACCGTGACCGTGTTCCACATCGTGGGCACCAACGGGAAGAAGCCCACTTCGGTGCCGTTGACGGCCTGCAGGCGCAGCCCGCCGCCGCTGCCGCTGTCGGCGCCGTTGCCCATGATCAGGTTGGCGTTGATGACCAGGCTGTTGCCCGTGCCGTCGCTGAGCCCGGGGGCGCAATCGACGTCCGTCACGCTGCCGCATTCGGTGCCGGCGGCTGCTCCGGCCGGAGCGCCATCCGGCGCCGCGCCCATGACGACGATCCCGCCGCCGTTGGTGGCGATGGTCGGATTCGTGCTCTGGTTGAACACGATCTTGTTGTGCTCGATATCGCCGTTCCAGCTGTAGCCCAGGTGCGACACGCCGCCGCCGTCGCCGGTGCTCAGGTTGCCGCACACGAAGTTGTTGGCGAACTTGTAGTAGTCCGCCCCGGTGGCGAAGGTCACGCCGCCGGCGCCCGCGGGCGTGCCGGAGAACAGCTCGTCGCCGATCGACGAGTTGCGCGACACCGCGTTGTGGTGGACGTTGACGTGCGTGTTGTAGCAATAGGGCAGTTGCTGGTTCGGCCGCGTCCCCGGCGGGCTCACGTTCTCCACGTTGCCCGGCGCGGTGGCGCCAGGCAGGCAGGTCCAGGGCTGCTGGTCGAAGCCACCCAGGGTGCCGCCGTTCCAGCCGATCGGGTCACCGCTGTTGCCCGAGAGCAGCGCGTCGGGCGACTCGCCCTGGCCGATCACGATGCCGCCCGTGAGGGTGCCCGTGTTGTTGTAGACGCGGTTGTTCGCGATCTCGAGGTTGTGCGCCCAGCCGTGCACGAAGATGCCGCCGCCGCCCTGCGAGCTGTTGGTGATGGACAGGCCGTCGATGCGCGCCGGGTTGCACTGGAAGTTGCTGGTGTAGCCGGTGCGGCTGGCCGTCGTGCCCGCCGCCGTGTTGCAGTCGGCATTGCTGCCGGTCAGCTCGATCGTCGGCACGGGGAACTGGCCCTCGTGCGCGATCGAGGAGCCCGCGGCCGTGTCGCCGCCGGTGCCGAAGTTGTTCGTCGGCGGGTAGGGCAGGCCCGTCACCGGGTTGCGCACGCCACCCGGGTAGCGCACGCCCTTGGCCAGCACCGTGATGCCGGCGCCTTCGTACGCGCCCATCAGGCTCGGTTCCTGGAGCAGCTGCGCCAGGTTGCCGTTGAGCGTCGTATCCCAGCCGACGATGCCTTCGAGCGGAATGCGGTCGATCTGCGGGTTGTTGGGGCTGCCGTGGAAGGCCGCCCACGCGATGCCGTTGGTCGTGCCGCAGGTCCGCGAGCCGGTCGTGTCGAACGGGTTGTGCTTGATGTCAGGCGAGCCGTCCGCGAACGTGATCGTGCCGCCTTCGTTCAAGGGCTGGCCGTTCAGCGCCAGGCCGAACAGGCAGTTGACCTGGGCGCGCCACGGGTCGAGCTTGCCCGCGGGCTGGGTATTCGCGTTGATCACGCTGGAGGCGGCGCCGACGCCTTGCAGGCGCACGGGCTTCCACATCAGCAGCAGTTCCTGGTACGTGCCGGGCGGCACGATGATCATGTCGCCGGGCAAGGCGGTGTCGATGGCCGACTGGATGGTCTGGCCGGCTGCAAGCCGCGTCGGCGTCTTGCCGCCGATCGTCACCGTGACGGCGTCGATGGACTGCTTGCCGTTGGCTGCCGTGATGAGCAGTTCGCCGCAGTTGGCGTTCGAGCCGCCGTACTGCGACTGCTGCTGGATCGTGCAGGCCGCGACGCCGGTCGGCGCCGTGACGACGATCTGCGTGTCGCTCCAGCTCGTGACGGGCGCGGTGACGCCGCCGATCGTGACCGTTCCCGCCGTCGCACCGAAGCCGTAGTGCTTCGTGATCGTCTTGGCGTTGAACGGGGCCGCCGTGGCCGCCGGACCGGAGTAGCCGTTGTTCTGCACCACCTGGTCGCCCAGGGCGTTGATGGTCAGCGGATGGCCCGTGGCGCTGACCCAGGGCCCGGCACCGTCGCCGTTGACCGACGCGACGGCCGGCGTGGCGTCGTCATAGCTGCAGTCCGGATTGTTGTAGCCGGCGCCGGCGAAGCCGGACGTCGGGACCACCGGCGTGTCCATGTACTGCGTCTGCCCGGGCATGAACGGGATCTCGTAGCAGAACTGGCTGTAGGCCGGGTTGTAGAGGGCGTCGGGCGTGGCGCCCGTGCCGGGGTCGTTCATGCACACCACCATCATGGTCGGCGCATAGCCCGTCGGGTTCGGCGGGTTCACTTCCCACGTGGAATAGGTCAGGCCGTTGTAGGCGCCCCATTGGTCGGTGTAGACGCGCGAGATCTCGGTGCCGCTCCAGTCCTTGAGTGCGACCGGCATGTTGGGCGGAGAGAACTTCTCGCCGAACTGCGGCGAGAACGGATCGAACTCCGACGTGAAGTCGTCGGTGATGACGCCCGTGAAGTGCGCGGCGGCGTGCGCCGACGTGAAGACCCAGAACTTGGCCAGCGCCGAAGTCTGTTCGTCCAGCGTCACTTCCTTGCGGTCGCACAGGTTGCGGGTCGCACCGGCGAACGGCGCCACCTCGCCCGACTGCGGATAGAGGCTGATGTAGTCGGGCACGACGCGAGCCTGGCCGACGCAGGGCCAGAAGGTCTCGACGCTGCCGGTATCGCCCTCGTGGCTGGGCAGCGTGGTGCGGCCCATCGTCGAGGTCGGGTTCTGCGCGTTGTTGGCGTTGTAGAGGGTGCTGACCTCGGCCTGGTCGGGCACGATGTAGACGGCCGTGGCCAGGTTCGGGAACTCCACGGTGACCGGGGCGATGTAGTTGTCGCCGATCAGGATGTTCTTGTCCTCTTCCTTGACCAGTTCATAGCCGGGCGGAACGATCATCTCGACCACGTACTTGCCCGAGGGCAGCATCGGCAGGCCCGAGCGGAACGGATCCGTCGTGTCCGGGTTCGGGACGCAGCCCCAGGGCTCGCCCGCGGTGCGCATGTGGCAGTGGCTGGTGGCGGGCTTGCCCGTCACCGGGTTCATCGTCGCGACGCTCGGGAAGTTGTACATCCCGTCGTAGGGCGCCGGCTGCAGCTGGTTCCAGTTGTGCATGCCGTCGTAGCACTTGAACTGCGAGTTGTTGGGGAGCGTGTTCGCCGGCGTGCCGCCGTTGTTGTAGACGTCCAGCCACGTCGGTTGGTTGAACAGCGTGAAATAGAACAGGTCGCTGGTCGCCTGGCCCGGGCAGTTCATGTTGGGCACGCCGTCCGTGCGGAAGCCCTGGGCCCAGTCGTCCCAGCTGCTGGTCTTGGTCGTGTCGACCAGCTTCAGCGAGGTCGAGCCGTCGGGTGCCGTCCCCTCCTGGTAGAGGTTGATGGTCACGCCCGGAACGTCCGGCGTCCAACTGGTGTGGATCAGCAGGCCGGGATCGTCGAACGGGCGCGTGGAGGCGTAGATCACCTCGCCGTGGATGCCCCCGGTCTCGCCCGCGGCGAACGGCTTCTTGCCGAACTCGAGGAACGAGTTCTGGCCGGAGAAGCCTTGCCAGCCTTCGCTCAGCACCCAGGGCGGATCGATCCGACCCGTGGACAGGTTGGCCGTCGGGCCGCTCGAGCCGCCCGCTTCGGGACCGGTCGCGATGGAGAAGCCGTTGCAGTCCGCGTTGTCGCAGTAGACGGCGCCCGGCACGCGCAGCGCGGCCGGCACGGACACCTGCTCCGCGGTGTTGGCCATGAAGTGGCCGATGTTGGAGTTGCCGCACACCGTCCCCGTGGAGCCGCCGCAGGTCGAGCCGTCGGCCGGCCCGCCCGCGTCGTAGACCACGTGGGTGCCGGTGTTCTTGAACCGCGTCGAGTCCGACTCGATCACGTACCAGCTGAACAGCGGGAACACCTCGTTGAATCCGGCGTTGCCGGCCAGGTCGGTGTTGTTGAAGTTCGAGTAGCTGCCGTCGCGGAAGCGGATGTTGGTCGGCACCAGCGTCAGGCCGGCCTCGCCGTCCTGGCGCACGCCGTCGCCGTTCGCGTCGATGAACGAACTCGTGTAGATGTTGGCCTGCCACTGGTTCATGGCGATCTGGCCGAGGTCGGTCGTCTTGTTGCCACCGAGCAGCACGGGGGTCGACAGGCCGTCGACCAGCATGTCGTTCCACTGGTCGAAGACGGTGATGCGCCAGTTGCCGTCCGGCAGTCCGGAGATGCTGAACGAACCGTCGGCGGCGCACTTGGCGAACGCGAAGTCCTCGCCGTCCGTGTCGCCGACGCTCACGTAGCACTGCGTGAACGCGAAGCTGTCGTTCGAGCCGCTGCTGTACAGGCGCTCGTCCGGCGTGCGGCTCATGCGCTCGGTCGTGACCAGGCCCTTGACCGTGTTGGTGCAATTGGTGCCGGTGACGTTGGGGTCGGTGCCGCTGCACACGCCCGCGAGGCGGCCGTTGATGATCTTCGGGTTGGCGAAGCCGATCGCCACGTGGTAGCCGGCCGGCCCGAACTCCTGGAAGAAGCTCGGCTCGCCGATGCGCAGGAACGAGTCGTGCGCCTTCTGGCCGTCGAGGGTGTTCGTCTGCAGCCACTCCTCGCCGCGCGCGATGCGATCGGCGCCCGCGGTGGCGACCACGCCGTAGCGTCCCGGCATCAGGTTGGCGACGACCGCCTGGCCCGCCAGCGGCGACAGCGTGACGCCGTCCGCCTCCAGCGTCGGGCAGGTGACGATCGTGCCGGTGATGCCGGTCTGGGTCGGGTCGTTCACACCCAGGCGCGCGTTCTTGGAGATCGGGCACGCGTCCACGCCGGTGGCCGGATCGATCGTGCCGGACAGGCTGTTGGCCAGCGGCTGGTTGAACATGTCGTAGGTCATCTGCCCGGTCGCGTCTCCGGAGCCGCCGGCGTCGTCGAAGAGCGTGATGTTGAAGCCCGACAACCCGGGCTCGTGGGTCGCCAGCACGTCGATGCCGCCGCCCGCGTCCTGCTCGCCGTTGAGCGGGAAGTCGTCCTCGTAGACCACGACCGAGAGCTTGGCCGTGGGGAACGGCGTCGGCTGCGAGTAGATCGTCACGGCCGTCTGGCCGAACGAGATCGGCGCGCCGCCCATGCCGTGGCCCGGACTCGCATTGGCGGTCTGGAACGGAATGGCCGCGTCACCCGGCAGGACGGAGATGTAGTAGCGCTTGTTGGGATCGAGGTGGACCTGGGACGGGTCGACCGGCGTCTGCTGCTGGGCCGTGGTGCGGCACACGCCGTCGCCCATGTCGCACACCGCCGGCTGGCCGAGCAGGGTCTGGCCCGACTCGCAGGAGACGGTACCGGTGCAGCCCGTGGCCACCACCGGCATGTAGCTGGTGTGGAAGTTGGTGCCGAAGGTCGGCACGATGGCCGTGCCGCCGGTGTTGGCCGTCTTCGTCGGGTCGATGTAGAACGTGCGGTCTTCCTCGATGATCCATCGGTAGTCCGTGATGGCCGTCGTCTTGTCCTTGCCGTCCATCAACGTCACGGTGAGTCCGCTCGGCTGCGGGAAGACCAGCGTCACGGTGGCCGTGGAGGCGCTCAGCGTCCCCTGGGCGTTCTGCGCCTTGAACGTGAACGTATAGGTGCCCGCAGCCGGCACGCTGGCGCTGAAGGCGCCGCTCTTGTCGACGGACACGGTCAGCCCGGCGCTCGGCACGACGCTGGACGCCGCGACGGTGAGTGGATAGCCCGCCGCATCGGTCGCTCCGGCGAGCACGCCCGGCGACAGGATGTTGAGCGATGTCGCCAGGTTCGAAGTGAACGTGCTGGGGCTCAGCGTGATGCCGGTGCCGGCCTCCAGCGGCGCCGCACCGAGCGTGACGGTGGCGGTGGGGCCGCTGCCGTTGGCCTGGTAGACGAACGAGTCCGGCGTCGTGCCGGTGCCGCTGGGCACGTAGGTGAACGTGCCGTTCGTGTTCAGCGTGACGGTGCCGTGGGTCGGCGGGGTCAGCAAGGTGACGCCGATGACGTTGACGTCGTTGGCGATCACGCCCTTGCCCGGATCCGACACGGTCAGCGCCGGGCAGGGGGTCGCCGCGCACGGCACCAGCGAGTTGTACGTATCCGCATTGGCGATCGCCGTCGCCGACGCGGTGCCGGCGGCCAGCGGCGCGCCGTTGACGCTGACGTAGGCCAGCATGCCGGCATCGCGCGCGGTGGCGTTGGCCGACAGGCTGAGCTGGCGGTCGTAGACCGCCAGTGCCGTGCCGACGGTGGCGGGCGCGTCGATCATGACGTCGTAGGTCTTGCCCGCGGCCATGAAGACTTCGCTCTGCACCCGCGCGACGCCGGGCAGGGGATTGCCGTCTTCGGCGATCAGCGCGAACCCGGGAACCGCGGGCGCGCCGGTGAGCGAGCCCACCACGCTGGGAACGTGCATGTGCAGGCCGGCATTGGCCATGCGCAGCAGCACCTGGCCGGTGGCCGCGGGGGCCGTGGCCGGCAGCGTGGCGAAGAGCGACGACGCCGCGTGCGTGCGGTCGAACGCCACGCCGTTGATCAGGTAGTACAGCGGCGTGTAGTTGACCGCCGGCGGATAGCAGGTGTGGAAGGTCGCCGAGGACGGATTGCCGCAGCCGCTTGGCTGGCCTGACCAGACCGCGGTCTCGGTGAAGCCCGCCGTGTTGACTGCCGCCGCGACGGCGTTGTTCTGCACCGGGTCGATTTCGCTGAACAGGAGGCGCGCTTCGGCGTCGTAGGTCACGCCCGGATAGGCCGTCGACTGCGTGGTCGACGTTCCCGGCGGGGCGGTCACCACGAGGATCCCGTAGAGGCCCATCGGGCCCTGGATCGACGGGTGCGTGCCGGATTCGATCAGGTAGGTGCCCGGGCGCAGCGCGGTCCAGGTCAGCGCCGTCGTGGCGCCGGCCGCCACTTCCTGCGTGAACGAGCGCACGCGGGAGCCTTGCAGCGGCGGGGTGCCGGGCGAGGCCGCGGCTCCGACGATCGGCCACGTCACGTTGGCCTGCGCGTTGGAGTGGTCGGGCGACGCATCGCTGGTGGCCGCCGTCCCGAGCCCGGCGCCCAACTGGCCGACGATCACGAGCGAGGTCGGGATCGTGTTGGCCGTGGTCGTGGTGGTGGGCGTGAAGCTCAGGTTGTTGGTCAGGTTGATCGTCAATCCCTGGCCGGTGGGCACGGTGATGACGACCGGACTCCATCCCGCGGCCGCCGGGTTGAGCGGCGCGCACGTGGCGGTCGAGCCGCCGACGGCGGTGCCGCAGGTGTAGCCCCACATGGGCACCACGCTGCCGTCGGGCAAGGTGGCGGTGCTCGGGCCTGCCGCGAGGTTGACCTGTTGCTGCGCGTGCGCCGCGACGCACGACAGGACAATGCCGGTCGCCGTCAGCAGCGACCTGAGCAGCCGCGATTGAAAGACGCTGGAGTGCATGATCGTTTCCCCCCGTCCTAGTTCGATTCGTCGATGACGAATTCGCGCGAATCGACCAGCATCATCATCAGCATCCCGCCGGGGAAGATGTTGTTGGTCGTGATCTCGCGCTCGTTATGGGAGTGCCACATGAAGGCGAAGCCCGCCTCGCCGGTGGGCGAGTTCGCGATCGTTCCCGATGGTGGCGTCGTGCCGGTGTAGCCCGTGGCCCGCACGGTTGCATTCGGCCCGAGATAAGGGCTGCCGCCGTACCACGCGCCGTTGGTGAACAGGTTGGCGTCGGGCAGCGTCACCGGGCCGCCGGCCGCGACGTCGCCGAACGGCGCCGCCTGCACCGGCTTGTTGTGGTCCTGGCACCACTCGAAATAGTTGATCTGGCCGTAGGCCGCGGGGCCGGTGTTGTAGCCGTTGATGTCCGGCACGCAGGGCAGGGTCGCGTTCGGATCCGTCGAGCCCGGGTTGTGTCCGTACGGGTCCCAGTTCAGGCCGCGTCCGGTCCAGTAGAAGATGCCGTCCATCGCCTGGCCGGGCGTGGTCGTGGTGGTGAACAGCAGCGGGCCGGCGAGGGCGCTCGGATCGGTCTGGCTGACGATCAGGTTGCCGTCGCGCGCGAGCACGCGCACGTGGTTGCCGTGCTCGTGGAACGGATGCTGCCAGCGACCCTGGCCGATGATGCGCAGCAGCACCAGCTCGCCGGGATGCATGTGCGGATTGCCGTTGTAGGGCTGGTGCGGGTATTGCGTGGCGTAGTTCGGATCCATGTCGTCCGGCATGGAGCGGCCGTTGATCATGAAATACGCGGGGTGGTAGGGCTCGGTCGGCACCTGCAGGCTGCACCCGGCGCTGCCTGCCGTGCAGCTCGCGGTCGCGTTGACCTGGGCCAGGGCCTCGGTGTGGATGGCCGGATCCATCTCCGCGAACTGGAACAGGTATTCGCGGTCGTAGCAGCTGCGCGCGTTGTCGTACGCGGCGGGCGCGAGCCGGAAGTCCTGCTCCGAGCTGCCCGTGAAGCTGCTGACGCCGAACAGGTTGGTGCGGATCGCCGGACTCGTGCAGGCCGTGTTGACGGCGGCGGGCAGCTTGGGCAGCACGACGATCGCGCCGTAGAGACCCATCTCGATCTGCAGGTCGCCCTGCGTGCCGCTGTAGTAGGCGCGCGTGCCGGGCGAGCCTGCCGTGAAGGTGTAGGTCACCGTCCCGCTGTGCGCGGCCTCCTGCACCAGCAGTCCAGGCGTGCCGCCGGTCGCGCTCACCTGGAAGCCCGGGAACAGGATGGACGTGTTGCCGGCCGAGGCGGGCAACTGGTTCGTCAGGTTGATGGTGACCGTGTCGCCTTCGGTGACGATCAGCGTCGGGCCGGGCACCTGCATCGAGCTGCAGCTCGCGTTGGCCAGGTCCGTGCCGCCGGGCCTGGGCGCGAAGCCCGCCGGCGCGCCGTTGCAGCCGTAGCCCCAGGAATAGACCGCCTGGCCGTCGGGCTGCGTCAGCGAGGACGGCCCCGCGACGAGGTTGAACGTCGGGCCCGTGATGCCGGGCACCGCGGCGCTGGCCAGGCCAGGCAGGAGCGATGCCGCGGCGAGCGCGAGCGTGGCGAGCAGGGACCGCGTGGTCGCGGTCGTCGAGATCGGTGCGTACATGGTTCCTCCCTCTGCCCTAGATGATGTGGACTTCGGTCATCAGCCCGCCGAAGTTCTCGGCGTCGTTGGACAGGTGATCGAGATTGGGCGTGTAGAGGTAATAGATCTCACCCGCCTGGTACGCCGTGCCGTCGGGCTTGCCCGTGCTGGTGTCCAGGATCACGTCCAGGGACTCGCCGCCCGCGAGGGTGATCGAGTTGGTCGTGTAGGCGAGGTTGTTGCCCGACTGGTCGCGCAGGAGCTTCGCGTTGTAGCCAATGACACGCATCGGGATTCCCAGCGACGCCAGCGTCTGGTATTCGCTGACGTCGAGGTCCGAGATCCTCAGCAGGGCCTTGCCGCCCGCGGGAATGTTGATGACGGCGGGCAGCGGCTGCGAGAAGTGCTTGACGCCGTCGGCCGACTGCGTCTCCAGCGGTCCGGTCGTGACGGTGTCCGGATAGCTGCGCCCATTGAGCAGGAAGTACTTGTCCTTCATGTCCGAGAAGCCTTCCGGATTGAAGGTCATCCCCACGAAGTGGAAGTTCGGGTCGAAGCCGTGGATCTGGATCGGGTACTCGACGTCGTAGTAGGTCGAGCCGTCGCCGTCGTTGTAGGCGTACTTGCCGGTGGCCGCGCGCGCGACGGTGTTGGTCGGCGGCAGCGGATTGCTGCACAGGATGTCGCTGGCCGTGTTGCAGGCGGTGCGCAGGTCGGTCTGCTGCTGCGCCAGCGCGCCGTACAGGCTGCTGCCGGCGGGCACGCGGTTCTGGCGCGGGCGCACGTACAACTGGCCCACCATGCCCATCTGCAGGTGCTCCGGCGGCGTGATGTGGCAGTGCCAGAAATACGTCCCGGCGTCGGGGGCGAGGTAGTAGTAGGTGAAGCTCGCGCCGATGTTGATCGCCACCGAGGCGTCGGGCACGCCGTCGTAGAAGGCGGACGCGTTCGGGTAGCCGTGGAAGTGGACCGTGTGCTGCTCGAACAGGTCGGGCCGCATGATCATCCCGACGTTGGTGAGCGTGAGGAAGAACTCGTCGTCCTCGTCGATGGCCATCAGCGGCGCCGGGATGTTGCCGTTCATCACGCCGACGTCCATGATCTGGCGCGGGTCGACGTGGCCGTCGATCGCGCCGCCGGCGTCGGCATCGGGCACCTGGCCCACGGCGCCGTTGTAGTTGAACGCGCTGCCGCCGTCGATCTGGGTGGCCGGGTCGCCCGGGGAGAGCACGTTCGAGCCCGCGTAGGTGGCGTTGAACACGCCGGGGGGCTGCGTGCCGGGCAGGCCCTGCGAGATGTCGTACAGCCCGGAAAGCGGTCCGAACGAGAACATGTAGGTCTGCGTGCCGTCGCCCATCGTGGCGTAGCCGTCTCCGCCGGAGATCTGCTGGCACTTGATGGCGCCGTTCACCTTGGCGGTGGGCACCAGGAAGCCGGCCGCGCCGGGCGCCAGGGTGGTCGGCCCCATGTAGGCCGGCTCCACGTCGTTGATCCCGGTCTTGCTCGGATCGGGGTGCGTGATCGTGCTGCTCGGGCACTGGACGCGGAAGCTCTGCGCCTGCGCTTGCCAGGCGACGAGACACAGCGCCAATGCCGGCGTCAGGCGAATGAAGCGATGGACATGGCGCATGTCGGATCCTCCGTCTCGTGGGCGGGCGCACCCGCGCCCCGGGGTCATGGTTGGCTTGTCGGTGGCTTGCGCTCGGTGGTGCATGGCGTCCTCCCGGTTCACTTGGCCGCGGTCACGTCGCGCAACTCGGCCAGCAGCTGGTCCGCCGTCGCGAATCCGTCGATGCGCGCCCACGGCGCGCCAGGCGCCGCGCGCACCAGCGTGATCGGCGCGTGGTTCATCTTGTCGTCGCTCAGCACGTTGAACGCACGCTGGGTCGCGACGCTCGCGGCGACGGTCCCGGTGTAGTGCTGCCAGTGCGGTCCGGCGCCGAACTTCGCGGCGTACTCGCGCAGGCGGGCGGGCGTGTCCTGCTCGGGGTCGATCGAGATCGACATCAGGTGCACATGACTCGACAACGCCCCCAGCTTGCCCTGCAGCTGCGCGAACGTGAGGCTGGTCAAGGGGCAGATCGACGTGCAGCTGGTAAAGACGAAGTTCAGGACCACCGCGCGCCCGTCGTTCATCTCGCCGCTCAGCGTCACGGCCTTGCCGTCGTCGCGCGTCAGCGTCACGTCGGGCACCGCGTAGCGGCCGGTCGTGCGAACGACGTCGTCCCCGATGACGTCGGGATGCTGCAGCGGATCGCCTCCGTCGCCGGCGCGTGCCGCGGCGGCGACCAGGAGCGCGAGGAGGGCGACGAGGGCCAGCCGCAGCGCGCCCAGCCACGCATTGCCGCGCGCCGGCGAGAGAAAAGCGCGGGCCCGGTTCATCTGCGCCTCGCCTTCGTGCTTCTGGAGAACCGCGGCATGGAATGTCCGGTCTCGCAGAACAGGTCGTCGACGACGTAGTACAGCACCAGCGAATCCAGGCTGTGGAGGAGGTCGGTGAAGGCCAGCTCCCCCGTGCCGCCCAGCGCGTCACGCAGGGCCAGCAATTCCTCGATCACCTTCTGGTGCACGTGCCATTGCGTCCGATGGCTGTGGTGGGCATGGACCTGCAGCCACTCCTCCTCGAACGCGAAGTTCTCCTTGACCGTCTCGATGATCCTGCGCACCCGTTGCAGCATCGTGCGCCGGCCCACGGCCGCCGCCACGCTGCGCCGGTATTCGACGACCAGCATGAGGATGGCGCGCTGCTGTCGGCAGATGGCGTCCAGCGGGTCGTCGTCGGCGCCGTCTTCCAGCGGCAGGTCGTGTCCGTTGCGGGCGACATCGCCGATCGGCACCGACTCGTTCGGCGCGGGCGTCGCCTCGCCGAGGTGCATCGCATAGGCATGCAGTTGGACCGCGCGGGCCTCGACCCCGACGGCGCTGGTCGCCGGGTCCCGCGCGAGCAGGCTCACAGGCGCCATGGCATGCGCCGTGTCCTGCGAAGTGCATTGCCAGGAAGCTCGCACCACAACCTCCGATAGGCCGGCCAGAACGGGCCGGATGGGTGTTCAAACTCGATGGCTCTAGGTTGTCTCGGAGACATCGCGCCTGCTATCGGGCGTTTCTGATTCGAGTTGCTGCTGGCTTGAGATTTGCTGTAGACAAACTTTCGTGGAATTGAATGCCGCACCGTCCATTGCATGGACCGGGTCGCGGGACGTTCGAGATTTGCGATGCCGACCGCGTGGGGATCGGGCCGGCGGCGACCTGCGCAGCCGCTGGTCGCACGGGCAGTCAGGCAGTCAGGCCAGTCGATCCGCGGATTGCCCCACCGAGCCCGTCGTCGGGCCAAGGGGCTCGTCGAGGATGTAGCCGACGCCCCGGATCGTGCGCAAGTCGATCCCGACCGGATCGAGCTTGGCGCGCAGCTTCGACACATGCACTTCGACGGCGTTGTAGTGCGGGCTGTCGGCGCCGGGGTGCACGAGCTCGTTCAGGCGCTCCTTGGTCACCACCCGGCCGGCGCGGCGCATCAACTCCTCGAGGATGCGCCATTCGCGCACCGTGAGGACCAGGTCGTGTCCGTCCAGCCACGCGCGCCGCGCGCCGCAGTCGAGGACGAGCGCGCCATGAACGAGTTGCTCGTCGTCTTCCGGCCCCGCGCGCCACCCCAACGCGCGCACACGCGCCTGGAGCTCGTGCATCGAGACGGGTTTGCTGACGTAGTCGTCCGCGCCGCCGTGCCGAGCCGGTGGCGGATCATCGGGCGTGTGCGGCGGCGTCAGGATCATCACGGGCAAGGTCTGATGGCGCAGGCGCAACCCCTCGAGCAGCGCCCCGAGGTCGAGGCCGGGGAGCAGGGCGTCGACCAGAAGCATCTCGATGCGGTGGCGCATCAGCTGCGCTTCAGCTTCACTGCCCGTCCTGGCGGCGAGCACGACATGGCCATCGACCTGCAGGGCGTCGGCGGCGGCAGTCGCGAAGTCCGGATGGGCGTCGGCCAGCAGGATCAGCATCGGCAAGGCTCCCAGCTGTCCTGGCGGCGCACCGCCATCCGACGGGCGCCGCGTCGCGCGCGGCTCGCCCGGTCGGGGACAAGCTTCAAAGGCAAACACTGTAGTCCCGTCACGCCGCGAGAAGTTTGCTGCTTTGTGAGTATCAGAATTGTCCTAGGGGGGGCGGTCAGACCCGATTTGGTGCCGACGGCATGACGTCGACGAAGGAGGTCGCTGGCCAGGGCGCGTCCCGGCGATGACAAAGGCTGGCCGCGGCGCGCGCGCAATGGGCGTCCTTCAGCGATTCGGCGCACCCGACCTCGCCCGCTTCGCGGCATCGCCATCGCGTCCGCCGGCGCCGGTGCCCTTGTTGAAGGCCTGGACAAAGGCGTCCAGGAACGAGAAGAAGACGTCGGCGGCGTACCCCACCAGGAACGCGATTGCCAGCGGCGAGATCGACGCGCCGTCGCCCGGATTGAAGTTCTTGAACAGGCCTACGACGCCGCCGCCGATGGCGGCCGTGACGAAGCGGGCGACGTGGGTGTCACCCAGCGTGAACGTTCGATTCCGGACTTGCTCCTGATGCACGCGGAGCAGGTACGCGCAGGCGCCCAGCAAGGCGTAGAGCACGGGCAGGATCCCGACCGCGATGGCGCCGTAGACTGTCGAGATGAGTTCGCGGACGCTCTGGGCGAAATAGCGCACTTCCTGGTAGGTCGCGATCTGTTCGGTCAGGGCCAGCGACAGGTCCGGCAGGTCCGACGGGAGTTCGAACCGATGGCTGAACTCCGCTCGCTTGTGCCGGATCTCCTTGAACGGGTCTTCGATCATGTCCGCGAGGAACCAGTCCAGCTGCCTGGCCTTGGCATCGATGGCGCGCGAAGTCGCGGCGAATGTCTGCAGGTTCTGGATCACGTCGAGTTCCCGCACCCCGTGCGGGAGCTTCTCGGGATTGACCCGGATCCCTCCCGGCGGCTGCGCCTGCGGGGGCCCGATCTCGTCGCTGAGCTTCACCGCCAGGGCATTGGCCACTTCGATGTCCTGCAGCGACGTCTCGGAGATCGAGGTGGTCATGAAGGTCACGATCGAGATGGGAATAATGATCGATGCGAGGCAGATCGCGACCAGCCGGTAGAGTCCGACCGCTGCGATCACCTGTTCCGAGTTGGCGCAGGCCGCCAGGCTTTCCGCCGTGACCGGCCAGACCGCCGCGGCGAGCCGGGTCGATGCTTCGAGCAGTCTCGCCGCCGACGCGGGCGACTGCCTGCCGTCGGATGCCACCGTCGCCAGGATGTCGTTCCGGACCGCCTTCTCGACCTCGACGCCCGCTTGTGCGGCGTACTGCAACAGCCGTTCCGCATCGTCGCCCATCGTCTTCAACGCCTGCGAGGTCGACGGCGGCAGCAACGCGGGACCGTCGGCGTGAAGGTCGGGTACCACGCTGACCGATCCATCGGGCCTGGCGCTTTGCGCCTCGGCACCGTCGGAGGAGACCAGGCCCAGCACCGGCGCGGTCGATTCCTGGTTCGGGTTGGTCATGATTTCTCTCCTTGTCGGTCCACGCGTTCCAAAGACGCGCCGTGATGCCGATCGACAGCGGGCGCGCGCCGGATGCCGTCGCCGATCAGGCCGCGAGTCGAGGTCGCAGGCCTGATGGACGAAGCGGCATCGGGACGAGAGTCGCCGATTCATGGCGGGTCGTCGTCCCCAAGAAGCAGGACAAACGTGGGCTGACCTGGCTGCGATGCGTGGGAGGCGGCCAGCGGGAGGGGTGAGGCCTTTGCGTCATCCGGAAGCCCGGAACGGCGGCCAGGCGGGTTGTCGGTTGCGCGCATCACCGGTGCAGGCACGCTCCAAGTTGTTGATTCATAAGGCATCTAGCCCGTCGACCGGCGCGCATCGCTTTTCAGTTTGCGTTTTGGGCTGGATGCCAGCTGGCAAGCTGCCGCCGCAATGGTGCGGTGGCCAGGCACCTGGCCACGCCAATCGATCGACTCCAACCGTGGGCTGAGTTCTGCGAGGATGACTTGCCGGTCCACGTGCCAGACTGCACGCCGACGTCAACGTCAGTGAGCGAGCTCGGTCTTGGCGATGTTGTCGGCCGTGCGCAATGAAAGCGCAGCGATCGTCAGCGACGGGTTGACCGCCGCGGAAGACACGAACACGCTGCCGTCGACGACGAACAGGTTCTCCACGTCATGGGATCTCCCCGAGGGATCGACAACCGAGTCCGCGGCCGAATGGCCCATTCGGAGCGTTCCGCACTGATGGCCGATGGCGAACTCGTCGAACGTTCGATGCAGCGACCTCTTGAACCCGATCTCGCGCAGGACGCCCTTGAAGCGCTCGATGAACTTGCGGTGCACTCCCATGTTGGTTCGCTTGCGGTCGAGAACGACGCGACCGTCTCGAACAAGCACCCGGCTTGAAGGGTCGGGCAGGTC